>Ga0310786_10013314_pt1 | contig 10143 bp, 6 predicted proteins | sample AusTroGonzalo_MG_FD_203881 | JGI IMG/M metagenome (GOLD analysis project Ga0310786, IMG submission 203881) | Bovine rumen microbial communities from tropical cattle in Woodstock, Queensland, Australia - Gonzalo_03 (v2) (version 2) | ecosystem: Host-associated > Mammals > Digestive system >... | reverse complement strand
CTCGCGTTTAATCTCAGCCTTGGCGGCGTCCGGAAGGTCGAGTATTTCGTCGAACTTCTTCGCGAGCGCGGCGGAATCGCCTGGCGGCACCAGAAAACCTGTCTTTCCGTCGGCAATCGTCTCGCACGCTCCGCCGTGCGCGGTTCCCACGGTGATGATGCCCATCGCCTGCGCCTCTGGGATCACGCGTCCGAAAGCTTCTGGCTGGGACGACGATGCGTTGACCACTATGCCGCTCATCGCATAGACGCACGGCATGTCGTTCGAATGCTCGAGGAACCGCACCACCGTTTCGGAAGGGAGAGTTGCCGCTATGTCCTTGAGCTCGTTGGAATACGCGGTGCGTCCCTGGTCCGAGCCGACGAAAAGGCAACCTACGCGCTTGTGGCGCATTGCTGCCAGTGCGTGCAGCGTCTCGACCTGTCCCTTCCAGCGCGTGAGGCGTCCTGGAAGCGTTATGACCGGGATGTCGGCGGGGAACCCGAGTTCGGCCTTTAGCGCAGCGGCCTTCTCCGGGGATACGGCGTCGGGACGGAACACGTCCGTGTCGGCGCCGCGGTGGATGAGGACGAGCTTTTCCGGATCGGGATGGTACGTAGCCAGCACATGCTGCCTTACGTACTCCGACACGCATATAGTGCGCAGTCCGCCCAGCATCACGCGGTTGTAGGGGATCTTGAGGAACTTCGGCTCGGTTCCGTAGACGCCGTGGTAAGTGGCGATCCACGGTATGCCCGACATCTCCGACGCCCACTTCACGGACCACGCGGGCGCGCGGCTCCTCACGTGCATGAGCGTGACGCCTTCGCGTTTCGCGAGGTCCGCGATCTTAGAGGCGTTGGCGCGGATGGAAAATGGGTTCTTGGTCTTGACTGGAAGGGCGAAGTGCGGCACGCCAAGCGCTTCGAGCTCGGCGACCATTGGGCCGCCCTGCGACACGACGGCGCTTTCGATTCCGGCAGCCTTGAGCGCGGACGCAATCTCGATTGTCCCGCGCTCGACTCCGCCCATCTGCAACGAAGGTAGTACCTGTAGGATTTTCACGGCGTGGATTATACCAAAACCGCCCGTTTCGTCAATTTTGCGTTTGCACCCTTTCGCTTCGCGTTTCTGGTTGCCTGCCTTAAGCCGATGTGCTATCATGCCGCCGAATGCAGCAGAACCAAAAGCAACGTATGCGCAGCCTCGACACTTCATCTGGACGGCCAATCGGGAACGCTCCGCCTGGCAACGGCGGGGAGGCCTGGTCTCGCCAGAAGGAGCAGTCCGCGGGCAAGGGCAGGATAGCCCTGATGTGGTGGATATACCGCATACTCGGGAAGACCGTGCAGAAGCTCGCGTTCATTCCGGCGATGCTCTTCATCTACCCGTTCTGCGCGCCGGCGAAGCGTGCGCTGCGGCAGTTCTACGGCGTGCTGGCGGAATGGAGTCCGCACCATGCCGGGCTTGCCCGTCCTGGGACCCTCCGCCTCTTCCGCCACCTGATCGGGTTCGCGTGGTCGCTGATGGACAAGACCGACGCGTGCACGCTCAAGAAGGACCTGCCTTCTATGTCGGTTCGCGACGACGACGGATGGCGCGCGTTCAGGGACCTTGTCGCCGGCGGGAAGGGCGCGTTCGTGATCGGCTCGCACGTCGGGACGATAGAAGTCCTGCCTGCGCTGGCGTCCGCGGACGCGTCCATGCGCGGCACGGCCCGCATTCCGTTTGTGCACGCGTTCCAGCAGATGACGCACGACTCTGTGTTCACCGAGGCGTTCATGCGCCACTTCGACCATTCCGCGATGGCGCTCCACGCGGTGGAGGAGATTGGCGCGGAAACGGCGTGCGAGATGCAGGATGCTATAGGGCGGGGCGAACTCGTGGTAATGGCGGGCGACAGGCTCTCCGCCGGCTCCGGGGCGACGCTCCCGCACTCGTTCATGGGGCGCGAGTGCCGCTGGCCGAAGGGCGTGTTCGTCTTCGCGAAGCTCATGGAGTCGCCCGTGTTTTTCGCCACGTGCGTCCGAACTGGCTGGAATTCGTACGAGGCGCACTTCGCGAAGTACGGCGGCGACGCTTCGAACGCCGCCGGGCTCCTTGGCGCATACGTGGAGTTTCTCGAACGCGAGGCCGATTTGCATCCCGAACAGTGGTATCATTTCCACGACTTCTTCGGCTGACGCTGGTTCGTGGAAGGTTGCGGGTTTGGGGCGGGTTGTGGTATAATTACTGAAAACGAGATAGATAACATTCCGCAAGGCGGAAACGATTTGTGAACTTGTCGTAAAATAGTATGCAGGACTATATTTATTCTGTAATCGCCTTCCTGGCGATGACGATTCACCTGATCATCAACTCCGGCCTGATACCAGACCTGGGAATGACCAATGCTCGCGGCGCGCGAGAGTACCGCCACTTTCTGCTGGGCGTCTTCGCCTATTACATCGTAGACGCCGGATGGGGCGTCTTTGCTGGGCTGGGCTGGACGTGCGTCCTGTATGTCGACACGATGGCCTACTTCATCGCCATCTCCGTGTCGGTCCTTATGTTGTGCCACTTTGTCATCGTCTACCTCGGCGCCAGCGGATGGCCGGCGCGGATCCTTTCCTGGTTCGGGTATGGGTTCATGGCCTTGTACGTTGTGCTGCTGATTGCGAATGTCTTCAACAGCTGCCTTTTCCATTTCGACGCAAACGGCAACTATGCCCCCGGTTTCTTGCGCTACCTCCTGTTCTATCCACTGGTTGCCCTGAACATCCTGATGGCGGCGTTTGTGTTCGCAAAGGCCGTTGGCAACCGCGATTCCGTGCGCGTGAAAAGGCGAAACATGGTGGTGTTCCTGTTCTGCCTCACGATGGCGGTTGCCATTGTCCTCCAGATCGTCTGGCCGCTCTGGCCGTTCTACGCGCTCGGCTGCCTGATCGGCAACTGCTTTTTCCATGTGTTCGTGGTCGAGGACGAGCGAGACGAGCTGAAGCGGGCCAAGATCGAACGCGAGCAGACGGTGAAGCACCTTGCAGAGCTGGAGAAGGCCCTTGAGCTCGCCCGTTCGGCCGAGAAGGCGCGCAGCATGTTCTTCAGCATCGTGAGCCACGACATCCGCACGCCGCTCAACGCGATCCTCGGCTATTCCGAACTTCTTCAGGACGGCGTGCAGAGCGAGGCGGAGCGCGAGGAAGCGCTCAGGTCAATCCGCGCAAGCGGCACAACGCTACTGCAGCTCGTGAACGACGTTCTCGACTTGGCGAAAATGGACGCCGGGCAGATGACGCTCCGTCCTGAGCCTGTTAACCTCTTCCGCCTTACGGACGAGGTGTTCGCCACCTTCCGTATGGCGGCGTCCGAGAAGGGCGTCGAACTCGTCAACAGCTCGGCTGGCGTGCCTGTAGTCCTGCTGGACGAGCACCGCTTTCGCCAGATACTCTTCAACCTGGTGGGGAATGCAGTCAAGTTCACCTCGCGCGGATTGATTACCGTTGCCGCCTCATACGTCGGCAAGAACCTCGAGCTTTCGGTGTCCGACACTGGCTGCGGCATCCCGCCGGACATGCAGACGCGCATCCTGGACCCGTTCGTCCAGGTCCTGGACCAGAGCCATTCTGCCGACCGCGCCGGAGGTACGGGTCTGGGGCTCTCCATCTGCCGGCGCCTTGTAGAGGTGATGGGCGGCGAAATCATAGTGGAGAGCGAACTTGGGAAGGGTTCGACGTTCAGGGTGTGCATTCCCGGTGTCGAGACCAACGACAAGAAGTCTCCGTCGTCTGCCGAGCAGAAGCCCGTTGTCCAGGTGAAGAACCTGCCTAACCGCGTGCTTGTCGTCGACGATTCCCCGGTCAACCGCCTGGTGCTTACCGCCTTCCTGAAGAAGGCGGGCGTCCCCGCGATCGACCATGCGGACGACGGCGGCGAGGCTCTTGAGAAAGTCGACTCGGCGCTGAAGTCTGGGCATCCGTACGATTTCGTCTTCTCGGATTACTGGATGCCCAACATGAACGGCCTCGAGTTCATCGAGAAGCTCCGTGCCGATTCCAGGTTCGGCCGCCTGCCCGTCTTTGCGGTGACTGCCGACACGGAATCGCGAAACGACCCCAGGTCCGGCCTCTTCAGCGGAGTCCTCCTCAAGCCGCTTACATACGCCAAGCTGGTGGAGGCGTTTGCCGAGATAGACTCGAAGTGAGACCTTTTGGAACGCGAGGTGACAATGGAAGCGAATAGATTGGGTGTTACGTCCACAGGCTGCCTGCGGGCCGCCGCCTGCCTTGCGGCGATGGCGGCACTTTCGTCAGGTCCTTTCCGCCTGCCCGCCTGTGCGGGCGACGCGTCGTTCGACGACCTGGAGCCGGCCAGGAAGCTGGAGAACGCCGCGTTCGAGGCAAGCGGACGCGTCCTCGAATGCCCCAGCCGCATAGCGTGGGACGGCGACGATGCGTTCGTCTACGCCACCCGCTCGTCGTCCGGCGACGTCTTGCGTCGCTTCGACGTGCCTTCGTCCAACCTAGTGGACATAGCGCAGGGGCCCTTTGACGCCGTGCAGAAACGCTCCGGCGGATTCCACGAGCCGTCCGCACACCATTTCATCAGTCCATCTGGCGGCGATCCCATCGCTTCGCCCGACGGCAGCTGCACCGCATTCGTGCGCGACCACAACGTGTGGATACGCTTTGGCTCCGCCGCCGAAGAGCAGCTCAGCTGGGACGGCTCGCCCGACGATCCGTATGTGAACCTGATGTGGAGCCCTGATTCGCGCAAGCTCGCCGCCATGCGCCTGCAGCAGATCGCCCCGCGCCAGATAACGCTTGTCGAAAGCAGGCCGTCGACCTCGGTGCATGCGGCCACGCGCACCATATCATACACCAAGCCCGGCGATGCATGCGCCCAGGCAACGCCCGTGCTGTTTGTCCCTTCCGAGCGGCGGTCGATCCCGATCGACCTCTCCGGCTACGACATGCAGTACGAGCTCCTTCTCGACTGCTGGTCGCCCGACTCCGCCTATTTCACCTTCCTGTATACGCGCCGCGGCTTCCAGCTGCACCGCTACTCCGCGGTTGACGCGACCACTGGGCGCGTGCGCACCATCGCCGAGGAGTCGTCGCCGAAATTCGTTTTCGTGAACAACCTCCGCCGCTGGTGGCTTGCCGACGGCTCGCGCCTTCTGTGGATATCGAGCCGCGACGACTGGCGGCACCTCTACCTCGTGAACCCGGCAGACGGCTCCATTGAGCAGCTCACCAAGGGCGAATGGAACGTGCGCGAGGTGCTGCGCATCGACGAAGCCTCGGGACGCGTCTTCTTCTTCGCCAACGGCTTCGCCGCCTCAAGCGGCGAAGACCCGTACAACAAGCACCTCCTGCGCCTCGACCTCGCAACGCGCACCGTGACCGACCTCACTCCCTCCGACGGCGAGCACTACGTGAACCTCAACCCGTCTGCGACGCGCTTTGTCGACTACTGGGACCGTCCCGACCTTCCGCCGCGCTGTGTCGTGCGCGACGCGTCCGACGGCCGCCTGATCGCCAGCCTGCCACCGGTCGAGGTGTCTTGCCTCGACACGCCCGCATATCCGCGCGCCGAGGTGTTCCACGCCAAGGGCCGCGACGGCACCACGGACATCTGGGGCGTGATATGGCGTCCGTGCAACTTCGATCCATCGCGCCGCTATCCGGTTGTGGAGTACATCTACGCCGGCCCGCACGACTCCCACGTGCCAAAGGACTTCCCCGTAAACCCTCCGCGCGGAATCGAGCTGCTTGCGGACGGCTTCGTCGTCGTGCAGATCGACGGCATGGGAACCGCCAACAGGTCGCGCACGTTCCATGAGGTGTGCTGGCGCAACCTCAAGGACGCCGGAATCCCGGACCGCATCCTGTGGATACGCGCCGCCGCCGAGTCGCGTCCGTGGATGGACTTGTCGCGCGTTGGCATCTACGGCTATTCCGCTGGCGGGCAGAACGCAATGTCGGCGCTTCTCTTCCACGGCTCGTTCTACCGTTCCGCCGTGGCGCTGTGCGGCTGCCACGACAACCGCGTGGACAAGATATGGTGGAACGAGCAGTGGATGGGATACCCCATAGGCCCGTGGTACGCCGAGAACTCGAACGTGGTGAACGCCCATCTCCTCAACGGCGACCTCCTGCTGGTCAACGGCGAGCTGGACGACAACGTGGACCCCGTCTCCACGCTCCAGGTGGTTGGCGCGCTCGTGAAGGCCAACAAGCGCTTCGAGCAGCTCTACCTGCCAGGCTTCGGCCACGACCTCAGCGACCGCTACATCGGCGGCAGGATACTCGACTTCTTCCGCCGCACGCTCAAGGACCGAGCATCTGAGTAATTCACCGGGGCTAGAAGAGCTGAATGCCGCTAACTTAAGGCGATAACAGACAAACAATCCAAACAATCAAACAATCTAACCATTTCCCAATTCTCTCTTTTGCTCCATGCTTGGCTGTGTGTTGGTGGGTATGGTAGACTGCGAGCCGCGATGGGGAATAAAAGGGTCATTCTTTTTGGCAAAGCTAATCGTGACAGTGCACGTGGTAGGGACGTTTCCACGAGCCGTCCGCGATGGCGAGGTAGGGACGTTTCCACGAAACGTGCGCGATCTGGATGCATCTGATTGCGGACGCGTCGTGGACGCGTCCCTACCAGACGCCGCTGCTACAGGCTGACCCTTATAGGTCCAACATTGCCAAAAGGTCAGCATTTTTGCTATACTCTTCCCATGATTGCGTATGGAAAGATGTATGAGCACGCTGCTGACATCTGCGGCTGTATCACGACGAGGGAAACTGCCGAGCTTGTTGTGTTTCCGCCGTGCATGGAGATGCACAACTGGGTGGGGATGGTGTAGTCGCCGAGGCGGTTGACTGGACAAATGAACTGATTGCCTTGATCGACAAGGCGTAGGGAAGCATGACAGCATCAATGACAAGAAAGCTACTGATATTGCTTCCTGACGGGAAAATACACAAGGTTTCGTTCCCGTTCTTCACGATGTCGTTTCGCGAGGCGCCGCTTACAGGCACGATGCTCGCAGCGCTCACCCCTCCCGACCTAGGTTTCGACATTCGCCTCTGCGACGCGAGCGTATCGAAGATTCCATACGACGAGAAGTTCGATCTCGTCGCCATAAGCATCATCACGGGAACGGCTGTCGAGGGCTATCGCCTTGCCGGCTACTATCGCTCGCGCGGCGCGAAGGTCGTTATCGGCGGCGTGCATGCCACGCTCCTTCCGGACGAAGCCGCGGCGCACGCAGACTCCGTCATGACCGGCTTCGGCGAGATTGTCTGGCCTCAGATGTGCCGCGACTTCTGCGCGGGTGCGCTGAAGCCGCGCTACGATGGCGGCTCGCCGGACATCGCAGGGCTTCCTTGGCCGCGCCGCGACTTGCAGAAGCGCTTTGGCTACGCGATGCCGAACACCGTGTTCGCCACGCGCGGCTGCCGGAACAACTGCGACTTCTGCGCGGTTGTCGGGGCGAAGTTCGGTTGGCACGTCCGCCCCGTCGCCGAAGTCACCGCGGAGGTCGCCGCGCTCAAGGGGTCCCGTTTTGCATTCAACGACGTGAGCCTCTGCGAGGACAAGGAATACGCTTTCGCGCTTTGCCGCGCCTTGAAGCCGCTGAAGAAGAAGTGGGGCGGGCTCATGACGCTCAAGGCGGCGTCGGACGAGGCGATGCTCGACGCGCTTGCGGATGCCGGATGCTGCTTTATGCTGCTTGGATTCGAGTCGGCCCACAGAAGTTCGCTTCTTGGGATACAGAAGTCGTTCAACACGCCGGATGCCTACCAGCGCATTGTCTCAAACATGCACGCGCGCGGAATGATGATCCAGGGCTGCTTTATATTCGGTCTCGACGATGACACGACGGACGTCTTTGACGACACGGTTAAGATGATTGACGAGCTTGAGATCGACATTCCGCGCTATGCGCTCTACACGCCTTTCCCGTCCACCGTCTGCCACTCGCGCGTCGAGGGGCAGGATAGGCTTCTCGGCTACAACTGGTCGTGGTTTGACACCCAGCATGTCGTCATACGCCCGAAGAACATGACCCCCGCGGAGCTCGACGCAGGCTTCATCCACGCTTGGCAGGAGACGTACTCGATGCGGTCTATCTTCCGCCGCCTCTCCCCGCGCCGCAACCAGTTTCCTGTCGCTCTTGTCGGCAACCTCGCCTATCGACTCTACCGCCGCGAACTCAGGCACGACACGCACCGCTTCCCGCTTTCAAAGGAGGACGTCCTGCGATGAAAGTCGAACGCTACGACTCTGTCTGTGCAGCTGAGGCCTGCCTGCGTGAAGCTGGCGGGAACGGGTCGTCTTCGCAGACGTTCAGCGTCCTTCGCGCAGTGGAGCGTTGCTTCTGGAGATGCCTTCCATATACCGCCATCAGTTGTCCGCGCTATGCGATGTCATGTGCGATGGCCCGACGTCGCCCGTTTCGCGTCTATGCGGTTCGCGACGAGAAGGGCGTTGTCCTGTGCGCGCCTCTTCATCGCGGGTCCGACGGGGAGTGGTCCGTTGTCGCCGGCGAAATCGTGGAACTGGACTTTGTCGACTTCCTTTATGCCAGGCGTTCGCCACGCGAGCTTGCCGATGCGTTTCGCGCCGTCATGCGCAAGATGTCTGAGGACGGCATTAAACGCATAGTCTGGCGGTATCTTGAGTCGGAGGGCGTCACGGCATCGATCCTTCACGGTTGGCCGCATTCCACAGGCGAGACGTTCCCCAATGTCCGCATTTTGTTCCAGGATGGCCTGAATGGCTACATGCGCTCGCTGGGCGCTAATTCCCGCGCGAATTTGCGTAAGGCAAGGAACCGCCTTCGCCGTGACGGCAGGGGACTTTCCTTCTCGTTGTGTTCGACGGTCGGCATTGGAGCGCCGATGGACGGGCGCGCAGCACGCGCGCAGCTGCGCAGATGCCGTTCAGTCTATTTGGACAGGCAGGAATCCCGCTACCAGCACAGAGGCTTTCTGGCGAGGCTTTTCTTCATGCACGGAAGCTACATTGCGCTTTCCATTCCGGGCGAAGGATCGTTTTTCGCCGCGCTGGAGATTGACGGAGACATCGCCGCATACATGGAAGGCTACGTGAACGCGGCCCGCAAGTCGCTCGAGGTTCCGAGAATCGCGATGAACGACAAGTTCGGATGCTATAGCCCAGGCTGGATTCTGATTGTCGAGGCGGTTTCGTGGCTCTGTGAGAACTCTGACATCCGCGCAATCGATCTTTGTCGGGGCGACGAAAGATACAAGTTGGCCGTTGGGGGGACACGCTACTCCACGGAGTCTGTGCGGGCTTGCACGGAGGTGTCGGCATGAAAACGCTGCGACTGCCGTGGAAGGGACGGGACGTTCCGTATGCAATGCTGGACGTGATCAGAGGATGCAATTGCATCTGCAAGACGTGCTACAACCGCAGCGTCCGCGAGCCGAAGTCCATTGAACAGGTCGAGCGCGACCTCGATTTCATTTTTTCGCAGCGCCGCGTCGAGTTTGTCGGCATTCTCGGCGGCGAGCCGCTTCTGCATCCGGAGATAGCCGAAATTGTCCGGCGCATCAAGGCCCGCGGTGTCGGTGCGGTCTTGCTGACGAACGGCATCCTATGGACGGGAAAGGTCGCCGCCGAACTCGCGGAGGCAGGGCTTCGAATGGCCTACTTCCACATCCAGACCGGACAGCACCGGACGGATCTTCGCAATCCGGATTCGCAGGAAGAAGTCGCGAGGCTTGCCGAGGAGAAGTGCGCGTTGGCGCGGGCGGCTGGAATCGACGCCGCTGTTTCCACGACTGTACGAGCCGACCGTCCGGAGACGCTTCGCTTGGTGATGGAGTCCTTCCGCCGCAATCCAGATTGCAGCTACGCCTTCTTGACCCTTGAGCGCAGCATGCGGACAATCGACGCCGGAGAGGAGTCCTTTGCGGCGACTAATGGGGTCACGCGCTGCATCGAGGAGCTTCGTACGCTTGGATGGCGGCCGTTTGCGGGAATCGGCGGCAGGGTCGACCCGGCAAAGTTCCGCTGGCTTCTTTTCCATGCGTACCAGTCGCGCGATGCGAATGGACGCGAGACTGGATTTGCGCCAGTTCCGCCGTCATGCCTTGAGAAGCTGGTGTTTGCCATCTACCGCCTGCTTGGGAGGAGGCTGCCTCTCCG
>Ga0310786_10013313_pt1 | contig 10144 bp, 11 predicted proteins | sample AusTroGonzalo_MG_FD_203881 | JGI IMG/M metagenome (GOLD analysis project Ga0310786, IMG submission 203881) | Bovine rumen microbial communities from tropical cattle in Woodstock, Queensland, Australia - Gonzalo_03 (v2) (version 2) | ecosystem: Host-associated > Mammals > Digestive system >... | reverse complement strand
ACTGGCACTTGCTCTGGGAATCGCAATACAGAATTTTCCGGAAGGGGCTATTATTTCCATGCCGTTATGCGCGGAAGGAAAGAGCAAAGGGAAAGCGTTTTTCGGCGGTGTTCTTTCCGGTGTTGTTGAACCGGTCGGAGCGGTTCTGACCATTTTGGCGGCTTCATTGGTGATTCCGGCGATGCCGTATCTGCTCAGCTTTGCCGCCGGTGCCATGATGTATGTGGTCGTGGAAGAACTGATTCCGGAGATGTCATCCGGCGAACATTCCAATACGGGAGTCCTGATGTTTGCATTGGGATTTACCTTGATGATGGCGCTGGATGTTGCGCTTGGATAACAATGACCGGATTGCCGGGATCGGGTTCTGTTCTTATCTGTAAAAAAGTATACTTTTGATGACAAAATCAATAAAATTGTTGACAAATGATGGCGAACAGTGTATTCTTTTATGCGTTAGCTAACACTGTTCGCTTCGAAAGGAGGAACCGGCCTGTGATCCGCGATAAAGCCAGTCATCATGAGAAGATCATCGCCGCGGCATGGGATGAGTTCCTGGCTTACGGCTTCGCAGAGGCTTCCATGCGGCGCATTGCCGACGCCGCCGGTATGAGCGCGGCAGGACTGTACAAGCATTTTCCTTCCAAGGAAGATATGTTTGCCGCCCTGGTGGAGCCGGCCTGGCAGGGGATGATGGAGCTTTACCGGAAGGAAGAGATACAGGAGACGGAAGCCCTGCAGCGCGGAGGGATCACGGAAAAATGGGAATCCGGCGGCGAGGCCAGGATGACGATGGCCTATATCTATGACCATCTGGACGCGTTCCGGCTCCTGGTCTGCAAATCCGCGGGCACCCGGTACGAAACGTTCCTGCATGACCTGGCCGTTGAAGAAGAGAAAACGACGATTACGATGATGGAAATGCTGAAAAAGCAGGGAAAGCAGATCAACGAGATCCGCCCGGAGGAGTTTCACCTGCTTGTCACCGCGAACGTGAATGCCGTTTTCCAGGCCGTGGAACATGGTTTTACCCGGGAGGAAGCCATGCATTACGCCGATACCCTGGACGCTTTTTTCCCGAAGGCGTGGCAGGCTTTCTTCGGCTACTGAGCCCTTTCATTTTTCGTAATATAAGGGCGTTTTTTTACGCCGTTATGTTAGCCACAACTAACATTAGGAGACTGTTCATCAGATGAACACAGACGCAAAACAAAACATGGAAGTATCAAAAGGAGGAATCGAGGTATGAATGAAAAGCAGGATACAAGGGATAGACTTCTGAACGGGAACGTGTTCAGAACCATGCTGTCATTAAGCGTTCCGGCAATTCTTGGCATGGTGGTAATCGGCCTTTACAACTTTATGGACGCGGTCTTTGTGGGTAGGATGGTGGGCCCGGAGGCCATGACAGCCGTCAAGGTCTCCTATCCCTTTACACTTCTGAACAGCGGTATTGCCACGCTGATCGGTACCGGATCGGCGTCTGTCCTGTCCCGTGCTGTAGGCCGGAAGGATCAGGGGACAATCAATCAGATCATGGGAAACCTGATTGCCCTGATCGTATTGCTCTCCTTGATTGTGACGGCTGTGGGCGAGATTTTTACTTCAGGTCTTCTGTCCCTGGCCGGCGCGAAGGGTGAGATCCTGACGCAGGCGGAAAGATACCTGAAGGTTGTATTCATAGGTTCGCTGTTTGTAAACTTTGCCCAGTCCGCCAACATGGTTATGCGCGGCGAAGGCAAGCTGAAGATTGCCATGGGAATCATGGCGGCAGGCGCACTTCTGAACATTGCGCTCGATCCGCTGCTCATCTTCCTGATGGGCAGGGAAAACGGTGTCCTCGGCGCAGCCTTGGCCACAGTGATTTCCCAGGTGCTTCAGGCGGTCTTTACACTCTGGTATTTCAGAAAGAAGAGCGAAAATGTAAGGATCCACAGGATCAGAATTCATGGCAACCTGGTCGGACAGGTGCTGGGTGTTGGCGTTTCCGCCATGTTGATGCAGGTGATGACCATGGTGCAGCAGACCATTATGTATAACACAGTGGAAAGATGGGGCGGCGGCACCTGGCAGACGATTCTGGGCGCCTGCCTGAGTCTCCAGGCATTCTCCTTCATCCCGCTGTGGGGAATCAGCCAGGGCTTTCAGCCGGCCATCGGCACCAATTACGGCGCAAAGCAGTATGACAGAGTCCGCTCCTTCACAAAAGTATTTATGGTTGCGGCGACCGCGCTGGCACTGATGTTCTATCTGCCGGTCATGCTGGCACCGCAGAGCATGCTGAGCATGTTTATCACCGATACCGCGATCTGCGAGCAGGGTGCACCGATGCTGCAGGTGCTCTTTATCACTTATATCTGCTACGGTGTGCTGATTCTGGCCATCACTTTCTTCCAGGCAGTCGGCAAGGCCGCGGCGGCTTCCGCCATGGCATTGCTGCGGCAGGTGCTGCTGTTCCTGCCCTTGGTGGTTCTGCTGCCTAATGTATTTGCGGTTCCGGTTCAGGGGGTCTTCTATGCCCAGATGTTCACGGACCTTGCTGTGCTGCTGATCGGAATCGTCCTGCTGATCAGGGCTTTCGGAACAATCAGGAAGGAAGAAGGATATCAGCCCGGCAGAGAAAGAAAGACGGGCGGATACTCCGCCGGAAGCCAGCCGGCTGTCTGACCGGTTTCCCCACCATGATCCGGAACGATTCCGGAAAACATCTTTCGGTGTCATTGCGGAAGCGTTGACATACAAACTAATTTCTATCAAGGAGGATTCATCATGAAGAAGTTCCTTTGCCTGTTCCTTGCCCTTTGCCTGGCAACCGGACTGTGCGCGTTCGCATCCGCGGACGCATCGATCTTTGCCGGCGGTTCCGGTACAGAAGACGATCCGTATCAGATCGCGACGGCGGATCAGATCCTGGCGCTCTCCGCCACAGTGAACGACGGCAGCGCCAACGGATATCCCGGTCAGTTTTTTGTGCTGACATCCGATATCGACCTGGATGGGATTGCCTGGCAGCCGATCGGCCATCTGGATCTCGCTGACCAGAGCAATATGAGCGTGATGTTCATGGGAACCTTTGACGGCCAGGGCCATACCATCTCAAATATCACCTTCAGTTCCGACGATCCCGTCTGCGGTGCGGGCATCATCGGCATGAACCTGGGTGAAGTGAAAAACCTGAATGCGAAGAACATCAGCATCAACTGTACAAATGACTTTTCCATGGCCATCGGCTGCGTAGTGGGCTTCAATATGGGAGGCAGCATTCACGATGTCACGCTGAGCGGCGAAAACAGCGTTTCGGGCGTTAACTGCATCGGCGGTATCACGGGCGGTAATTCCTCCGGTATTATTGCAAACTGCTCTGTGGAAGGGACAACGGTCCGCGTCCTGGGCAACAATGATTTTTCCTCCGGACGGATTGTCCAGGTTGACATGGCGGAGTGTGGCGGTCTGGTTATTGGCGGAAGCCTCGGCGGATCAATCGACAACTGCACAGCGCAGGGAAAGGTTGTCGCGGACGGTAATGAACCTGTTGGTCTGGGCGGTATTGCTGGCTGCCTGCAGATGATGGACACGGTAACCAACTGCACAGCTGATGTGGAAATTGTCAGCGCGAAGGGAGGACATGCGATCGGTGGACTCTGCGGTTATGCCGGCACCCATTCCGACGGTAGCATCATTGCGGAAAAGGAAGGCGTTATTACAACCAAGTATCCCGGCATTATTGACAATTGCCATGTGACAGTCAGGATGAATATTCCCGGTGCAACCCATGTGGGCGGCCTGGTGGGTACCGGACTCTTCTTCTTCGGCGAAGAGTCCGCCTATCAGATCAGCAACTGTTCCGTGAAAGGATCCATTACCGGAGCCGTAACCCCCGGTGCTGTGGCCGGGCGCGCCGTAAACAGCAGGATTGAAAGCTGCGATACTGACATAACTCTGGACGGCGAAGCCCTGACCGTGCAAGTCGGTGAAACACTTGTTCCATATGAGAGCGAGGATCAGGAGGAGGAAACTGTTGAAGATGATGCAGCATAAAGCTTAATCTCAACTGAAAACACCGATTCTGCAAAGGTAGCGTCGGCGTATATAGATGCGCCGACGCTGTTTAATCAGTATTATCGTTCCTGCCGATCCCGTTTCCTGTTTCGGACAATCTGTTTCTGCTGGTCCCGATCTTTGTGAGCGGTTCTTTCTGCTTCTTCGATCCGGTACTGGATCATGATCAGCTGATTTGTTTTTGCTCTCAGCTGTTTATGTCTTTCCAGAAACTCATTTTTCTTCTGAAGAATCTGGCTCTTTTTCTGCTTCCAGGCTGTGAGCGTGATCTTCGTCACACCGTATTTCTCCTTCAGCGTGCGCTTTGTCATCTGATACTGATCAATTTTGTCCTGATTCTTTGCCCGGAACTTTTCCCGTGAAATCTTCCAGTGAATAGCGTTCATCTGGTCGATAACTGGCTTTGTTTCTTTGACGATTTCTCCCAGCTGGATCATGCTGTCCAGCTTCTGGATCTGACTGTCAATTTCTCTGGATTCTGCCAGGATATCATTTGCCTGGCTGGAAATGCGGTGGGTAAGCTTTTCCAGATCGTCCATCGTCTGGATATTGTTCTTTTCCAGAAGTCTGACGCAGAAGGCCATTTCCTTCAGAGCCTTTTCGCTGTCAATGCTTCCGGCTTTTTTCTCCTGCTGTTTATAATATAGCCTGATCCAGTCGATAGGCGTGACCGGCATTGATTCTTCCTTCGTTTGTGTCCATTTTGCTTTTTGTTCTGTAATCCAGCTTTGGATACTGTGGACTTTTTCTTTCAATGCGGCGAGCAGTTTGTTTGTGGCTCTGATCCAACGGTTTTTATCACCTTTTTCGGTATGGATGCCCCGGGCTTCCATCTTACGGACTTGTGGTCCTTCATGAACGGTCGGGATCTGGTCAATACCCTGTTTTTCAAAGCTGCGATGATCAATGCGAACAGACAGGCCTTTGCGTTCAAAGGCGTCGTTGACCATGTTGCACCATGCTTCCCGCCAATTAATCAGTGTTTCCGGCGTGCGCCAGTCCGTGGTATGAACAGCATTGAAGATGTAGTTGCCATTTTCATCCTTCTGCCGGTTTCCGTTTTCGTCCAGGATATACTCCCGGCGCTGTTTGCTGCCCCAGCTGCCATCCGGATTCAATGGGCGCATGGTGGTCATGACGTGGAAATGAGGATTCGGTATTCCTTCTCCTGGCTTATCTGGCTCGTGGACAGCCAGGTCAGCGATCATTCCTTTGCTGACAAGATGATCCTGCACAAACTGTTTTGCAAGCGCGATATTCTCTTCCGGGGAAAGCTCGTTTTGCAGGGCAATATCGAAACTGTATGCCAGTTGAGCTTTCTTGTGTTTTTCCGTCTCCTCCACAGCATTCCAGAGCGTTTGCCTGTCGTGATATTCCGGAGGAGCATTCGGCGGCAGAAAGATTTCCGTATACATGATACCGCCTTTACGGGTGTAGTCGCTGGTTTCTCCGTAGTATTCGCTGTACAGTTCCTCGCCCGCACGGTAGGCAGCGGACGCAATGGCGCTCTGACCGCCAGCGCGTCCGATCTGTCCAACATGGAAATGATACAGTGCCATTAGCCGGCCTCCTTATCGGGCGGGGCGGCTGTATGCAGGGCAGCTCTTTCCTGAAAAAGTGTTTTCACGACGGGAATCATAGACAGCATTTCCGCCAATTCAAAGAATTCACGCTCCGTGAGTTCTTTGATTTCAGGGAAGAGATGTTCGATAGCGGCTCCGCGGGTGATCAGCCGGTGGGCACGATCCCGCTCCTCCTGGGAGCGGAGATAAGCCTTGCGATTTTCTGCCCGCTGGAGACGATGCTTCTCCTGCTTAAGCTGGCGCTCCGCGTCAGCAAGATTGATGGAAGGCTGTTCAGTCTTTTTCATATGCAACAGCCGCCTTCGTGATGGATTGCACGCACGAGGTGTGCACGGTGATGGGAAGGATGGATGTCGCAGAAAGCGACGTTCATCCGTACTTTGGGATAGCCGCACAGCGGCGCAAGGGCGATTGAGCCCTTGGACGGGGGCGGGGAAAGCGGGGACGCTTTTTCCGGCACCGCCTGCCTGACTGCATAGCTATGCAGCAGGCAGGACCCCCGGAGGGCGCACGGAGATACAGGTGGACCACCTGTATAGAAGTGCGCACTTTTCAAGTGACGTATGCCGCAGGCTCCGATTGAAATCCCCCGCGCCGGATCGTGATGGTTCTTCATGGTTTCCATATGGTTCCCTCCATTCTTCGTTGGTTGGTTGCCGGGATGCCTGGGATGATTGCTTTTCCGGTTCATCATGGTCGGACTCCTTTCTATCCGGATCACCCGGACTGGCTGCAATTTCGAGACTTTTTGCAGCCAATCCGGGGAAGTGGCTTCAAAAACAGGGAAAACTGGCTGTCGGTCATCCAAAGATACTCAGCACCTTATCGGCCAGTTCACGGTTTCGTTCTTCCAGATCAGCAGGATTCGCCTTCTGCTCGTTCCGATGATCGGATGCGGAAGGTACAGGCTGGATACTGGCGTTGGCAAGGATCGGCTCCAGGTCATGGAGCAGGTAGCCGGACAGTTTCCGGCAAAATGCATCTTCTCTTTCCCGGGTTTCCAGAAAAGGATCTTCCGCCAGCCTTTGCTGCCGGCGGAAGAAATCATTCAGCGCTATAACGATGGTTTTACTGTAGGATGGATACCGGGTCTTATCCCGGTTCTGCAGATAATTCCAGGCCATACGGTCTTCATCCCGGTTCAGGTTGAGGCGGAGATTGGTGTTGATGATAGCGTTGCCAGTCTTCACAGCAACCCCGCCTTTTTCAGCTTGCCCTGCGCCAGGTATTCATACCCTTTGGCTGCAGCCATGATGTCATTGTTGATCGTTACCCGGTCTTTGCTGTACACTCCAAAATTCTTGATGATGCAACCGCCGCCTCCGACGATATGTAATTTCATCAGATCCGGATTGTAGTTATGATCCCGGAGCAAATTCATGACCTCAGCAGCGTATCGGACGGCTTCACTCCTGACAATTTCCAGAGCCTTTTCTCCAAGATCAGCGGTGCCGGTCTCAAGGACTTCTTCGATAAGCCTTTCATCAACAGGGGTTCCGTATTCCTGGAGCAGTTTCTCCCGAATCCGGACCATGCATCGGTTGACACCGAGTTTCTCCGTGAAGCAGTCTTTCTGGGATACATTGCCGTTGTTCAACCGCATGACATTGATAGTACCGTTGCCGATATCGCAAATCATGACGATCCCATTCAGCGTGGCAATGTACGGCGCGACATGGGCAAAGCCCTGCGGATAGATTTCAACAGCTTCAATATTCACTGAGAAGTCCTTTCCGTTCAGGGCGAAATGTACATTCTTGTTTGCCAGCAGATAATCCCTGAAGTGATCACGCTGCTGAGCAATCCAGTTCAGAGGAACGCCTACGGCCAGATGAACCAGGGCGTAATCCATACCTGCACGAGCCATTTCCTTGCCAATAGCTGCCAGGGTGAGGATGTAGTAATCTTCATCTTCATCCTTACTGAAGATGAAAGACTTATGCCCTTCGCCGATGACATAATATTTTCCGTTATAGATCAGCAGGTCATCCTTGAAGTAAGGTTCCTTATCGTAGACGGTGAATCCGGCTTTAAAGCATTCGTTCGCGGTCTTGATGTTTCCGTATCCGTGATCAACTCCGATGATCACGTGGTAGGATTTAAGGGGACGAGAGTCAATTATCATAGGTTACCTTTCCTTTCTAAAGATTTGCCGATAATCCGCATCGGCAATGCGGGTTTGCGCCTTAGGCGCTGAGATGGTGAGAAACAGCAGGACTGTTCGGATCGCACTGGAGTCCGTAAAACTTTTTTTGAAAGTAGGCGACGGGACACTTACCGGAGATGGTGATATATCCCTGCGCTTTCAGTTCACGGTTCAGGCCCTGAATGATCTGATAGGCCTTACTGCGGCTGACTCCGAGCATTTCCTGAATGTTCTTCGCTGTTACGAGCTGGACTTTCATGGGCTACCCTCCTTTCTACAATGGATTGTGCATGATTCGTGCGTTTAGCAATCCGTAAGATTCTAAAATACGCACTATTTATGCACATTTCACATTATAGCATCCAAAATGCATTTGTCAACATAAAAGGAACAGAAAAATGCACTTGCAATTCGTATAATATTGTGATAGCATATACACGAGGTGAGACTGAATGGAAACTTACGACTACTCCGTTGCCGGAGCGAGAATCAAAGCGCTCCGAAAGAAAAAGCACCTGAACCAGATTGAACTGGCCAACCTGATCGGAAAATCATTGCGCACTGTTCAGAAGTATGAAACAGGCGAGATAGAAGTTTCCATTGCGGTGGTCAATCAACTGGCAGAGGTGCTGGACAGCACGCCGACTTATATCATGGGCTATGATACGGAGGTTACACCGATCAGAAGCCTTGCGGATGTGCTGAACTTCCTTTTCAGTATCGAACAGGTAGACGGGATGGACTTCACGATTGACGTGAAGCGTCCGCCGCACAGCAGGGAATGGCAATGCGCGCTGTCTTTCAAAGGGAAAGACAAGCAAGCACCCCTGAACGCGGATATGTGTCTGTTTCTGGAAGACTGGGAAGGGCAACGGGATGAAATCCGCAGTTACGCTCAGACGCAGGCGGCTTACCGGAAATGGAAAGAAAAGACGCTGGCTTATTACGCAGCCATGCCCGTGGAACTGAAAGAGCCGGAAGAGCTGTCAAAAGAAGAGCGGATCAGGCGGAGAAACCAATATCTGGAGAATCTTCAGAAGGAGGAATCACCTAATGAGTAATTACGGGATGTCGTATATGAGACTGAAGGAAAGGAGGTACTATGTCGGTAACCAAGGATGGGAACACGGGTCGCTGGATGAGTCAGATCCGTGTCACGGACTGGACAGGGAACGTTGTCCATAAGAAGAAGAGGGGCTTTGCGACAAAGCGCGAGGCCCAGAAGTGGGAACAGGAATTCATCAGTCAGTCCACGGGCAGCATCGGGATGAGCTTTGAAAGCTTCATCGAAATCTACTTCCGTGATATGGAAGAGAGGCTGAAAGCGAGCACCCTGGAGAGCAAGAAGTGGATGATCAATTCCAAGATACTCCCGTATTTCAAGAAGCTTCAGCTGAACGCGATCAAGCCCACGGATATCCGGAAATGGCAGAATGCCATGAGGAAATACCATGATGAGGACGGAAAGCCCTATGCGGACACCTACCTACGGACGGTGAACAATCAGCTGACGGCAATATTCAACTACGCGGTGAAGTATTACGGGTTGAAGGAAAATCCGTGCCACAAGGCGGGAAGTATTGGGAAAAAGCAGGCTGATGAGATGATGTTCTGGACCAAGGAAGAGTTTGAGACCTTCATTGAATCCATCAGGGACGAACCGGTTTGGTACGCAATCTTCATGACGCTGTACTACACCGGAATCCGGGAAGGAGAACTGCTGGCCCTGACACCGGCGGACATTGATCTGAAGAAAAAGACGCTGACGGTAAACAAAAGCTATCAGTACCTGAACGGCAAGGATATGATCACGACGCCGAAGACGCCCAAAAGCAACCGGACGATTTCGATTCCGGACAAGCTGGTAAAATGCCTGGACCTGTATATGGGACTGTGCTACGGGCTGAAAGAAGACGATCGGATCTTTCCCTACAAGAAAGAGTTCCTGTACAAGATTATGGATGAAGGCTGCCGGAGGTCAGGAGTGAAGAAGATCCGGGTGCATGATACGCGCCACTCCCACGCGTCACTGCTGGTGGAGATGGGATGCTCACCGCTGCTGATCGCTGAACGGCTCGGACACGAAAAGGTTCAGACCACGATGGACATTTACAGTCACCTGTATCCCAACAAACAGCAAGAAGTTGCAAAGCAGATGGATCAGTTGACCTGAATGTGGAATCCCCGGACAAAATGCCGGCTACAGAAAAATCCCGAAAATGTAGCCAATTTGTAGCCAGGGGAAAAGAAAAGTCCCCGGAACCTGTTGAAAATCAACAGTCCCGAGGACAGGATGTTAAGAAATGACTATTCCCACTCAATGGTTCCGGTGGGCTTGGGAGTGAAGTCGTAGAGG
>Ga0310786_10013312_pt1 | contig 10144 bp, 12 predicted proteins | sample AusTroGonzalo_MG_FD_203881 | JGI IMG/M metagenome (GOLD analysis project Ga0310786, IMG submission 203881) | Bovine rumen microbial communities from tropical cattle in Woodstock, Queensland, Australia - Gonzalo_03 (v2) (version 2) | ecosystem: Host-associated > Mammals > Digestive system >... | reverse complement strand
CCCCTGAGGATATCCACGTCTATTCTATCGACGAAGTGTTTATGGATGTCACCAACTACCTAAAGACTTATAAGATGACCGCTCACCAGCTGGCCATGACCATGATACGCGATGTGCTCTCACAGACGGGTATTACCGCTACCGCCGGCATTGGCACCAATATGTATCTCTGCAAGGTGGCAATGGATATCATGGCTAAGAAAGCCCCTGCCGACAAGGACGGTGTGCGCATTGCCGAACTCGATGAGCAGAGCTACCGTCGTGAACTCTGGGACTACACACCGCTTACCAAGTTCTGGCGTGTGGGGCGAGGTATTGCCAACAAGCTGGCAATGTACGGTATCGACACCATGGGTAAGATAGCCCGTCTTTCTGAGCAGAACGAGGAACTCCTCTACAAGCTGTTTGGTGTCAATGCTGAATTGCTCATCGACCATGCTTGGGGCTGGGAACCATGCACTATAGAAGCCGTCAAGGCCTATCGTCCTGAGACCAATAGTTTCAGCAGCGGTCAGGTGCTACAGGAACCCTACACGTTCAAGAAAGCCCGTGTCGTCATTTTGGAGATGGCCGAGGGAATGGCTCTCGATTTGGTATCAAAGCGTATGGTCACCGACCAACTCGTACTCACCGTGGGCTACGATGCCGAGTGCCTGACGCGTCCTGAGATACGCGAAAAGTATCATGGCGAGATAACCACTAACTACTATGGAAAGGCCGTTCCCAAACATGCTCACGGCACGTCGAAATTCGACAAACCTATGTCATCGTCTCGCATGATCATGGAGGCTGCAGCAGCTCTCTTCGACCGTCTTGTCAACCCAGATTTGCTCATCCGTCGCCTGAACCTCTGCGTTAATCACGTTGTGCCAGAGTCCACCATCACCCAGCAGCCAGAGCAGCCCCAGCAGCTCGACCTGTTCACCGACTATGAAGCCATGGAGAAGCAGAAGCTGGAAGAGCAGGCCCGCCTCGACAAGGAGCGTCGGATGCAGGAGGCACAGTTGATAATTAAGCAGCGTTTCGGTAAGAACGCCATCCTACGAGGTCTAAATTTCGAGGAAGGTGCTACTGCGAAAGACCGCAACAAACAGATAGGAGGACATAAAGCATGAGTAACTACGATGATATTATCAATTTGCCACATCACGTGTCGAAGCGCCATCCCCAGATGTCGATGTGGAACCGTGCAGCCCAGTTTGCCCCCTTTGCAGCCCTCACTGGCTATGAAGATGCCATACAGGAGTCAGCAAAGGAGAATGAAAGCATGTATGAAGAAACGAATTCAGATAATTCCTTTAAGGATTGAAAGTAAAATCGTACCTTTGCAACCATAGCGTCGACACGCTCCCACTAAAGGGCTGGTATGAAGAAAGAGCTCGTCAGTAATGGCGGGCTTTTCTGATTTAACAAGGGCCTGCCTTTTGGCAAGCCCGTTACTAAACTAAACAAATACTATATTGTGGCTGATTATGTGGTTGAATTGTCGGTGCAAAGGTACGGTGAAAAACCGAATCCTGCAATACCGAAAGATTGGTATTTGTAGATTCTTTAGACCAAAGGAATGCCATTAGCAAGCTTATAGAAGTTCTCAATATGTTGCGTAGCAGACTCAATTTTGCCGAAAGCCCTTGATACTTTTGCCAAAAAACTTTTCATGCTAATAGCATCAACATCGGGAATGGTGTTGTTTTCAAGTTGCTCCTGATAAAATGCCAACCTCTCTTCAGCAGAAGTTAACTTGATAAGTGCATCGCCTAGTTGCACGCCCATTTTCTTCTCCAGTTCCTTGGCATCAGCAGGTAACATTCCTTGGAACAGGACTTTTCCATCCCCGCCGCTGTTCTGCGTAATGACAGCTTTGGCAAGTAGCCTGTTCTGTTGCTGAGCAGCAGCCAGTTTATCTTCGAGCTCTTTTATTTTATCTTTATTCTTTGCTTCAAGATCCTGCTTCAGTTGTTCAATCTCCTTGTCGCGCTTCGCAATCTGATTATAATGTTTCTCCTTCAAGTCGAGAATCTTTGCTTCAGCTTTTTCAGCACGGGCTTTAAGCTCATGGTAAGTTAGGAACATACGCTGGTAGTCCTTAACAATATTGTGGATGATCACTTCTGTAGGTATGTCATCCTGAGGTTTCCTATTGTGATATTCTACTACCATATTCTTAGTTGCTTTGTTGTAATTTCTTCATTTGGATTTCGATTTTTTCCTTTTCCTGCCGCAAGTATCTGAGCGCATCCTTCATCGTTTCCTGAATGACGTATTGCTTAGCCATCAGAATTACGTTGGTGATTGCCGCTTCCTCTTTGGGAATAGCTCCATATTCTTCTGCTTCTTTCAGCTGTTTTCTCTGCTTCAGTACATAATCGAAGTCGCGGCTAATCTGATCAATCTCTTCCTTTGTGTATGTATCCTTCTGACGGACTAAGTTCTTACACTCGTCCTGCAGATATTGTGGAATCAAGTCTTTTTTCTTCATCTATTTTCTATTCCCAGTTTTTATTAGCCTCAATCTCTTTTGCCCATGCAATTTCCTTTTTAAGGTAATCTATTGCCTGCTGATCATAATACTCTTCTGAAAGAGATTCATACATACTAAGAGCATTTTCTTCTTCTTTAATGTAGTCAGCAGGGAAACCACCTATAGCCATCAACCTATCTTCAAAACATAACGATTCGTCTTTGGCCGGTTCCATTATAAATCTCTCAAATCCCCATGACGCACCTCGATTGAATTCAAAAGATTCTTTCTCAGCTGCTATTAAATCAGGAATGTTGTTCTCGTAATTGAGGATTAGTTCAATATCCTCTTTACTAGTCGGCTGCCGATTTTGAACTACTTCGTATACTACCTTTTTTACTGCCCAAACGGCACCACGAACAAAATCCTCGGATGCATTCTTAAATGCCTTTCTTGTATATGCTTCTGCTGTAATCATAGTGCAAAGGTACGAAAAAATCTGCCTAAAACCAGTAGGCGGATGACTTTTTTTTGTTTTCGAATACCTTTGGCGTATATAGTTCTGAAACAGAAGACCCATGCCATGCTGGAAATACCTCTTCATGTTCGCGGATGATGTTCACCAAGTCGTAGAACGACTGAGGATGAACCTGCATGTCAGATACCAACATCATTTCGAGTGACTGGAGCGTTCTGATAACCTGCTCTTCAAGTGGCTTTGCGCTGCGCGATTGAATGATGACGAGATTACGGAATACTGTCATCTGCTCATGCGAGAAATACGTTTCTGCAAGGACGCTCTCAATCTTAATGAGACGTTCATGAAGCTTTTGGTAGCTGTCCCAAAGATGTTCGCGGATAGCCAGTCGATGGCACAGACTCAGGAATGGGAACAACGTACTTGCAAAGTACTTGCCCTGCTGTGTCTGTCGCCAGTCAGAACGATTAGATAGACGGATAATGAGCTGCTCGATGTTGCGGTCGCGCTCGGACTCGAGCGAGGCCAGCAACCTTTCGATGCGCTCCTTGGAAGCCGGAACAACGTTTGTGTTTGATACAATGCCGAAACCGTTAGGTGTCAGTACCAAGTCCAACGATGGAACTGCAGACATGTAAGCATGGTAAGCGACGAGCTTTGTCAGAGGCGCTACCTCTGTTTCTGTCAGCTGAGGAAATACTTCTTCAGATATGAAATTCTGTATTGCCCAGTCCCCGGCAGTTTCGAGGAAGGGATATAGGATTTCGAAGAGCGTTGGCTCGCCTTCGACTGTTGCAAAAACGTGGGGAATGAGCATACGAAGCTGTTCGTCAGATGTTATGAGATTCATTCTTCTGTAGTTTTATTGGGTGTAACAAGTTTAGCATCTCGGTTCTCGTCCAAGGTAGAAAGCATAATGAAGGGGCAATCTGGCTTCACACCTTCCCAGCCATTATACCTTATTATTATATAATGGACGGTGAACAGCAAGTCGTGATACGGCTTTTGGAGGGCTTGGGCGATGGTGTACAGCTCACGTTTGTCGCTACCGCTATTGTTGCTCTGGCTCTTGCCAGGCACAGAACCCACAAGGTTCGAATGTACGCGCATCGTGAAGCACACCATGTTGACGGCCTCGATAATGTCCGTCGACCAGTCGCCGCCCTCCTTATCCGTCTCAACTTTGTTGATGACCACGTCATGCTGTTCCTTTCCGTCTGGTGAGATATAGAACGTAGAGAACAACACCTTTCCTGAATTCTCCATACCGGTGAGGAAGTTGATGATCTTCTCCTTTTCCTCAACCACCCTATCCATCTGCTTCTTGCGGTCGGTAATGCCCTCAGCCTTGAAGATTCCGTCCCAGAAGCGGTTGGCAATTTCGATGTGATATTTGATGGGCGCAGAGTTCTTTAGCTTCGCCTCCTTTGCCATGCCAATCAGTTTCTTGATGTTATACCAGTTGCCCTTGAACAAGGCACCATAGTAAGGAATCGGATAATACGTGTTGTCAGGTGTCGGTACACGGCTGACAACAGCAAATTTGCGTGTTGAGGTTTTGGGCTTTCTGCCTTTATTGGCCTGCATCCGTTCCTGCAGGTCAGACCAAGGCGAATGAACATCAAGCAACTCAATCTTCTCAACTTCATCCTTCGATGAAATGGACTTTCGCCAGTTAGCATAAAGAATATACGGAATATGTCCGTCCTTCTCTGCAGGGGCAAAACGACAATAGCACGCCTCCTTGCGTAGAATACGCACAATACGAGAACCATCACCATTAAGGATAATGACTGACACACAAAAGGCAAAGTGTTTGAAGTCCTGACATACACCAAGGAAATAGCTGGCCATATCATTATCCATGATGTAGTTCTGAACCTCCTGCTGGACTTTAAGCTTAGCCCCAGTGGTGTCATAGACCAAACCAGAACCATAGCACACCTCGGCATTGAAGAGCTGGCATGTAGATAATGTCTCGTCCGAGTCAATCAGTTCCAGTATCTTATAAGGCATCTGGTTGTCTGATCCCCATGGCATGTACTCATACCCGTCAGCGATTTTCACGGGTGTCATATCCACTTGTTCAAGGAACACTTCCGAAGAGCTGACCGTAAACGCAGCACTCGCCTTCAAGTCAGGAATGACCTCAACAGAATTAAATGATAAGTCGTGATTCATATCTTTGCTTTTCTTTTTGCTGCAAAGGTATTAATGAGTCAGCTGCCACGAAAAGACACAAAAAAGTGGCGGTCTTCTCAGACTACCACTTCAAGTAATTTTATTTGTAATTTTTTGAACAACGGCACATGACAAAGCATGTCCGCCGGATAATGTGGCCTTCACAGGTGGCATTACCCTATGAAAAATATATCTTTAAACATACGCGAAACTGTTTGGTTTAAATACGAAACGTGGGCAAGTCAATCCCACGTCTCAGTTCTAGGCTCTGGAATGCCTTGCAAAAAGACTATGAGACAACAAGCCCACGTATACACGTGAACCGTCGTACTCCGTCTTGTTTGCTTTTGAATTTTCCAGATTCAGAACTCAAGACAGAAGCGCGTCGCTTCGTTATTTCCAATAAGAGTACTGCGGATGCACGTTAGCAAGAGCAGTAAGAAAGAATGTGCCACTGCACATCAACATTCTGGCTGCAAAGGTACGAAATAAATCTGAGATAATCCAGATTTAAATGAAAATATTGCTGTTTTACAGCTACATATAGACTTCCATACCATTCAGCATGAAAATCTGGCATTCACGTGTTTGCCTGATTTCATTGCTATTTAAGAGCTTAAACTTTCGAGTGCCTTTATAGTGGTCATACTTGATGCAGATGCATCTTTTCCATTCTTGGATTTCGCCTGATTTCGTCCAAAGACGAATATCTACAGGCTCAGGGCGGTTAAGGATTAACCTTGCAGTTGATATGTGAATGCTATTCATATATGAAGAATTTAGAGAAGTTAAAGAAGTTAGAGAAGTTAAGATTTTATATCCATTCAATCCCATCAACGTACTTCCATGAAAACTTGATCCGGATGAGTTCCTTGTCCGAATCAGTTACCTCAGACGAGATATCGCTGATAAGCACTTGGGCTGACACATCATCGCTGATTGGCCGCTTTACCAACTTAGACGTCAACATCTGGTTAAGCCATTTTGCTTCGTTGAATGTTAGCGGAGCTGTTTCCACTTCATGCTTAACTTTGATGGTCTCATCATAGAACTGCGTCCGATGTCCGCATACAGCCTCACTTCGGTCCACTTCTGTCTTGATGGACGTTGTATTATAGAGGTACGCCGTTTCCTCCATATTGAACGCATTCAGGAACATAAAGGTTTCCGTTGCCTTCTCATCCGTAAAGAAGATGTTAAACTGTCGCACTCCAATCCGGTACTCTACCCCATGCACCTTGCAGTTCGTACCCCTTGCTTGGTCAACCATAGATTTGAAATAGTCGTATGACAACTCTGCAGTCACTATCTTTTCTGTAGCTGACTGCATCTTGCCCAAGTTGGCATTGTAACTGAATATCTGTTCAGGAACCTGCGGGTGGCTATAGTATATCAGCGCATTGTTGCTTCCCTGGACATACGCTTTAGTATAGTTGCTCAGGGAAAGATGACCATTACGAGGCATCAAGGCACTCTTCCTGGTTGTCAGGAAACGGCAACCAAGATACCCTTCAGAGCTGATATCAGACTTAAATCGACAGTACACCATCTTCACGTTATCCAACGAAGCGTTTGGACTTGCCGAACCATCAGAGCCGTATGTCACCACATAGTTACCATTCTCGTCGATTGTTACCGAAGTTGGTGTATTTACAGAACTCTTGGGCTCATAGATTTCCATCTTCAGCGTAGCCATCACCAGTTGCCGCTCACACATGGATGCCTCTATAATCGAACGAATGTCCCGTACCGACACCATCTTGTCGAACGGATAATATACCGACTTGAACACCTTCACGTCATCTACGAAGATGTTCACCTCCAGACGCGTAGCATCCGTCTCAATGAAAACCTCTTCTGGCAGATGAGCGGTCAGATAGATGGAATCGAAGACTGTTTTGATAGTTGTTGCCATTGCATTTATTTTTGATGCAAAGGTAATAGAATAAGGTAAGAAGGAAAAAGACAGAAAAGATAGCCCCCTTAAAGGAAGGCTATCAACTCTGCTGACTCAGCTCCAGAATATACTGGAGCCACATCCACTACAGGCTCAGCCTGCACCTTCTTGGTTCGAGGCTTGCGCTGCTTCTTGGGCTTAGCCTCTGCCTCAGGCTGAACTTCCTGTGACTCCTCAGCAGGCGCTTCTGCCGGCTGCTCGCCCTCGGCTGCAGCTACTGCTGCTTTTTGCCGAGCTATTTCCTCTGAGAGCATCTTCAAGGAATCATCCTCGATGTAGAATCCTGTCTGCTTTTTCAGCAAGAAAGCGAACCTCATAGCTTTGTATGCACTCTTGCAGTATGCCTGCTCTTGTTCTTCACCTGTGATGCCAACTGCCCACACATTGTTCTCACTCTTGTTAGACTTCACGATTGAAACGATGATAACTTTTGCTTCCATAATTCTTAATTTTTAAATTGTTATTACTTTATTGATTATATTGATTTATGCTTTATAAACTTCGATGAATGTAATATCTGCCATCAAATCATTGGCCATATCCTCTGCTACTTTTGTGGCTTCAGCAAATGTGTCCGCTTCAACCTCATACTCATAGTACTCTCCATCCTCACAATTGATAACCACATTGTAGATATTGCCTGGATAATAGCGCTTGCTGTATAACCTGCTGTGGGTGAAAACCGATGTTTGAACTGTTTGTGTCATAATTCTTATTTTTAATTGTTTGACTTCTTGTTAATGTAGCTCCGTGGAGCTTTTGTAATTTTTACATTGCTTCAGAAGTAGGCAGGGAGAAGGTATGTAAATGCAAGGAATTTCAAGGAAAATTTGGGAATACCCCATTTTGTTTTGGCACTTGCCTTTATCGCCCTGCGGAAAAGAAAATGCGGAAGGCTGCTGAAATTATCTGTAGAAATCGGGAGCCAGTGACCAATACTTGCAGAATGCCGCCTGCACTAACTTTGCAACGGAAAAATCCAAAGCCCGACGGGAAAGACACATGAGAAGTCCAACATGCCAAAGGCAAAGAATTGACACAGCCAAACATTTTACCCACAATAGCAGGTATACCAGCGCAATATACCATCCTACCTTGAAGGCAATATACATGTGTGTACAAAACTATAATGGATGGCTAACAATGATGTAAGAAGTATGTGGTTAGAAGTCAGATGTTCCACTTATTATGCCGCATAAGCAGAGTAATTGGCCCCTACCTTGTTGTTATTGGCAGATACCGTTGAAGTCAAAAGCATAAGGCTTCAGCCATCAATCATCAAGAAAGCATAACGAAAAGAATGAATGGATGCTAATTCCACATATACAGTAGTGAGGCATACAAGTGAGACTCCAACAATGGGCGGTGGCAGGACTGACCATGAAGATAGCAGGCATACAAATGTGCAACAAGCCCCATAGGCTTCTTATATTAATAAATAGACGATGACACAACAGATGGCTGCGACTGGGAATAGTCCCAAACGGAACCATGCTGCAACGAAGCCAGCCAACAGCGCAATTATTCCTGGCAATGGAGTTGGCGTTGCCATAATCATATCAGGGAAGGTCATCACGGCCAGCGTGACGTAAGGCACATAATACAGGAAGCTGCGCACAAAGCGGTTGTGTAACTCCCCTTTGATCAGTACCATTGGTGTCACGCGAATCAGATTGGTGATGACAATGGCCAGGAGGATATAGATGAGAATACTATGCTGTTCCATCGTCTTCCGTTTTAATAGGTTTAAGCCATGCAGCGACAGCGGAAATAACAATCGTGAGCACCACCGTTCGCATACCGCTGCTCCACTCGCCGATAACAGGAGCCACAGCACACAGGCCACTCAACACGAAACTGGCTATCAGCGCATAAAGCACGTTACGGTCTTTATGGGCAGGAGGAATGATAATTGCCAAGAACATACCGTAGAGCGACATACTCAGGGCTGTCACCATCGGCTGTGGCAACAGACTGCCAGCCATGATGCCCACAGCACACCCCGATGCCCAGAACAACGTCGATATTAGGGCTGCCGAGTAAGTATAAGCTGGAGGCGTATAGCCCGGGTGAGCCACAGAGATGCCAAACACCTCGTCGGTCACGCAACAGGCCATCAGTATACGGTGAAACCATGATGTGCCAGGTGCTATCTTCTGCGAGAGTGCCGCACTCATCAGCATATAGCGCAGGTTGGCCACTAAGCACATAGCTATCACCTCTACGTATGCTGCCTGTACAGCAACCAGCGTGTATGTGCCATATTCGCCTGCCGAAGCACGGGTGAAGAAGCTGCTCAGGAATCCTATGGGAGCCGTCAATCCTGCTCTCGCAGCAATGATGCCAAGCGAGAATGTCACGGCAAAATAGCCCATCGCAATGGGTACGCCGTCACGCAAGCCGTGGATGATATGTTGTCTATTGCCTGCCATTCAGTATCTTTTTCACGCTCCAACTTCGCATTGTCTTCCCGTTATAAGTAAACTCCCGCTCATCGAACACCTCGAAACCACACCTTTTATAATATGCGATGTTTTTATCAGAGTTTGTGAATAGCACAAGCTCCTTGCCGCCATGTGTCCGGATGAAATCCTCCATGTAGCCAATAAACTGCGTTCCTATGCCAATGCCTTGTGCTGACGGGTCAACGGTTATTGAACTGAGATACCAGATTCCTGTTCCTGTAGTCTGATATTCGTGACAGGGTCTGCCTGCTGCTGCATCCATTGCCAGCCAGTCATCCAGCCGCCGTCTGTTAACTCCAATATACACCAGAGGCCAGCCATGTATCAGATACTGAAAGTCTGACGGCTTTTTGTAATCTGGCGCATTGACCTGGGCCACAGCCACAAGTTCACCATTTCTCTTAGCCACCAGATAGTGTGTCTTCTTGAAGTTTGTCAGGAATTCCCGATAGACGACACCTCTTAGTACCTTTCTTCTTTCTTCCAAGTCGGGGAAGTAGTTCGTAAAGTACTCATAGTCCTCGAAAGCCCTGCCCACCAGTCGGACAGCAGCCCTCAGTTCATTTCGTTTCAGTATGTTGAAATCAACAGTCATTGTTTTA
>Ga0310786_10013311_pt1 | contig 10145 bp, 11 predicted proteins | sample AusTroGonzalo_MG_FD_203881 | JGI IMG/M metagenome (GOLD analysis project Ga0310786, IMG submission 203881) | Bovine rumen microbial communities from tropical cattle in Woodstock, Queensland, Australia - Gonzalo_03 (v2) (version 2) | ecosystem: Host-associated > Mammals > Digestive system >... | reverse complement strand
GAAGATTACTCCTGCATTGATAAGTGAGTTGCGAGTTTATATTGAGAATTGTATGTTAGAGGAGCCTAGAGTGTATGAGGTCCTAAGCCTTGACATAACCGCAGAAGGACATGACAGCCTACACTTACAATTGCAATTGCAATTGGTGGATGGAAGCGAACTTGGTTTTGAGGAGAACATTAACACTTTAGGATAAGATTTTTATGGTGCAGGAAACAGAATATTTGGAATTGTTCGATGGGACAACAATCGAGAAGGATGATGTTATAGATACTTTGAAGAGCAAGTATGATAATGCTTATTACAATGGCCTGACCAAGGTGACAGATTTCACTGAAGGAAGCGAAGCCTATCATTTACTGGATACAATTGCGAGCTTATTCCTTGAGGCACGTGAAGACATTAATGACAATTACCTGATGAGCATGATACATACTCAGGAAGGGGAGTTCCTGGATAATACTGGGGATAGTCTTGGAGTGTATCGTAAGGCTGCAAGCCCTAGTACTGGTTATGTTGTTATCTATTATAACAGCACTGCTTTGACTGCAGATGCAATATTGAATGATGGAGCAGGGACAACCTGCAACCTGGAAGACCCAGTAATATTAGAGGACCTTATCGTAATGACTGATGACAGCATAAGCTTCATAGTTGAGGATTCCGATTCAACACTCAATGGGAACAAATACATCAAATTGGAAGCAACATGCGAGTACGAGGGAGAATACACTAACGTATTATCCGATACCATTACCATTATCGAGAATGACCTCCCTGCTGGTGTAAGGGTCACCAATACTGCCTTTAGTGGCGGAACAGATATTGAATCTGATGATGATTACCGTGCAAGGATACTTGAACATCCTAACAACAGTCCTACCGGCAGCATTAACTGGTATAAGACAATACCATTCGTTGATGAGGGAGTGGTGAACCTTGTACATGACATACTCCCAACCAAGGAAGGAGTAAGCAGTGACGAAGACCTATTATTGATCTATAATCCAGTTGATAAGGATGAAGAGCAACAATCATATACTGGTGGACAATCCGACATTACAGGAACCTTTTACCCATCCGAGTATGCTCTCCGACAGTTCTTCGCATTGGATGAATACAACATCGTAGGGATAACACTAGGCTACGAGAAGGCCACACCACAATATGTATTGGCTGATACAACAGTTACCGGTTACACTATCAATTACAAGATATATGTGAACATTGATACAGCAGAGTATCCTGAAGCTACATTGTCTACTGTTACTCCAAAGGTTGAAGCGGTGATTAGTCAGTTTAACTTGGATGCGAATATTTACCAGGACTTCAACCCAGCAAACCTATGTGTACTCATTGAGGAGATACCTGAGGTTACTGATGCTATAATCTATCAGAAAGCAACAAAGACAAGTGATTCAAGTGTTACTTGGGGTATTGTGACCGAGCCTATCAGCATGGATGAGGATGAGGTTTACCAGGTAAGCCCTGATGTTGGGGTTATAAATACTGGCCCTGCTACTGGATTAGTGACTACACCATCCAAATCAGACAACCCATAAATGGAGGGATAATTTTTATGAGTTATGATGATAGCAGCCTAATAGGTGATGAGATCTGCGATTACTACTATGACATTGAGAACAATTTCATGAACCCCCCATCCCCTACAGGCTTCTTTATTTATAAAGTGTTAGGTGGTGCTTTTGACTGGTTAGCGGATTTGGTTACTCAGTTCCGCATTGATTACAGCATACTTGACTGCAATGTAGGAAACGTTGAGATAGTGGATGGTTTCCCTGAAGAACCTGATACCACTCATACCTATTATGTCCCAAACTATACCACTAGTGGGGGAAGCTTCACCAAGTACAGTTATAATGGCAGCACTTGGGATAGCAGCACTGTTACTGAAGGAGTAGTGAATGCTTTAGATAGTTTCTGGGGCAGGTCCTATAACTTGATGAGGCCTTCAATATCTTATGTTAGCGATGGGGACACTTATACCCGTACCTTAACTGATGAGGAGTATAGGATTTACTTGTACCTTATGGATCATCAATTGTTGACTATGAAGGATTTGCTCGTTGCATTCGGTAATGCCTTTGGCGGTGCAGAGACCAGTACAACAGTATTGAACAGCATACACACAGTTAACCATAAGAAGTATGACAATCCAGCATTCAGTAACACTACACTTGCAGCTTATGACAATAGCGATGATGATATTGCAACTGACAAGCTAGTGGATAAGAGTGGTGTGTATGTTGTTAATGATAGGTTTGCACAGGGAACATTATCCATCACAATACCTGATGATGGCTGGGATGAACATTTCCTCTCATTCCTTGAAGGATTCATATCTATTAAAGGGAACATCCTAATCAGTACAGGGTGATTAAATGGATTTTGATAGGGAGAAATTGATGTTCGATTTGATGGATTGCTTTGATGAATCCACATGGGACAAGTATGATTTCGAGAAGCTAGTGAATAATGCTACCTTTGATGGTGATTTCATCATTGTTAAGGGTAGTAATTTCAAGGCTTTGTTTAGTAAAGATGATGACCAGGAATTGATTAATTTTGAGATACAGGAAGGTGAATGAATTGGCTAATAGTTTTTTTAAGAATGGTGATAAGGCTTATGCAGAGAATTTGAATGATGGTGTATTGGTGGGTAATGCTTTTGATGTGACTGTGAGCATTGGTCTGCCTGGGGACACTAGCAGTGTTTTCCCTAATTCTTCAAGTGTGGTTAAGGCCAAGGTTTGTGATGTGAGCATTACTCCTAACAGTAACCTTAGCATTGGTAGTACAATTAGCAATAGCAGTGGGAGTAGTCAAACTTACAGGTTGACAGTTTACCCTAACTTCAACAGGTTCGGAGGTTTCAAATCCATCACTTTGACAGCGGATAGCGGGGTTACTTTTTACGTGGCGAATAAGGGAGGAACTAGCCCTATCGCTAACAACTTGGATTATACCAATCTTGGTAATGTTCCAGAATTGAAAGTTTTAAAAGAGTATGATATTGTATTGACTATTCCTACTGGCAAGAGCGTTACTGGATTAAGTTTTGTTTTGCAATCCACTAGTGCAGATGTTAGCGGAGAGATTAGCCATTCCAACATTAGTGGCTTGTTCAATGCAATCTACCCTGTAGGTTCAATCTACATGAGCGTAAACAGCACAAGCCCTGCTACATTGTTCGGTGGAACTTGGGAAAGATTGAAGGATAAGTTCCTGTTAAGTGCAGGGGACACTTACTCTGCAGGAGCTACTGGCGGGGAAGCGACACATACATTAACATCAAATGAGATGCCAAGCCACACTCACACACAAAACTCTCACACACATACACAAAATCAACATAGGCATGAAGCAGGAACAGATAACAATTTCTTCCTTGTTTCAAAGAGTAATGTTGCGGTGAATGGTACAACTAGAGCTTGGACATCTTCATCAGAAAGCGGTGCGAATTATGTGTATGTATCTCCTGAAGATAATGTTGGAGGAATCAATGAGGATCTTTATACTGCTTATGCTACTGCTACAAACCAATCCACTACTGCAACAAACCAAAATACTGGTGGCGGACAAGCCCACAACAACTTGCCACCTTATCTTGCGGTTTATATGTGGAAACGTACTGCGTAGAGGAGTGTGTTTATGTCTGACTTCTATGAGAATCTACTAAAGGCAACGAATAATATTGATGACATTACTGTTGAGAAGTATGGAGTCATCACCAGTAAGAATGGGAACTACTGCACCGTCAAAGAAACCACTAACGATTTAGAGCATACTAATGTCCCAATCGTTAACGGTGCAAACTTATCCGTTGGCGATAAGGTCATCATAGGCTTCCTAAACAATAGTATCTACGATGTAATCGTTTATGGAGCATTAGACAAAACCGTGCATGATGACAGCAAACAAGACAAACTCATATCAGGGTCTAACATAAAGACTGTGAATAATGAATCATTGTTAGGTTCAGGGAACATCACTATTCAAGGAGGCTCAAATGTAGACATAGTCACCAGTTGGGAAACCACACCATCAGATACAAAGGTGGCTTCAGAGAAACTCACAAAAGACACACTAGACACTAAACAGGACACTCTTGTATCAGGGACTTCAATAAAGACTGTGAACAGCACAACACTACTAGGTAGTGGTGACATAAGCATACCAAAAGGTGATGATGGAAGCCTATTCTGGACAACCACAACAGCACCAACAACCCCAAACTACACATTCACAATCTCTAATCTCGTTGGGGAAACTGGCAAAACACCAAAGAAAGGGGACATAATATTCTATTCATATTACCGTTACACTGTTGATACTGTCGGAGATACCACCTTAAAGGCAACCCCTAGACAATCCATTAGAGGCTCTACTGGTTCTACTGGGGCTACTGGTAATGGGATATCCTCAATATCAAAGACAGGCACAAGCGGATTGGTTGACACTTACACAATAACCTACACCAATACGGATACAGATACATTCACAGTAACTAATGGTTCTGATGCAACAGTTACTGTTGTTGATAATTTGAATAGTGATTCATCCACTAGTGTTTTGTCTGCAAAGCAAGGTAAGGTCTTGAACACTAACAAGATTGAAACATCAGCAATCGCAACAAGCTTTGGCAGTACAACATCAGATAGTAAAGTGCCATCAGAGAAACTGGTTTCCGATAGTCTTGCAACAAAACAGGCAACCCTAGTCTCTGGGACTAATATAAAGACAATAAACTCAACCAGCCTACTTGGTAGTGGAGACATTCAGATTACAGGTGGAAGTGGAGGTTCCTGTGTAACAGACTTCTACATAGACACAAATACTGACGAATGGGTAATTGAAACAAGTGCTTGCTCACAAGGAGAAGTGGTCACAAGCTGGTCAAGCACATTAAGTGACGAGAAGGTACCAAGCGAGAAACTGGTGAAGCAATACGTGGATGGCCTTGTCGGAGATGCGATAACTTACATTAACGGCAACAGCACATAAGATAATTTTTAATAGGAGTAAAAAGATTATGAAAGATTTGCAATTTAGGGTTATTGACCAGGAACTCAAACTGGACAATAGCAGATGTGGAAAAAACAATAGTTTTATAGTTAAAGGGAGCAGGAATTATCTTCGTCTCAGATTCTACTTCACTGGTTGGGATGAGTTTGAGAAGCACGCACAATTCATTGATGGTAATGATCATTATGATTTCTTGTTGGATTCTGATGATTGTTTGAAGGTGCCTAATGATTTTGTTGAGGATGGTGGTTTTAAGTTCTTGTTGGTTGGTTATGATGTGGCTGCTGATGAGAGGGTTACCACTAACACTATGCAGTTGAGGTTGTTGAATACTGAGTATAGTGATGATATTTCCTCGTATACTGATGATACTGAGGATGTTTACCGTTACTTGGTGAATTGTATTGATGGCAAGGCTGATGCAAGTGACTTGGACAATTATGTTTTGACAAGCAAGATCCTATCCGACATTTCCTTGGCTACCGACAATACCCAACTCGTAGGAGCTAAAGAGTTGAAGGATGAGATGGACGAATTGAGGGGAGAGGTTCCTACTGGTGTTGAATTGACTGCTAATAAGATGACTAGCTGGAGCGACACTCCTACCAATACCCATTATGCTTCTGAGAAGCTGACTAAGGATAGTCTTGATTTGAAGGTTGATAAGGTTGATGGCAAGGCCTTGTCAAGCAATGATTTCACTAACAGTTACAAGTCAACCTTGGATGACTTGAAGACTGTTGCAGTCACAGGCAGTTATAATGACCTGTCCAATAAGCCAAGCATACCATCTTCATCTTCTGATTTGAGTGATGTTTCTGATTTGGTTAAGAAGTCCAATACTTCCGGGTTGATCAAGAATGACGGGAGTATTGATACAAGCACTTATTTGACTGAACACCAGGATATAAGCAATTACATCCAGAAAAGCGAGACTTCTGGATTAGTTAAGAATGATGGTACAATTGACACCTCTACTTATTTGACAGAGCATCAAAGCTTGAGTGGTTATTTGAAGACTACTGATGTTGTGGATAACTTAACTTCAACATCCTCTACTGCACCGTTAAGTGCCAAGCAAGGGAAGGTCTTGGCTGGTTTGATAGGGGATGCTATATTATACATTAATGGGAGCGGATAATAGATGAGTAATGATACATCTACTTTGAACGGTTCATTGTTGGAGATGAAGGACCAGTTGATTTATGAGCTTGGCCAGCAGGGGGTTACTGCTACTTTTGACCCTAGTACTGGTTTGCTTGGGCTTATAGCAAGGATTGGTGATATTGACCGTAACAGTTATCATATTGAGTTTAACAGTTCCAGTTATGAGGCTAGTGGTGGTAGTGCTACTATATCTTGTACTTTGCAGGAGAATTATGCTGTGAAGAGTGGGGCTACTGTCACTTTCACTGGTTCGGATAGTTCGTCATACACAGGTATAACGAATTCAAATGGTGTTGCTACTTGCACTGTTAGTGTTAGTGCTGACACTACTTTCACTTGCAGTTATGGTAATGTGAGTGATACTTGTACTGTGGATGTTCCTGCTCCAAGTTACAGTTTAGCATTCAGCCAAAGCACATACACTTGCCCTATGTTTGATATGGTTGATATAAGTTGCACATTAAAGAATGGTAACACACCAATGAGTGATGAGACAATAACGTTTAATTGGCAGGGGCCAATGCTTCCAATCACTAGGACTACTACAACTAACAGTAGTGGAGTAGCAACCTTAACATTTGATTACTTCGATGGGGAAGGGATGTTTCCTGTTACTGTAACTGCTACCTATGAAGATGTAAATGCTACCTGTACAATAGAGGAGGGTTTCTAATATGATTTTAAGTTTTAATATTATCCTCCAACTATTGTGCAGGTTGTACTAACTCCTTGATATTCTGCAGTTAATGTAGCGGGTAAGGATGAGAAATCAAAACTACTAAAGGTGTAGTTTGCTACTCCACTGCTATTAGTGGTGGCAGTAACAGACTCAGGACCTAGCATACTTTCGTAACTGAATGTTATTGTTTCTCCACTCATCGGAGTATTCCCCTCCTTAAGTGTGCAACTTACAGTAACATCATCAAATAATAGGGAAATGTATGTGTCTTGGCTGAACTGTAAACTATAAGCAGGTGCTGGAACAGTAACTGTGCAAGTGTCGGAAACATTACTATAAGAAGCAGTAAAGGTAGTATTACTGCTAATGCCTGTTACTGTAACTGTTGCCACTCCGCTACTGTTCGTTATACCTGTGCATAAAGAACCTAATCAAGTCCTCCGAATGGGTCTTCATAGGTGGGGTCTTCATAGGTGGGGTCTTCATAGGTGGCAGTCCTGCTTATCTCACAACCCTCATAAGTGCTGTCTCCCTCGAACACTGCCTTGATAGTATGAGTTCCAAAAGTAGTGCGTGACACCAACCATGCTAAACCATTAATACCTGTGGTTGCTGTTGTTTTGTACACATTATCAATATAGAGTTTAATGCTTTTTGAAGCCAAAGCAGTATCATTTTCATCTTTAAGCATAACATACCAACCAACACCAGGGCCTGATGGATCATCCATTATTTGGTATGATGTTAATGTTGTTTGTATTAATGATGCGGGTACAGTAACCGTGACAGTATCAGACACTCCCCCATAAGAACAAGTAAACAAGGTATCAGAGGACAAACCAGTGACAGTAACACTAGCAACCCCACTAGAGTTAGTTATACCTGTGATTAACGAAGAAAAAAAACAAGAAAAAAGAGGAAAAAACACAATGACAGAAGAAAGACTAAACCCCCTAACATGGCTACAAAGCAAATTCGCACAACTAACACACACACATACCAAAACCGACATAACCAACCTCGAAACAGTAGTCACAAGCTGGTCCAATACAGTAAGCAACAACAACATACCCACCGAAAAACTAACCAAAGACACACTCGATACAAAGATAAGCAAAAGCCAAACCACAGGACTCGTCAAGAATGACGGAACCATAGATACAACAACTTATTCAACATTCAGCGGTTCCTATACTGATTTGTCTAATAAGCCTAGTATTCCTGCAAGTTCCTCTGATTTGTCAGATGGCACATCATTAGTCAAGACAAGCAATACTGCAGGATTGCTAAAGAATGATGGAAGTGTTATGACTAGCGGAACTGGTTCCACTAATTATAGTGCTGGTAACCATACTCATAGCGGATATATCTCTACTTCATCTACTACAGGACTTGTAAAGAATGATGGATCTATTATGACTAGTGGTACAGGCTCATCTAATTGGGCTGTTGGTAATCATACCCATAGTGGTTATGTGAGTGGTACAAAGGTTACAAGTTGGTCTTCCACTGTATCCGATAGCAACATACCCTCAGAGAAACTAGTGAAGGATTATATTGATAATCAGATTGGCACCGCCATACAATACATACAACAATAAAAAAAAGGTGATTAAGTTATGTCTTTAATGAGTGAATTAGAAGACCTTGGAGAATTAATGGCTACTAATTTGCAGACCCAAGGGGTTACCGCTTCAGCGAGTGATGGCCTGACCACTTTAGCCGCTAAGATATTGGATATTCAAGGAGGAGGCGGTGGTGGAGTTCCTTGCTACAATGTAAGCTTCACAGAGAATAGTTGGAATTATACTGATTATGATTTCACAAACAATAGCCATTATGTGCATTTGGAAATCTACCTGCAATACCAATACGAACCATATGCAAACGGTACAGTAACCATAACTGATGGGACAAACACTTACACATTAACCAGTAATGCGAACGGATTAGCGACATTAGATGCACCAATAACCGAAACAACAACAACATTCACCGCATCCTACACCAATACCACCGACACCATTACAGTTAAGAAATCAACATTCCTATTGATTGATAAATGTGACTCAAGCAGCGGTTTGACTAATTATAGTTCAAGTGTGCCAACCTATAAATCAAGCAATGGAAACCCATCATGTTCATTATCATATGACAGTTCAAGGTACAAGCTTGTAGCGGTAAACACATCAACAAGCTATTATTCAATGATACCTGTCAATGCAACCGCAGGCAAGACTGATTATGTGGTTGATGTTGAGATTTGGCAGAATGCTTCACAAACCAATGCAGAAGCAGGACTTTTCGTGATAAACACACAAGCTGGAACAAGCGATTATGGTATAGGCTCAACAATAAATGTCTACAACAACAAGCTCTATATGCGTAGACAATCACTTAGCAGCACATCTACAAGTGTATCACAAACCATTAGTGGCGGTACAATAGCAAAGCAGACATGGTATCATATGCGAATGATTGTGAACGATACTGTGATAAGAGTGCAATTATACACTACCAGCGGAACATTGCTGGAGGAAGTCAGTTATACAATCACCATACCTAATAAGCAACTTGGTTTATACTTAAGGGGTGGTAACACCACCAATAGTGTTCATTACTACCGTAACTTGAAGATTAGAAGCACAGCAACATCATAGGGTGATGAATGTATGATACGAATTAACAATCCCTGCCTAAACTGTGCATTCCATAATAAGGATCATAAATATGAATGTGAAATGGCTGATGACCTACCAGTCATTTGCAGTGTGAAGATGAGGAAGAAAAAACAGGAAAAAAAGGAGTTAAAGAATGAAATATAAAACCTCAATAATAATTAAGGAAGCTCCGCAAATAAAAAGTTTCATAGAGAAATACAAACGTATACCCAAGACCTGCACCATAGGAAACACTACCCTTTCCCCTTACAGTGCAGCTTACCTGTTAAGCAAGATTGTCCAGGATAATTTCAATAATGCTGATGTCAATCTTCCTGGTGTTATAGTGTATGATGCTGACACTTATAGGGATACAATCTATGAAAAGGTTTACAAAAAGGATTACATGTTAATGGTTAAGAATTTTGTTAAGTTTTGTGTGGATCATAAGCGTGTCCCTGCATATATCACTACTCAAAACTCCAAGACAAAGGTATCATTTGAACTCTATCTTTATTGTGTCAGTAAAATTGTAAACTACTATAAGGAAAATAAGGTGTTGCCTAACTATTGCCTTTTTAATAAAAAGGATT
>Ga0310786_10013310_pt1 | contig 10145 bp, 10 predicted proteins | sample AusTroGonzalo_MG_FD_203881 | JGI IMG/M metagenome (GOLD analysis project Ga0310786, IMG submission 203881) | Bovine rumen microbial communities from tropical cattle in Woodstock, Queensland, Australia - Gonzalo_03 (v2) (version 2) | ecosystem: Host-associated > Mammals > Digestive system >... | reverse complement strand
CTCCATCATTTTAATGCCTGTCTTTTCATAGAATTTGTCGAACACTGCGGGGTTCAGTGCCTCGCCAGCGGTTGTACAGTATTCCAACGATGACAGGTCGTACTTTGACAGGTCCTCACGAATCATGAATCGGTAGATCGTTGGAGGCGCGCAGAAACTTGTTACTTTGTATTTCTCCATCTGGCGCAGCAGGGTGTCGGCATTGAATTTCTCGTGGTCGAAGACGAATACCGTTGCACCTGCAAACCACTGGCCGTAGAACTTACCCCAGACGGCTTTGCCCCAGCCTGTGTCGGCTACGGTGAGGTGCAGGGAACCTTCATGTAGGTTGTGCCAGAAGACGCCTGTGCTCAGGTGTCCCATGGCGTATAGGAAATCGTGAGCCACCATCTTCGGTTCGCCGGAGGTGCCGCTCGTGAAGTACATTAGCATCGTGTCTTCGTTGTTGTTCACGAAGGCCGGACGCTTGAAAACGGGTGCAGATGCGATTTCGGCGTGCCAGTCGTGGAAACTGTCAGGTATGTTTTCATGAGAAGAAGACAGACTGGACCGCACAGCCACCAGGACTTCCACGGTGGGGCTCTCTGGCATGGCAGCTTCCACCTGACTCATCACATAGGGATCATCCACACAGATGATGGCCTTTACACTTGCACGCGTGTTGCGATAAACAATGTCATGTTTGGTGAGCATGTGTGTAGCAGGTATTACTACGGCTCCGAGTTTGTGCAATGCCAGCATTGTCACCCACCACTCATAGCGGCGTTTTAGGATGAGCATCACGGGGTCTCCCTTGACAATGCCAAGGCTTTGCAAGTAACTGGCAGCCTGATCGGTCTCTGCTTTCAGCTGCCCGAAAGTCGTGCGGCGTTCTGCGCCTTCATCGTTTGTCCACAACAAAGCCAGTTTCTCCGGTGCTTCGTTTGCCCATGCATCCATGACATCGTAGGCAAAGTTAAAGTGTTCAGGGATGATGAATTCCAGATGCTCGTTGTAGTCTTCACTCGATGTGAATTGTGTTTGTTTGAGGAATCTTTCTACCATTGAAGTATTTTTCAACGTTTCAATTATTCAATTTATATTGTCTTACTCTACCGTGAATGCCAAGAAACGCACAGGACGTTCGCCGATAGCACGCATTCCATGGGGCTTTGTGCTGTCGAAATAAATGCTGTCGCCTTCTTCCAGAACGATAGTCTTGCCACCGAGGAATAACTCCATAGCGCCTTCCAGAATCATGTTGAATTCCTGGCCAGGGTGTGTATTCTTGTAGATGGTATGGGCATCGGGCTTGGGCTCCACCGTGACGATGAAGACCTCTGCCTTATTCCCGGCAAAGCCACCCGTCAGGCTCTGATACTTATAAGCCTTTGTGCGTTCGATGCTCATGCCTTGTCCCTTGCGGACAACGAGATAACCATGCATGTGCGGTTCCTCGTCAAAGATGAGGGCTTCTGTGGTGATGCCATAGTGGTTAGCGATGGTCATCAGTTTAGAGATGGTGATATCGGCCTCTCCGCGTTCTACCCGCTCATAGGTTTCCAAGGGGAGTCCGCAGAGGTCGGCAACCTCCTGTGCAGGGATGTCCAATGCATCGCGCAGACCGCGCAGACGCTCACCGATTTGTGTAAGGGCTGTTTGTTTTTCTTCCATAATTATGATGTTTTTCTTAATTCTTGAGAATTGATTGCTTCCTCACTTATCAGGAGGGGAGGTGAAGTGTCCGATTAAATTTGTCTACAAACTCATCCGCTTCAGCCATACTCAGGCACAATGGTGGCAGCAGACGTAACACATGGGTTCCGGCACAGCCTGTGAATACGTGTTCGTCGAAAAGCAGTCGCTGGCGGATTTCCTTATACGGAACATCCAGCTCAATGCCTATCATCAGACCTTTGCCTCTTATCTCTTTTATCCGTTCATTATTTAAATTCTTAATTTCTCCAATTAGGTATTCTCCAACTTTGCGGGCATTCTCAATGAGACCCTCGCCTTCGATGACATCTAACACAGCCAGTGCTGCGGAGCAAGCCAGGTGATTCCCGCCAAAAGTAGTACCGAGCTGCCCATAAACTGCCTCGAACTTAGGCGAGATAAGCACGGCACCCATGGGGAAACCGTTGGCGATGCCTTTGGCCACCGTGATGATGTCAGGCTGAATACCTAACCATTGATGAGCAAAGAACTTACCGCTACGACCGTAACCACACTGGATTTCATCACAAATGAGTACTGTGCCGGTTTCGTTGCAGACCTGACGCAAGCCCTGCATAAACTCGGCTGTAGCCATTTGAATACCACCTACGCCCTGGATGCATTCCACGATGCAAGCTGCCACGTCGCCCTTCACCAGTTCTTGTTTCCATGCCTCCAAATCGTTGAGGGGCAGGAAAGTAGTATGGCCGTTGGCGTTGATGGGCGCTATGATCTTGGGGTTGTTAGTCACCTCTACAGCGAGGCTTGTGCGTCCATGAAAAGCTTTCTGTGCAGAGAGTACACGAGTGCGTCCTGTGTGGAACGATGCTAACTTCAATGCATTCTCATTGGCTTCAGCGCCGCAATTGATGAGAAAAAGGCGATAGTCTTCGTAACCACAAGCCTTGCCCAAACGTTCTGCCAACTGCTGTTGCAGCTTGTTCACAACGGAATTGCTGTAGAACCCCAGTTGAGCTACCTGTCGGCTTACGGCTTCGACATAATGTGGGTGGGCGTGACCTATGCTGATGACGGCATGACCGCCATATAAATCCAGATATTCTGTTCCTTCTTCATCCCATACACGGCAACCTTTACCGCGAACAATATGAATGGGGAAAAGAGGATAGACGTCGAAAAGTGTCATGTTGTAAATGATGTGTAGTTGTATAGAGATTAAAAAGCGCTGGGCTTGAGGCGTAATCCTGCTTGCTCGTCGAGACCGAACATCAGGTTCATATTCTGAACGGCTTGACCGCTGGCACCTTTGAGCAGGTTGTCGATGACGGACGTGATGAGTAACTTGTCTTCGAATTTTTGAACATGTACGAGCGCCTTGTTCGTGTTAACCACTTGCTTGAGGTCGAGGTCGCGATCCACGTAGTGTGTGAACGCAGCCGTTGCATAGAACTGCTTATACAATTTGACGATATCGTCCTCGCTGAGTGTCGGGTCGATGCGTACTACTTCCGTGCAAAATATGCCGCGTGCAAAGTCACCCCGATAGGGGATGAAATCCACGGAGGCATCAAATCCCGGTTGCAGCTGTGCCAGCGACTGCCGGATCTCAGGCACGTGCTGATGGCGGAAGGCTTTGTAGATACTCATATTTCCCATGCGCCACGAGAAATGTGTCGTGGAGCCAGGTTTCACGCCAGCACCCGTAGAACCCGTGATAGCATTCACACTGATATCTGTGTGCAGCAGCCAGTTGGCAGCCAGTGGCAGCAGACCCAATTGGATAGCCGTAGCGAAGCAACCGGGATTGGCGATGTGCTGGGCTTTAGCAATCTCTGTCTTGTTAATTTCCGGCAGGCCATAGACATAGTCGTGGTCGGGCGAGGCGAGACGAAAGTCCTGCGCCAAGTCGATAATCTTCAGGCTCTGCGGCACGGGATGTTCTTTGAGAAACTCTGCACTCTTGCCGTGTCCCATGCACAGGAACAGTACATCGATGCTCTTCAACGCCATGCGGTTCGTGAACTTCATATCCGTCTCACCCAAAAGTCCTTCGTGGACGTCGGTGAGGAGTGCCTTGGCATTGCTCGTGCTATGCACGAAGGCGATTTCTGCTTCGGGGTGATGCAACAGCAGGCGGATGAGCTCACCCGCCGTATAGCCAGCGCCACCGATGATTCCTACTTTAATCATTCTTTCAAATCTCCTGTGGCATAATGAGCCATAACACCAGATATACGATACCTCCACAGAAGGCGGTGCCGAAGGTGAGCAATACCCAGATGAGGCGCAACAGTTCGGCGTCCCAACCGAAGTAGTTTGCGATGCCGCCACAGACGCCGGCAATCCATTTATTGCTCAGAGAGCGTGTCAGTCTCTTTTCCATTTTCTTTCTATCTTACCACAGTCTGTGGTTCTAATCATTATCGTTTTTCGTCTTTGTGAATTCCGTAATAGACACGGAGCGGTGTGGAGAGTACCTTGATGAATCCTTTGGCTTCGTCGGCGGTCCAACCCGTCTGTGTCTCTCCGTATTCGCCGAGCTTACTCTTGGTGAGGTCGTTGGCGCTGTCAATGCCTACGGTCTCGAACCCGAAGGGGCGAAGCTTCAGGATGGCGGTGCCAGTCACATTACGCTGTGAACTTGTTAGCATGGCCTCGATGTCGGGCATTACAGGTTCCAGATATTGGCTCTCGTGCAGGAACATTCCGTACCAGTTGCCCACTTGGTCTTTCCAGTACTGCTGCCACTTTGAGAGCGTGGATTTCTCTAACAGTCGGTGTGCTTCAATGATGAGTTTCGGAGCTGCAGCCTCGAAGCCTACACGACCTTTGATGCCGATAATCGTGTCGCCCACGTTGGCATCGCGGCCGATGGCATAGGATGCTCCGATTTCTTCTATCTTCTGAATCGCTTTTACGCGGTCGTCGAATTTTTCTCCGTTCACGCCTACAATCTCGCCTTTCTCGAACTGAATCTTCAATAAGCTCTCGGGTGCGGCAGCCGTCACGTGCTTGAGGTAAGCCTCTTCGGGCAGACCCTGTGTAGCGTCGAGCAATTCGCCGCCGCAGATGCTAGTACCCCAGATGCCTACATTATAGGAATACTTCAGCTTGGCGAAGTCAGCGCTGAAGCCGTGGTCGTTCAGGTAATCTACTTCTTCTTTGCGCGTCAGCTTCTTGTCACGGGTGAGGGTGATAATCTCTACACCGGGAGCCATGACCAGGAATGTCATGTCGAAGCGAATCTGGTCATTGCCGGCACCCGTGCTGCCGTGTGCGATGGCGTCGGCACCAATCTCTTTGGCATAACGGGCGATGGCGATGGCTTGGAAGATGCGCTCTGAACTGACACTGATAGGGTAGCAGTTGTTGCGGAGCACATTACCGAAAATCATGTATTTCAGCGACTTCTCATAGTATTCCTGTGTCACGTCGAGCGTCACATATTTTGTTGCGCCCAGCTTATATGCGTTCTCCTCGTTGGTCTTCAGCTGTTCAGCACTGAAACCACCCGTGTTGGCACACGCTGCGTGTACCTCATATCCTAATTCTTTGGCGAGATACATCACCGTGTAGCTCGTATCCAAACCGCCACTGAAGGCGACCACCACTTTTTTCTTCTGTTCCATAATATCTTTTTACATTTTATGATTGCTTTTAATCTCTCAGTTCCTGGCTGTGCGCTGCACGCCCCTCCAGTCTGTTGATTCTTTCGATCACGTCCTGTGGCACTTTTGCGGGCAGGTGCTCCTCGGGATCAAAGAGCATGGCGGTGCAGATACAGAATTTGCGGTTGCGTTCGCGCAGCACTTCTACGTTGACGCACCCCTCGCAGCCCTTCCAGAAGGCCTCGTCGTCGGTTAGGTCGTCGAAAGTCACAGGCAGGTAACCAAGTTGTGTATTCATCTTCATCACTGCCTTGCCGCTGGTGAGGGAGAAGATTTTGGCGTGCGGCCAACGGATGCGGGCCAGCGTGAATGTCAGGTCTTTAATCTTCTTGGCAATACCGAGTCCACGGAAGTCTGGATGCACGATGAGTCCCGAAGTGGTTACATACTGTTTATTGCCCCAAGTTTCGATATAGCTGAAACCTGCAAAGCGCGGCTCCGAGCCATCGGCTGGTATGGCCAAAGCGATAACAGCCTTGGCCTCGCGCATTTTTGTAGCTACGTACTCATGTGTACGCTTGGCAATACCTGTACCGCGAACTTTAGCTGCGTCTTCAATAGTCTTGAGGATTGTATCTACATATTTCTCGTGCGATTCATCCGCGACAAGAACTTGAATAGACGGATTGTTCTGGTTGTTTTCCATTCGTTTTATGATGTGTGGAGATTATGATTGTTGAAGTTCGGCAATGACGTTGAGCGTTTTTTGCCAGTCGGCTTTTTCATCAAGCACGACAAGTACAGTGTCATCGCCTGCGATAGTGCCTAACACGTCTGAGAGCTGGGCATGATCAATGTCGTAAGCTACGTGAGGCGCATGTCCTGGAGGTGTACTGATGACAGCTAAGTTGCCGCTAAACTTGATGGAGAGTATTCCCAGCTTGTTAATTTGCTGAACGGTGGCTCTTGTGTCGCTGACGCGCTGGTAGCGCTTCTGTTCAGGTAGCATATAGATGTAGTGGCCTTGCTCAGTTTGGCCTTTGCTGATATTCAGTTGGCGCAAATCGCGTGAAAGTGTGGCCTGTGTCGAGTCAAAGCCTGCGATTTTTAATGCGCGTAGTAGCTCCTCTTGTGTTTCCAACTCTTGACTGGAGATGATCATTTTGATGACTTCCAGTCGTGTTGCCTTGTCTTGTCTCATGTTTATATATAAAATCGGGCGCAAAGATATGAATATTCTTTCAAATGAAAGAGGGAATCGGGCGAATATTTGCACAAAATATTCATATTAATTCTCTTTCACATACAAAGATGAACTTAAATGCAATTTTTTTCCTAACTTTGCGCCCAAAATAATAATAAATGCCATGCAAATAGGTGATCAAGTACGTTTTTTAAATGAAGTTGGTGGCGGTAAGATTACGGGCTTTCAGGGAAAGAACATCGTGCTGATTGAGGATGAAGACGGATTCGATATCCCAATGCTTCGTTCGCAAGTGGTCGTTGTGGAAACCAATGCCAATAATTTCGTAGTGAAAAAGAAACCAGAGGCTCCGTCTCCGCGTGTCCGTTACCTTGAAGACAATGTGGATGACGATCCGAGCGAGCGCCCGATGAGTTATCAGGCAAAAGCCAAAGAACGAAAAGGTGGTGACGCGTTGAATGTCTTTTTGGCTTTTGTGCCGTTGAATACCCGTGAGCTCAGTCATACTGCCTTTGAGGCATACCTTGTGAATGATTCCAATTATTACGCTTGTGTAGCTCTCGCTAGTGCAGAGGGCGCCCAATGGCGCTTGCGTTGGCAGGGCGTTGTAGAGCCTAACACAAAGCAATTGGTGGAAACTCTTGAACCATCTGCTTTGAATGACTGGGAGCGTCTGTCTGTTCAGGTGATGGCTTGGAAACAGGATTATGCCTATTCGTTGTTGCCAGTCACATCGACAGAATTGCGTTTAGACACGGTGAAATTCTTCAAACTCCATGCTTTCCGTCCATCGCCTTTCTTCCGTGAGCCGGCACTGGTTTATGACATCGCTCGCGAGGATCAGCCAGAAGACGAAGACTTGAACTCAGATTTGCTATCCCGTGTGGAAAGCCAGGACTCAGCAGAAGAGGTAGAAGACGAACTCGCTCCTCTTCCGGAACCTGTTCCCCAACGCACCCGTGAGGAGGAACGCGAGGCTCTGAAAGCTGCCAAGCGTGCTCTCAAGGAAGAAATGCGAGCTCAGCGAGAGAAAGAACATACACAGCGCGACCCTCATTTCTCTAAGCCCAACCATATCCCGGCAAAGGATGAAATCATAGAAGTCGACTTACATATTCATGCTCTTTTAGATCATACAGAGGGCCTTTCTGACAGTGTGTTGTTGAATACACAACTGACAGAATTCCGTATTATGATGGATCGGAATATGAAGAAGAAGGGTCAGAGAATCGTCTTTATTCACGGGAAGGGTGAAGGTGTCCTCCGCGATGCCATTATCAAGGAACTGCAGCACCGCTATCGTTCCTGCACTTATGAGGATGCTTCGTTCCAGAAATATGGTTTCGGAGCTACCATGGTGACGATACGTTAGGGATTGGGAATTAAAGATAAGAGACTGTGATTGTGCAGGATCCAAGGAATATACAGATTGCGGATTTCGCTTATGAACTTCCTGACGAACGGATAGCCAAATACCCGTTGGCTGAGCGTGACGCTTCGAAGTTGCTGGTCTATAATCAGGGAGTGATTAGTGAGAGGCATTTCCGCGATTTGCCTGACTTGCTGCCCGAAGGCTCATTGCTGGTGATGAACAATACGCGGGTCATTCAGGCTCGTCTTCATTTTCGCAAGGAAACGGGCGCGCTCATTGAAGTTTTTTGCCTTGAACCTGCCGAGCCGCACGACTATGTGTTGATGTTCCAGCAGACAGCTTCTTGCACATGGCATTGTCTTGTTGGTAACAGCAAGAAATGGAAGGAAGGAATACTCTCACGAGACATAAATATTGAAGGAAAAAAACTAACATTATCCGTCAAAAGAGCAGGAGAAGACCTTATCCGTTTCTCTTGGGATGATGAAGCTGTGACCTGGGCTCAAGTCCTGGATGCTTGTGGCGAACTTCCTATCCCCCCTTATCTGAACCGCCGAACCGAGGCAAGCGATTTGCAGACTTATCAGACGGTTTATTCCAAGGTGAAGGGTAGTGTGGCGGCTCCTACAGCTGGCTTGCATTTTACTCCTCGCGTATTGGAATCCATTGATCGTCGAGGTATTGAGCGAGAGGAACTGACACTTCATGTCGGTGCGGGAACTTTCAAGCCCGTGAAAAGCGAACGTATTGAAGGACATGAGATGCACAGCGAATGGATCTATGTTCCTCGTCGTGTCGTGGAGGCTCTCCTGCGCCATGATGGCGAGTGCACAGCTGTGGGCACAACCAGCGTCCGGACTTTGGAGTCGATTTACTATATAGGTTGGAAAATTATTAACAATCCAGCTGTGTCAGAAGATGAATTGAAGGTGAAGCAATGGGAACCGTATGAGACTGCTGCCGGACATCGTCCGACATCGGTAGAAACTCTTCAAGCCCTCCTCGACTGGATGGACCGCAACCATTTGTCAGCCTTGCACACCTCCACGCAGATTATCATTGCTCCGGGTTATCAATACCAGATCGTCAAACGGATGATTACCAATTTCCATCAGCCACAATCTACTCTGTTGCTGCTCGTCTCGGCTTTCGTGGGTGGCGATCGCTGGAAGGATATTTATCGCTATGCCCTTAGCCATGATTTCCGTTTTCTCAGCTATGGAGACAGCTCGATTCTTGTCCCATAACGGCCTTTTTAATGCTCTTTTAGAGCTTAAATGAGAAAAAACGTTAATAAATATGGTGGTGTCGAACTTTTTCTGTACTTTTGCACCCGAAACGTGAAGTACGCGTTTCTCTTAACCAGAAAAAGTTCATCTGTCATATATGGAAACAACACTCGTTCTGCTCAAACCCAGTTGCGTTCAACGTCAGCTGATTGGCGAAATTGTTCACCGTTTTGAGCGTCGAGGCCTCCGCATTGCAGGCATGAAAATGATGCAGCTGGATGAAGCCATTCTCCGCGAGCATTATTCCCACCTTGTTGATCGTCCCTTCTTCCCCTCGCTGGCCGCTTCGATGATGGCTTCGCCTATCGTCGCCATGGCTATCAGCGGCGTGGAAGCCGTTCAAGTCGTTCGAGCCATGACGGGCTTTACCAATGGTCGTGCGGCAGACCCGGGCACAATCCGTGGCGACTACGCCATGAGTAATCAGCAGAACATCGTTCACGCATCGGATTCCGTAGAGAACGCAGCCATAGAGCTGAATCGTTTCTTCCGTCCAGGAGAAATCTTCGACTACCGTTGTGCGACGATGGACTTCCTGTATGCTCCGAATGAGCTGTAACACAGGCTTCAGTAAAAAAGGAAATAAGTAGAAAAGAGAGTTTTATAAATTGAGTAAAGTAATGATTGTACAATTCATCAAACACGCTACAGCAGCACTTTTATTGTCCATGTGTGTCACTCCGGTGATGGCACAGGATATGATTGCTCGTCAGGCTCCTATTGACAGGAAGATGCGAGCAGTTGACAGCGTAGAAATTCAAAGACTCTTTCAACAGGAGAATTTGGAGAACCCTGCGAGCGATTTGTACCCGGACTGGGAGAACAAGTACATCAATGCTTATGGCAATATCCAGTTGCCCAGCGAGTACAAAATCGATCTTCGCCATTTCTGTATGCCTATTGACAATCGTGTCGTGACATCGAACTACGGCTATCGTCGTAAATTCCGTCGTCAGCACAAAGGTATTGATGTCAACGCCTATTATGGCGATACGATTCGTGCAGCGTTCGATGGT
>Ga0310786_10013309_pt1 | contig 10145 bp, 12 predicted proteins | sample AusTroGonzalo_MG_FD_203881 | JGI IMG/M metagenome (GOLD analysis project Ga0310786, IMG submission 203881) | Bovine rumen microbial communities from tropical cattle in Woodstock, Queensland, Australia - Gonzalo_03 (v2) (version 2) | ecosystem: Host-associated > Mammals > Digestive system >... | reverse complement strand
TGCAGAAATTTCTTTTCTTGCCTGTTCAAGCATATTTTCTATTTCGTCAAGTTGTTTCTCATGCATAATTTTAAGATTTTGAACAGACTGGGAATTTGTAATTAATTCACTCAAATCAACTGTTGCGATTTTTAAACCGGTATCATTTGCGTTAGAAAGCGCGATATTACTAATGGACACACCGATGATAACAGCTCCAAAAACAATAATTGCGGTTAATAAATTTTTATTCATAGTCTCACTCCTTTTTATATTGAAAATATAAAAAGAAATTTGAAGTTTAAAAATTACTCTGTTGTCTATCAATAAAGGTTATTCTATATAGGAAACAGTTAAAGTTATTCCCGAATTATCTATAGCGGTTATAGCCCAGCGAACAAAATTGTAATTATTTGTTTTAAGTGTGTTTTCTATGTAATCATTATCAAAATTTTCAATTTTTTTTATTTTTATTGTTGAAGTTTTAATTGCCATTATTCCACCGTAACTGATTTTGCAAGGTTTCTTGGTTGATCAACATCCTTGCCGAGAAATTCTGCGATATAGTATGCAAGTAATTGAAGCGGAACGATTGCAATTAAAGGTGAAAGGTATTCCTGAACATCTGGCACTCTTATAACAAAATCAAATAACAAATCGAGTTTAACATCACTTGAGTTAGTAAGTGCTATCATTTTTGCATTTCTTGCCTTTGATTCTTCACTGTTAGACAGAATTTTGTCATAAACAGAACCTTTCATAAGTATTGCGAGTACTGGCATACTTTCATCAAGCATTGCAATAGGTCCGTGTTTGAGTTCTCCTGCGCAGTAGCCTGTTGCATTGATATAGCTGATTTCTTTAAGTTTTAAGGCTCCTTCAAGGGCTGTCGGATAATTTACTCCTCTTGCGATAAATATAAAGTCTTTTGTATTTGCATATTCTTTTGCACACTGCTGAATTTGTTCTTTGTTCGACAAAATCTGTTCTAATTTTTGCGGAATGAGAATAAGCTCTTCTTTCAGCGATTTTAACATTGATTTATCGGCAGTTCCTTTGATTTCAGCAATTTTTAAGGCAAGCAGGTAGAATGATAAAAGCTGTGCCATATAAGATTTTGTAGCGGCAACAGATACTTCAATACCCGCATTTATAGCTAATAAACTATCAGCCTCACGTGCCATAGCCGAATCAGGCCTGTTTGTTATTATAAGAATGTGGCAGCCTTTGGATTTTGCTTGTTTTATTGCAGTAAGTGTGTCGGCAGTTTCGCCTGATTGTGAAACACCAATAACCAGAGTATTTTTGTCGGTAACATTTTTTCTGTAAATATATTCACTTGATGCTTCGACATCAACAGGTATTTCGCAAAGACTTTCAATAATATACTTACCGACCATAGCCGCGTGTAATGATGTTCCGCAGGCAATAATCTGTATTCTTGACAGATTTTTTACGGAATTTGTATCAAGTTTAAGTTCATCAAGATAGATATCTTCATCAATCGAACGCAATTTGCCGGACAGAATATTTCTTATAACAGCAGGTTGTTCGTGAATTTCTTTAAGCATAAAGTGTTTGTAACCCATTTTACTTAAAGATGCCGGTTCCCATGGCAAAACCTCCGTTGTGAAAAATACCGAGTTATTATTTAAATCAATGATATTTAAATTTTCTCTTGTAATAGTTGCAATTTGGTTGTCTTTAAGATAAACCGCTTTTTTAGTGTATTTTATGAATGCTGGAACATCAGATGCTACAATAAATTCATTTTCGCCCACACCTACGATTAGCGGTGCGTTTCTTTTTGTTACAACAAGTTCATCAGGCAAATCTTTGTGCATAACACAAATAGCGTATGCTCCTTCGAGCTCAAGTGATGCTAAACGAACAGCTTCTGTGAGGTTTTTGCACAGTGAATATTTTTTTGCAATTAAATGAGCAACTGTTTCTGTATCTGTTTGAGAACGAAAGACACAGCCTTCTGCTTCAAGTTTTGCTCTTAATTCTTTGTAATTTTCAATAATTCCGTTATGGACAACGGCAACACCACCGCAATTGCAGGTATGAGGGTGTGCATTTATGACAGTTGGAGCGCCGTGAGTGGCCCAGCGAATGTGACCAATACCGAGTGTGGATTTGACAATTTTGTCGCGATTCATAAATAATTTATCCGCAAGATTTTGTAATTTGCCTTCTGCTTTGTAAATATCTATATTATCAGAGTTCATAAGTGCTACACCTGAAGAATCATAACCTCTGTATTCCAGCTGCTTAAGCCCGTCTATTAAAATATCGACTGCTGATTTATCGCCAATGTATCCTACAATTCCGCACATTAAAAATTACTCCTTTTTATGTCTGTTTTAAGTTAATTATAACATCCTAATTTTGATTTTTGAATTTCCTTATAAAAAATTTATATACATTTTGTTTCAACTCTAAAACGGTATTGCAAACTGTTAAAAAAAGAGTTATAATCAAGATAACTGTAATTTTAATTGGTATACACGGAAAGGATGTTATCGGATATGATGAAAAAAAGACTGGGCTTTACTTTATCGGAAGTTCTCATCGCAATGGCTATTATTGGTGTTATAAGTGCTCTTTTGGTTCCGAGAGTTATGAATAATGCGACTAAAAAGCAATTTACAACAAAATTCAAAACAACTATGAATTTATTAAACACTGCAGCTAAAGAATTTAAAGTTGAAGAAGAAGGCTATGATTATACAGGAAATAAAAGTCATACAATTGGTGCTGCAAATATTTCAGTAATTTTGCAAAATAAATTAGGCGCAAAATTGATTACCGATTATAGCAACGGCAGTCCTGTGAATAAAGAGACATTTGAATGGCAAGGAAAAGGTTTGCTTTACGACAATGATATGGATCCCGATATTCCGGATAGCCGAGTAAGTATTCTCGATACTTCTTTGTCCGGAAATGCCGATAGTTTTAATGTTTGTAATACTGCTAACGGACAAAAGCTAATAGCTGAAGGCAAAAAATACGCATATATACCTTTCGGTTGTTCTACTATTGATACAGAGGATGAGAATCCGTATAAAACATTATTGCTTCGTAATGGAGCGTATGTGTTTGTTGCTTCTGCTGCTGATGGTTGTAATTTTAGGAATACAAGGTGGGACGGTGGCAGCTATGTAGTCCCTAGACATCCTATCGATCCTCAAGATCGTAGCTATAATATGAAATTTTGTCTTGCTTTTGTAGATGTCAATGGACCTTCGGGACCGAACCGACTCACGACTTGTGTTGGCGATACAAATATGATTTTCCCTGAATCAACTGCTACTTGCCGTAGTGTAGATGATTCAAGTATGAGTTATGCGAGTGTTGGCGATATCTTCCCTATATGGTTCTATGATGATTCAGTAGCACCTGCTAATACTGCCGCAAACTCTGTTTTACTGGATGATATTACATCCGATTAATTTGTAAACAAATGTTAAGATAAAATTTTATAAAAAAGCAATTTTCTCTCTTGTATATACTTAATATATATAAGAGAGAATTTTTAGAAAGAGAGATTGCTATGGCTTATCAGTCAGCAGAAGCTATACATAGATTAAACATTGGTATGCCGGACAACAGCGCATTTAACGGGCTTCAAAATAGTCTCGAGCAGGGTTCTGTTCAAGGATATACTGGTAATGTTAAAAAAAGTAATGCTGATCCTATTATGAACGGAGCGACAACAATCGAAAATGGCGGAGTTACTGCACCTCAAATTAAACCCAATAAACCAAAAGTAGATTATAAAGACGCAACAACAATGGTAAATGCTATGGTCAATGATTGTATAAATCAAAGAAATGATATTTATATTGATTTTAGTAAATCAAATAACCCATTATTACGATAACAAAAGAGAAAGAGAGATAAAATGGAAGAAACAAAAGAGAAAGAACTAGAGTTACAAGATGAACTAATTGAAAATGCGAAAGCATATTCATCACATGCGATAACGGATTTTCCTAAAGTTAAGTATGCTCAAGGTGAAGAAGTTACGGTAAACGGTGAAAGCAAAATGGTTTGTCCGCCGTTTGTGCCGAACAATTTTACGCAAGAATATTTAATGGAAAAATCTAACAATGCGAGAAGAAATTTTTCTCAGCAGTTTTCATTAAACTTAGATATGTTATCATATAACTGGGCACCTCAATGGTACAAATTTGGTACAATGGGGGCAGATGCTACCGGAATTTGCCAAAATAACTATACAAGAGATGAAGAAGCTACAATATGTCAGAATATTCTAGGCGAAAATGTAAACTTTATATCATAGGAACTAAATCATGAGCGGTATTGTTGTCGATACAAATTTAACATTTTTACAGAGAAAACTCGGGATCAGTCCTGAAAAGTTTTATGAAAAGTACGTTGATAAAAGTGTAACGGAAATTATAAAAGAAGAGGCAGAAGACGGTAACGAGCTTGCGGTTAAACTTGCTTATGAAATGACCAATAATGTTGATTTTGTAAAAGAATTGTTTTCGCTGGTTGATATTGGTAATCGTTTTGAAATTTTAAAAGAGATGAACGAAGATCAATTGATGCTGTTTTTAGAAGTTATGGAAAAAGAAGATTTACAGGAAGGGCTCAAATATTTTAAACAAGAAAAACTTTTGGATTTATATGGACAATTGGATCCTGAATTTCTTGTTAAAGTTGTTCTTGCACAATTCAGTAAAGAAGAAGTTGTAAAGCTGATTCCTGAAGATGAACTTGATAAAATACTTACTAGTACTGATGTTGAAAAAGAAGATATTTTAAAACAAATGAAGTCAATTCCGGCTGTTTTCCTTGCCCAGATGATTGAAAGCATAACAGGTGAAGAAGTTGAAGAACAGGATCCAAATGAGCTTATAAAACAAATTGCGAATTTTTCAGACTTGGAATTTAAACAAGGATTATTAAATCTTAAAGACGAACCAAAACAACTGTTGGTTCTTGGTTTAAGTAAAGAAAAAGAGGAATATCTGCAGCTCGTAAACCCTAAAGCTTACGTTGATATGATGGGTATGTACAGAGAAAAAGAGGATAATATACAAGCTGCAAAGGTTCTTAAACAGGAACATCTTGTTAATATTGTAAAAGAACTTCCTAAAGAACTTGTTGCAAGTGTAATTTTGATGCTAAATGTTGAAGAATTTGCCAAAACAATGATGAAAAAAACACCCGAAATTATGGCAAAAATTATTCTTGGTGAAGGTTAATATTTAAAATTTCGCCCAAAAATTCAAGTGCGCATTTGGTGAATTTTTCTTTCATTTCAATGCGTGGAATGTTGTGTGGAAGTATAAATTTTTTGGTATAAATTTTGCCTTTAAAAGAACAGCCAACCCAAAGGGTTCCGGCCGGTTTGTTTTCGCTTTCTGTCGGGCCTGCAACACCTGATGTACACAGTGCAATATCGGAATTTGTAACTTTTAAAACTCCTTTAGCCATTTCTCTGACACATTCTTCACTAACAGCACCGAAATTTTCCAAAGTAGAATGTTTAACTCCTAAAACTCTTTCTTTGGCTTCATTTGCGTATGTTACAAAATTCAGGGTAATATAGGCAGAACTCCCCGAAACATCCGTGAGTTTTGAGCTCAAAAGTCCGCCGGTACATGATTCTGCGGTTGAAATTGTAAGATTGTTGTCTATAAGAATTTTAGCTATATCAAATTCGTTCACGTACCTATTATAACAAATATTAAATTTTTGCCAAATGCTATATAGTGTAATAATATTAGTAAAAAGAGAGGGAATGTATGAGCGAAAATAAACCTGTTGTTAATTTAATTTCTAAACCTGATAATATGCTGAAAACAGTTTATACTGCTTGCAGAACATGTTACAGCGCGGATTATCCGATAAATATTTATAATTCGACTGATGATGAAGAAAAAATGCTTAAACTCATTGAGCGCGTTATTTCATCAGGTCATTATTCGACAATTGAACACATACAGGTAACTTTTGCAATATCAAATGTTTCAAGAGCCTGCACCCATCAGCTTGTAAGACATCGTCATATGTCGTTTTCCCAAAAATCTCAAAGATATGTTAAAGAAAAAGGTGATTTTGACTATATAATCCCGCCTACTATTGATAAAAATCCTGAATTAAAAGAAAAATTTACTTCTTTTATGAGCGAAATTGCCCAAAAATATCAGGAATTTGTTGAAGCCGGGATTCCGGCAGAAGATGCCCGTGCGGTATTACCTAATGCTTGTGCAAGTTCTTTGGTTTGCAGCTTGAATTTAAGAGAAATGATACACCTTGCAAACCTCAGACTTTGCACACGTGCGCAATACGAAATTCGTACCATGGTTAAGATGATGTGTGATGAGCTGATTAAGGAAGAACCTTGGCTCAAATCATATCTCGTGCCGAAATGTGAACGACTTGGTTTTTGTGATGAAGACAAATCCTGCGGTCGTATGCCGACTTTTGATAAACTAACCGAACAGGTTCATTAATTATATCTAATTCCTGCATCTTTCATACGTTTAAGACATTTTTTGATTGTTTCAGCATCTTTTGTGAGTGCAATTCGGAAATATCCTTCGCCGTATCTGCCGTATCCGTTGCCGGGCGGTACCACAATGCCCGCTTTTTCAAGCATTAATGTCGCAAATTCTTCACTTGTCATCCCGTTAGGAGTAGGAAGCCAAAGATAAAAAGTTGCTTTGGATGGTTTAATGTTCCAGCCTAGTTCTTTTAAACCTGCTTCTGCGACATCTCTGCGTTCCTGATACATTTTGTTTAATTTTTCTATGTAAGATTTGTCTATTTCAAAGGCTTTGCTTGCGGCTTGTTGAATAGCTTTAAATGTTCCGCTATCAATATTATTTTTTATTGTGCCGAGAGCTTTTACGGCTTGTGCATTTCCGCAAACCCAGCCGACACGCCAGCCGGTCATATTATAAGATTTTGAATGCGAATAAAATTCTAAAGCAACATCTTTTCCGCCTTCAACCTGTAATACAGACGGTGCAACATATCCGTCATAAGTCATTTCGCAATACGCCTGGTCAAAGCAGAGTAAAATATCGTATTTTTTACAGTAATAAACCGCTTTTTTAAGGAAATCCAAATCGCAGACAGCGCCTGTTGGGTTATTTGGATAATTTAAAAACATCAATTTTGCTCTCTTAGCGATATCTTCCGGTATTTTATCAAAATCAGGCAAATAACCGTTTTCTTCTAATAATGGCATTGCATAAGGTGTTCCGCCTGCAAAAATTGTTGCATTTTTATAAACAGGATATCCTGGATCAGGGATTAAAGTATAATCGCCCTTATCAACAAAAGCAAAAAATACATGGGCTATTGTTTCTTTGGAACCTATATTAGCCAAAATCTCGGTATCCTTATCCAATTCAACACCAAAGCGTGATTTCATAAATTTTTGAACTGATGTGCGGAATTGTTCCGTTCCGTTATATGGCGGGTAATCATGGTTTTTAGGGTTATCAATGGCTTTATGCATTTCTTCAACTATCGGCTGTAAAGTAGGAGTATCAGGGTCGCCTATCCCCAGACTTATAACATCTACGCCGTTTGCTTTTGCTTCCGCAATTTTTCTGTCTATTTCCGCAAATAAGTATGGCGGAATTTTTTCTAATCTTTCTGATACCCTCATCTTTACCTCATATTTCTTAAATAATTTGCTCTTACTTGGCTGTTATGCTAACATAAAGTCAGAGGTTTTTCAATGAGTATAATTTCAGACGACGATTTTTTGACCGAAAGTCCGGAGTTAAAAACGATGGAAAGTGCAAAAAAAGAAACTCCTGTTAATAGTGAAAGTAACGATTTTGACAGGAATTTTGAGGATTCTATACGTCCGAAAACATTTGACACATATATCGGACAAACTGCTCTGAAGAATAATCTTAAAATTTCCGTTGAGGCTGCAAAATTACGTGAAATGCCGCTTGACCACCTGCTTTTTTACGGGCCTCCGGGTTTAGGAAAGACAACTCTTGCTGGTGTTATAGCAGAAGAAATGGGTGTAGGAATAAAAATTACATCAGCTCCTGCGCTTGAACGTCCGAGAGATATTATTGGTATTTTGATGTCATTAAAAAGCGGTGAAATTCTTTTTATTGATGAAATTCACCGTTTAAACAGGGTAACGGAAGAAATTCTTTATCCGGCTATGGAAGATTTTTACCTTGATATGACGACAGGGAAAAGCCAAACAGTTAAAACTATGCGTTTGCCGCTTCCGAAATTCACTTTAATTGGTGCTACAACAAAAGCCGGTGAACTTTCAAGCCCTCTGAGAGACAGGTTTGGTATTGTTAACAGGCTTGAATTTTATACTAAAGAAGAGTTAACCCAAGTTGTAAAACGTACTGCAGGAATTTTGGATATAAAAATTACGGATGACGGTGCGGAAACAATAGCATCGTGTTCAAGAGGAACTCCGCGTATTGCTAATCGTCTTGTAAAAAGGGCGAGTGATTTTGCAATTGTCAAATATGACGGAGAAATAACAGAAAAAGTCGCTCAAGAGGCGCTTGAAGTGTTAAAAATTGACAAATACGGTTTAGATAATACTGACAGAACACTCTTGAAACTTATGATAGAAAAATTCAACGGCGGTCCTGTCGGGATTGAGACTATTGCTGCCGCTATCGGTGAAGATGTTCGAACGATAGAAGATGTTTGTGAACCTTACCTTTTGCAGGCGGGTTTAATCCAACGTACACCAAGAGGGCGTAAGGTTTCGCCGGAAGCATACAGACATTTAGGCTATAAAATCAAAGGTTACAGCGAACAGACAATTTTATTCTAAACTTCTTCCGCAAAGGCTTTTGTTATTGCTTCCATTTCATCTAATGATGAGAAAGCTGAATTACATCCGCAATCAACGTATAAAACGTGTCCCGTTGTACCTGATGATAGGTCTGAAGCTAAGTATAATCCTGCCTTACCAACATCTTCTAATGCAACATTTCTTCCTAAAGGTGATTTTAAACTTGTAGCTTTGAGCATTTTGTCAAATCCTGAAATACCTTTCGCGGCAAGAGTTTTTACCGGACCAGATGACAAGCAGTTAACTCTGATACCCTTTTTACCCATATCTGCTGCTAAATAGCGCATTGAAGATTCTAAAGCGGCTTTTGCAACACCCATAATGTTGTAATTCGGAACGATGTATTGTGAACCAAGATATGTGAGAGCGAATATTGAACTGCCTTCATTCATAATAGGTTCAGCGTTTCTGCAAATTGAAACGAATGAGTACGAACTTACACCGAGTGCCAAATCCCAGCCCTCTTTTGATGTATCAATGAAACGTCCTTGTAAATCTTCTTTGTTTGCGAAAGCAACGGCGTGAACAACAAAATCCAGTTTGCCATATACCCTTTCACATTCTGCCATAACGGCTTTTATTTCATCTTCTTTTGTTACATCACAGGACATAATTATTTTTGCGTTCATTTCCTCAGCTAACGGGCGAACACGTTTTTCCATAACTTCGCCTGCGTATGTGAAAGCGATTTCCGCTCCTGCTTCAAAAAGCTGACGTGCAATTGCGTATGCAATACCGTGAGTGTTAGATACACCAAATATTAAACCTTTTTTACCCTTCATTAAATCCATAATCTTTCTCCTTATTTAATTTAAGATAGGGTAATTTTACATGAAAATTTAACTAAAATCAATCCGTATTATTTCCTGTAATACAATATTTCTCTTGAAAATCTTTTATAATTTGGTCGTGTTTGAAAAGAATTAAGTTAACTTCATTATTAAGTAATATTAGGCTGTCAATAAATGTTTTTAATTCATCGTTGTTGGTGTCTTCGGTAGCTTTAATCATAATATCCTGTGTGCTTTTAATGCCTTTTAACAAGCCAAATTCTTCTATTAATTTATCTTCAAGGTCGTGTTCGTAAATATCTTCATTCATAATTTATTTTTTTATTTTTGTTTTTAATATAACGATTAGAATTATAATCGTTATGTTAAAAGTTTAGCATTAACATAAAAATATGCAATACGAAAACGAACAAGACGCCCAAAATAGAGAAATTTTATGTAATGCAATTGCTATAGTTGTTAAAGAACACAGAGAAAAAATTGGAAAATCAATGCATACTCTTTCTGCGGAAGGTTCTGTAAATAAAGCAAGT
>Ga0310786_10013308_pt1 | contig 10145 bp, 5 predicted proteins | sample AusTroGonzalo_MG_FD_203881 | JGI IMG/M metagenome (GOLD analysis project Ga0310786, IMG submission 203881) | Bovine rumen microbial communities from tropical cattle in Woodstock, Queensland, Australia - Gonzalo_03 (v2) (version 2) | ecosystem: Host-associated > Mammals > Digestive system >... | reverse complement strand
CGCAGGAGAAAGTGACGCCCGAGTCCGCCGAACTGACCGGTCAGGCGTTCGGACGATTCCAATGCCAGCTGGCGGACCTGCCGTTCGATGCGCTATGCGAGTCCATTCCGAACTTCCATAATATCGAGTTCCGCCTATGGCAACTGGACGAGGCGCTGGCAGCCGACCCGGTAGGGCGCAAAGCAGCCTGCGCAGACATCATCGCCGAGATAGACAAGCGCCGCGAGGAGATGTGTCTGGCGGAGCGGATGTTCCGCGAAGGCAAACTGCCCAAGCACATCAACCACTGCGACACCAAGGTCAATAATATCCTCTTCGATGAAGAAGGCAAACCGATGTGTATCGTCGATCTGGATACCGTCATGCCGGGATTCGTGCTCAGCGACTTCGGCGATTTCATGCGCACAGCGGCGAACACCGGCGCAGAGGATGACCCGAACCTCGATAATATCCATGTGGATTTGGCTATTTTTGAAGCCTATGCGAAAGGGTATCTGAAAGAGGCCACGTTCCTCACGGACCTGGAGAAAGAGTTACTGCCCTACGGCTGCCGCTTGCTCAGTTACATGCAGACCGTGCGGTTCTTCACCGATTATATCAACGGCGATACGTACTATAAGATTCAGTACCCCGAGCACAACCTCGTCCGCACCCGCGCCCAACTCCGCCTCGTCGAAGAGCAAGAGAAAGCGGAAGAGCAAATGCGGAGCATTATTGCTCGTTTGTAATTTGTAATTGGTAATTTGTGATTTATGATTTGCAAAATTGATAAAGTCAATTGGCCGGAGAGTTTTCCGGAATGTCCGGAAGTGACGGTGGAAGTGAGCAATGACCGTGAAGCGGTGATACTGAAATGGCACGTGAAAGGCGAGCAACTGCGCGCGGTGACAACCGCCGACCAAGGTCCCGTATGGGAAGACTCGTGCGTGGAGTTCTTCTGCCAGGTGCCGGGCGATGACCACTATTGCAATTTTGAGTGCAACTGCATCGGCGCCATGGTGGGTTCCCGCCGCAAAGGTCGTGCCGAAGAAGTCATACCCTTCTCGCCCGAACAGATGGCGCGTATCGAGCGCAAGTGCGATTTTCCGAGAGAGGCTTTCGAAGAGAAAGACGGCCTGTTTGAATGGACAGTAGAGGAGCGTATTCCGCTGGACCTCATTTTCCAATGTCCCATCTCCAAGCTCCAATTCCCCCTCACCCTTCGTGCGAACTTCTACAAGTGCGCAGATAAAACAAAACGGCCGCACTTTGTCAGTTGGCAGCCGATTGATTTACCCAAGCCGGACTTCCATTGTCCGCAGTTCTTCGGGGAGATTACTCTGCTATAGTTCCCAGCGCGGTGTAGATTTTCGTATCGCGCTGAATCAACAATTTCCCGTTTCGCAGGATTTTCTGCGGAGCGGGTAAATTAGTATCGGGCGTTTCCAGTGCGGACGGACTATCGAGGGATTTCCATTGGGCAGCAGGCGTCGGGACGGACCAGTTAGCCCGATCATCGAAGGCGAAAGCGGTATAGTAATACCGTTTTCCGGCAACCGAGGAAGCGTCGCTACAAGCCTCAGCGGTACCGCGGTATATCTCCGTGCCATCGGTGGGAGTGGTCGGAAAGGCATTGTCATTGCGCACAATGACGGTTTCCAGGTAGTCCGGCGCAGGATAAACATCGCCTGTCAGATGCAGGTCGTCGAGCCAAAACGTGCCGTTGACCGGCGTTCCGGTAGAGACAGCGAACGAGAGGCGCACAATACCTTCGCATTGGTTGCGGTCATCGGTGTTGGCGTACCAATCGAAAGCCTGCAAAGTGCGCAGGTCGAGGTTGATTTCCTTCCAGGTGCTCTGCGACAGATTGATACGCTCAGTGTACCACCAGTCTTCATGATTAGCGGACATGTTCTTGCATACGACACGCAGGTCAGTAGCAGAACCATTGCCCTTGAGCCGAAAGGTCAGCACAGGAGTCAGGTGCATATCTGCCGCCACATCGAATACATAGTCTGCCGAAGCGGTTGCCCATGCGGTAGCGATGCTATAGTCGCATTGGAGTGCACCGTCCGAGATGCTTAGGCTCATCATTGTTCCCTCTTCATTCTCGCTCACCATGGGTCCTACACCCTCGCTAAAGTCAGTCAGCAGTTCGTCCAAGTGAACAAGGTGCGTCGGATTGAGCCATGTGAGTCGGTAGTGCCCGTCCTCCACCGCGCCGGTAAAATCCGTAGGAGCCGGAGGAGGAGTCGTATCTTCCAGCAGGTTCACGATGGGCTTATTCACACTCATATACGTCTTTCCGCCGGAAGTGACGACCGCGTAGAGGTAGTATTTGCCCTTGGGCATGATGGCACGCGTGTGCCACATGTATTTCTCCGCGGTACTCGGGAGGTTGGTGACAATAGGTTTCAATCCGGCGACGTCGATGGCATCGGGTGTCTGACCGTAGTAAAGCGAGACTTTCGCATCGCCGACAGGATCGAACGTGAACCAGCGGAGCATGATGGAGTCTTCGGCATTCACCTCCGTAGCCGGCACGGTGAAGTTCACCGCAGGCGTTACCACTTCGTTGTCGTGGAGGAAGGTATAGGTGTAGAACACGTTTCCGACGGAGTCGTATGCCGTAAGCGCAATCGAGGACGCGTCCGCCGCCATATCGAGGGTCGAGAAACAGGAAACACGCTTGTAGAACACCGAGTATTTATAATCCTTCAATTGCTTCTGCTGGTCGTAGTTGGCATCTCGTCCGCAACCCGGGCGGAGATAATGAACACCGTCTTTATACAGGTGCTCGAAGGAGTGGTCATCGCCGGAGAGGGAGATGATGCGTTTGCCGAGCGCTGCATGCTTCTCGAAGAGCGCACCCATCTGACGCGGTTCATCGGCCCACTGACCGTGATAGCCGGTCGTATGTACGCCCACGTGATGGCAGATGATGATCCACGGGCGCGTGCACGTATTTAATACGGAATCCGCCCACGCGTATTGGCGGCTGCCTGGCAGGAAATGCGGGCTGGAAGGATCGCCATTGAGATTGAGCATGATGACATCCGCATTGCCATACACGAAATGGAAATACGCCTCATTGCGCGGGTCAATCGTATCGCCTTCGCACGCCCCCTCATGGGCAAACTGATGGAAGTAATCATAGAACGACGACCAGCGGTAAATGAACGGATCACCCGTCTCGTGGTTGCCCGAAGAGGACATCATGGGCACTTGGCTCAGGAAAGGCGCACCGGGGGTGAAGAAATAATTATTCCAGTTGCGGTCATTACCTTTGCTGCTGACAAAATCGCCGTTCATCAACGATATGTCGCAGTTGAGGTTGCATATGAAATCCTGACAGTTGGACCAGTTCTTGCAGGCATTGCCGTGTATATCGCTGATGGTGAAGATGCGATAAGCCGTTCCTTGCTCGGGCGCGGTCTTGGTGCTGCATATCTTGTCAAACCGGCGGGTTGCACTCGCGCCGACCGTGAAGTAATAGCGCGTATTGGGTTGCAAGCCGGTGAGGGTGACCACATGCACGTAGCCTTCTTCGGCTACGTTCCATCCGGAGGAAGTGAGGACGCTTTGATTGAGGTTCGCCGGATCGGTGCCGTAATAAACGACTGCGTTGGTCGGTTCGCTTTCCTCGGACATCTGCCATAGGATCTTGACAGAGTTGGTCGTCGGAGCCATGGAGTACGGCTGTTTGTAGGGCACGTAGGGTTCGCCGCTGGTGTCGTAGCTGTCATTCGAAACGCCCCATCGCGGGTCACCGAGGGTGCTTCCGTCCGTGCCGGCGTTGACCGCAGGACTGTTCTTATAGAGTTGGAAATTACCCTTCTCAGCATCTACGAAATACGGATTGCGCACCGAGCAGTTAGCCTGCGAACCACCCGTTCCGATTTTGACGGGCGCATTGAACGCGACGCAGTTGTGCACGTAGGAGCCGGAGCCGTACACCGCAAAACTGTTCGCACCCTCACGCTCCTCGGCATTCATGTAGATACAGTTGGTGATGTGGCTGTTATTGATGTTCGCAGGATAGACGCCGCGGGTGTCCGTGCTGTTGTAGAACGTGCAGTGGTCGATTTCCACCGTACCTTCCAGTGCCTCCACGTCGCTTCCGGGATAGACATAGACAAATCGTCCTGTGCCTTTCGCTCCGCCGTCGAACGTGCTGTTGCGGATGACCAGGCTCTTCAGCTGCTTGGTAGCCGCGCCGGCATAGAAACCGCGTGCACTATTCGCCGCATCGGTGCCCATTTTGAAAAGACAATTGTCAATCGTCACCGTATTGATATAAGGCGCCGTCTGGTCGGTGTTGTAGGCACGGATATAGTATGACGGACAGCCGCTTATTTCGCAGTTTCTGACAGTCACGCTGTACGGGGCAGTACCCGGAACCATGCGGACAGCCTCAGCGGAGCAGCGGAGAGTCACGCCTTGCAGAGTGAAATCGGCGGTAGGCTCAAAGCGCCCGCTCATCTGCAGCACCGGACTGGCTCCGTCTGTGGCTTGGATGGTCAACGCCACGGTCGGTTTGATATTGGATGACTCGGTGTACTCGCCCGTAGCCAGCACCAATATATCGCCTGCGGCTGCATTGGTGACAGCCGTTCGGAGGGTACCTGAACCCGGTGCTACGTTGACCGTCGCAGCATGAACCATACTCGCGCACAAAAGCGCAAGGGCAACAAGCATCCGATTAGAATGCAGTCTTGTTTTCATCGGAACCATCAGAGCCTCCTCCGTATTTTAAACCTTCACTACCGTGAATAGAACCAACGCATATGGTACCGGTTCGGAATACCGATTGTGCTTTTGTGGTGGGGATTATATAAGGACTTCTCATACTAATTTACAATTTGACGATTTACGATTTACGATTTATTGCATCATTGCATCATTGCATCAATTGCCCGAGGGCATTGTAGGTCTTGCCATCGCGGAGGATGATGAGTTGGCCGTTGATGAGCATCTTTTGACTCTTGGCGTTTGGCTCTTGGCTGTTAACCAACTCTATTTCGGTGGCGACTTGTCCGCCCTCCACAATGCGTGCGCGGCGGATAGCACCTGCCGGAGCATCATGTATCACGAAGTACGCCCGCATGCCGAGGATGGGCATATCCTCGGTCGGGAAATAGAGCGTATTGTTCGCACCCAAGAAGAGATTGTTCTCGCTGGCAGGGATTTCATCCTGGATGAAGGTGCCGATGAAGTTGGCGTTAGTCGTGTTTTTCGGCCGCAAAGTCTTGTCAATCGTTACACCGACAAACTTCGGGTTAACGATATCTGCAGCCGGTCTGATGATATACGGAACGCCTGCTGCCATCTCGCTTACAGCGCTGAAGTTAAGGTTGAGAATATAGTCATCCTCGACAGAAGACGAACTCAATTCTTTCACCATCGCACCCGAGAATACACGGCTCATCTCCTCATCACTTACTGCAAACGGCAGACAGATGGTATTGTACATGTCTGCCTTGAGGGTGCGATCCAACTGAGCATTAACTATCTTTCCATCATTAACACCGATAACGGTTTCAATATTTGTCTCGTCTTCATCAATCGTGATAGACGGGGCTAAGGAAATACCACGAAGGAGGGCGGATGACCATTGGGTATGATTGATTAGTTTGAGATAATACGTACCCGCAGCAGGAATGTTAAATGTCTGAGACAATTCTATCAGACCTCCGGTATAAGAGGTTGAGGCTTCATATGCTTCGGATGATTTCTCACCAGCTAAATCGGAATACAATTCAACATGGAATTTATGACCGGAAGTGTTTTCAATCGGAATGTCCAATAGCACTTTACCGGAATATGCGGCTGTTGTTTTAATCATCCAATATGCATATTCATCAGTAGGAACTGTTCCGTAGTTACCATAGTGGATATACCCATTCTCATCATGGTACATCTTTTGGGCTTCCAATACTGCATCTTTGGCATAACCGACACCGGGAACATCAACCATAGTACCACCGGCATAGGAAAGCGTTACACTTGCAACACCGCATCTGGAGTAATTACGGGGATTCCTTAATTTGATAGTGTAAATACCCGCCTCAGGTATATATATATGGCCCGGCAGATTTACAGTAGGATATGTTGCAATACCATCCGAACTACCATCTTCGTTATAATCACATTCTTTTACAGAACCAATGAGGGTTTCATCTGCATCGCGAACTTCAACGACGAAGATATGTTTGTGGTTGAGGTACATCTCAGCATCACTCGGATCAGTGGTCCATGTATTATCCGCCATATTAACAGTAGCTTGTACATAGCAAGCACGTGTAGCCTTAACTACCCATTCTGCATCTCCTGTAGGAGAAGCGTGAGTATATCTGATATAAGGATGTGTAGGGGCAGACTCATTCGTTTCCAAAATAGTCGTTCCTGCTGATAGTTTTGCATTTGCAGCAGTGATTACATATCCTGCGCTCGGAAAATCAGTAGTCAGATATGTCGCCTCTGCCTCCCAACGCGGGTCGCCGATTGTTGAGCCCTCTGTACCAGCACCGTAAGCAGGAGAAATTTCCCAGGTTATATAGCTCCGTTTAAGTGTAAAATCGCCATTTGCCGCATCAGTAAAGAGCGGATCGGCTACAACCGGATTCGCTGGTATAACATCTTCAGTGCGGTGGTTCGGAACATTATAAATCAAACAGTTAGTAATGGTTCCTCCGTACAATTGGGATGCTCTTGGATTATGCGTTCCGGAGGGAAGCGAAGCTTGCTCTGTGGGGTTCGCCATGATACAATTGCTGAGCGTTACATTGGTAGATTTACGAGAGTCAACAAATCCGTATGTGTCATTTACCGTTTTAGTAAAGTTATAGAATGTACAATGGTCCACTACAATTTCTTGATCGTCCTCCGGATCTGCGGCTAAGTTACCATCCTTGCTTGCTATTTGAATTAAAGCAGTCGCGAAACCTGAGTAATTTGCAAACGTAGAATTGGTGATTTCTATTCGGTCGCACACATGAGAAGTGGAACCTGCCTCAATGTGAATAGCAGAATTATTACCATCATGGAAATAACAGTCATTGATAACACAAGCATCCAGATGTGTACTACTTCCTGCGTGGATAGCTTTATGACTTCCGGTATTGTATAATTCACAACCTTCAAGGGTTAGTTTGTTCCCTGCAGTTGCATCACTAACAGAGATAAGATCGCTGGTAACACTTGTGCAATCAAACTTGATGTTTTGAATTGTAACCTCAGAGCCATTACTGATGGCAAAGCCATTTACCGGAACAACTGTCGGGGTGGCACCATCCGCAGCTTTAATGGTAAGGTCTTTATCAACTGCAATGCTTGCAGATTCATTGTATGTACCGGTAGCCAAAACGATTTCATCATTCGGCCATGCTGCCTCAACGGCAGCCTTTATTGCATCAGTACCCCCTGTAATATTTTTAGTCGTTGCATGGGCTGCATCTTCAGAAGTCCAACGGAGATAGTCACCCATATCTTTGTCATCAGTACCTGCATTATGTGCCGGAGAGAAAGTTGCAGGCGTGAAATCATAGCTACCAGAAGTAGTATTCACAAAATACGGATTGCCAGTAAGATTCCCGGAAGGAGTTGCTGAGGCACTAAGACCTTTGGAGTTGTATGTGAGACAGTTGGTGATTGCTCCGCCAGCACACTCAACGGATCTATGGTCAATGTATGATGGTTGTGCAAAAATACAATTGGAAACGGCTAAATTAGTCGATTTATTCCACTCTATCGCTTGCTTTTGGTTGTTATAGAATGTGCAGTGATTCATACTCAACGTAGTAGTATGTTCCGCATCAGGAGCACCATAATAAATCACAGCATAATCATTGCCCGAAAAGTCTGCAAAAGTGGAGTTCTCAATGGTTAGTGAGTTACATGATTGGTGCACACTAGAACCGCTAGAATAGGTTATGAGAACTGCGCTTTTTGTGTTATGATGGAAATAGCAGTTACGAATCGTAATAGCATCCCATCTGCGAGTATCGTTCTGCGTATAAATAATATAATTCGGGAAACGAGTAAATTCGCAATCTTCTAACGTCAAGGTCTCATTACCATTGGAAGAGTCATGAGCACGGAGACAGTGGTCACTTGCTCCGGTTTCGCCATATGCACCTCCATCGAACTTAAGTCCCTTCAATGTTACAGCAGCACCACCTTCAATTTTTATATAGTACAGCTGCGCAATCACTGGATGAGCTCCATCTGCTGCTTGAATGGTGATGTTTTTGTTAATGGAGAAGCTGCTATTCTCAGTATAGGTACCGGTTGACAAAACAAGAACATCGTTTGCATCTGCGGCTGCAACTGCCGTTTTAATGGCATTCGTTCCCGGAGCAACTGCTGTTTCCTTTGCATTCATTGCCAATGCCAGCAACATTGCGGGGATAAAAAGGAATAATTTTTTCATGGTAATTTTGTGTATTTGTTATTTCTTGGGGGTTAGCGTTTTGGGGCCTCATGGGGATAAAAGCCCATAAAAACTGCGCAAAGATACTACTTTCGCGCGTAATACCTTATATACGCGCGTGTGTTATATAACATATTTCGATTCGAAACATCCGAACCAAGCCACAACCTCCTGATATTATACGCGTTACGCACCCCGAACATGATTCTATTTCCCATTTCGCAACCTTTCGAAAAAACAGCGCTACAACTACTCTAAGTAAATAAAAAAACAGATAAAACACTGATTATTTATTTGTACGTACTGCGTACCTTCAAGTCTTTAGTTAACCGACTCATTTTTAAATACATTTAACATGATTCCGTTAACTAAATCCTCGACTCCGGGGAGTCAAACATAAATAATCAGCCATAAACATAGATAAAATCGCAGTAAAATCAAAGAAATAATTATCAGAAGTATAGTTTTTTTTCTGTTTATCTTGGTTTTATTTACTTTCCTAGTAGACGCGATGCAAATATTCCAGAAAAGTTGTAATTTTGCAACATTTTTAGAATAAATCAACTCGAATGGCGAGCCGTGAGACTCGCCATTCGTGTGTGTGATAGAGTGCCGCAGCACCCGAGGAGATTAAACCGGTTCAATCGTAGTAGCATTGCTATCTGCACCACCTCCGATGCCGAAAGGAGCATCACCATGGACAGAGAAGATACCATCACATAGACTGAACGTACACTGCGTCTTTTGAGACGTTGTTTCGGGTTGTATATAGAGCTTTTTCATAACCAAATTAATTTACAATTTAACGATTTACTATTTATTGTATCATTATATCATTGTATCATTGAATCATTTAATCCGTATACCCATTACATTGTAACGAACGCCGTCACGGATGATATAGAGTTGGCCATTTTCAATCAGTTTTTGGTTATTAGCATTGGAATCTTGGCTATTAACCACCGTGATGTCTGTCGGCATGTTATTCGGATCAATGAAGCGAGCTCTACGAATTGCAGGCGCAGGTACAGGCGTGTCGTGAATAACGAACCACGCGCGCATTCCCTTAATCGGCATCGGATTGTTCTCCGGCCAATAGAGGTTATTATCTGCCGCCAAGAAGAGGTTGTTTACGTCCGGCTCGATTTCTGTCTTGACAAATGTACCAACCAAGTTTGCATTGTCTCCTGTAGAAGTTCCCGCAGTTGTTTTCTTAAATTCTACATCCACAAAGATAGGATTCTCAACATCATGTGATACTTTGATGAATACCGGAGTTCCTTGATAGATATCCGTCTCACTCTTTAGTGTCAACGTAAGAATATTGCTCGCGTCAACGACTGCTTCCTTAAGAGTATATACCTCAACGTCGGCTCCAAACAACTCCTTCGTTTGAGTAGAATTAACCTCAAACGGCAAGCAGAATGTATTATACATACCGGCTTTGATGGTACGAATGATTTGTACATCGTAGGTGTGTTCATCATCCTTTTTATCTGCCCAAGAACTATTGCTGGTAGCTGCTTCATCGAGGGTTATCAGCTCCGGTTGAGTAACAATCAAACTTACCATGTGACCGTTGGACCATTGCTTGGTGTTTTGCACCTTAACAAAGTAATTGCCTGCTGCCAAGTTAAAATAGTGCTTTATCGTCTTATCGCCACTTCCCGGGTTAGCCTCATAATAATCGAGTTCATTATTCTCACTATCCAGAATAGTAATCTTATAGGTTTGC
>Ga0310786_10013307_pt1 | contig 10146 bp, 13 predicted proteins | sample AusTroGonzalo_MG_FD_203881 | JGI IMG/M metagenome (GOLD analysis project Ga0310786, IMG submission 203881) | Bovine rumen microbial communities from tropical cattle in Woodstock, Queensland, Australia - Gonzalo_03 (v2) (version 2) | ecosystem: Host-associated > Mammals > Digestive system >... | reverse complement strand
ATGCCATAGGGATTGACCGTCCTTCCGTGTGTTATTTTACTTATCCATAGTGTCTGACAGTGTCAAAACATCAGTATTTTAACATACGTAACTTTATTTGTCTGTTTAATGAATTACGAATTCTATTACGAGAATTAGCGCTGCACCCGCAAGGAGGATCCCGCCTGCAGCCCAGTCCCTGCCTGTCATCTTCAGAGGGTTAAGCTTAGTCCTTCCCTCGCCTCCTCTGTAGCACCTTGCATCCATTGCTACGGCAAGTTCCTCCGCATGCTTAAAGCTTGCGACAAAGAGAGGGATAAGCACCGTGATATAGCCCTTGATCCTGTTAAGAGCGCTTCCCGTGTCGTAGTCTGCGCCTCTTGAGATCTGCGCCTTCATGATCTTATCCGTCTCCTCGATAAGAGTAGGGATAAACCTTAAAGCGATAGACATCATCATGGCCATCTCGTGAACGGGAACCTTAAAGACCTTGAGCCACTTAAAGAGGGACTCCAGAGCATCCGATATCTTAAGGGGCGTAGTAGTAAGGGTAAGGAGCACACTGGTAGAGATTATGATCAGTATAAGCCTTAATCCCATTACGGTACCGAGCCTTAAGCCTTCAGCCGTAACCGTGATGCGCCACCACTTCCAGAGCACATCTCCGTCCTTATACGCTACCAGGTTCAATATGAAGATAAATAGTGCCAGCGGTAATACCGGCAGTATTGTAGTCCAGAGCACCTTAGGCGAGATCTTCGCTACGGCCGCCTGCGCGAGTGTCACTACCGCCGCCGCGATAAGACCTGCAGGAGACTTGATCATAAAGATCGCCACAAGATAGACGATATACATGACTATCTTTACTCTGGGATCCGTCCTGTGAAGGACCGAGTTAGTATCTATGTATTTACCGAGGCTTATATCCTTAAGCATTATAAGCCTCCTCTCTTGCGACGGCTGAGAGGATATTCTTAGCTTCTTCCTCTGCAGTCCTGCCCACGGGACCGAACTCTATCTTATATCCGAGGCTCTCTTCTATCTTGGATCTTACTTCATAAGCAAAATCGTAAAGAAGAGGCTTAGGGATATTATTCACTTCACCGAATACTTCTTCGGGAGTTCCCGTCTTAATGAGCTTGCCGCCCTCCATATAGCAGACTCTGTCCGCATATCTTGCGACTTCATCCATGTTATGTGATACGAGGATGACCGTAGTACCTTCCTCTTTTAAGTGCTTTATAAGAGAGAACATCTCTCGTCTGCCTCTGGGATCAAGACCTGAAGCAGGCTCGTCGAGAACCAAGATCTTGGGCATCATCGCGATGACACCTGCAATAGCGGCTCTCCTCTTTTGTCCTCCCGACAGCTCGAAAGGATTACTCTGCAGCTTCTCTTCATCAAGGCCGACGCTCTTTGCCGCCTTTAAGATAAGCTCCTTACGTTCATCTTCGGGAGTCTTGTTCTTCTTAAGACCGTACTCTATATCCTTGTAGACAGTCTCTTCGAAAAGCTGATATTCGGGATACTGGAAGACAAGTCCCACATTCTTGCGGAACAGTCCCTTATCCTTCTTTACTTCGCTGGATATTGTCACTCCCTCTTCAGGGTAGATCTCTACCTTACCTTCAAGGGGAGCTATAAGGCCGTTCAAGTGGCTTATGAGTGTTGTCTTACCGCAACCGCTCCTGCCTGCAAGAGCCAGAATCTCTCCTCTTCTTACATCCAGGTCGATACCGTCTAAGATCTTGGGAGCACCCTTCTCATAAGCATAGGAAAGACCCTTAACGCTTAAGATGATGTCATTAGCATCAGGCTTCTTCTTTAAGGACTTACTTAACTCCTTGGAGGATGCCTTGATCGGATCCAAAGCGATCTCTGCTGCCCTTACGGCGCAGGTCTTCTTATCCTTCAGATCTTCCTTGGTAAGCTTTACTCTCTGAAGCTTTGCAAGCTCCGTAATAAGGCTTATATGCTCAGGAAGCTCTAAGCCTGCTCTTCTTACCTTCTCAGGATCTAAGAATATCTCTTCAGGCTTTCCTTCTGCAGCGATCTTACCCTTCTCTACTACGAAGATCTTCTCGCATGCCGTAGCCTCAGTCATGTCGTGTGTAATGGTAACAACTGTAAGTCCCTGTTCCTTCTGCATCTTCTCTACGATGGAAAGGAACTCGTCACGGCTCTGAGGATCCAACATAGCCGTAGATTCATCCATTATAAGTAGCTTAGGCTTCATGGCAAGTGCGCCTGCGATGGCAAGCTTCTGCTTCTGACCGCCTGATAACTGAGCAGCCTGTCTCTTAGCCATTGCCTTAAGTCCTACATACTCCAGAGCCTGATTGACACGCTCACGAAGCTCAGGAAGCTTAACGCCTATGTTCTCGGGACCAAATGCAACATCTTCTTCAACGATAGTACCTACTATCTGGTTATCGGGATTCTGGAAGATATAAGCACAGTTCTCTCTTATATCCCAGAAGGATTCTTCGTCCTTTGTATTAAGACCGAATACGGAAAGCTCTCCGGAATCAGCATTCTCCAATATATCTATGAGCTTGGCAAAAGTAGACTTTCCCGAACCGTTAGGTCCCAGGATAGCCGTATACGATCCTGATTCTATCTGAAGCGAGATATCTCGAACTGCAGGCTCCGGCTTAACTTCGGATTCCTCGTAATCGTTCTTATATGTATATGAGATATTCTGCGCCAGGATCTCTATAGCTCTTGTAGACTTGTCTTGTTGCATCGATTAATTATAAAAAGAACAAAGGTCGGTGTAAACCGACCTTTGTAATTAATTCTTATTCAATTCTGTCCGATTATCAAACGAACTCAAGAATAGCCATCTCGGATCCGTCGCCTCTTCTTGTGCCGAGCTTGATGATCCTTGTGTAACCACCGTTTCTTCCCTCGTACTTAGGTGCGATCTCGTCGAACATCTTGTTTACGGGGTTGATTGTGTTACCCTCAGCATCGTGGCTCTTAAGAAGCCAATATGCCATTCTCTTTCTAGCTGCAAGTCTGGAAGGAGCGTCAACCTGAACAGTCTTTGTCTTAACTTCACGATCAACAACATCGTACTTATTGCCGTTCTTGGATGTCTTGGAAACAAGAACCTTCTTGCCCTTACCATCAAGCTTAGCGGCAGATACTGTGATCTCCTTAGTTGTGAAGTTGTCCTTCTCCTTGATAGCTTCGTTAATAAGCTTCTCAACGATAGCGCTGATCTCCTTAGCGCGAGCCGTTGTTGTCTCAACCTTACCGTTGATAACAAATGCCGTTGTCATGTTTCTGAGGATAGCTGTACGCTGATCCGCTGCACGACCGAGTTTTCTGTTAACTGGCATCTTTATATCCTCCTAAATCAATCTTGTTTGTCTGCCAAGTGAAGATCCATCTCAGCGAGCTTGGCGATAACTTCGTCAAGTGACTTCTTACCAAGGTTTCTAACCTTGATCATCTCATCCTCGGAACGAGAGATAAGATCGCCGACTGTGTTGATGGCTGCTCTCTTAAGGCAGTTGTATGTACGAACTGAGAAGTCAAGATCCTCGATAAGCTTACCGAGTTCGGAATTCTTCTCGCTCTTTGTCTCAATGCTCTTGAAGCTGATGGAGCTCTCTGTCTCAGTAAGAACTGTGAAGAGGTTCAAGTGCTGGATAAGGATATCAGCAGCAGAAGAAAGTGCTTCATCAACAGCAACAGTGCCGTCTGTCCAAACCTCAAGTGTAAGGCTGTCGTAGTCTGTACGCTCGCCTACACGGGTATTTTCGATAACATAGTTAGCTCTCTTGATAGGTGTGAAGATGGAATCGATAGCGATGATGCCGATTGCCTGACCCTCAACCTTGTTCTGCTCAGCTGTGTTATAACCACGGCCTGCGCTGATAGTGAGCTCCATGAATACCTTGGATTCACCGTTCAAGTGAGCGATAACGTGATCGGGATTCATGATCTCGACTTCGTCATCGTGTACGATATCACCTGCTGTAAGCTCACCTGTCTTACCCTCTGTTACGCTGATGCAAACAGTCTTGGGAGAATCAGTGTGAAGCTTAGCACGGATACCCTTGATGTTAAGGATGATCTCCGTCATGTCCTCGACGATGCCGGGGACAGTGGAGAATTCGTGATATATGTTATCAATCTTTATAGCTGTAACTGCAGCACCCGTAAGAGAAGAAAGCAGAACACGACGAAGAGAATTGCCGAGTGTCGTACCGTAGCCGCGCTCAAGCGGAGATACGACGTATTTGCCGTAGGAACCATCTTCACTTAATTCTTTACATTCAATGGTAGGCTCTAATATATCGTTCATTTTTTCCTCCTATTGGTGATTGCTTCTAAGATCTGATCAATTATTACTTGCTGTACAACTCGACGATAGCGACTGCGTTAACAGGTACATCGATCTGATCTGCTCTCGGGATTGCATTTACCTTACCGCTAAGCTTATCAGCATCTGCTGTGAGCCACTCAGGGATAAGTCTACCGTTTGTGTTCTCGATGATATCCTTGTATCTCTGAGAACCTCTAGCGTTCTCCTTGATCTCGATAACATCACCGGGCTTAACACGGTAAGAAGGAATATTTACAGTCTTGCCGTTAACATTTACATGTCTGTGGCTAACGATCTGCTTTGCTTCGTCTCTTGTACGTGCGAAACCAAGTCTGAACATTACGTTGTCAAGTCTTGTCTCGAGGAGGATCATAAGATTCTCACCGGTTGTGCCGTACTTAAGCTTCTGTGCCTTGTCGAAGTAGTTTCTGAAAGGCTTCTCAAGAACGCCGTAGATGAACTTAGCCTTCTGCTTTTCCTTGAGCTGCATACCATACTCGCTCTGCTTTCTGGGTCTGGCGTTCCTATGTCTGTTGGATTTCTTATCTATTCCAAGAAATGCCGGCTCAATATCAAGAGCTCTGCATCTCTTAAGGACAGGTGTCATATCTCTTGCCATTGCTATATCCTCTTTTCTAATGCTTTATTCAATGTCGACAGATTATACTCTACGACGCTTAGGAGGACGGCAACCGTTATGAGGAACGGGTGTAACGTCCTTGATCATTGTGATCTCAAGACCTGCTGTTGCGAGTGCACGAACTGCAGACTCACGACCAGCTCCGGGACCCTTAACGAAAACTTCAACAGTCTTCATTCCGTGATCAACAGCCTTTCTAGCTGCATCCTCAGCTGCAAGCTGAGCAGCGAAAGCTGTACCCTTACGGGAACCCTTCATGTTCTGCATACCAGCAGAAGACCAAGAGATAGCATTACCCTGTGTATCACTGATTGTTACGATCGTGTTGTTGAATGTAGCGTGGATATGTGCATGTCCGGCAACTACGTTCTTACGCTCACGCTTCTTCGGCTTTGTTGCCGTTTTTCTAACTGCTTTTGCCATTTTGCGTCAACCTCCCCTTACTTCTTCTTGCCTGCAACAGTATGCTTCGGGCCCTTACGGGTACGAGCGTTTGTCTTTGTGCGCTGGCCTCTAACAGGGAGTCCCATTCTGTGACGACGGCCGCGGTAGCAACCGATATCAGAAAGACGCTTAATGTTACCGGCGATCTCTCTCTTAAGATCACCCTCTACTGTATAGTTGTTTTCGATTACATCACGGATCTTAGCAACTTCGTCCTCTGTAAGATCCTTTACCCTCGTGTCAGGGTTCAATCCGGTATCTTTGATGATAGCGGATGCGCTTGTCGTACCAATGCCGTAAATGTAGGTAAGAGCAATCTCGATTCTCTTATCGTTCGGCAAATCAACACCGGCAATACGAGCCATTTAGTTTTCCTCCGTTTTGAGTAATTAATTGAAATCTATATACGACACGCCTGTAAGGATTCCCTTCGGGTTAGGAAGGGCAGCCGCCCCTAGACCACGTGTAATATGCTGATTTTCTTTTCTTTTTGTTGTTTCCATTAAGCGACGGAAGCAGTGTCGCTCTTTCCCGTGGACAGGGCTAAATCTGTCCGCAGTCGGTTGTTCGCTCCTTAGCCCTGCTTCTGCTTGTGCTTAGGATCGGAACAAATGATCATGACTTTACCATGGCGACGAATGACTTTGCACTTCTCGCACATAGGCTTGACTGACGGTCTAACCTTCATCGTGAACCTCCTGCTGTTTTTTTCAACACAAATTAGGCGCCTTTTCGCGCACGCTAATACATTTTATCAGAAATCTTCTGATTTGCAAGAACTAATTTATATCAGTTCTTTCCTCTCCATGTGATCCTGCCTCTGGAAAGATCGTAGGGAGACAATTCCATTGTTACCTTATCTCCGGGAAGGATCTTGATATAGTTCTGGCGAAGCTTGCCTGAGATATGTGCAAGTACTTCATGTCCGTTATCAAGCTTAACCTTGAACATTGCGTTCGGAAGTGCATCCGATACGATTCCCTCTACTTCGATTACATCCTCTTTTGACATCAGTTCTCCTCCTCAAATGTTGTCATCTCGGGGCCGTTTTCCGTAATGATTACGGTATTTTCATAGTGAGCTGCCGGCTTCTCGTCTGCCGTTACCACCGTCCACTCATCATCACAAAGTAATACTTTCTCTGTTCCCATGTTGATCATCGGCTCTATGCAGAATGCCATGCCCTTCATGATCCTGTGACCTCTTCCGGGCTTACCGAAATTGGGAACATCGGGCTCCTGGTGCATCGTTCTTCCGATGCCGTGTCCCGTAAGTACTCTTACTACGCCGTATCCGTAAGACTCGGCGCGCTCCTGTACAGCGTGACTTATATCACCGATCCTGTTACCGATCTGAGCCTGCTTCAATCCTTCGAAGAAACATTCCTTTGTTCTCTCGACAAGGAGTTTCTTCTCTTCACTGACATTACCTACAAGGTATGTTCTTGCGGCATCAGCGCAAAAACCGTCAAGCTCGGCAACAACATCACATGTTACGATATCGCCGTCCTTCAAGATAATGTTCTTTGAAGGGATACCGTGTACGACTTCGTCGTTAACGGAAGTACAGATAGCAGCGGGGAACGGAGGATCTCCGTATCCTACGCAAGGTGCGCTGCCGCCTGCTTCCTTAATGATCCTTTGAGCGATATCATCCAGCTCCTGAGTAGATACTCCGGGAACAGCCGCTGTCTTCAGTTCTCTTAAGATCTTAGCAACGAGCTTTCCCGCTGCTCTCATCTTCTCTAACTCTTCGGCACTCAAGATCTCAACCATGTTGAAGTTACCTCGGATCAGATAAGGCCCTTAGCCTTAAGTCCGTCTTCGATCTGAGAGATGCATGTATCGGAATCCTTACCGTTATCACCTTCAACGATAAGACCCTTCTTCTCATAGAAATCGATGAGGGGCTGTGTGTTCTCGTAATATGTCTTGAGACGGTTAGCTACTGTCTCTTCGTTATCGTCAGCACGCTGAACAACCTTGCCGCCGCAAAGGTCACAAACGCCTTCAGTCTTAGTGGGCTTGAACTTAACGTTGAAGCTTGCACCGCACTTCTCACAAACTCTTCTCCCGGATACTCTGTCCTTGATGATCTCATCGTCAACAACGATAGAGAGTACAGCGTCGATCTTATCACCGTTCTTAGCGAGCATCTCGTCAAGAGCCTCAGCCTGAGCAAGTGTTCTGGGGAATCCGTCAAGGATATAACCCTTCTTGCAGTCATCCTGGGAAAGTCTGTCCTCTACCATGGATACTGTAAGGCTGTCGGGTACGAGAGCACCCTTATCGATATAGCTCTTAGCCTCTACGCCGAGAGGTGTTCCGTTCTTGATGTTGCTCCTGAAGATATCACCTGTGGAGATATGTGCAAGAGAGTACTTCTCACGAAGAACTGTAGCAGATGTTCCCTTACCTGAACCGGGTGCACCTAAGATTATAAGATTCATATATATATTCCTCTTTTCTTTATAAGATCAACATAAATCAAATGACGGTCCTCGCGGATGCGGGAACCGTCATTCAATATACTTTAATATTTCCTTTTAATCAAGGAATCCCCTGTAATTTTTCGTTACGAGCTGGCTCTCGATCTGTACAACAAGATCATTTGCTACACCCGTGAGGATCAATACTGAGGTTCCTGCGAACCATACGTTATCAAGTCCTGTGAAGAGACTGATAAGTGTAGGTACAAGACATACTGCGGAAAGGAAAAGTCCGTCAGCCCAGTTAAGGTTGCTGGATGTCTTGAGGATATAGTTCGTTGTAGGCTTACCGGGTCTTACACCGGAAATGAAACCACCGTTCTTCTGAATGCTGTTACTGATCTCAATAGGATTGAACTGGATCAGAGAGTAGAAGAATGTAAATGCGATGATCAAGAAGAAGTACGCAATGTAGTAGTAGGGACTTGAGTTGAAGTCTCTGAACCACTTTACAACGGGGTTCGTGCTAGCCGAGAAGAACATAGTGATTATCATCGAAGGCATCGCAAGGAGCGACATAGCGAAGATAACAGGCATAACACCGGACTGGTTAACCTTAAGAGGTATGTAGGAGTTCTGGCCTCCGTATACCTTTCTACCTACGGTCTTCTTAGAGTACTGAACAGGGATCCTTCTCTCAGCGTTCTGAACATAGACAACGAAAACGATGATTCCGATAGCAGCGAGTGTAACAACTACGAATACTGCAACGGAAGCGAGACCGCCGAGGAACGCATTGGGGATCCTACCGTTGATCTCAGTTGACTTGTTCATAAGGTTCATTGCCATGTTGGGAAGTCTTGTTACGATACCCGAGAAGATGAGTAATGATATACCGTTTCCGATTCCCTTCTCGTTGATCCTCTCACCGAGCCAGATAACAAAACATGTACCGGCTGTGAAAGAGATGATAACGAGTACGACTGCAAGCCACTTGGGAATGGAAGTGATGAGAGCAGAACGTGTTGAGTAGCAGAATAAGCTGGCCTGAAGAAGTGCAAGACCGATAGCACCGTAACGGTTGATCTTTGTCATCTTCTTCCTTCCTGCCTCGCCCTCTTTTGCAAGATTCTCAAGAGCAGGAATAACAACAGTCAACAACTGGATGATGATCGATGCATTGATGTAGGGTGAGATACCCATAGCGAAGATCGTTGCGGCGTAGAGGCCGCCGCCCGTGATGATATCCATCATCGAGCCAAGCTGACCCCAGCCTTTAACCAGCGATGTAAAAGTTTCTCTGTCGAGACCCGGAACAGGGATAAGGCCACCTACCTGATAGATCGCAAGGATCAACAATGTGTAGAGGATCTTCTTGCGAAGGTCAGGTAAACGGAAAGCCTTGATCAGAGTGTCGAATAAACCTCTCATTTATCAGACCTCCTCAGCCGTTCCACCAGCCTTTTCGATCTTCTCCTTAGCAGAAGCAGTGAACTTAGCTGCCTTAACGTTAAGCTTCTTAGAAAGCTCACCGTTACCAAGGATCTTAACACCATCATTAACCTTAGGAAGTGTGATGATGCCTGCCTCAGCGAGTGTAGCTGCTGTAACTTCTGTACCGTCAGCGAGCTTCTCAAGGTCAGAAACGTTTACTTCGATGTAATCGAGAGCAAAACGCTTATTGTTGAAACCTCTCTTGGGCAGACGTCTGTAAAGAGGCATCTGACCACCTTCAAATCCGGGACGAACTCCGCCGCCGGAACGAGCCTTCTGGCCCTTATGACCACGACCAGCAGTCTTACCGTTACCGGATCCTGCGCCGCGTCCCTTGCGGTAAGCCTTAACGCTTCCGCCCGAAGTCAATTCATTGAGCTTCATTAATCTATACCTCCAAATCGCTATTAACGGATTTCTTCAACGGACTTTCCGCGAAGTCTTGCAACTTCCTCGATGGACTTAAGGCTCTTAAGACCTTCGAGAGTAGCGTTAACCATGTTGTTGGGGTTGTTGGAACCCAAAGACTTCGTACGGATATCTGTGATGCCGGCAAGCTCGCATACAGCACGAACAGGACCGCCGGCGATAACACCGGTACCGCTTGCAGCGGGCTTCATAACGATCTTAGCTGCGCTGAACTCAGCGAGTGTCTCATGAGGGATTGTACCGTTAAGTACAGGTACCTCGATGATGTTCTTCTTAGCTTCCTCAATACCCTTGCGGATAGCGTCGGGTACCTCAGCAGCCTTACCGATTCCCTTACCTACGTGTCCGTTCTCGTCACCGACGATTACGAGTGCAGCGAAACGGAAGTTACGT
>Ga0310786_10013306_pt1 | contig 10146 bp, 1 predicted proteins | sample AusTroGonzalo_MG_FD_203881 | JGI IMG/M metagenome (GOLD analysis project Ga0310786, IMG submission 203881) | Bovine rumen microbial communities from tropical cattle in Woodstock, Queensland, Australia - Gonzalo_03 (v2) (version 2) | ecosystem: Host-associated > Mammals > Digestive system >... | reverse complement strand
ATGGACGGTCAGTGAAGAATACAGCACCAACGCCGGTAGTACGTCACCCGTACAAGGGGAATACTTCGCTTATTACAAACCGAATGCCTATGGTACTGTCACGGATCTGGTCTCTCCGATTTTCGATTTGACAACGCTTCAAAATCCCAAGATTTCATTCTATCACATGCATAAAGCTTATGGCAGCGATGTGGATACGATGAAGGTTTACTATAAAACGTCACCTATGGCGGAACCGGTGTTGTTGGCTTCCTATTTGGATGTTGTCAATTACTGGCAGTTAGACTCTCTCGAGCTGTTGAACCCCACTGCTGAGTACCAAATTATTTTCAGAGGTTTCGGAGAATGGGGATTTGGCATTGGCTTGGACGGCATTACCGTGTACAATGCTGCTGGCGAACCTCCTGTGCTCACGCCGCCCACCGTGACCACCGAAAGCGCCGAAAATGTGACGGCCAATACCGCCACTTTGAAAGGCACCATCACCAATCCCGACAATGTGGTTATCCTCGCCCAAGGATTCCAGTGGAGAGCTGTTATTGGCGGCACGTACACTTTTGTACCCGCAACCGTCACGAACAATGCAATGAGTGCGGCACTTACAAATCTCTCACCTGAGACGGATTACAGATTCCGTGCTTTCATTGTTACGGCAGCGGATACTATTTACGGCGACGTGATGAATTTTGCCACCTTGGAAGAAGTGGTGGAACCTTGTGCTACCCCGACCGGTCTGACTACCTCCAGCATCACAAAGGAGAGCATCACCGTCAGTTGGGATAATGTTGAAGGTATCACCTGGAATGTTCAATACCGTACTGGAAACGGTCCGTTCACTCCTGTTTACGCCACCACTAACACTTACGTAGTCACCGGTCTGACTCCGGAGACCACGTACGAGATCCAGGTACAGGCTGTCTGCAGCGACGATAACAAGAGCGAATGGGCTACCACCACCGCTACCACGCTTCCCGACGGTGTGAACAGCTATTTGGAGAACAGCGTTGTCCTCTACCCGAATCCAGCCAAGGAGGTTGTCAATGTACAATGTACAATGAACAATGTACAATGGAAAGGAGCTGTCATCGAGGTGTTGGATGTCTATGGCAAGCTCCTGCAGACCTTCAAGGCTGATTCTGAAATCGCTCAAATCAACGTCAGCAACTTGGCCAACGGCATGTACTTCGTGCGCATGACCACGGATGAGGGCATTGTGACGAAGAGATTTGTGAAGAAGTAAGTTTATAGTTTAAGGTTTATAGTTTAAGGTTTATAGTTCATCTATTCCTTAAACCCTAAACCTTAAACCTTAAACCAAATACCAAAGGTCGTTCCGGACATTCTGGGACGGCCTTTTTTTACGAGGTTATGAAAAGTTATCAACAATCTGTATTTTGTATGATAAAGTTGTATCTTTGTTGCGATAATTTATTACGGGGAAAATCCCATTGGATAAAGTACAAAACAAACATAATTATTCACCAAAATTACATTGTATGAAAAAAATGTTACTACTTTTGCTGGCAATTCTGACGCTCGGCTTTGTGACCGCGCCGTTGTCAGCGCAGGACGAGGTTAACACCCTCACGGTGGCCGATGGAACTGAAACAAACCAGTATGTTCCGATTTATGGTTGGTATGCCGATGCAGATCAGCATAACCAAGTTATCTATCCTGCGTCCATGTTGTCCGATATGGAGGGAGGTACGATTTCTGCCATGACTTTCTACTTGTCCAACAATCCGTCATTGCCGAACACGATGACCATTAGTTTGGGCATCACCGAAGTGGAATCGTTGTCTAGTGGTCTTGTTACTTCCGCAACCCTGACGGAGGTCTATTCGGGTTCTGTCAATATCTCTGACGGCCAGTTGGTGGTCACATTTGATACCTCGTTTACCTATACTGGCGGTAACCTGCTGTTTGATCTGGTGTTGACGAATGGTAGTACATATCCCCAAACGGATTTTTATGGTATTTCTTCTCCAGCTAGTAGTAGGTATTCTTATGATTATTATGGATATACGTATAGTTATGCCCAGGATTTTATTCCCAAAACCACTTTTAGCTATACGGGGGGAGCTCTGTGTCGGACCCCTCAAAATGTTACGGCATCTTTAGTGACTACCAATAGTGCCACGATCTCATGGACGGGGAATGAAAATGCAAGTTCATATACCGTTCAATATATGCTTGCTTCAGAAACAGATTGGGACAATGCGGATGAAGAAACCGCATACGATGCGACAATCGAATTATCCGGTTTGACCTCATCTTCTTTCTACAAAGTGCGTGTGCAGACCAACTGCAGTGATGAAAGCACGACAGGTTGGTCTTCCATATGCTCTTTTGCAACCGAATGCGAAGCCATTCTTATAGAGGAGGCTTGGTTTGAGGATTTCGAAGGTTATACTGGCAACGGGGCGCAACCGTTTAATTGCTGGGCGACTCCAGTCTCGGCTAATGGCGGTGGTCCTTTTGTATATTGTGGTTATGGTAATTCTTGTCATTCAGGTGAGAACTCTGCTGAGCTGAAGGCCAATCAGAATTATATGAATATGCTTGTCCTTCCTGAGTTCGCCAATGATCTAAATACTTTACGTCTTACTTTTTGGGCTACATCCACCAATCCTTCATCCACAAATGGACGTCTTGAGGTGGGCGTGATGACCGATGTGAGCGATACTTCCACATTTGAGTTGGTGGCTGTTTGCGGTACTCCTGGATCACGTGGCAGTGCGAATGCTGGCAACGGTCTCCTGATGGGACCTTTCGATTTTAATAATATACAAGTTACCAGTGGTAGAATCGCACTGCGTTTCTATGGTGATGGGGATGGTTCTTATTATAATGGTACCTTGTCATGGAATTTGGATGACTTCACCGTGACATTCATTCCGGATTGTGCAGAACCCACAGGTTTGACATTGGGCAATGTGACTTCCTCCACCGCGGAGATTTCCTGGAATCAGAACGAGGGATACACCTATGATGTGGTCCGTATATCCGGCAGTGATACGGTTGTGTTGGAGGGTGCCACTCTCAACGAAGGCGCATTCCTTTTGGAGGATCTTTCTCCTAATGAAAACTACACCTGTTATGTGAGAACGGACTGCGGTGGCTCTTATGCCAACTCTCTCCAGCGACTCACTTTCACCACTCTCAATCTTCCGGTTGACCTTCCGTACAATCAGGATTTCGAGACGGAACCGGAGAGCATTACGGATTTTGTCTTCTCGGGTTCAGGTAATAACCAATGGGTGATAGGCTCTGCAACCGGCGTCCCTGATGGGGAGGAGGTACACTCCATGTATATTTCCAATGACAACGGTGTCTCCAATGCATATACGAATACCAGCACTTCCAATGCATATGCAGTCTTGGATGTTGTATTCCCGGAAGACCCCATGGAATACCATCTTATATTTGACTACAAAGTTAAGGGAGAAGGATCGAATTGGGATTATTTGTCTGTTTACTTAATAGATGCTCTTGCTGAGCTCCCGTCACCTTCATCGACAAACCATGCTTTGCTCTATCAAGCTACAGATGTGTTGGAGTGGACGCATGTGGATACTATTTTGGAGAATGTGGTTGGCACATCCAAGAAGATTGTCTTCTTCTGGCATAACGATGATTATTATGGAGAGAATCCTCCTGCAGCGGTGGATAACATCAGCATTATCGGTAGCACGTGCGGTCAACCCAACGCTTTGGCTGTGAGCGGAGTCACCACTGATGCCGCTGTCTTGAGCTGGACTGAAAACGGTACTTCTTCCGATTGGACGGTCTATTACAAAGAGAAGGGTAGTACAGAAGCATATCAACAGGAATCGGTGTCAGGTGAGCCGACTATGGAATTCACGGGTCTGACCGCCAACACCGGCTACGAATGTTATGTGGTTTCTGAGTGCGGGGATATGTCATCCGCTCCTTCAGCCCACCTCACTTTCCACACGTCATGTGACGCTATTTCTGTTTCCGAGGAAATCTGGACCTCTGATTTCGAAGGTACGGACGAACAATATCTCACCTGTTGGGTTTCTGCATCTACGGGCAGTCGAAACGGTCATACCTATCCGCATATCGAGCCCACTTCTTCCATTGCTCACAACAGCACTTCCGCTCTGGAGATCGCTTTTGGCGACATCGTGACGGCATTGCCCGCATTTGTGGAAGACATCTCCACGCTGGAACTCACGTTCTGGGCTATGTGCAATTATTATAATAGCAGTTATTCCAACAATCTGGAACTGGGTTACATCACTGAACCGAACGACGCAACTACATTTGTGCCGATGGATACACTCCATCACACTGGTTACCAGCGTATTGTCAGATCTTTTAGCGATTTGGCTGGTTTGGATCTGCCATCCACCACTCGCATCGCTTTCCGTTTTGTCCGTGAAAGCTCCAGCAACCTTACTTCTTGGTATTTGGACGACATGCAGGTGAACCTGATTCCCACATGTGCTGCTCCTGTTTACAATTCTGTGACTGTCTCCGAAGTGACTCATGAGTCTGCTGTGGTGGCTTTCACAGACAACGATGAAACCCATACGAACTGGGTGATTTATTATCGTCCTGTCGGCTCTACCGAAGAGTATACGATAATACCTGCCACCACGACAGAGGGTACTATGATTTCTGATTTGGCGGTCAATACGACATATACCGTGTATGTGAAGACGGAATGTAGCGGTGAAGAAAGCCAAAGTCAGACCGATGCGGTGCAATTCACCACCACCACGATTCCGGCAGAACTTCCCTTGACAGAGAATTTCGAAGAAGAGGAAGACATGCAGTGGGTGTTGCTGAATGGAACCCAAAATAACAAATGGTACGTGGGCGCTCCCACTGATTCAGCTTCTAACGTGAACACTACCGAAGAAGGTTCAAGAGGTCTCTACATTTCCAACGACAATGGTGCTTCGAACACGTATGCATACAGTGGTTATGGTTCTGAATCCCGCGTATATGCCTACAGAGATGTGCTCGTTCCCGATGGTGCTACGGATTTGTTGCTCTCCTTTGATTGGAAAGCCAACGGTCGCAATAAGAATTACGAATTCCTCCGCGTGTATTGGCTTGATCCCGCGGTGGTGACGCTTACTCCCGGTAGTAATCCTCCTGGTGGATATGATGCTGCTGGCCAGCCTGGCAACTATGGTGAGGATGCTTCGGAGCACTGGCTTGCACGTGAAACGGAATGGCAGCATGAGGAAATGTTGATTTCTGCCAGCCAGTTCGAGGGTATGGGCGATGGCGACAAAGTGTATCGTCTGGTCTTCCATTGGAGAGATTCTTATTCCTATTCTGGCGTTTCCAATCCTCCTGCCGCAGTGGATAACGTTCAATTGCGCGTCTTGGATTGCTCCACGCCTACACAATTGTCCGTCAGTAATATTACTTCTACATCAGCTTTGCTTACTTGGGAAGGCGATGCTGAGGAGTATGCTGTTTATTTGTATGGCCCCGACACCACTTACGAGGTGGTCTCTGGTAATTCAACCTCACTCGTCCTTGCCGCTAGTTCGGCGTACACAGCCTATGTGCGCGCGATTTGCGGAAATGACTCTTCTATGCTTTCCACAGCTCTCCATTTCAATTCCGGTTGCGATGCTGTGGAAATCCCGTGGACTGAAAACTTCGACAGTTATGTCGGCACGAATCCCATCTCGCTCCTTTGTTGGCAGACTCCGTTAACATCTGAACAGAGTAATGGAACCTTCCCGGCCATTTGGAGCGATTGGGCCGCAGCATGCCATTCCGGCAATGCCTCTTTGGAAATGAAAGCTGGTGATGGTCAAGTAATCATGGCTGTGCTTCCTGAATTCGCCGGCAATATAGAAGATTTGCGTATCTCTTTCTGGGCTACCACAACAAATCTTAATTACGGACTTCTCGAAATCGGTGTGCTCCCCAATCCCGACAGTGTGAATTCGTTCATACCATTGTATACCGCCACTGAAGCTGGCCCGCGCAATAACAGCGGCAGTGTGTCGGGTAATGGTGTTTTCTTAGGACCGTTCGATTTCAATGCCGCTGAAGTGACGGAAGGTAGAATCGCTTTGCGTTATCAGGGTGCCAGCTATTATGGTGATCCAGTCTCTTGGAATTTGGATGACATCACAGTGGAGTTGACCCCCAACTGTCCTTCTCCTGTGAAAAACAGTGTGCAGATTTCTTATGTTGACGGTCACTCGGCTACGATTACTTTCGTGGACAATGATCCCGACCACGATTCCTGGACTGTTTACTACAAGAAGGTGAGCGATTTGGATTGGCAGTCTTGGCCTACTCAAGAGCAAACGGCAACAATCACAGGCTTGGATCCTCAGACCTCCTATGTTGTGTATGTGGTTACCAACTGTTTGGTTCCCGATGAAGTGCAAGATGCCACCAATGTTATGGGCTTCACTACCACGGTGACTTGTCCTCCTCCCACCAATGTGGCCGTTGAGGCTACCGCAACCGAAGCGATTGTCACGTGGGTGGGCAGTGCCGACAGCTACACGGTGGTGTGCGGCGATTTCACCGAGACTGTGGAAGGCAATACGACCACCATTACGGGGCTGTCCGCTTCCACGAACTACACCGTCAGCATCATCGCGGACTGTGGCGTGGAAGGAACCTCTACCGCAGCTACTGCAAACTTCATGACTGCTTGCGATATTGTTACCCAATTCCCTTATGCAGAGCCGTTCGACGATTATGATCTCGGTTGCTGGACCAACGAAAATCTGGAGGGTAGCAATTCATGGTCGACCTCTAGCAATTATTCGGTCAGTGGAAGAAGTGCTTATTTCTCCTGGACGAATTATACTTCTTCTAACCTCATCTCTCCGGTCTTCGATCTCTCAGGACTTACCACGCCGTATGTTTCATTCTATCACTACTTGAGACCTTACAGTGGAAGGGCGGATACCTTGGTGGTATTCTACAGAACATCCTTGTCTTCTGAATGGGTGAGATTGGCTGGCTTTACTACACCGGATAACGAAATGCATATGGATTCATTGGCTCTTCCAGAGCCTTCTGACAGCTATCAGATTTGCTTCAGAGGATATGGTATTGATGGTTTCGGCATCTATGTGGACAATGTCGCGGTGTACAGTGCTGCTCCTGCAGGTCCTGTGCAACCCACGGTGACCACCAACAATGCCTCTCCGGTGAGTACGAACTCAGCTACGTTGAAAGGTACGATCCATAATCCTGACAACCTGCCGTACATGTCTCCTGGTTTCCAATGGAAGATGACCAACGGCGGCACCTATTCCAGTGTGTCCGCGAATGTCAGTGGCAATTCGATGACTTATGAGCTCACTGATTTGACCACCAACACGAACTACACGTTCCGCGCGTTTATCATCGTTGATGGAGACACTGTTTTCGGCGGTACGAAGAGTTTCACGACGCACTCCGTTATGCCCACGCAGCCTACCGTGGCAACCAACGATGTTGAAAATTTGACAACCAACGCCGCCACCTTGAAGGGCACAATCACCAATCCTGACAACGTGGCTATCTCCGCCCAGGGTTTCCGCTGGAAGGCGGCTGTCGGCGGTACCAATGCATTTGTGGCCGCTACCGTTTCTAACAATGCGATGACTGCTGAGCTCAGCGGTTTGGCGGCCGGTACGGTTTACAGATACTGTGCGTATATCGTCACAAGTGCCGATACTATTTACGGTAACGAGAAGATTTTTGAAACGGAAGACGAGCAAGGAACTTGTGCCACCCCGACAGGCGTGACCCCCTCTAACATCACGAAGGAGAGCATCACCGTCAGTTGGGATGACGCTGAGGGCGTTTATTCTTGGAAGGTCCAATATCGTCCTGTGGGCGGAACATTCAGTTCTGGCACCACCGAGTCTTATTCATACGTCATCAGCGGTTTGACTGCCCAGACGGAATACGAGATCCAGGTGCAGGCGCTCTGTGATGAAGGAAGCGAGAGTGAGTGGACGGAGATCATCACCGTCACTACACTTCCCGACGGCGTGAACAGCTACTTGGAGAACAGCGTGACCTTGTACCCGAATCCTGCCAAGGAGGTTGTCAATGTACAATGTACAATGAACAATGTACAATGGAATGGAGCTGTCATCGAGGTGTTGGATGTCTATGGCAAGCTCCTGCAGACCCTCAAGGCTGATTCTGAAATCACTCAAATCAACGTCAGAAACCTGGCCAACGGCATGTACTTCGTGCGCATGACCACGGGCGAGGGTGTTGTGACAAAGCCGTTTGTGAAAAAATAGCAGCTTGGTTTTCTTGAAACCGAATATTCAACGAACCGTCTATCAACAGACGGTTCGTTTTTTTTAATAAGTTTGACGAATGTAATGAAAAATATTTTTTTATTTTTGCAGGTTGTATTGTACAAGTAATATTAGATCATAAAATAAACACCATAGAGATATGAAGAAAGCATCTTTATTTTTGCTGTTCTTATTTATAATAACCTGTAACAGTTTTGCCCAAAGCATCTTACAAGAGGGATTTGAGAATGGTGTGATGCCGCCTGATGGGTGGACAGCCGTTACTGAGAGTAATGCTTATGGATGGAGTGGATGGCACAGGACACAGGAGAATAAGCATTCTGGGGCATGGAGTGCCAGAGTGAATTATTCCAATGGAGAGAATTACTATCATAGCTCATACTTGATTACGCCACAGCTTCATTTGACGGGGCATAAACTCTTGTCATTCTGGTATGCTGGAGATTATACCTATTATTCTACCGCAACCGACTTCACCGTGGAAATATCAACGACCGGTGATACTTCTGATTTTGTCGTTTTGGAGCAGGTCTATTTCCCGTTAGAAGATCTTGTATTTTTCAATATGGTTATAGATCTTGAGGAATACAGTGGTCAGGATGTCTATCTGGCTTTCCATGTATATGATAGATATGGCACATCTGTTTATCTTGATGATATTGAGATTTACGATGCACCTATTTGTTTTGCTCCTGAATATATTTCGCTGCTCAGTTCGGGCCTTAACAGTGCGAGCCTGTCTTGGTCAAGTAGCGGTGAAGGTAACACCTATGTGTTGGAGTACAAGCTCTCGGATGATCCATGGTCATCAGCCGGTACATTGACAACGAGTAGCACAAATGCATCCTTGGGAGGTTTGATGCCAGCGTCCCGCTATCAAGCTCGTGTAAAAACAATCTGTAGTGGTGAGGAAGAGAGCGCATGGTCGTCAACCTTCGATTTCGCCACTTCATGCCAAGCCCTCACTGTTACAACAGAACAGCCTTGGATTGAAGATTTTGAAGGTTTTCCCGGTGGTGGTGCCACACATACACCGCTGAGTGTATGCTGGTCGAGTTTGATATCTCCGTATAACTATTCCACCCCTGATGTCCTGTGCGGGTACTCCTATGCCGCGCATTCCGGCTCTAACAGCCTTATGATGTCGGGTGATGCCCAGAATGTCAACATGGTCACGTTACCCGAGTTTACCAATGATTTGAATACATTACGTTTCAGCTTCTACGGGGCTAGCACCGAGTCTACGGTGGCTGCTGCAGGGCGCTTGGAGGTGGGTTATGTCACGGATCCGGATGATCCTGACACCTACGTACCTGTCGAGGTTGTAGAGGTCAATGATTCCGCACTAAGCCGCCAGTATTGCCAGTTTGGACCTTACGACTTCTTCGGCTTGCCTGATGATGCCTCCCGAATGGTCATCAAGTTCACATCTTCGACATGGAATACCTCTTGGAATCTGGATGACTTTGTCGTTTCCCTCATTCCTGAATGTACTCCTCCCACAAGACTCTCTTTGTTGTCCCTCGCCACGACTACCGCTCAGATTTATTGGGCAGGATGGAATGACTTGACGTATGACATCCTCTATTGGGAGGACGGTTCATTCGATACTACCGTTATATCAGGTGTGGCATATAGCAATCTCGGATACACCTTGACGGATCTCGCATCCTCCACCCATTACAAATGGATGGTGCGTACATACTGTAGTGACGGCACCTTGATGTGTTCCCCGGTGAGTTCGTTCACGACGGTCGGTGAAACTCAGTCATTGCCCTATTCCCGTACTTTTGAAGAGGGTGACGGGGCTCCGGAGATCACATTTTCCGGAACGGGTAACAACCAATGGTTTGTGGGCTCT
>Ga0310786_10013304_pt1 | contig 10146 bp, 6 predicted proteins | sample AusTroGonzalo_MG_FD_203881 | JGI IMG/M metagenome (GOLD analysis project Ga0310786, IMG submission 203881) | Bovine rumen microbial communities from tropical cattle in Woodstock, Queensland, Australia - Gonzalo_03 (v2) (version 2) | ecosystem: Host-associated > Mammals > Digestive system >... | reverse complement strand
GTGCTGACCCGTGAGGACAACAGTGAATATGCTGTCGTCCGTGCCGACAACTATGGTTGGGGTGACAGCTATGGTGCTTGTCTGCCAAGTGGTGGTCAGCTCGACTGGGGTGCATGGCTTAAGGCTATGGATGAGGCGATGGTAACCGTATCCGTGACCAACAATGGTGGTTCTGCTGATGTGAAGTGTGTCATGGAAGGCAATGACGGTGAGACCTACTATCAGGACTATATCGGTATCAGTCCTATTGACGGGGATAACCTCTGGTTCCGCTTCACGGTTGACGGTTGTCACATGATCTTTGAGTAATGATGATGAAAAGATTCATACCATTATTTCTGTCGCTTATGCTGCCAGCGATATCCATTGCGGTATCGCTGCAGCATGTGACAGTTCATGACCCAAGTGTCGTTTGGGATCCAGAGTCCAAGACCTATTATATCTTCGGCTCTCACAGAGATAATGCCAAGACAAGTGACATGATGAGATGGACCAAAGTCACTGTGCCCTGGGCCACCGCATCGAGCAGCAATGCTGCTAATAAGGATGCCTTTACCACTCCACAGGTCACAACGGTCAAGAAAGGCGGTGTAGATGTAAGTCTGCCGCAGTTCAATGCTGTTAACTGGTCTGCAAAGGGTGGTAAGAGTTATAATGTAGATGGTAACATGTGGGCTCCCGATGTCATTTACAACAAGGTCATGAATAAATGGTGTATGTATCTAAGCATCAATGGTGACTCGTGGTATTCAAGTATCATTCTTCTGACTGCTGATAAAATTACTGGACCTTATCGTTATCAGGCTCCGGTGGTCATCAGCGGCTTTAAGAATGGTACGGAGTTTAAGGATACTGACCTTGAACTTGTTATTGGTTCGCAGAGCACTCTGCCTTCGCGCTATGCCACAGGTAGTAAATGGGGTGATCGCTGGCCCAATAACATCGACCCATGCGTTTTCTACGACGAGGAAGGAAAGCTGTGGATGTCTTATGGTTCTTGGAGCGGTGGCATCTGGATGCTGGAGCTCGACGAGAATACCGGCCTGCGTGACTATGATGTGGAATATTCGTTGACTGGTACTGGCAATGGCATCACTGAAGACCCTTATTTCGGTAAGAAGATTGCTGGTGGTTACTATGTATCAGGCGAAGCTTCGTATATCGAGTATATCGGAGGCTATTATTTCCTGTTCATGAGCTATGGCGGTCTGGCTGCTGGTGGTAATCCTAACGACTACAATAACGGTGGCTACCAGATGCGTGTATTCCGTTCTGAAAAGCCTGACGGTCCCTATAAAGATTCTAATAATATCAGTGCTGTCTACAATAGTTACCAACTTAATTTCGGCGCCAAGGCCAACAGCGACCGTGGCGTGAATATTTTTGGGGCTTATACAGACTGGGGCAATCAGACGAAGGGCAACTATGGTGAGCGTTCTCAGGGACACAATAGCATCATTGCTGCCGAGGATGGACGTACCTATCTGGTTTATCACACCCGATTCCAGAATGCAGGTGAAGGTCATCAGGTGCGCGTTCATCAGGTGTTCCAGAACAAAGACGGATGGTTGGTTGCTGCCCCGTTCGAATATACCGGTGAGGAGGTAAAGAGTGCTGATATCGCCAGTTCGCAGCAGGTGAGCACCGACCGTATCCCAGGAACCTATCAACTTCTGATTCACAAATACAGACTAGACCACACTCAGAAGGAAGCCGCCAAGCCTGTTGAGATCACCCTTTCTGCCGATGGAAAGATCAGTGGTGGAGCTACTGGTACTTGGGCTGCAACAGCAGGTACGTCGTATGTGAACTTTGTCATCAGTGGTACGGCTTATAGAGGCGTCATGGTTGAGCAGACGCTCGAACCGAAAGATGAGAAAACGATAGCCTTTACAGGTCTGGCCAGTAAGACCGGTGTCACAGCATGGGCTTATCAGACCAAGGCTGCGACGGGGATTATGACAATGGAGAATGGACAATGGACAATGGATAATGGGGTCTATGACCTCCAAGGCCGGTGTGTGACTTCACCTCAAAAGCCTGGCATCTACATTAAGAATGGGAAGAAATATCTTCTGAAATAATTATTGAACCACATACTACTTAATTAATATATGAGGAAACTTGTTTTTTCCTTGATGTTGCTTGCCGCCTGTGTCGTGATGGCACAGGGGCAACGGCATCGCTTTTCGCGAGTGGCTTTCACCACGGAGACACCCATGGTGCATGATCCGGTGATGGCTTTCGAAGATAGTACCTGGTATATCTTTGCCACAGGTATGGGTATCCAGCAGATGACCTCGACCGACCGTCAGAACTGGACCGTGTCGCCTGATCCTGTGATGTCGGTCATCCCCAAATGGACGCATGATTCTGTCCCAGGTTTTCGTTCTCACGTGTGGGCCCCGGACATTATCCAGTGGCACGGACGTTGGTGGTTGGCTTATAGTTGTTCTACCTTTGGCAAGAACGGCTCCGCCATCGGTTTACTCACTACTCGTTCCCTGGCATCAGGACTTTGGGAGGATGAGGGTTGTATCGTGGCTTCAAAGGAGAAGCGCGACAACTGGAATGCCATTGATCCTAATTTCGTGATTGACGATCAGGATCAGCCCTGGCTGGTATGGGGTAGTTTCTGGGATGGTATCCAGTTGGTTCGTCTTGATACGGCGATGCATGTCGTGAAGGGTGAAAAGCCCCGTACGATTGCCCGTCGGTATAATCTGGATAGTCAGGATGCCAAGGCCTCCCTTCCGATTAATCCGAATCCTCCGAAGAATCCGACGTCAGATTATGCCGGTCCGAATGCCATTGAGGCGCCGTTTATCTTCAAGCACGACGGATGGTATTATCTCTTTGTGTCGTGGGACTACTGTTGTCAGGGCAGCAAGAGTAATTACCGTGTTGCGGTAGGTCGTAGTAAGACGGTTGATGGCCCCTATCTTGACAGCAAGGGCATTGATATGCGTTATGGTGGCGGTAATCTTTTCCTTGAAGGTGACAAAAAGGAATATGAGGCTGCCGGTCATTGTGCTGCCTACACCTTCGAAGGGCAGGACATCTTCATCTGTCATGGTTACAGTGTTGCCCAGAACGGTGCTTCCGTGCTGGTTCAGCGACCTATTCGTTGGACCTCCGATGGCTGGCCTACCTTATAACAAAGTTAATATAGCAGAAGCAGACCTGCGATGCCCGCGTAGCAGATCATGCGGATGGGATTGATTTTCAGGTAGCCGGTGCCGATGGCAGTGGCGATGAGCAGGGCGCAGCTGATAAAGAACTGCCAGGGATTCTCCATCGGGGTAGAGAAGTTCTCCTTATTACAAAGTAGGAGGGTTGCTGCTGCGAGGAGGCCAACGACGGCAGGGCGCAGGCCTGTGAAGACCGACTGTACTAGTGGTGTGTTCATATACTTCATGAACATCTTACTAATCAGAATCATCAGAATCAGTGATGGCAGTACCAGCGCGAAGGTAGCTGTGGCAGAGCCGAGTGTCGCCATCAGGTGGCCATAGCCGGCGTTGTGGATGGCCGTATAGCCACAGTAGGTGGCGGAGTTGATGCCGATGGGTCCGGGTGTCATCTGTGAGATGGCCACGATGTCGGTGAATTCTGCTGTTGATAGCCAGTGGTGTGTTTCTACTGTCTCGTGTTGGATGAGGGAGAGCATGCCGTAGCCGCCTCCGAATCCGAAGAGGCCAATCTCGAAGAAGGTGATGAACAGTGAGATAAAAATCATATTCATTATATTTTTAGTACGCAGAGACGCAGAGGCGCAGAGTGCTATTTCCTCTGTGTCTCTGTGTCTCTGCGTACAAAGATCTTTCCGTATGCAAAGCCGGCGAGGGCGGCGATGATGATGATGTAGATGGGAGAGACGCCGAGGGCCCAGATGGCGAGGGCGCAGACGATGGGGATCCAGATGGTGTAGCGGTTGAGTTTTGCCCGTTGTCCCAGTCGGAAGGTGGGTACGGCGATGAGGGCTACGACGGCAGGTCGGATACCTCGGAAGATGGCCGCCACGTAGGGATTGTCCTTGAACTGGCTGAAAAAGATCGCTATTGCCAGGATGATCAGGAACGAGGGTAGGGCTGTGCCGATGGTGGTAGCGATGGCGCCACGTACCTTATTTAATTTATAGCCGATGAAGGTGGCGATGTTGATGGCGAACACCCCCGGGCAACTCTGTGCGATGGCGATGAGGTCGAGCATCTCGTCTTTGGACACCCACTGTTTTTTGTTGACCACCTCTTCTTCTATCAAAGGAATCATGGCATATCCACCGCCGAGGGTGAATATGCCAATCTTAAAGAAGGTACGGAACGATTCCCAATAGATGTTCATCGTTGTTCAATCCATTTACGAGCATTAACGAAGGCCTCTATCCATGGGGTCACCTCGTCGTTCTTGCGGTCAGCAGGATACCAGGCGTTCTGCCAGGGGAAGAAGGCACGTTCCAGGTGCGGCATCATGCAGAGGTGACGACCGTCGGCCGAGCAGATACCAGCCACGTTGTAGTCAGAGCCATTCGGATTGGCAGGATAGCCCGGGTAGTTGTACTTCGCAATGATGTTGTAAGCACTTTCTGGTTCAGGCAGATGGAACTTGCCCTCGCCGTGAGCCACCCAGAGACCCAGTTTTGAACCGCTGAGCGAGCCGAACATCACGCTGTTGTTCTGTGGGATGCTGAGGCTGATGAACTCACTCTCGAACTTATGCGAGTCGTTGTGTAACATCTTTGCACCCTTAGCACCTGTCAGCCCCAGTTCTACCATCAGCTGGCAACCATTACAGATACCCAGTGAGAGCGTATCCTCACGGGCATAGAACTTATCGAGTGCCTCCTTGGCCTTCGGGTTGAAGAGGAAAGCACCCGCCCAACCCTTGGCAGAGCCGAGGACGTCGGAGTTGGAGAATCCACCGCAGAAGACGATGAGGTTGACCTCTTCGAGTGTCTCGCGACCCGTGATGAGGTCGGTCATCATGACATCTTTTACGTCGAATCCGGCGAGGTAGAGCATGTAAGCCATCTCGCGTTCGCCGTTTGTACCCTTTTCACGAATAATTGCGGCCTTTACGCCTGAGGACTGACGGCGACCAGCAGAGATACCATACTGAGCCAATTTACCGGTGAAGGACTTGGGGAAGACCATCTCCAGAGGCTGGTTCTTGTAGTTGGCGAAACGCTCGGCAGCCTTGCCGTTGAAGCTCTGTTTGCGATCGAGGAGGTATGAGGTCTTGTACCATGTGTCGCGCAGTGCATCGATATCGAAGGTCTGCTCTATATCGCCAGCCTTCACCACGATGGTGCGGGCATCTTCTACTGGATAACCTATCTTGGCAAAGCCGACACCCTGTTCCTCCATGAAGTCCTTGAAGTCCTGTTTGTGTTCGTCGGAAACCTCGATGACGACGCCCGGGTTCTCGGCGAAGAGTGTCTTCACGATGTCGCCATCCTTGCAGATGTCGTGGAGGTTAATATGCATACCACCCTTTGTGTTGGCGAAGCACATCTCGAGCAGGGTGGTGATAAGACCACCTGCAGAGATGTCGTGACCAGCCATGATCCAACCCTTCTCGATGAGCTGTTGGATGGCCATGAAGGCATCAGCAAAGTATTCGGGGTTCTTGACGGTAGGTACGTCGTCGCCCACCTTACCAAGGCTCTGTGCGAAGGCAGAACCACCGAGGCGCTGCTCGTCGAATGAGAAGTCGATATGATAGAGTGAGGCATTCTTATCGTTGACGAGGACGGGTGACACCACTTTCTTGATGTCGCTGACCTCACCACCAGCAGAAACAATCACGGTTCCCGGAGAGATGATCTTCTCGCCGTTGGGATATTGCTGGCTCAAAGACAGCGAGTCCTTACCGGTCGGTACGTTGATGTGAAGATCGCAGCAGAAGTCGGAGAGCGCCTTCACACCCTCATAGAGACGGGCATCCTCACCCTCCTGAGAGCGGCAGGGCCACATCCAGTTGGCAGAGAGGCTCAGAGAGTCCATTCCCTCAGCGAGCGGTGCCCAGACGATATTCGTCAGTGCCTCGGCTACAGAGAGTACAGAACCAGCAGCAGGATCAGCCAGACCAGCCTGGGGCGCATGTCCGAGGGCTGTGGCGATACCCTTCTCGCCACGGTAGTCGAGTGCAACGACACCACAGTCGGAGAGCGGCAACTGGATTTCACCCTGGCACTGCTGACGGGCGATCTTACCTGTCACAGAGCGGTCGACCTTATTGGTGAGCCAGTCCTTACAGGCCACAGCCTCCAATTGCAGCACGCGATCCAGGTATTCGTTAATCTTATCCTGAGAGTAGGTAACGTCCTGATAGTGACGTTCTACCGTATTATCTTTCATGATGGTCTTGGGCGAGTGGCCAAACATCTGAGCCACATCGAGATCGAATGGTTTCACACCATCACCCTGTTTGAAGGAGAAGTGGGCATCGCCTGTGGTCTCACCGACGACATACAGCGGTGCACGCTCACGTTCAGCAATACGGCGGACATGTTCGATATGCTTCTCGTCGATGAGGAGACCCATACGCTCCTGACTCTCGTTAGCGATGATTTCTTTGCTCGAAAGCGTCTTGTCACCAATCGGCAACTTGGTCATATCAATTTCACCACCGCACTCCTCAACGAGTTCAGAGAGACAGTTCAGGTGACCGGCTGAACCATGGTCGTGGATAGATACGACGGGGTTCACATCCTCCTCGCAGAGTGCACGCACCAGGTTGTAGGCACGTTTCTGCATCTCGGGGTTGGCACGCTGAACGGCATTCAGTTCGATGCCATTGCTATAACGACCCGTATCAACAGAAGATACGGAACCACCACCGAGGCCGATGCGGTAATTATCACCACCGACCACGACCACCTTGTTGCCTTTTTGGGGCTCTTTTTTCAGACAGTCGCGCTTCGTGCCGTAACCAACACCACCAGCCAGCATGATGACTTTGTCATAAGCATACTTGGTATCGTTGGGCTCTTGGTGTTCGAAAGTGAGTACAGAGCCGCAGATCAGCGGCTGTCCGAACTTATTTCCGAAATCTGATGCGCCATTCGAGGCCTTGATCAGAATCTGCTCTGGTGTCTGATACAGCCACTGGCGAACGGGGAGGATATCTTCCCAATCGCGGGTCAGTTTATCGTCATCTTTCAGACGGGGATAGGCTGTCATATAGACTGCTGTACCAGCGATGGGCCAAGAACCAACACCACCACCCATACGGTCGCGGATTTCACCACCAGTACCCGTAGCAGCACCGTTGAAGGGTTCTACAGTGGTGGGGAAGTTGTGTGTCTCAGCTTTCAGTGATATGACGCTTTCGATATCCTTTACCTGGAACCAGTCGCTGGTGCTCTGGTCTTTCGGTGCAAACTGTTCAACGATAGGTCCCTGTGCAAATGCCACATTATCCTTATAGGCTGAGAGAATTTTGTTGGGATTCTCCTGGGTAGTCTTTTTGATCATTGCAAAGAGGCTTGACTCCATCTCCTTGCCATCGATGATGAATGTACCACCGAAGATCTTATGACGACAATGTTCCGAATTGATCTGGGCGAAACCGAAGATCTCAGAGTCTGTGAGAGGTCTGCCGTTCTGTTTCTCCAGACCGTGCAGATATTCTATCTCCTCAGGACTGAGCGCCAGACCCTCCTGTTCGTTGTATTCCTCCAGATTGTCCACATACTTAATGGGTTCCGGCTTGATGTTGATGGTGAAGATATCCTGGTTCAGGCCGTTATACATACGTTGTAGCATCTCATCGTGCTCAGCATCCTTGCTGTCGACAGCAAAGTATTCCTCGATACGGCTGATGCCCTTGAGTCCCATGTTCTGCGTAATCTCTACGGCATTTGTGGACCATGGCGTCACCATTTCACGGCGCGGACCCACAAAGAAGCCTTCGAGCGTATCAGCCTCGAGCATCGTTGCCTCGCCATACAGCCAGTTTAATTCCTTGATTTCCTGTTCACTCAGTTTGTGATCAACCTCTGTGGCGATCACCGTCTTCAGTGGTGTCTGAAAGAAGCGTATCATATCTTTTCTTTATGTTTTGTTTTATTTCTTACGTTTGGCAGCCGTCTTCTTAGCAGTCGTCTTGGGTTTTGAGACGACGACGGCCGGTTTGGGTTTCTCTACATACGGTTTCTGGTTTCTCATCAACCATGAAACCTCCAATACCTTGTTGCGAAGGTCCTCGGGGCAGTCTGTCTTCGGGTTGTTCAGCCAGTTCTCTGTGGTCTGTTTGACAGCACTACTCTTCTGACCGTCATATAATGCCTCCAGCCAATTGCCCGGGAAGAGGATATCGCTGGTCTGTTGCAGGTATTTCAGATTTGCGAGACTCTGAGACACATAATTCGGTGCATCCTGAGCGTATACGTCGGTACTCAATAGTTTGACGGCGTGGATGGCCCATGCCTCCTCCTTGCGGTTATCCTTCTTGATGAGTTTCTTAAACAGGTCGTTGCGCTTCGATGCATCCGGGTTACAAGCACGGCTGACAAAGTCGAACTCCTTCTGCAGATCCTCTGTCTTCAGACGAGCGCGTTGTGTGGACAGGATCTCCTGTGCGCGGGTGGGATTGGTGATTGCCAGACGGTAGGCCATCTCCATATAGTCATGTTCGTCGAAGAGTGGGTCATTATGTTGTTGCCAAACCGTCTCCAACTGTGCGAGTACGTCAGGTGATGTGGCGTTGGCAGCCATCTTCCGGAAGATGAGTTGGCGACAGTCTTTTGATTTGTTCTCGCCCAGCAGGTCCATCATACACAGTTCGAGTGTCTTACGCTGGTCGGCGGTCATGTCAGAAGCGATCTTGAACATGTGATCGATGGCTGTCTGCATAATGATCGGATTCTTCTCTTTCATCATAAAACGATAGAGCTCACCGAAGTGTGAAGGAGCAACCTTACCCTGCAGGTAGTTGTCGTGGACGGTGTTCAGCAGCGAATAACGTGCCAAATCATTACGGGTTGTGATGAAACGTTTTGGCAAGATCTCTGCGTAGTCATCGTCGAGGGTGAAGATACCATAGCCCTGACCGTTGTAGTTGGGTATGATATAGCTCGGTTTACCGTTTTTCAGGCTATAAGTCATGATTGGTTTCTGCATGTCGACGATGATGGTACGGCTCTGCGCCATATCGTAGACCACCTGAACGACGAACTTCTGACGCCAGCAAAGACCACGTCCGAAGGGGTCGGTCTGGGAGACCACGAGTTGTCCGTCCTTATACGACGTGTTGATGATGGGCATACCCTTCTGGTTGACCCATACCTCGCAGAACTGTCGTACGCCGACGGTAGGATTCTCCTTGTCGAGTATTTCGATCAGATTCTCCCAAGTTGCCTCCTTGAAATAATATTTCTGTAAGAAACTACGCAGGCTGTTCTGCATCTTTGTAGCACCCACAAGCTGTTCCAGTGAACGCATCATGACCGTTGCCTTATTATAAATAATGTTGTCGTAGAGCAACGTCGTATGGTCGACGATTGACGGTTGGTCAATGTCGTATGTACCATCCGTGCGGTCTAAGGCGATGGCCTTGTTCTGGTAGGTGCTGAGGAAATTGATGTCACTCTCCTTGGCATCCACCTGTTTACGTGTAATCTTCGATGCCATGATGTTGGCGATTACCTCTTTCTCCCAGAGATTCTCCGTCCAGTTCAGTTGGACGACGTTTCCGAACCAGAGGTGAGCCGTCTCGTGGGCAATCAGTTCCATGCGTTTGAGTTCCTCCTCTTTCGATGCATTGCTGTCGAGTAGCAGTCGAGACTCATTGATCTGGAAGGCCCCCGGATGCTCCATACCACCAAAGGGGTAGTCGGGTATGATGGCCAGGCCATACTCCTTAAACGGACATTTGATACCCGTATAGCTCTCCATCCATTTCATGGATTTCGTAATCTCGCCGAAGATTGCGTCCAGCTGTGCCACCTTCTTTGGGTCCGTTTCACGATACAGCGCCCGGATGGGGTAGCCATCCCGTACGGCAGCCTTTTCCTCGAATTTACCTGCTACGAACGAATAGAGGTAGACCGGAATCGGATTCTTGCCATCGCTGAACATGGCCTTCCAGCCTTCGGGTATGTTGAGTGTGGTGGTAAATCTTGCCCTGATGTCAGGTTGGTTA
>Ga0310786_10013303_pt1 | contig 10147 bp, 5 predicted proteins | sample AusTroGonzalo_MG_FD_203881 | JGI IMG/M metagenome (GOLD analysis project Ga0310786, IMG submission 203881) | Bovine rumen microbial communities from tropical cattle in Woodstock, Queensland, Australia - Gonzalo_03 (v2) (version 2) | ecosystem: Host-associated > Mammals > Digestive system >... | reverse complement strand
CGACCTCGAGTATCTTCTCGGAAATCTTGGCAAGGACGGAATCTTCGAGCAGCGTGTCGAGACGTCGAAGCACGCCACACACCATTTCGCCACGGGCGACACGACGCACCGTTCCTACATGAACATCCTTCTCTGGAAGTGCTGCGTGGATGCGGCATCGCTGGCCGAGGCGCTGGGGAAGGCGGATGACGCGGCCGCCGCGCGCGTGGCGGCCGCAGGTCTCGCGAAGGCGATTCGGGCGGCGTTCTGGGACGAGCCGCGCGGCTGTTTCCTGCGGGCGACGGAATGGCGCGTGCCGGCGTTTGAGGCAAACGCCCTGGCTTTGGCGACGCGATTTGCGACCGAGGCCGATGCGGCGCGGATCGCGCCGCATCTCCAGCGCCACAACCACGGGAAGTTCCAGATGCTTGCGGCGCGCGGCAAGTTCGAGTACGGGATGACGGCGGCGGCCCTCGACATGCTTGCGTGTCACAACTGGTACGCGTTGCTCGATCCGGACTGGAAGGGGACGCGCACGACTTACGAGTGCATGGCGCTACACACGAAGGGTCAGGGAGACGAGGCGCATCCCGACACGGCGATTGGATCGTTGTATCCGAATTACCTGCTGGGACTCGAACCGACCGAACCGGGTTGGACGAAGTTCGTCTGCCGTCCGCAGACGGACGGTAAGGTGACGTTCGCGGAGGGGCGCGTGCCGACGCCGCACGGCGACATTGCGGCTCAATGGAAGCTGACCGCGAACAGGGCCGGCATGGCGCTTGCGTTGACGGTGCCGACCGGGACGATTGCGCAGGTGGCGGAACGCGAGTTCGGTCCTGGGCGGCATGACATGCTGTTGTCGCTGGACGTGAACGCGCCGGAGGTGAAACGGGCGCGTGACATTCCGGAACCGCCGCGTTCGGAAGGGATTGAGCAGTTCGTCTGGCGGGCGACGGAATCGCGCGAGGAACATATGTGGCGCATTTCGTCCCTCGACGCGCCCCTCTCGCTGAAGGGAATCCGCGGATACTCGTCGTGCGGTTCCCCGACGGCGGAGACCAATTTGTGGCTTGAGCTTGACATGGGCGTGGACGAGACCGTGAAGAAGATCACGGTCTGGCCGCAGATCGCCTATTGCGCGGCCAACGGGAAGGCCGGCGGTTTCCCGCGCATGCTCGTTGTCGAGGGATCGGATCGTCCGGGCGTCTGGAAGAAACTTGCCGCGTTCACCGACATTCCGCAACCTGCTCTTGACGAACCCCTTGAAATCGATCTCTATACCGTCGTCGGATACCCTGTCCTGCGTCGACTTCGCTTTCGGGTGACGAAACTCGGCGTGCCGGCGACAGACCACGACGACTACCGTCTGCAGATTCGTCGGATCGTGATTGACAGGGAGTCCAAGTCAGTCAATTCAAGAATTCAGAAGAATGGAGGCATGTCATGTGCAAAGCAGTAGAAGAACTCGTGGAACGCGGCAAGGTCGAGGGCAAGCGCGCGACCATGTTCGCGACAATTTTCGCTGCGGGGCTGTCGCTGGCCGTCAATGCGGCGCAGCCCGCCGCAGTCGTCACTGTCGACATGGATAAGTCCATCGGTTCGATGAAGCCGATGCACGGCGTCGGGCAGCCGCCGATGATGGGCGCGCTCGGCGACTGGTCGATGATGCACTATCTCAAGGAGGCGGGCGTTCCATACGCGCGTCTTCACGACGTGGGAGGCTGGATGGGGCATGGCCTTTACGTTGACATCCCCAACCTCTTTCCCGACTTCGATGCCGACGAGAACGACCCGAAGAACTACCGTTTCGCCTACACCGACTCTCTTATGAAAGTGCTGGTCGCCAATGGCGTCGAGCCGTACTTCCGCCTTGGCGTCACCATCGAGAACTTCGCCTCGTGGGGATTCCCGCGGCTGAGGACCGTTCCGCCGAAGGACTACGCGAAGTGGGCGCGAATCTGCGAACACGTTGTCCGCCACTACACTGAGGGCTGGGCGGACGGTTTCAGGATGAAGGTCGACCATTGGGAGATATGGAACGAGCCAGCGAGAACATGAACGACGCCCCGATGTGGAGTGGAACCTTCGAGGACTTCTGCCGCCTGTACGAGGTCTCGTCCAAGCATCTGAAGAAGTGCTTCCCGAACCTCAAGATCGGCGGATACGGCTCCAGTGGGCTTTTCAAGCTAGTGCAGGCGAAGCCTCGCCCGCACGATGACTACACGAAGCAGTGCGTCGACGACTTCTTCAGATTCGTCAAGGAACGCGGCTGCCCGCTTGACTTCTTCTCGATTCACGCGTACGACATGCCGGGCGCGCCGCTCGTGCCAAAGGCGATGAAGGCGTACGCGAAGTATTGCCGCGACGAACTGGACAAACTCGGCTACGCGAACACCGAGCTTTCGATGAACGAGTGGTTGCCGCGCCGGAGCAAGCCCGGAAGCGCGCGCCAGGCGGCCCTTTGCGCGTCGCTCCTCATCGCGCTCCAGGATTCCGCGTTCGACGATGCGATGATATACGATGCGAAATGCGGCCCCGGGCTTTATTCTCCGCTCTTTGACCCGTCCACGCTGAAGCCGCGCCGCGCCTACTGGGCAATCTGCAACTTCAACGAGCTGTACAGGCTCGGCGCACAGGTTAAGGTGTCGGGGATGCCGGATGGCGTCCATGCGATTGCGGCGACTGACGGCAGGGTGGCCAAGCTGTACATGGCCAACATCGGGGGGAGCATGGCGTCCTTCGGCGTCTCGGCTCGGGGCTGGCGCGTCATCTCGTTCCAGCGTACGGACGAAGACCATGTCAACACCGTGCTTCCTGTCCTCAGCTCCGCCATTGCGCTTCCGCCCGATTCCTTTGGCCTCGTGACATTCGTCAAGGAACGACAAGAGTGAAATGTCGGCTTGCGAGAAAGGGTCTGTCCCCAACTTGCATTTCACGCGAAACTGGAGCTGCAGCAGTTTCGGGATCAATTTCAATCCGAAGAAGCGCAACATCGACATCCCCGTCGTCGAGTCGGCATAGATTTGCGTAAAATCGCAAAAGTGATTTCGCGTAACTTTTTGCGGGCGGAATGTGGTATAATGGTGATGGATTTCGGCAGAGGTGCCGTCCGGCATGGTGCCGTGCGGCGGTCTTTGCAGAAGCCGAAAGAGGAGTAAAACCGAGATGAAAAAGTTCATTGCGGGCGTAAGCGCCACTCTCCAGGGGGGGCATAGTTTCGTAGTTATGGTGTTGTGCTTCGCATCGGCCTTTACTGCGTGGAGCTCATCGCCTGTACCGTGGGCGAGGTGGGTGCCGGATCTTTCGGTGAAGGCGCCGGAAAATGGAAGCGCGTCACTGCCTGATGCCACGGGAGGCGGGCATTCGCTCACGTTTGGCTCTGCATTCAATCCGCAGTCCGGCGACATGCGTGGCGTTGTCTTCGCCTACAACAAAGCCGTTGGCGGAACTTACGGCAAGTTCAGCTGTCCGTCCCTGCGGAGCCGCGCGTTCGCCATCTGGATAAAGCCGGCCATCGATCAGCACACATATACTCAATCCGACCTGGCGTGCCTCCTGAACGGCTTCTCCGGCATGACCGTGTATTCCATCAAAACCGAGAGCACGTGGCGCGTGGCGTTTGGCACGAGGCTCGCGAATGACCAGATGTATAATACGATGACTGACCTCCCCGTGCGCTCGTCCGCGACTGTCCACGCCCAGCGCGGCATCTGGCAACACCTTCTCTTCTCGCTTGAGGACACGGGGGCGCAGGACTCTTCAGGCAAGAGGATCTGCAACCTGTCGATCTACCGAAACGGCGAACTGGCATCGCATGAGGATGGCATCGCCGTTCCGTCCGCCGCTGCCGGCACGGCTGTGATCGGCAACACGGACAGCTGGACAAGAAGCCCCGTCAAGGGCGTGTTCGACGATATCCGCGTGTGGACCAATTCGCTATCCGCCGCCGAGGCGAGGGCGGTCTACGCGGAGACGCGTGAATGCCGCCTCGTGGGGCATTGGCCCCTGGATCGCATCGACGAGGCGAACGGAGTTCGCACGACGCCTGACGTCTCCGGCAATGGCTCGCATATGACTTTGGGCACACGCGTCTCCGTCACGAACGGCGTATCGGGCGCTGGGGCGTTGTTCTTCGATGGCGTCGACGAGAGCGGTGGCGCTGACAATGACTCGTATGGGTTTGCCACCAATTCGATTTCCGCCCCGTACCAAGGTGACACCACGATCGCGATGTGGGTGAAGCGCGACAAGGCGCAGAATACGCCGCATTCGGCGCGGCTTTTCATGATGAACAGCGGACAGGGATGGACCACGTTCGGCTCCGATTCACCAACGGAAACCTTTATAGGGGATTACTTGGTTCGCGGCAACAACGGATCTTTTTCTTTCAACAATGCTGGCGGTCGCGCCGAGGAGTGGTGCCATATTGTGTTCGTGTATCACTTCGACGCCATGACGAATGCCGTTGGTGAGTTTGAAATTCAGGGGCAGACGCTTCTGTATCGCAACGGCGAGTTTCTCGCCGCGAGTTCGCCCACGAACCAGAGCGCCGCCGATGCCAGAAATCTCTTGAGTCAACCCGGGGCGACTTTTCGCCTCGCGAACTACCCGACGAATATCCGGCCGTTCCGTGGTACGATAGACGATGTGTACTGGTATGCCGGGCGGCTCACGGATGACGAGATACGCGCGCTCTACCGCGGCCCCGCCAAGGTGTCCGCCGGAGAGGACTTCGCCGTCGCCGCGCCGTCCGCGACGCTATCCGCCGAGTTTCTGGCGACATCGGCGAATCCCGCTGCGTCAGGATACGCGGGAGCGCCTGCATGGACGCTTGTCTCGGCGCCTCCGGGAGGCGAAGGGGCGGTGATCGAGAATCCGAATTGCGTCGTCACTTCCGTGACGCTTCCCGTGGTGGGCGAATACACATTCGCCGTGTCGAACGAGGTGTTCGGAGTGGCATGTGTCGATGAAGTGAGGGTGACAAGGCTCGCGTCCTCCGCGACGGCCGCGCCTACGGTGACGGCGGCGGTGGGATCCACGACGGGGCTTTGCGCGGTGGTGGAGGCGACGGCGTCGGCCGGGGCGCGCGTCCGCTGGGCGAAGAGGTCTGGGCCGGGGGCTGTCTGGTTCGGGCGCGCCAACTCCGCGAAGACGGTTGCGACGTTCGGCGCGGCGGGCGCGTATGTGCTCGAATGCGTTGCCGAAACCGACGGCGGCGCGGCGTCGGCGACTGTCTCGGTCACGGTGTCCGGCCCGTCTATCGCCGATACGCTCGACGGCGGGCTTGGCGTCTATTGGCCGTTCAAGCTGGAGGAATACGGATCGTATGTCGATGTGAAGCGCGGCGTTACGCTTGCGAGCAACATCGGTTTCGATTCGGGCAATGGTCTGCGGGCTGTCCCAGGTGCCGCGAGCGGATACGGCGTCAATGTCGGCTTGAGGCCTGGGGGGCAACTCTATCAGAGTTCTACTGCAAAATACTACTCCTTTGACGAGACGCTTGGCGGTGGCGAATTCAGCACGAGCGGCACGCCGAATGAGCCTTACAACACGATCTCCTGCTGGCTCTACCATGATGGTTCGGACACCAACACGGTGTGGATGGGCACGGTGTGCGTTGCGAACTATACATGCGCCATACACTATCTCTGCGACAACGGCGCTGCGAACGACTTCTCGATTGTGCAGAACAATTCAAAAGATTCGCCGCTTCGGTTCAAGGGACCTTCCGGCCTCAACTACACGAATCGCTGGATACACCTCGTGGCGCAGATGGACAACCACCGCACGGGCGGCAGCGAGGTGTGGGTGAACGGCATGAAACTCACGGAGACGACAGGAGCCACGCTTGGCCTCGGACGCACCACGCAAAACGCTTTCCTGTTCGGCGGCGGCACGGCATATCCGTATCCTCCGAACGACCCGAACGCCTCCATCGCGAACGTGGCATGCAAGAAGTTCCCGGGTGCAATCGATGAGTTGCGCATGTATCGCCGCAAGCTCTCGGAGGCGGAGATTCGCTATCTCTACGAGCATCCAGTCCCGTCGGCGGAGAACGAGGCGCCGTCCGTCACGGTGCCGCTCTCCACGGTGAAGCTCTATCGCAATCTCGCGGGCAAGCAGCTGGCGGCGGGCGCGTTCGACGACGGTATTCCCGCTGGTTCGGCGCTCTCATGCACGTGGAGCGTCGTGTCCGGCGACGCGTCCGGGCTCATGCTTGAGGCCGGCGAGGGTGCGTCGCTCGTTGTCACTGGGCTCAAGAACGGCGACTACAAGCTACAGCTCGTGGCCACTGACGGCGAACGCACCACGTATTCCGCTTTCGTGCCGATCTCCGTCTTGTCCGCCGGCATGCGGATCAGCATTAGATAACAGGGCAGACATGAAGAATTCAGCCTCTCTTCTTTTTGCCGTCCAGCTCGCCGCCGCCGCTTTCGGTGGTGGCGCGGTGGCCAAACCCATCCTCGTCTACAACGAAGACGACACACATTTCCTCCGCAAGGTCCCTAGGGAGGAGTACGAGAAGTATCTCGACTCTGTATGCCGCGGCGCAGTGACGCATTTCTTCATGTGCCCCAACGCGATGCGCTCGAACATCGACACGAAGTCAATAGAGCCCATCTGGACCGCGCTCGATGAGCCGGGCAAGGATGTGCGCTGGGCCGAGGCGGCCAAGTGGCTGCACGACAACAAGATCGATCCCTATGCCATCTGGATCGCCCGCGCACGCGAAAAGGGCGTCTCTCCATGGCTCTCGATGCGCATGAACGACATCCACGGCGTGGACAACCCCAAGTATCCGTCGCTCTGCCGCCTCTGGCAGGAGCACCCCGAATACAAGGTCACGCCGAACTACAAGGGCAAGAACTGGCGTGACCACGCCTTCGACTACACCCACGAGCCGGTGCGCGCGCGGGCCCTCGGCTACATCCGCGAGCTTCTCGAGCGCTATGACGTTGACGGCATCGAATGCGACTGGCTCCGATTCCCGTGGCACTTCCCCGTCGGCAAGGGGCGCGAAAGGGCTCACATCCTCACGGAGTTCATGCGCGAGGCGCGGAGGATCGTGGACGCGGCGTCGGCACGTCGGGGGCGCCGCATCCTCTTGGGCGTGCGCGTGGCCTCGTCCGTGGTGGGGGCGATATCACTTGGCACCGACGCCGTGGAGTGGGCGAAGGAGGGGCTTGTGGACTGGATAGTTCCCTGTAACTTCTTCACGACCGTGGACTTCAACCTGGACTACCGCGACTGGGAGAAGCGCGTACATACCGTGAATCCGACCGTGACGATCGTCCCCGGCCTTGATTCTGGTGTCGTGAAGGACCGCCTCGCCGGTCGGCAGGGCCTCACCATCGCAGAGTATCGCGGCTGGTGTGCCGCCCAGGCCGCGCAGGGCGCGCCCGGTTTCTACGTGTTCAATCCGTTCCACAGCCCCCCGACGTCCGAGAAATGGAACGCGATGCTCGGCGGCAAGTTCTGGCCATGCGGAAGTGCGTCGGACGGATGGGAGTTGGCGTATCCGGTCTCGTTCCGCGACGCCGTGGAAAAGGAGGAGGCAGACATCCAGACGAACCTCGATGTGGGCGACGGCCGCGTTGTGCGCTTCCTTGCCGCTCCGCCGCCATCGAAGAGTTCGGTCAATGTGCTCCTGGCGTTCTCGCCGGCCGTGCTTCTGCCGCCAGACAAGATGAAGAAGGTGCTGCTGGAAGGTCTGCGCCTAAACGGAGTAAGACCGCTGTCGCTGCGTGCCGAGCCGGTGTCGTCGTGGCTTACGAAGAAGTCGGCGACGGTGTCTTCGTGGCGCGTGTCCTTCCCGACGGCTGCAGTCAAAGGCGGGATGAACTTTCTGATGATCCCGCGCCTGGGACCTGACAACATCCGCTTCAGGGCGTGCGAGCTGGTGGTGAAAGGTGTGGCTGCCAAGTCGTCCAGAGACGAGTTGCCGATAGTGGATCTTACGCATGACGCATCGCGCTAGCAGTCTGTCGCCTGCACACGTTTCCGGATCGAAGAAACTTATGCGATGGCCAAGGATGTTCTATAATATTGACGAATGGAGATAATGCAATGGACACAAGATTGACAGAACCCTGCTTCAAGGGTATGGCCGGCGCGTACGCTGCCATGTTCACCCCGTTCACCAGGGACAACAAGGTAAATGAGGCCGCAATCGAGGAGATCGTCGAGCATGGCATTAAGGGCGGGCTCGCCGGATTCTACCTCACCGGCTCCACCGGCGAATGGAACACACTCACCGTCGAGGAGCGCAAGACGGTATATGCGCGCGCCGTGAAGGCCGTGCGGGGGCGCGCCAAGCTTGTCGCCCATGTCGGCGCCAACTGTACCGACGACTCCGTCGAGCTCGCCCGCTACGCCGCCAGGATCGGCATCGACTGGCTCTCGTCCATCGCCCCCATGATGTATCGCACCAACTTCGAGGGCGCCTACTACCACTACAAGACGATTTCCTCTGCCACCGACCTTCCGTTCATGATCTACTCGCTCACCGCCGCGCTCGCCCCGGAGCGCGACGTGCGGTTCTTCAAGCTCAAGAACGTGAAGGGCATGAAGTACACGGGTCGCGACTACTATGCCGCGCAGTGTCTCAAGCGTCGCCTTGACAAGGAGACCATCTGGTTCGCCGGATGCGACGAGCAGCTTCTTTGCGGACTTGCCCTCGGCAACGTCTTTTCCGGCGGCATCGGCACCACCTACAACATCATCCCCAGGCACTTTTCCACGATCTGCCGCTTCGCAGCCGCCGGAAGGTTCCGCGAGGCCGCCAAGTGGCAGGACGAGGCGAACCAGGTGGTGGAGCTGATGATCGAGAGCGACAACTGGACGTACCGCAAGGCGATGATGAAGCTCGTAGGCATAGACGTCGGCATCTGCCGCAAGCCGTTCGAGCCGCTCACGCCCGCCCAGGAACGTGCCTTCCTCAAGCGCTTCGCCGCCCTTGCCGCAAAACTGAACCTCGCCACCAACCCCCTGTCCACTTGCGCGGTATAGGTGCCACACAAGTGATTGAGTATCTTGGTAAAGGAAGGAGGACAGATCCATAGTGGGCAAGGCTGTGTAGCGAAATATAAAAAATAGGAAGGGGAGTGGCTAGGCTTGCGATTGCGGCGGGGCGGAGACTTTGGTAAAATACGCGCCAGTCCGAAGAAAGCTATGCAGGTGGACATGAATTACGTTTACAAGACAGAAGCCGAGATGTCTGAAATGGACAGAAAGCTGACGAAGGCCGCGCGAGAATGCAGCGCGGATGCCGTCCGTCGCACATTTGAGGCAGGACGCCCCATAACGATACTGGTGGGGAACAGAGTCATTCGCAGATGGGAAGATGGGCGCGAGGAACTTGTCAGGGAGTTGCCGGCGTAATGACAAAACGCTTTAGGATGGTTGCTGGACCTAATGGTTCTGGTAAATCCACTCTCGTAGAGTGGCCAAGAATGAGGGGTTTCGTACATACTTGTATTATGTGTCAACTGGTTGTGTGGATATCAATGTTGCGCGGGTTGCAGATCGTTACGCGCTTGGTGGCCACGATGTGCCGGTGCGGAAGCTGCTAGGTAAATGAAAGGCCCGAGCGCGGTGCGCTAATTCATATAGAATTTCAAATAAAACGGAGAACAGAACATGCTGAACGACTACGGATACATCGACAAGGCGATCGCCAACATCAAGGAGGTCGCGGAGAAGCAGGAGGCCAACATCAAGGCCGCCGCAAAGCTGATGGCGGACGCCATCGCAGCCGACAAGCTCATCAACGTCTACGCGGGCGGCGGGCACACGACGCTCGCGATGGGCGAGATGTTCTTCCGCGCCGGCGGGCTCGCCAACATCAATCCGCTCATGGAGACGGCTCTCTCCGTCTTCAACCAGGCGCTCAAGTACCTGGAGCTGGAGCGCACGGTCAACTTCGGCGCGTCAATCATCAAGTACTACGGCATCAAGGAAGGGGACGTTGTGCTCTTCTTCCACAACATCGGCATCAACCCCGCCACGATCGACGCTGCGGAGGAATGCAAGAAGCGCGGCGCGAAGATCATAGCCGTCGCGTCGTCGTACTGGCAGAACGAGATGCCGAAGGACCACTTCATCCGCCACCCCAACGGCAAGAACCTCTTCGACTACGCGGACGTGTGCATCGACGACTACAACC
>Ga0310786_10013302_pt1 | contig 10148 bp, 9 predicted proteins | sample AusTroGonzalo_MG_FD_203881 | JGI IMG/M metagenome (GOLD analysis project Ga0310786, IMG submission 203881) | Bovine rumen microbial communities from tropical cattle in Woodstock, Queensland, Australia - Gonzalo_03 (v2) (version 2) | ecosystem: Host-associated > Mammals > Digestive system >... | reverse complement strand
GGAACCGATGCAGATTTCCTCCTTCCCGTCTTCCGTGCGCCAGATGGGCAGCGGTGTGCCCCAGTAACGGCTGCGGCTCAGGTTCCAGTCCTGGATATTCTCCAGCCACTGGCCAAAGCGTCCGGTACCGGTGGAGGCGGGCTTCCAGGTAATCTGCTGGTTCAGGGCCACCATCTGGTCCTTGACGGCCGATGCCTTGATGAACCAGGAATCCAGCGGATAATACAGCACGGGCAGGTCTGTGCGCCAGCTGTGGGGATAGCTGTGCACATGCTTCTGCACCTTGAAGGCACGACCGTCGGCCTTCATCATGACGCAGAGATCGATGTCCAGCGTACCTTCCTCGTCTTCCTTTTCGAAATATTTCTTGTAACCGGCCTTGACATAACGGCCCGAATAGTCTTTGTAGGAAGCATCCACGGTGGCGGCGAAGGCCGGATCCATGTCTTCCAGGCGCATGAAACGGCCCTGGCGGTCCACCTGGGCCTGGGGATTCCCGTCCTTGTCCACGGGCATGATGGCGCCGATGCCGGCCGCCGCAGCCACGCGCTTGTCATCGGCACCGAAGGTGGGCGCGATGTGCACGATGCCGGTACCGTCGGAGGTGGTGACATAATCGCCGGGGATGACCCGGAACGCGTCTGCATCCGGACGGAACCAGGGAATGAGCTGGTGATAGCGGATGCCCACCAGGTCCTTCCCCTTGAAGCAGCCGTCCAGCAGTTTGTACGGAACCAGCTTGTCCCCCTTGGTGTACGACTCCAGGGGCAGGTTTTCGCCCTTGGGATTGAACCAGGCGCCCACCAGGTCACGGGCCAGCACGTACACGGCCGGCTCCCCGGTGTAGGGATTGAAGGACAGCACGCGCACATAGTCAATCTCCGGACCCACGCACAGCGCCGTATTGGACGGCAGGGTCCAGGGGGTGGTGGTCCAGGCCAGGAAATAGGCGGGGAAAGGCTCCGTGCCGAACAGGGGCTGGGAAAGGCCGTCCTTAATAATCTCGAACTGCACGGTGGCCGTGGTGTCGCTCACGTCCTTGTAGCAACCGGGCTGGTTCAGTTCGTGGGAACTGAGGCCGGTACCGTCGGTGGGAGAATACGGCTGGATGGTGTAGCCCTTGTAGAGCAGGCCCTTGTCGTAGATCTTGCGGAGCAGGTACCACAGCGTCTCGATGTAGCGGTTGTCGTAGGTGATGTACGGGTCTTTCATGTCCACCCAGTACCCCACGCGCTCCGTCATGGATTCCCATTCGCGAGTATATTTCATCACTTCCTTCCGGCAGGTGGCGTTGTAGTCGGCCACGCTCACCTTGGTGCCGATATCGGCCTTGGTGATGCCCAGCTTCTTTTCCACGCCCAGTTCCACGGGCAGGCCGTGGGTGTCCCAGCCGGCCCTGCGGCGCACCTGGAAACCGCTTTGCGTCTTGTACCGGCAGATGGCGTCCTTGATGGAACGGGCCATCACGTGGTGGATGCCCGGCATGCCGTTGGCGGAAGGAGGACCTTCGAAGAAAATGAACTCGGGCGCGCCCTCGCGAAGCTGAAGCGACTTCTCAAATGCATGGAGCAATTTCCAGCGGGAAAGCACGGCATTCCCGACGGCGGTCAAGTCCAGTCCATTATATTCTTTGAATGTCATATTTTTTGTCTAATTTTGCATGCTATTTAAGGGTGCAAAGATAATCATTTTAACTGGTATTAGCAATATGAATCCGTTGGACGTTGTTCTTGTGCTGTTGTTTATCCCCGGAATGATCCGCGGGTTCTCCAAAGGTTTCCTGGAACAGGCCATCACGCTGGCCGGTATCTTCGTGGCCATCTGGGTGGCCCTGCATTTCACCTACTGGCTGTATGGCATCCTGGCCCAGCATCTTCCCAAGGTGCCCGACCATGTCCTCCACATCCTTTCGTCCGTCATCCTCATCGTGGCGGTGCTGGGCATCTTTGCCCTCATTTCCAGTCTGCTCACCCACGTGGTGGAAGTGGCCGCCCTGGGCTGGCTCAACCGCCTGCTGGGCCTCGTCCTCTCGCTGGGCGTATCGGCCCTCAGCATCGGCCTGCTGGTGCTCATCTTCGACACCCTCAACGAGCGCTTTTCCCTGGTGAACAGCCCCTGGCTCCGGGAATCCGTCCTCTACCCCTTGTTCCGCGACGGAGCGAATGCCGTATTTCCCATGCTGAAGGATATCTTCAGCCACGCGGCGGAGACCACCACCTCCGCCATCACAACCATTTAAGCTATGGCCCGTATCCTCTTACTGGAAACTTCCACCGCCTCCCTCACCGTCGCCCTGGCCGAGGACGGGGTGGTCACGGCCCGGCGCATCTGCCGGGAGCCGCGCATGCAAGCCTCTCTCACCGCCCCGCTGGTGAAGGAGGTGCTGGACGAGAAAAACCTGGGCGTACGCGACTGTGACGCCATTTGCGTGAGCAAAGGACCCGGTTCCTACACGGGTCTCCGGGTGGGCGTTTCCACCGCCAAGGGCCTGGCCTTCGGGGCCGGCATCCCCCTCCTGTCCATGGGCACCCTGGACATCCTGGTGGCCGGCGCCCGCGGCTTCGAAGGCCGCATCATCCCCATGATTGACGCCCGGCGCATGGAAGTGTACACGGCCGTCTTCTCGGCCGACGGGAAGCAGCTAAGCCCCGTAGAAGCCAAAGTCATTGACGAACAGTCGTTTCCTGTTTGTCGGCGACGGCGCCCTCAAATGCCAGGCTGTCATCCATTCCCCCAACGCCCACTTCCGGGAAGCCTGGCCCGAAGCCGCCGACATGGCCGCTGCCGCCGAAGCCGCCTACCAGGAAAAAAGGTTCGAAGACCTGGCGTACTTCGAACCTTACTATCTGAAAGATTTCATCGCGACGGTGTCGCGCAAGAACCTATTCTAAATCCAGGAATTTCACAAATTCCGCAATGTCCAGGTTGTAACCGCGGGGACCGGCGAGCTGCGTGCCGTCGGCATCCAGGATCACGTAATTGGGCTGGGCATTCACGCCGAAACGGGTTTGGGCGATATGGGAATTCACCCGTCCCACGTCTTTGAGCACCTTTCCGGACTCGGTGGTAACCCACTCGCTTTCCGGCAGTTTCACCTTGTCGTCCATATACAGGGCCACCAGCACATACTGTTCGCGGAGGCGCTGAAGCACCGCCGGATCACTCCAGACGCGCGCTTCCATCTCCCGGCAGTTCACGCAGCCGTGGCCGGTGATGTCCACAAACACTTTCTTGCCCTCGGCGGCGGCAGCGGCCAGGCCGTCTTCCAGCTTGTCATAGGCCTTCAGGCCATGCGGCATGTCCAGCAGATGTCCCGTCGCAGCGGAGGCCGGCCCGGGGCCGGCCGTGACGGGAGCCGTCACCCCCGTTCCCAAGACAAAGTCCTGCGTCTCCATCGGCGGCAGATAGCCGCTCAGGGCCTTGAGGGGAGCCCCCCACATACCCGGCAGCATATACACCACAAAGGCGAAGTCTATGATCACCAGGGCCAGCCGGCCCACGCTCAGGTACTCCAGCGGGGAGTCGTGCTTGAAGCGGATTTTGCCCAGCAGATACAGGCCCAGCAGGGTAAAGCACACAATCCAGATGGCCAGATACACTTCCCGGTCCAGCAGGTGCCAGTGGTAGGTCTGGTCGGCCACGGAGAGGAATTTGAGGCCCAGGGCCACCTCGATGAAGCCCAGCACCACCTTGACGCTGTTGAGCCAGCCGCCGCTCTTGGGGAGCTTCTTGAGCATGGAAGGGAAGAACGCCAGCAGGGCGAAAGGCAGGGCGAAGGCCACGCTGAACGCCAGCATGGTGACCATGGGGGTCCAGAACTCGCCCTGGGTGCTCTTGATCAGGACCGTCCCCACGATGGGGCCGGTGCAGCTGAAACTCACCAGCACCAGCGTCAGCGCCAGGAAGAACACGCCCAGGAGGCCCTGCTTGCTGCTGCCTTCATCGGCCTTGGTGGTCCAGGAGGCGGGGAGGACCATCTCGAAGGCACCGAAGAAGGAGGCGGCAAAGACCATGAAAATCACAAAGAAGAGGATATTCGGGAGCCAGTGCGTAGCCAGCCAGTTGAAGATGTCCGCCGTTACGGCCGATCCGCCCAGGGCCCAGGTGAGGCCGATGATCACGCAGATGGGGATGGTATAGAGCAGGACGATGAAAAGGCCGTACATGAACGCACGGAAGCGTCCCTTGGCCGGACTGCCGCTCTGCTTGATAAAAAAGGACACCGTCATGGGTACCATGGGGAACACGCAGGGCGTCAGGAGCATGAGGAAGCCCCACAGGACCGCCTCCAGGATGAGCCCCCAGAGCCCTTTTCCGGCCGATTTACCGGCATCGCCGGACTCCCCCGCCGTTACCGCGGCCGCAGGCGCTTCGGCCGTACGTTTCACCGGCACGGAGAACGCGTACTCTTCCGGCAGGTTGCACTGGTCCCCGCAGCAGGCGCCCCAGGTAACCGTGCCCTGCACGGTGCAGTCGGCACTTCCTGTCAGCATCAGGTTCTGCCGGAGCACATAGGTGCCCATCACCACGGTCTCGCCCTTATAATCCGTGGGGGTGAATTCCTCCACTGGATTCCCGGATACTTGGACGCCCTCCCCTTCCGTTACGGTGAGTTCGGTGCCCACGTAAGGGTCTGCCATGGGATGCACATAATAATCCGGAGCCACACGCCCCGTGAGCACCAATTGGTACTGATCTTCCGCGACGGGATTCACCGCCGCCTTCCATAAAACAGAAGGCGCTGCCTGAAGCAAAGCAACAGACAGCAGCGCCGATACGAGTTGACTGATCATAAGGAACTGATTCAGAGTTTCTTTTTGAGATAGTTACGGATGTCGGCCGCACTGCGGACCCCGGCATCGGCATCAATGGTGCCATCTACGATGAACCACGCCATGGGAAGGCTGGTGACGCCATAGGCAGGCACGCAGGGAGCCATGACGCCCCGGATGTCGCAGACGTTCACCCAGGGGAGTTTCTGGTTGCGCACGGCCGTGGCCCACTGGTACTTGTCCTCGTCCAGGGCAACGGCGTAAATCTCGAAGCCCTTGTCGTGGAACTCCTCATAGAGCGGAATCAGGGCATCCAGATTGAACATTTTCTGCTCGGCGGTGGACGACCAGAAGTACACCATGGTCACTTTGCCCAGGTGCTCGCTCAGCTTGACGGAGGTCCCTTCCATGCCCGGCAGGTCCAGGTCCACATAGCCAATCTCCTGCGCATCCTTCAGCTTGTCATTCAGCCGCATGGCCTGCATGCGCCGGTCGGCTTCCTTCTCCAGGGCCTTCACGTAGCGGGAATCCGGATAGACGGTTTTGAGCGAATCGCACACCTGCTGCATGAGGATCCCGTCCGTGGGCTGGCCAAAGACCGGCAGACCGTCGTTGAGCTGCTGGAAAAACACCGGCACCACCGTGAGGGAATGGGCGTTGGACAGGACGTAGCTCACGCGGTCGCGGTAATAGGCCACGTAGCGGCGCGAGAGAGCGGCGTCCGGATATTCCTGACGCGCGAGGATGCGGGACATGTCCCGGATGCAGGCATTGTAGGCGTTCTCCACCTTCTGGAGCTTGAGGGATTCTTCCGAGCCCACCACCCGGTAGGCGCCCAGCGTGTCGGTGAACACCTGCACATAGTCTCCTTTCTGCAGGAGCAGGGAGGCAATCTGCCGGTCCCCGTAGAACAGGTAGATGAATTCCGGTTTCCCCTTGGCAATGTTGAGGCCATAGGAGAAAGCGCCGGAAGCGTCGGTGGTGAGCGTGTCCAGGTCGCGGAAACGATTCACCTCCAGGAGCTTGACAACGATTTTCTGCTGCGGGGCCAGGGCCACTTCACCCAGGATCCGCGTATTCTTCCCGCAAGAGGCCAGCACCAGCAGGGCCAGCAGCAGGGCCGGGACAAAGCGCTTACAGTTTTTCATACTCGGCAAAGATGGCATCGGCAATGGCTTTCATGCGCTCCGGCTGCAACTGCAGCTTGGCCTTGCGGAAATCCAGGTCTCCTTCCGTCTGCAGGGGCACCAGGTGGATGTGCGTATGGGGCACTTCCATGCCCAGGACGGCCACGCCCACCCGCTTGCAGGGCACGGCGGCCTGGAGGGCCAGGGCCACCTTGCGGGCAAAGGCCCAGAGACCTTCGTAGGTCTTCTCATCCAGATGGAAGAGATAGTCATCTTCCACGTGCCTGGGAATCACCAGGGTATGGCCTTCGGCCAGGGGGGCGATATCCAGGAAGGCATAGAAGTCTTCGCTCTCGGCACATTTATACGAGGGGATTTCCCCGGCGGCTATCTTGGTAAAAATGGTGGCCATGGCTTAGAGGGTAATTTCCAGGATTTCAAATTTCATGACACCGTTGGGAACCTTGGCATCCACCACATCTCCCTTTCCGTGCCCCATCAGGGCCTTGGCGATGGGCGTCGTGGCGGCGAGCAGGCCCTTGCTGAAGTCGGCCTCGCTTTCGGGAACCACCTGGAAATTCATCACCATCTTGTTGGAGAGGTTCTTCACCTTGACCTTCGAGAGGAGCTGGACGGCATCGGCCGATAATTTGCTCTCGTCGATGACGCGGGCATTGGCCACCTTCTCCTTGAGGCGGGCGATTTTCACTTCCAACAGGCCCTGCGCATCGCGTGCAGCGTCATACTCTGCATTTTCAGAGAGGTCACCCTTTTCCCGGGCTTCCGCGATGGCTGCGGAAATCACCGGCCGCTGGGCCAGCGCATCGGCGAGTTCTTTCTTGAGTTTGTCAAGCCCCGCCTGAGTCATCATTTCAATTGCCATATCTGTTTGTTTAATTGTCAAAAAAACGAGCCGACGGCCATTTCAGACCGTCGAGCTTTAGGTATCTTTGCAAAGATAAGAAATATTTTTCGAAACACAAAGATGTACTTCGATATGGCTTAGCGGGATTCGAAATCCCGGAGGGCTTTGAGGGCCTTGGGGCAAAGGATGAGGATGGTGATGACGGTGCCCCAGGCCATGAGGCCCACGCCGATGTCGCCCAGCATCCACACCAGGTCGGCCTCCCGGACAGCGCCGAATACGATGGCGGCCAGCAGCACCAGCTGCTGGATCCGGATGCACCGCTGCTCCCAGCGGGTGCTGCGTCCATGGAACAGATACATGATGCTGGACTCGGCATAGAAATAATAGGCCATGATGGTGCTGAACACAAAGAACACCAGGGCAATGGAAACGAACTGGCTGCCGAAGCCCGCGAACACCGTATCCACCGCACGCTGCGTAAAGCCGGCGTAATTGTTCCCCAGCGCCGGGACGTTCTCCACCAGCATATTCCCGGAAGCGTCCAGGATATTGTACGTGCCCGAAGTCAGGATCATCAGGGCCGTGGCCGTGCACACCAGCAGGGTATCGACATAGACGGAAAAAGCTTGCGCCAGGCCTTGCTGCGCAGGATGCGGGACATCGGCCGCGGCCGATGCGATGGCGCCGGTCCCCTGCCCGGCCTCATTGGAGAAAATGCCCCGCTTCACGCCCATGGCAATGGTGGATCCGATGATGCCGCCGCAGACCGGATTGATGCCGAAGGCCCCCTTGACAATGGAAACCAGCACCGCAGGCACATCCTGAATATGGAAGGCAATCACCACCAGGGAGAGGAGGATATAACCCAGCGCCATGAACGGGGTCACCACGGACGCCACCTTGGCCACACGCTTCACGCCGCCGATAATGACCAGGCCCATCAGCAGGGCCAGGCCCACGCCGGAAGCCAGCGGTGGCACCGGGAAGGCATTCTGCAGGGCCATGGCGGCCCCGTTGGCCTGCACAGTGGCCAGAAATACGCCGCAGCTGATAATCGTGATGATGGCGAAAACCACCCCCAGCCAACGCTTTCCGAACCCCTTGTCAATGAAACTGAACGGTCCGCCCCGGTAACCCGTCCGGTGCGGAAACTTGTAAATCTGCGCCAGGGTAGATTCCACAAAAGCCGTAGATGCGCCGAAAAAGGCCACAACCCACATCCAGAAAACAGCGCCGGGGCCACCGAAGGCAATGGCCGTGGCCACCCCTACGATATTGCCGGTCCCCACCCGGCCCGAGAGGGCAATGCAGAATGCCTCGAAGGAAGAAATGCCTTTCCCCTCCCCTTGTTTCTTGCTGAAAAGGGAACGCACCATGAGCCCAAGCCGCCGCACCTGCACCAGGCGGGTACGCACAGAAAAATACAGGCCCGCGACCAGCAGCAGCACCACCAGGCCGGGATTCCAGACAATATCATTGAGGGTAGAGACAAACTTTTCCATAGGCAACAAGCAAATATAGTAATATTTTTTAATAACGCAGCGTGCCCGCCCCTTGGTTTTCCGGATTTTTGTACATATTTTTGTACAAATTATTGAGCTATGCAAGTCACCACCATTTCCAGTTTCCGGGCCAACATCAAACAATACTACGACAATGTACTCCTCACGGAGGAACCGCTCATCATTACCAAAGGAGATACGGGCGCGGTGCTCATCCCGCTCCGCGAGTACAACGCCATGCAGCGGTCGCTGGAAATCCTGCGCAACACATCGCTCCTGCGGGATATCCGGGAAGCCACCCTCCAGATGAAAGCCGGGGAGCTCATTGAAGTAACGGATATCGACGCCCTATGAAACTGTACCTGAGTCCCAAGGCATCCTACCTGTACCAGGCCCTCAAGGGGAAGAGCGTCCGCTATGCCGAGCAGGTGAAAACCATCTTCCAGGATATCCAGGCACATCCCCTGAAGGGAATCGGCACGCCCGAACCCGTCGAACCCTCCCTTCCAGGCTACTGGGAACGCCGGTTCAACGGAAGCGGCATGATCACCTATTACCATGAAAACGACTATATAGTCATCATCAGCATTTCCAACGAGCTGCTTCCCTCGCAGGAAGAACTCCCCGCGAAGCTGCAGGAAATGTCCCAGAGCGACTACGCCCAGGTAATCCGGCAAATGGAAGCCAACCGCGGCCACGCGAACGACCCCAAGGTGGGTATCTTCTGGTATAACCCCGCCTGGAAAGAACTCTTCGGCGTAGTGTCGCACCCTGTCAGGGATTATACCCGGGCCAACGCCTCCGACGGACGCATCACCTGCTCGGAAATGCACGAAGACGTCTGGCGCAAAGAATTCAACCGCCAGAAATACCATGGCGACGGAAAAGGCCCCTTCCAGGGCCCATACGAACAAAAACCCCGGGGAAGGGTTTTCTATCTTATGGATGAAGACCGTTACGTGGTCGCGGTGGGAAAATGGCTCGAGGAGCACCCCGAAGCCCGGGAACTCATCCTGGAGGAATTTAACCTACCGGCCGACAAGACCCGCTTCGAATACGCCATCCACTGGGACATCGGCCACTGCTGGCGCTAAAAGCTAGCGGTCCATGGTGCGAACCCAGGCGCTGTCCTCCGAGAGCTGTGCCTTCAGGGCTTCCAGCGAAGGGAATTTGCGTTCGTCGCGGATGCGCTGCAGGAAACGGATTTGCATGGGCAGGCCATAGATATCCTGGTCAAAGTCCAGGATGTGCGTCTCGATGGTGCGGGTGGTTCCCCCCACCGTGGGCCGCGTGCCGATATTGGTCATGCCCTTATAAACTGCGCCCAACACTTCCACCTCCACGGCATACACCCCGTTGCGGGGCACCAGCTTGAGCGGCTCATAGAGTTGCATATTGGCAGTAGGAAAGCCGATGGTCCTCCCCAGCCGGTTCCCCGCCACCACCACGCCATACAGCCCGTAGCCATACCCCAGCATGGCATGGGCCCTTTCCACTTCCCCCGCTTCCAGCGCCTTCCGGATGCGGGTAGAAGAGATACATTCATCGCTTTGCCCAGAAAGACAAGGGACCGCATCAACGACTATGATTTGAGGCGGGACAGATGTGTTGTTCTCCAACCCATGGCCACCCTCGGCCGTGTAAGAGGGAGGTGCCCACGGCTTGCCCTGGGAGGGGTCGACGCAGCCGACGGCCAGTGCATCGCATAGCTCTCCAGCCGTGCGCTTATCGCTGCCGATACGGTTGTCATACCCCATGACCACCAGGGAGGCACCGAAGCGCTCCTGCAACAGCCGCAGGTATTCATCGGCCTTCATCGCGGCGAACGCGCGGGTGAAGGGCAGCACCTCCACGCGGTCTATGCCGGCAGCCACCAGCA
>Ga0310786_10013301_pt1 | contig 10148 bp, 5 predicted proteins | sample AusTroGonzalo_MG_FD_203881 | JGI IMG/M metagenome (GOLD analysis project Ga0310786, IMG submission 203881) | Bovine rumen microbial communities from tropical cattle in Woodstock, Queensland, Australia - Gonzalo_03 (v2) (version 2) | ecosystem: Host-associated > Mammals > Digestive system >... | reverse complement strand
CAAAATGTCAGAAGAAAATCGTCTCGTATTCGGTGAATTCGACAGCTTCCTGTTCCATCAGGGAACAAACTATGAGGTTTACCGGAAGCTGGGCGCCCATCCGGATGTGGTGGACGGCGTGTCCGGAACACGCTTCGCCGTCTGGGCGCCGAATGCGCAGTATGTCTCCGTGATCTGTGCGAAAACCGGCTGGGAAAACGAGCAGTGGATGAGCCGCAGTATGTGGGACGGCGGCGTCTGGGAATGCTTCCTGCCGGAGGTGGGTCCCGGAGACGCTTACCGCTATGTGATCACCGGCGCCGACGGTGTCCGGCGGGATAAATCCGATCCCTATTCCTTCTGGTATGAGCGTCGCCCTGCCAACGCGTCGATCGTCTATCCGCTGGATTCCTATACCTGGAACGACGGGGAGTACCAGAATCAGCGGGACAATACCAAAGTTCTGGAGAAACCGATGGCAATCTATGAAGTCCATCTGGGATCCTGGAAGAAAGGATACCAGGGGGACTGGGATGAGGACGGCTTCCTGAATTATACCCAGCTGGCGGACGACCTGGTGCAGTACATGCAGTATATGGGCTATACCCATATCGAGCTCATGGGGATCTGCGAGCATCCCTTTGACCTGTCCTGGGGATATCAGGTGACCGGATACTATGCGCCGACCAGCCGCTACGGAACGCCGGATGATTTCCGCGCCTTTGTGGACAAAATGCACCAGGCGGGGATCGGCGTGATTCTGGACTGGGTTCCCGCCCATTTTCCGAGGGACGGATTCGCCCTGAGCTGGTTTGACGGAACGCCGCTGTATGAAAGCTGTGATCCGCTGCGGCGTGAATTCCCCGTATGGGGGACCCTGGCCTTTGACCACACCAAACCGGAAGTCCGCTCTTTCCTGATCGCCAACGCTGTATACTGGATCAATGAATTCCATATCGACGCCCTGCGGGTAGATGCGGTGGCCTCCATGCTGTATAACGATTATGACCGGAACGAGTGGCGCCCCAACATGTTCGGCGGCCGGATGAACCTGGAAGGCATGGATTTCCTGAAGCAGCTGAACACGGAGGTCTGCGGCCGGACCAGCGGATACCTGATCGCTGAGGATTCCTCCGCGGAATGGGGCATCACGGAGGACGTCCGGAACGGCGGCCTGGGGTTTACCTTCAAGTGGAACATGGGCTGGATGAACGATACCCTGCGGTATTTCAAGCTGGACCCGGTTTACCGGAAATGGCATCACGGCCAGCTGACGCATATCGCGGATTACGCCTTCTCGGAGAACTATGTGCTGGTGCTGAGCCACGACGAAGTCGTTTACGGAAAAGGCGCCATGGCGATGAAGGCCCCGGGCAGCAAGGAAGAACGGCTGGGCGAGCTGAAGGCGATGTATACCTGGCAGTTTACGTTCCCCGGCAAGAAGCTGATGTTCATGGGGCAGGAATTTGCCCAGGAACGGGAATGGAACGTGAAAGACAGCATCGACTGGCACCTGGCGGACGATATGGGGCACCGGGACGTAATGCAGTGCGTCCGAAACCTGGTGGGACTGTATAAAATGTATCCTTCGCTGTATTCAGACAGCAAGGATTCCCGTACATTCGAGTGGGTGAACCGGGGCGACGCGGACCGGAATATCCTGGCATATATTCGCCGGAACCCATGGGATTATTCCGGTGCGGTACTGTGCATACTGAATCTGAGCCCGGTGTCCATCTATGATTACAGCGCCGGCGTTCCCTTCGGGGGCCTTTACAAGCGGGTTTTCAGCACATACGACAGCCTGCCGGGACAGGGAAACCCGGCAGAGGTCGGCGGTATCCCGCCGCTGACGGCCGACTGGAAAGAATGCGACGGGTATTCCCACCGCATTACCTACAGCCTGCGGCCGTTTGAATGCATTGTGGTGGAATTCCCGACGTAACACATACAGAAGGAGCAGTTCCGGAAAAGCATCGAAGACCGGGTTTCCGCACTGAAGAGCAGCCGATGGACTGGGCTGAGCGCTGCCGGCGGCACATGAAGGGAGACGGAAGCATCGCCGCTGCGGTCATTCCGAAGCTTCCGTCATCCCGAATTCCCGGCACAGCTTCTCATATCTCGGACGCTCTTTTTCCTTGATTTCCCTGGTCGGGTCGGTTAAACAGTGATCGATCACATCCGCATCCTTCAGTACTTCAGCAAACGGGCTGTCAACACTTGCTTTGTCATCATGATGCCGGATAGCGTCACAGATGATTTCTGTCTCATCAGACGTAGTGATCCCCGTTTTCCCCAGCACTTTCCGGGCATAGTCCGCCCCGAGACGGGCATGGTCGTCATAGGAGCCGGACTTGTAGGCCCACAAGTCATGCAGAAGTCCCGCCATGGCAGCCAGTTCAGGATCCTGGCCGCGCTGCCTGGCAATCATCACGGCAGCGAGAGACACGCCATGCAGATGAGCCATGGCTTTCATCGGTTCCTCAGTATCCGCCAGCACTTTAAAAACTCGTTTCTGTAAATTCTTGATTCTGCTCATGCCTTTTCTCCCTGTTTTCGGCTCCGCACAAGCGGAGCATGATAATCCGCGTTGACTTCACGGATTTTCTTCAGTCCCTCCATGGCATTCGTTCAAAGCTTTCCGTGAAATGTCTGTCACCTCACAGGATCTGCAGCGGTACCCATTTCAGATAATCGCCGGAAACCAGACGATACATGATTCCGTGATGCCGGCCTTCCAGGCTGTCATGAAAACGGTGCTCCCCATGGCAGTGAGCATAGATGACCTGCTCCGCTTTATACTTCTCGGCCATGGCGGTGAAATCGCTGTTCTTCTCCATGACATTGGTAGGAGGATAATGCAGGAACATGATGAACCGGCTGTACCCGTCTTTCAGCGCAGCTTCAAATGACAGCTTCAGGCGTTCTGTTTCACGCTCGATGCGCTTTACAGCGATTGATTCCGCAACCCCGTCCCAGCCTACGATTTTGTTTCCGCGCATATAAAACGGGCCTTCAAAAGTGTATCCTTTGGTGCCGACAATCGCGTAATCCTGATAAGGAGCATAGTTGTTCTGAAGGAAAAACAGTCTGCCGGCGTATTGTTTGTTCAGTGCGTCTGTTTTCTTCGCGTCCCAGAACATGTCGTGGTTTCCGCGAAGCAGAATCTTCCTTCCGGGAAGAGAACTGATATATTCCAGATCCTTTTCGCATTCCGGGAGTTTCTTTCCCCAGCTGTGATCTCCGACCAGCACCAGCGTGTCGTCCGGTTTGATCAGCTTTTCGCAGTTCTGCCTGAATTTCACCTCGTGGTTTTTCCAGACTGCCTCCCGAAGCTGGCCCGGGGCTTTCAGCTCTGACTGAAAATGGAGATGCAGATCTCCGATCGCAAACAACCTCATGAAACTGCTCCTTCAGCACCAACGGTCACAACACATGGATAAACGCAGCCGGATGGTCCGGTGACCGCATTCTTCCTCCGTTTCCTGTGTCCTTTTATCAGGGGCCATTTGGGGATTATATCATGAAGAACCGGCCCGCGCAATAAAGTGATAATCGATCAAATCTGCAGTTCTGAAACTGCGGCCCTGAGAATGTCGACAAAATTTTGCCACAGTCTCCCCGGACGGAATATGTCCCAATATTGCCGGGTATACTTGACATCGAAAAGCCCGGGTGGTACATTTTCTGCAGGCAAGGGAGTCAGATTGACTCCCTTGGTTTTTTATATTCGGTGCAGAAGGAGATGATACCATGGCCGCTTTTGACCGTGTCCTGTCAGGTATCCCGGAAATGGATACCGCCTTTGACAATATCCGGCTTGGGGATAACGTCGTCTGGCGCGTATCGGATCTGTCCCAGTTTCGCCTGTTTATGGAACCCTATGTGGAGCAGGCAGTCCGCGACCGGCGAAATATCATCTATTTCCGCTTCGCAAGCCACGATCCGCTGATTGCTGACCGGCCCGAAGTCAAAACCGTTCGGCTTCCCCTGTCACACCGTTTTGAAACTTTTACCGTGGATATCCATAATATCATTGAGCAGGAAGGAAAAGACGCCTTCTACGTCTTCGACTGCCTGTCCGATCTTCAGGCTGCCTGGGCGACAGACCTGATGATGGGCAATTTCTTCAGGGTCACCTGTCCCTTCCTGTTTGTTCTGGACACGGTGGCCTTCTTTCCGATTATCCGGGGAAAGCACTCGGTTCAGGCAATCAATAAAATCCTGAACACAACCCAGCTGTTCATAGACGTTTACGCAGACAGCCGGAATATCTACGTTCGGCCCGAAAAAGTATGGAACCGTAATTCCGACACGATGTTCCTTCCCCATACCTACGAGCCGGACACCGGACATTTCCGCCCGATCCTGGACGGCGTAAAGTCCAGCCGCTTCTACCAGACGCTGGCGCAGGCCCAGCGTTCCGCGGAAGAACAGTACGCGGATTCCTGGGACCGGTTCTTCAACCGAACCAAACTGCTCCACGAAAGCAGCACGGACATCACGGAAGACTGCGGCAGAATGTGCAATATCATGATGACCCGGGATGAAAAAATGCGGGAAATGGTGAAAAAGCATTTTACGCCGGAAGACTATTTCGCCGTCCGGGACCATATGATCGGTACGGGGATGATCGGCGGAAAAGCCTGTGGAATGCTGCTGGCCCGGGCCATCATCCGCAACACGGAACCGGATATCGGTGAAGTGCTTGAGCCGCATGATTCTTTTTATGTCGGTTCCGATGTTTACTACACTTATATTGTGGATAACGGTCTGTGGGACTATCGGGTCAGGCAGCGGACAGACAAGGAATACTTTACGCTGGCGGAAGAATTCGCGGGTAAACTGCTGAACGGGTCTTTTTCCGACAGCATGAGGGATCAGTTTGTCCGCATTATTGAGTATTACGGGCAGGATCCGTATATTGTCCGCTCCTCCAGCATCCTGGAAGACGGTTTCGGGAATGCCTTTGCCGGGAAATATGAATCCGTTTTCTGTGTGAACAGGGGTGAACTGAAAGACCGCCTGTATGAATTCGAGAAAGCGATCAAGACCGTTTACGCCAGCACGATGAGCCTCTCCGCGCTGGATTACCGGAAACGGCGCGGACTGGATAAGCGTGATGAACAGATGGCCTTGCTGATCCAGCGTGTATCAGGTTCCTACTACGGCCCGTATTATATGCCCTGCGCGGCAGGCGTCGGGTATTCCTACAGTCCCTACCGGATCATGAAGGACACGGATCCGGCCGCGGGCATGCTTCGTCTGGTCATGGGGCTCGGTACCTCGGCTGTAGACCGGACCGAAGGATCGTATCCGAGGATCGTAAATCTGGATATGCCGGAAAAGACCTCCTATTCTTCTTCGGCTGACAAGCATAAGTTCTCCCAGGGCAAAGCGGAAGTGATCAGTATGGCGGACCGTTTGCTGGTCAGGCTGCCCTTCGAAAAGATCGCGCCGGATATCCCGCCGTATCTGGACAAAATACTGATGGAACATGACTGGGACGCCGAATACAATCTCAGGGAATCCGGCAGGCCGCGGGATGTGAAGTTTATTTCCTGCAGGGGATTGGTCGCGAATCAGACCCTGATGGAGCAGATGCGCAGAATGCTTCGCTGCATCCAGGATGAATATGAGTATCCGGTAGACACGGAATTTACGATCAACATCTCGGAAAACGGCGAATACTCCATTGACCTGCTGCAGTGCCGGCCGCTGCTGATCCAGAAAGGAAAGACCGGAACCATGATTCCGGAAAACATTCCGGAAGACAGGATTCTTCTGGAAAGCAAAGGAGCCTCCATGGGCATGTCCAAAGCGTCCGTGCTGGATCTGATCGTTTATGTCGATCCTGTCCGGTACTACGAAATGCCTTATAACGAAAAAAATAAAGTGGCCCGTCTGATCGGCGCCATCAACTGGCATTATCGGGATTTGCACAAGCATATGATGCTGATCGTCCCCGGACGGGTCGGGACGACCTCCCCTGAACTGGGCGTGCCGACTGCCTTTTCGGATATCAGCGCGTTCGAGATCATCTGTGAAACGGAAGAACGGAAAGCGGGATACAATCCGGAACTGTCTTACGGAAGCCACATCTTCCAGGATCTGGTCGAGGCCGAAATACTCTACACGGCTGTATTCAGCGATCAGAAGACGATTCATTACGCTCCGGAGAAGTTCCGGGCCTGTCGGGATATCATCACACAATTTGAGCAGGGAAAGGAACTGTCCGACATCGTCCATGTATACGATGTCAGCGGTAAAGCCTGTGAAGTATATAACGATGTGGCAAATGAACACCTGCTGATTACGCTGGCATAACTGATATACCGTGCTTACTGCGCAATTTCATTTTCAATGAAATGGAGTCCTGCGGGATTGAGATGGTTATTCGCTCTTTTCCTCTGCAACACAAACCTTGTTTTTCCCCAATGCTTTGGCTTTATACAGCGCGGTATCCGCACGAACGACCAGGGGATCGGGATCCTCTGCGGGCAGCGCCTGTGCGACGCCGAAGCTGGCTGATACTTTTCCGCATTTTTCAAACCGGAGTTTTTCGACTTCCTGACGAAGCTCTTCCGCAAACGCTGCCGCGGATGCCTGTGATGTACCCGGCAGCATAAGCATAAATTCTTCTCCGCCCCAGCGTCCGTCCGAAGCATCTGTATTCAGTTTTTGGATTCCCTGATGAATCAGATCGGAAATCCGCATCAGCACCTGGTCGCCTTCCTGATGGCCGTAAGTATCATTGATATGCTTGAAGTCATCAAGGTCGATCATAATAATGCTGGTCGCTTTCTCTCCGAACGGTGCTGCTTTGTTTTCATCGATCCGTTCTACGATGCGCCGCTGAATTTCACCGCGGTTATACAATTTGGTCAGCCGATCGGTGATGGCCATTCTGGACAGAGTGGCGTTAGCCTCCATGACTTCCGTATTGGCTTCGATTACTTCCGCTGTGGCTGTGTTGATGAAGTTGACCAGCCGGTTAATCATGGACATGGTGGATTCGTTGACGCCTGCTTCCTTTTGAGCTACGGGAGCCTTCTGCGTTTCGGCCTCGCCTTCGCGCATTCCGGCGACCACCAGGGTCAGATTGTGATGATCCATACTGTTTTTCCAGCGGATCAGTTCCCCGGCGGTACAGAATCCGTATGTGGGTGCGATCTGGTGGAACGGCCTGATTTCCCGGGAGCCCTCTGTCCCGCCCCAGAATGTTTTCCGCCCGAAGCAGTCAAAAACCGAGATGACCTCCGGCGAGAAATCATTGATCATCCGGACGCACTCCATAACGTCCTGCATGATTGTTTCCGGATCGCCGTAAGTAAGATGAAGGACGCTGCCTTCGGGAATCCTTGTGCTCATCGTAAGGGCGCCGTTCTGATCGCAGGACAGGGCATGGCGCAGGAGCGTCCGGTCTTCATGCTGAACGGCAAACGGGAACTCCAGAGCGTTATAGAAGATATGGTCGTCATTGGGAATGCGCAGGTAATGCTGATAGATCTGATAAGCCGGATGTCCGTCCAGTTCGTGAAGCACATAACCTTCCGCCCGCGTTACATTCAGCGAGTAACCCAGCGGTTTCCACCCGCTGACATAGGAGTACTGAATATGAAAATCCGCTCCGCCGATAAAAGACATGAGCACACCGGCATAGCAGAAAGGAACGCCTTTCTTAAACAAAAAGCCCTTGAATGAATTATCTCCGAATGCGCCGCCGCCCCAGACCGGGATATTTTCCGGCACTTCTTCCTGGATAATCTGGCACACATCCCGGATCGGAATCGTATCGATCGTTGTAATAACCTCAATTGCCTTAAGGCCCTGTAAGCCGCTCAGGCATTCGCGAAGGGAAGCTCTGAATGAGGATGAATCTCCGTTGTCAAGGGAGAACAGCTGTGTTGAAACGAAACTGTCCTGCTTTTCAAAGAGGGTGCAGGAAATCACCAGTTTCTCGGTGGAAACATTCCCTTCGTATATGCTTCCGGAGGCTGAAGAGCCGACATAAGCGGCATCTGGCATGATTTCATCGATGATTGCGCAGGCATCTGAAATATCAGATTCGTCCGCGCCATCGGAGAATATATGAATAAAGGCAGGGCCGGAGGTGCGATGTTCCTTCCACTCGGATACTGCTGCCCGAAAAGACCTTTCTTCATAGACTGTCTGAAATTGCTTCATGGCATATTCCTCTCCTTGATTATATCGCTTTATTCTATCATTTTAACGCATGTAATTCAAGAGTCGTTTTTGTCAGAGTCACTAATTCCTTTTCATTGACAAAGTTCTGATGCCATGCTATGATAATGATGTTAGTTAAAGCTAACTTATGAGCTGCGCATTTTGGCATGATCCGAATAAATGTGCAGTTAATAAAAAAAGTGTTTGGTTAGATTTGACTAATCAACGTCGCGCAAACAGGAGGCTGTCATATCCAGTGAAATGCTGATTCGATGCTGTGCGCCAACCATGACCAGCCTGAAAACCGGAGCAGCCCGGATAGCGCTGTCCGGTTCTGCCCTGCCGGTGGAGGATCAAATATTTTTTTGAACGAGGAACACCTGATGAATATCCGGATTATTGAAGGCATTCTGATTCCGTTTCTGGGCACCTGCCTGGGGGCGGCGATGGTTTTCTTCCTGAAGAAACAGATTTCCGGCGGAATCCAAAAGGCATTGACCGGCTTCGCGGCAGGCGTTATGGTGGCCGCTTCCTTCTGGAGTCTTCTGCAGCCCGCGCTGGACAGCAGTTCCGCAATGGGGACGCTTTCTTTTCTGCCCGCGTCAATCGGCTTTCTGGCAGGGATAGGCTTCCTGCTGTTGTTGGATGTTATGACTCCCCACATGCATATGAATAAGCAGAACGAAGGTCCGCAGAGTGGGTTTAAACGCACGACAAAGCTGATCCTTGCGGTAACGCTGCATAACATCCCTGAAGGCATGGCAGTCGGTATTGTGTATGCCGGCTTGCTGACAGGCTCTTCGGGAATTACCGCGGCCGGTGCCTTCACACTGGCGCTGGGCATTGCAATCCAGAACTTCCCGGAAGGGGCAATCGTTTCCATGCCGTTGCTGGCGGAAGGGATGCCAAAGCACAGAACATTCTGGATGGGTGTGCTTTCCGGTGCTGTTGAACCGGTCGCAGCTGTTGTAACCCTACTTGCTGCCGGCCTTGTTATACCGGTGATGCCCTATTTCCTGGCTTTTGCGGCAGGAGCCATGATGTATGTTGTCGTGGAGGAATTAATCCCCGAAATGTCGGAAGGAAAGCACTCCAATATCGGCACAATCGCATTTGCGCTGGGTTTTGTTCTCATGATGATACTGGATGTTGCGCTTGGATAAACAGCAAGGTGAATACTCCCGGAAAAGCCATGTGGACGGCACGACCGTTCATTGGCCTTCGGGTAATTTTTCTTGACACGTGAACTCCCGGTCACTATAATATGTGTGACCTGAAGTTCACGTTTTTCAAGGAGAAAACAATCATGACACTGAACGAACTGCAGTTGATTCTGTTTCAGCATCAGGATACGGCATATGCTGATTTCTCGGCAAAACTGATCCCGACAGTTCCCCGGGAAAAGATGATCGGTATCCGTTCTCCGGAATACAAAAAAATGATAAAGCAGATCGGGGACGATCCGGTTATCCCGGTCTTTCTCTCAACGCTTCCGCACAGCTGGCATGAGGAAAACTGCCTTCATGTGGCATTGATCAATCAGATCAGGGATTATGAGGCCTGCGTATCAGCCCTGGAACAGTTTATGCCCTATATTGATAACTGGGCTGTTAATGATGCCGTCAATCCCCCCTGTTTCAAAAAGCACCGCGCGGAACTGATCCATAAGGTACAGACGTGGATTGCTTCTCCTGCGCCCTATACCCGCCGATGCGGGATGAGGGTATTGATGGCCAACTATCTCGATGAGGATTTTAAGCCGGAATACCTCGACCTGCCGGCGGATCTTCGCTCAGATGAATATTATGTAAACATCATGACTGCCTGGCTGTTCGCTGAAGCGCTGGCCAAACAGTGGGATACAGCGGTAGCCTGTCTTGAGGCTCGCCGGCTCGATCCATGGACACATAACAAAACAATCCGGAAAGCATGCGAAAGTTACCGGATCCCGGACGAACGAAAAGCATATCTCAGGACGCTGA
>Ga0310786_10013300_pt1 | contig 10148 bp, 6 predicted proteins | sample AusTroGonzalo_MG_FD_203881 | JGI IMG/M metagenome (GOLD analysis project Ga0310786, IMG submission 203881) | Bovine rumen microbial communities from tropical cattle in Woodstock, Queensland, Australia - Gonzalo_03 (v2) (version 2) | ecosystem: Host-associated > Mammals > Digestive system >... | reverse complement strand
CATGTCTTCTTTATTGTTGGAATAGGCCACCCAAAGATCACTATCCTTGGGGATGCCGTTCCCTTCTTGGATGCCTCTGACGTATTGTGGACCATAACTCTTGAATTGTCCGCCATGCCTGAGGGGTGTCACTTCGCCATTCACAAGACTCAGCGTCGTATAGTCGAGGCCGTCCTGACTCAAAGAGATGGCGAGTGGCCATCGGTATTCCGAAGGATTATAAACGGTGGCATAGGTGCCATCGGTGAGACGTTGTCCCCAGATCTTCGCATTCGAATTCACAAAACCTGGTGCACGGTCGCACTTCAAGGCATCGGGCGCTCCCACGAGTCGCCAGGTATTCCCACCATCAGCCGACAGACTTGTCACGGCATGTTTCCATAAGCCTACCTTGCGACCGTCGGGCAGGGTATAGCCCGAGAAGGCCTTATAGGGCTTCTGCAATGGAATCAGTTTTTCGTTGCGGTCGGCTTCCTCCACCCACTGCATTCGTTGCATGGGGTCTGCCAGCATGGCATCGACAGCAGCGATAAAGGTTTTGTCCTTCGCCCGTTTGTAATAAGGATAGATGGTGTTCTTCTCATTGAAGGCGTGGTTATAGTACACGAAATAGATCGGACCGAAACTGCCGTCTTTCCTTACCTCTCTCACCACCCGACCGATGCCGTTGCCATCGTTGGGGTCGTCTTTCATGGTTAAGCAGATACCATAATTACCTGTGGCAATCAGTTTACCATTGGGGGCAACATACCAGCCTACACGCTGATGCATCACAGCCTTCAGGTTATGGGCAGCAGGGAAATCCTTACCCTCTTTCGTCCATCCTTCTGGTACAGGATACTCGGGAAAGAGTTCTATGGGCTCTGTCCAGTTGTAACCGTCTTCCGAGGTCTGGAGCATCGTTTTTCCAGGGGCTTCGTGCTCATGTCGGGGATCGGTCAGATAATGCAGATAGAACTTGCCGTTCCAATAGCAGATCATCGGTTGGTGGTTATAAGTCCAGGGCTTCTCGCCTCGCATGGTCTGGACATGATGCACGCCTACAATAGGTTTCAAACCTCCATCATGCCGTTCAGAACGGGCTATGGTCTTGCCAGAATAATGCACCACGTCGCGATTGTATTTGATGAGGCCCTCTACAAGTGCCTTATCTGCCATGAACACCGTTCCGTGTTTGTGTCCTACGGGGAATATGACGGTACCGGTCTGGATTTGGAAGGTCTTGAAGTCCTTGGTGCGATGGGCGCCATAGATCTGATGCTGGTAGGAGTCGTAGTAGATATAATACCAGTCACCCACCTTCGCTGTGGTGGGCCCCTCGGTGAACGACTCGGTAAAGGGTTCCGAAGCAGCGCTCCAAGGACCATACGGGCTCTTGGCAAAGGCTACTTTGATATTGCGCATCGGACGGGAGTTGTCTTTTACCACCATGACATAATCGCCCTTGCCTCGCTTGACGAGGGTGGCGTCAATGGCAGAGAAACCTGGATCGTAGAAGAGTTGAGGCTTCGAGAAGGTCTTGAAATCCTTTGTGGTCAGATAATACAGACGATGGTTGTTTTTGTGGTCTTCCTGATAGTCGGGAAATCTCCCTGGCACACATGAGGCCCAGATAATCAGATACTGGCGTTTCACGTCGTCGTAGAAGAGTTCCGGTGCCCAGGTGTTGACGGTCGTTGTATCCATGCCTGTGGTGATGAACCGTTGGGGTGTCCAGTGAATCAGGTCTTTCGATGAACTGTAGCCGAACCCCTGGTCTCCACGCCAACTGCTGGTCCAGACGAGATGGAATGTGCCGTCAGGGCTACGTACAATCGATGGGTCGCGCATCACTTTCTGCTGGCCTACCTCTGGACGCAGGAACACGCCTTGGATGGAGTCCCACTTCAATCCATCATAACTGTAGATGAACCGCAGTCCCTCCGTAGCGGGCTCGTGGAAAGAGGTGGAGATGTAGATGTCCTTCCCTTGCAGAAGGGTTACGCACCACAGGAGAATATATGCTAATGCAATTTTCTTGTTCATTCGTTAGTCTATTTATAACAAAGACGCGGAAGGTATCTTTTTGTAATCATCTTTTAATAATGTACCCGTAAGGTGTGGTTTGTTGTAGGTGCCTGATTATAAAGAAAATGGGACGATACCATCATTTTTCTTGGAAAAAACTTGTGTGTTTCAAAAATAATGCCTACCTTTGACCCGCAAACTCTAAAAAATTAATTTTTAAACTAACATGTTATGAAGAAATTCAATTATCTTTTAGGTGCTGCTGCAATGATGGTTGCAATGGTATTTGCGTCTTGTTCTAATGACGATCTTCCCACGCCAGGAATCTTTAATGGTGACGATTTGTCAACGGCTATTGCCAATCACACAGAGGTTGTGAACGGTGTTCCCACAGTGAAACTTCCTGCTGGTGTTTCTTTGACGCTGAATGAGGCTATTGTGTCGAATGCCCCGTTGGCTATTATTGGTAATGCTGCTGAACCTGCCACTATTAAGATTGGCAAGGATGGAAAGTTTATAGGTGGTGTCCGTATTGAGAATGCTCTTATCGATGCTTCTGAGATGACCTCTCCACTGATTACGCTTGGTACAGCAGACGCTCCTGAGTGGACATTCACTTCTGTAAGTCTTATCAATGTTACCATTGGTGGTCTGAAAAAAGCCCTCGTCTACTCAGGTTGCAAGAATTATGACGCTGTATTGAATTTGGAGGAGTGTCGTGTTCAGGTGGCTGCTGATGTGACAGTGTTCGATTTCACCAAGGGAAGTTTCCCCCTCGATTTCTACGTTAAGAATTCTTCATTCTGTGCTCAGACGGCTACATCCAAGGCTTTCTACAGTTCTCAGAGTGGACAGAAGTCTACTGATATGGAAGGTGGTTCTACAACATTCGATTTTGAGAATTCTACCTTCTACAACCTTGCCAAGTCTAAGAACTTCTTCTCACACCGTCAGAGTAACCAGACATGGTTGTCGTATATTGTGAAGGATTGTATCTTCGTGAACTGTGGTAAGACTGGTCAGACTATTAAAGGTATGAATGGTGGTCAGGGCGGTAAGAATCCTACATGGGATATCTCTGGTAATGTCTTTAACTTTGATGGTGCAGACACCAGTGCTGATGAGACTACAGGTGACGATGATGAGCCTATTACTAATAGCAAGGCCGTTGTGGTTAACTTTGAGGATCCGGACAATGGCGATTTCGGACAGTCTGATGTTAAGGCTGGCGATCCGTTCTGGTATGAGGAATAATCTCTGATTCTAGAGATAATCAACGACCGCTCCTATTCAATGGAGCGGTTTTTTCGTTTTAGGGGTATGAGTACAAACGGCTTTCCAACGGGTCTTCATATTAGATAATAAACGCGTTTAGGAAAGATGAAGAAATTATTAGTATTATCGTGCTCGTTGTTGCTGACGGCGACAACTGCTTATGCACAGTATCCTCAACTAACTGATGAGGCTAAACAACTAATCGAGAAACAGAAAAAAGCGTGGGAGGCTCATAGCGATTCTGCATGGGCGGTGGCCTTCCCTATTGTGGTGAAAGAAGCCAAGGAAGGTCGTCCTTATGTGCCCTGGGCTGGTATGCCTTACGATTTGAAACAGGCCAAAATCCCAGCCTTCCCAGGTGCTGAGGGAGGTGGAATGTTCTCTTTCGGAGGCCGTGGTGGCAAGGTGCTAACTGTAACCAACCTCAATGACGATGGTCCAGGCTCCTTCCGTTGGGCTTGTGAGCAGGGTGGTGCTCGTATTATTGTGTTCAATGTTTCTGGCATCATCCGCCTGAAGTCGCCTATCTATGTGCGTGCCCCCTATGTCACTATTGCCGGTCAGACCGCGCCAGGTGAGGGTGTCTGCATTGCAGGTGAGTCGTTCCAGGTGGATACCCATGATGTCATTGTGCGCCACATGCGTTTCCGTCGTGGTGAGACCAACGTGATGAACCGTGAGGACTCCTTTGGTGGTAACCCGGTGGGTAACATCATGATCGATCATTGTTCCTGCGAGTGGGGCCTTGATGAGAATATCTCCTTTTACCGTCACATGTTTGATATGAACAACGGTAAACCTAAGGAGAAGAAACCGACGGTGAATGTCACCATCCAGAATACCATCTCTGCGAAAGCCCTTGATACCTGGAACCATGCCTTCGGTTCAACCATCGGCGGTGAGAATACCACTTTTATGCGTAACCTATGGGCCGACAACACAGGTCGTAACCCCAGTGTAGGATGGGCCGGCGTGTTCAACTATGTGAACAATGTGGTTTATAACTGGGTACATCGTACAGCCGACGGTGGCGAGTATAAGTCGATGTTCAATTTCATCAACAACTATTACAAGCCAGGTCCCCTGACTCCAAAAGACACACCCATCGGTCATCGTATTACCAAGAGCGAGAGCCGTAGCGAGGGGTTGTTCCCCTTTAAGCAGTTTGGCCGTATCTACGCTAATGGTAATATCATGGAAGGTTATCCCGAGATTACCAAGGATAACTGGAACGGTGGTATCCAGACTGCTGATAAGGATGGCGAGATGGACGAGACGGAACTGGCGCTGATGCGCTCTGACGAGCCCTTCGAGATGCCTTTCATCACCATCATGGGAGCGGAGAAGGCTTTCGACTGGGTGCTTTCGAATGCAGGTGCTACCGTACCTTGTCGTGATATTGTTGACCAACGTATCTGTGAAGAGGTGCGCACAGGACAGGCTTATTATGTTAAAGACTACGAGAAAGAACTTGCCAAGATTGAGAAAAAGACAGGTGTCAAGCAGAATCCTTATGGCGACATGTGGGGCCTGCATGAGAAATCGCAGAACGAACAGGGCTTCTTCAAGTACCGTCGTCTGTCTCAGGACTCCTACAAACAGGGTGTCATCACCGATCCCCGTCAGATGGGCGGCTATCCCGAGTACAAGGCATGGCAGCCATATGTTGACAGTGATAACGACGGTATGCCCGATGAGTGGGAGAAGGCTAATGGTTTAAATCCCAATGATGCCAGTGATGCTGTAAAGGACTGCAATGGCGACGGCTATACGAATATCGAAAAATATATCAATGCCATTCCTACCCGCTCGAAGGTGGACTGGCGTAATCTGAACAACAACTACGATACCCTTGCTGCGCAGGGGAAACTGATGTAACTCATTATGACAACAAAAGAACTGACACTTTTAGCGGAGAAAAACCGCAAACGACTTGTTGAGGTCGTCTTTAGGGCCAAGGCTGGTCACATTGGTGGTGACCTTTCGTGTCTGAACGTTATGACAGCCCTTTATTTCGATGTCATGAAAAACCTGAATCCCCAGAATCCCAAGGCTCAGGACAGAGACCGCTTTGTGCTCTCAAAAGGGCATTGTGTGGAGGCGCTCTATGTCACCCTTGAAGCAAAGGGATTCCTCAAGTCTGAAGTCCTTGACACCCTGGGACAGTTTGGTTCCATTCTCAGCGGTCACCCCACCATTGAGGTGTCGGGCATTGAGGTGAACAGCGGTGCCTTGGGTCACGGCCTGAGCATCGGCACGGGCATGGCCATCGCTGCTAAGATGGACAAGAAGGACTGGAAAACCTATGTGCTCATGGGTGATGGTGAACAGGGCGAAGGCTCTATCTATGAGGCTGCGATGGCAGCCAGCAAGTATCACCTTGATAATCTCGTGGCCATCATTGACCGTAACCACTTGCAGATTTCTGGCAATACAGAGGAGGTGATGCCCATTGACAGCATCCGTGAACGTTGGAGTGCCTTTGGCTGGGATGTCGTCAGTATGAACGGTGACGATATGGACAGTATTGTAAACACCTTCCACGCCATTGACTACACGAACCACAAACCCCATCTGCTCATCTCTGAGACCACCAAGGGCCGTGGCGTGAGTTTCATGGAAGGCATTGCCAAATGGCACCACGGTGTACTCAATGAGGAACAGTGTATTGCCGCCGTTGCTGAGATTGAAAAGAGAATTGAAGGATTGAAAGATTGAAGAATTGTAGTTTTATGATTGCATGTAGAAAACAATTTACCGACACGTTGCTGGAACTGGCACGTGAAGATAAAGATATCATTGCCGTAACCACCGATGCCCGTGGTTCTGTGACCTTAGGCGACTATGCCACCGCACTGCCTGAACAGTTCGTGGAGTGTGGCATCGCCGAGCAGGATGCTGTGGGTATCTCTGCTGGTCTGGCTCATTCGGGAAAGAAGGTCTTTTGTTGCGGCCCCGCCTGTTTCTATGTGGCCCGTAGCCTCGAACAGGTGAAAGTCGACCTGGCCTATTCCGAGAACCCCGTTACCATCCTGGGTGTCTCTGGAGGTGTGGCGTATGGTGCCTTGGGTGCGACCCATCACTCCCTGCACGACATCGCCGTGTTGCGTACTTTCCCGGGTATGAGTGTTTGTCTGCCTTCTGATTGGCGCGTGACCAAGAAACTCGTGAAATTCCTGGTCGATTACAACAAGCCCTGTTATGTCCGTGTGGGACGTGCGGCTGTGCCTGATGTCTATGAAAACGATGACTTCCACTTTGAAGTGGGCAAGGCTATCCAGATACTCGACGGTAGCGACGTCACGATTGTGGCGACTGGCGAGACCGTCTTCCATGCCTGGCAGGCTGGCTTGCAACTGAAGGAAAAGGGCATCAGTGCCCGTGTGCTCGACTGTTCTTGGATCAAGCCTTTCGACGCAGAAGCCATCCTCAAGGCTGCAAAGGAGACAGGGCGTATCGTCACGGTTGAGGAACATAGCCAGTACGGCGGTCTGGGTGCAATGGTCTGCGAGACCGTCTCAGAGCATCCCGTTCCCGTACGTATCATCGGTATCCCTGATGAGAATGTCGTCCATGGCACGAATGCCGAAATCTTCCATCACTATGGTATGGATGCTGAGGGAATCGTGAAATCAACGCTTGACTTTCTGAAATGAACCATATCATCGCAATAGACCAGAGTACCTCATCGACAAAGGCATTGCTGTTCGACGAACAGTGCCGTGTGGTGGCCCGCACAAACGTGGACCATCAGCAGTACTACCCCCAGACGGGCTGGGTAGAGCACGATGCCGAGGAGATCTACCGGAATACCGTCGAGGCCATCCGCCAGTTGTTAGAGGTGAGTGGCGAGAGGGGAGAGGTGAGAGATTACTCTCTCGCCATTACCAACCAGCGCGAGACCGCCGTGGTCTGGAACCGCCAGACAGGTAAGCCGATAGCAAGGGCCGTCGTGTGGCAGGATGCCCGTGGCACGGAGCGTTGTCAGCAGTTGAAGGCCGAGGGTCAAACAGAGATGGTGCAGTCGAAGAGCGGTCTGCTCATCGATCCCAATTTCTCTGCATCAGGCATTCAGTGGCTACTCGACCATATCGAGGGCGCTCGTCAACAGGCTGAGAATGGCGATTTGCTCTTGGGTACCATTGACACCTGGCTCATCTGGAAACTGACGGGAGGAAAGGTACATGCTACCGACTATACCAATGCCTCGCGTACCATGCTTTTCAATATCCATACGATGCAGTGGGACGACGACTTGCTCAGTCTCTTCAATATCCCTCGCTCGATGATGCCCGAACTGTTGCCATGTGACGCCATCTATGGCGAGACCACCGTTGAGGGACTCTTCTCTGAACCTATCGCCATTGCTGGTGTCTTAGGCGATTCCCACGGTGCGCTTGTTGGTCAGATGTGCTTCACACCTGGCTCTGGCAAGGTGACCTACGGCACTGGTTCGAGTGTGATGGTGAACATCGGTGAGGAACCGAAACCTGCCCCCGAGGGCCTGGTGACCTCTGTTGGTTTCTCTGCCTTTGGCAAGACCTATTACGGTTTCGAAGGGAATATCTACAGCACCGGTGCCACGTTGAAGTGGATTGCCGATCAATTGCAACTCGTGGGCCATCCCTCAGAGATGGAAGCCCTTGCCACAAGCGTGGCCGATAATGGCGGTGTCTATATCGTACCGGCCTTCTCCGGTCTCGGTGCCCCCTGGTGGAAGAGTGGGGTGAAGGGAGCCGTCTTCGGTCTGACCTTCGCTGCAACGAAGGCTCATTTCCTCCGTGCCGCCTTGGAATCGATTGCCTATCAGATCAAGGATCTGGTCGATGTGATGGCCCATGCTACGGGTGGACGACTCAGTGAGATTGCTGCCGACGGTGGACCGACGAAGAATCGCTTCCTGATGCAGTTCCAGGCTGATCTGCTTTCGACACCTGTTGTCTGTACTGAGGTTGATGATGCGTCGGCCTTGGGGGCTGTCATCATGAACGGCTTTGCCCGTGGTCTCTGGAAGAACTTCGATGAGGTGAGCGGCTTCCGCAAGGTCACGGAGACCTATCAGCCCCGACCTGTCGATCCTCGTTTCTACGACGGCTGGCGCCAGGCCATAGGCCAATTGACGAAATAGTAAATAAATAGTAAATAGTAAATAACGAATATGAAGAACGGTAAGACCTGTTTTGGCGTGATCATCGGAACCCGCGCCTATTTTAATTCAGAACTCGCCCGCGATGTGCGCAAGCAGTTGCTCAAGACCATCAGCGAGTTAGGTTACGAATATATCATCCTGCCCGAGGATGCCACTCCTACCGGCAGTTCGAGCATTGAGACACGTGAGGACGGCCTCAAAGTCAGCAGGCAATTCCGCGAGCACCGTGATGAGATCGACGGTATCGTGGTCTCCCTGCCCAACTTCGGCTTCGAGATCGGTATCATCAATGCCATCAGTGATGCCGACCTGAACGTGCCCGTGATGGTACAGGCGTGCGACGACGAGAACGACAAGGTTGACCTTGACTCGCGTCGTGATGCTTTCTGTGGTAAGATTTCCGTCTGCAACAACCTCTATCAGTACGGCATCCCCTTCACCGACACCACTCTCCATACTTATAGTATCTATAGTCCCTTGTTGGCACAGGACTTGAAGAAGTTTGCCGCCATCTGTCGTGTGGTCAATGGTCTGCGCCACTGTCGTATCGGACAGATCGGCACGCGTCCCCTTGGCTTCAACACCTGTCGTGCCTCCGAGAAACTCCTGCAGCGCGCAGGTATCACCGTGGTGCCTGCCGACCTCTCCGAAATCCTCTTCGCTGCCCAGAAGATCAGCGACGATGATCCGAAGTTCAAGGAGATGTGCGGTCGTATCCAGAATTATGCCAAGGTGCCTGAGAACTATCGCGAGAAACTCAATCTGCAGGCCAAGTTCGGCGTGGCTGTTGAGAACTGGATTGAGGCCAACGATGTGCAGGCCGTCGCCATCCAGTGCTGGGACTCGCTGGAGCAGAACTACGGCTGTGCCGCCTGCGTCACCATGTCGATGCTCAGCGACAAACTCATTCCTGCCGCCTGTGAGACCGACCTTGCCGGTGCCGTGTCGATGTATGCCCTTGCCCTCGCCTCTGAGAACGCGCCGGCATTGCTCGACTGGAACAACAACTTTGCCGAGGACCGCAACAAGTGCGTCTGCACCCACTGCGGCAATTTCCCCCGTCAGTTCGTGGGTAATAATGACCTGAAACTCGGTGCCCTTGGCGTACTTGGAAGAACGCTGGGAAAGATCAATACCTTCGGTGCTGTCTATGCCAAGGTCTCTGAAGGGCCCTTCACCTTCTTCCGTATCTCTACCGATGATCCCAAGGGCTGCATCAAGGCTTATCTCGGCAAGGGAGAGATTACCAATGATCCCTATGGCATGGACGGTTGTATTGCCGTGACGAAGGTCGACAACCTGCAACGTCTGATGAAGTACATCTGCAAGAACGGCTTCGAGCACCATGTCGCCATGTGCCGTACCGATGTGGTCGACATCCTCAACGAGGCCATCGAGACCTATCTCGGCTGGAACCTCTACGTTCACGAATAAACCACATACCTGATAGCGGTTTACAATAAATCGCGGGCGTTTTGCGTTATTATAGCGTGAAACGCCTCTTTTTTTTCACAATATTGCTGCTGACGACCGTCGTGATGAGGGCGCAGCAGGATGTGTCCTTCGGCCATTATTGGGCGATGGAACCGTCGTTTAATCCCGCCTCCGTTGGTAAGGAAGACAAACTGAACGTGGCTGTGGCCTATGCCATGCAGTTTGCCGGTTTTGAGCATAACCCCAAGACGATGTATGCGGCAGGCGACATGCCTTTCTATGG
>Ga0310786_10013299_pt1 | contig 10148 bp, 12 predicted proteins | sample AusTroGonzalo_MG_FD_203881 | JGI IMG/M metagenome (GOLD analysis project Ga0310786, IMG submission 203881) | Bovine rumen microbial communities from tropical cattle in Woodstock, Queensland, Australia - Gonzalo_03 (v2) (version 2) | ecosystem: Host-associated > Mammals > Digestive system >... | reverse complement strand
ATTCATGGAAATGCATCCTGGCTTTTTTGAGAAGGGAAACATCCGTTCCATAGAAGACGAAAAGTGGATCTATGAAGAGATGATCCTCCGGCTGGATGAATTTGATCCAAACGCATATCAGAAAACATTCGACAGCGATATTTCATTTGGCCTTTTCCGGGGCAGCCCGGATGAACTGCATGCGGCCGTGAACCAGGTGATCCCGGACTGGGTGAAACTGTATGACGGAAAAAGCAGGGTATACTGCGGGTTTGTCAATGGAAAGATCGCCAGCTTCTGTATGATTGAGGACATGGGCGAACACCTGCTGGAGGGACAGAAGATAAAGATCGGCGGTCCCGGATGTGTGGGAACCGTGCCTGAATACCGGAACAGGGGTCTCGGCCTGGTGATGGTCAGGGACGTAACCAGGATCCTGAAAGAAGAAGGATACAATCTCAGCTATATTCATTATACGGGAGTCGCCCCCTGGTATGCCAAGCTCGGCTACAAAACCATCCTGAAATGGAATAAGCATGGGATTCTGTAAAGTGGGTCGGGGGCAGGCGATAAAGCCATGAGACTGGACAGCTTTGGTTTGCTGGGGGATGACATAGCAAGGATGATCCGCGTCTGCCGGCAAATCTGAATTCAACAAAGGAGAATGATTGTATGAAGAAAACATGGGCAGGCGGGTTTTTGGCACTGTTAGGCACTATTTGGTCTGTAGCGATTATTTGTATCGCGGGAAACAATCTCCCCGACTCCTGGTATACCAATCTTGGAAAATTCTGGTCAAATGTAGTTGATCTGAAATTAATGCCTCTGTTTGTCATCACCACCCTGATCACAGTGCTTGGCCTGGTCCTGGTGCTTATTGATCTGTTCCGCAAAGAAAAATAAGCCGGGGCTCACTTTATCGATGTCAGACATGAACAATTTTTCTGTCAGGCAAACACAACAACCCGCCCGCCAGGGGCGGGTTTTATTCTTGCCGGCAGCAAAATAAACTGCCAAATTTGCCAATGATATGCTATCATTGAAGCTGGAATACGATGCAAGCTTACAGGCATATAGGATCTCATCAAAAAAGGAGAGATTCAAATGAAAAAGTTCTCGTTGAAGCTGCTGCCTTTCCTGGCAGTGATCGTTCTGTTCATCACAGGCAATGCGTATGCCCTTCAGGACTTAAGGGAAGACGCTGACAACTTCTTTGCCAATCCGGATGAACGGTATGAGAAGATCGTTGAACATGTGGAGAAGTCTGCTCACAGCGACAGCTATCGGGGAGCGGTTCTGCTTGCAACGGACGATGAAATCATCCTTTTCGGCGGGCCTAAGGTTAAGACAAGAGAAGGCCTGCCGGTAGACCAGTATACGACCTACAACATTGGTTCCTGTTCAAAAGTATTTACGGCTGTGGCTGTTTTTCAGCTGATTGAGGCAGGGCAGCTCACGCTGGCGGATCCTGTCAGCAGTTTCTTCCCGGAATATGAAACCGGCAAAGCAATCACAATACGGCACCTGCTGCATATGCAGTCGGGAATCGTCGACTATGTCAACAATCCCAGGGACTTCTGGGTCAATGTCAGCGATGAGGAGCTGGAGCCATTCATACGCCGTTCCTTCCGGGATGAAGTGTCAGATGAGGAATTCCTGGATAATCTTTATGCCGCCCCGCTGGAATTTACGCCGGGCACTCAGCAGGAATACAGCAATACCAATTATCATCTTCTGGGTATGATCGTCGAGCAGGTATCCGGGATACCGCTGGATGACTATCTGCAGGAACACATTTTCGATCCGTGTGGAATGGAACATACAACAGCCTTGATTGTTGGGAACGAGACCAGCGTTCCCACGGTCTTCGGGGATCTTCTTGCAGACGGAATAGTCGACGAGAACGGTTATACCATGGCGCCGAATTATGAACGCGGAGCCGGCGGTGTCCACACATGCGTCGCGGATCTCTGGGCCTTTGATAAAGCCCTGGTTTCCTGCCAGCTGACGTCCCGCAGTTCTTTTGAAGAAATGACCCTTTTTGAAATGGATTACGGATGCGGCCTGTATCCTTATCAAAAGCATGCATACGGTCATTCCGGAAGAGACGGTACCTATACCACGGAGAACGTCATCATTGAATCCGAGCAGTTCGGCAGGATCTATTTCATCGCTTCCTGTTCTTCTGACGCGGGTACCTACGGACAGGGTTCCATTCTGCAGGTCGCATTATCTGCGTTAGGTGCGTTTTAAACTCAATCACTGACAACAGGGGAAACCGGAGAATGATTCGAGAACTGCTCAAAGAAGATATGGATTATGTCCGGGAAGGAAACGTCTTCCACTTTGTGACTGACGAAGCCACCCGTCCCGCCTGGTCCAGGGCGCTGGACGAGTACCTGACCGGCAACCAGGTCAACCTGATGATGAAACGGAGATATTCCGGCCAGAAACGGAGAATGAATTCAAACGACGCCCTCCGGCATTTTGTTGAATTTGTTTCCGCGTCCGGCGGCATCAAGGCGGACCTGGCCAGCGGCCCCTCCGGGTATTTCGCGCCGTTCCTGGACGCCTTAAAGGACGATGACTGCCTGATCATCACCGACGCCTGCCCCGCCGTGATCAAAGCACACGCGGACGCCTGCAAAAAAGACAATTTCTATATCTTTGACGTGGATCTGGACAAAGGGCTCCCCTTCAAAAACGAATCCGTGGATCTCTTCACGGGAAACCTGCTGAACAATGTGGACAATTACCCCGGGCTGATCAAAGAGGCATACAGGTGCCTGAAACCCGGCGGCAGACTGGCCCTGATTGAAATGTTCTTTGACCAGGGCTCAAAAACACAGCAGTCTCTGGCAGAGCAGGGAAAGATCTGGGCGTCATACGAATCCTTCATTCAGTTTTGTGAATCGGTTGGATTTACCTGCACCGGCAGTGAAACCGTGACCACCCGGAAAGGCTCCATATCCGACGGCGACCTTTACCCGCTGGACAAGGATGACTGCTCCACAGACAAAACAATTTATTTCACGAAGAAAGGATCACCGTAAAGGTGATCCTTGCTTTCCTGAAGCCGCGGTTCAGGCGCGTGACAGGAGAACCGTCCCTCTGTCACAGAAGACTGAATCAGGGAAAATGCAGGAAATCGGTGAGGAAGCCTATAACAAAGAACAGGCGGAGAAACGCAGGATCCTTGACCGTCTCCTCGCGGAATACAATGACGGCCGGAAAAAGACGCTGTTCTGCCTTGCCGTCAATCTGCTGCCGCTCGAAGTTCTTCGCACCGTGTTTGAAGACGGCGACCTTGATCTTCCGCTTCAGGACCGGGCCAAACAGATGGAAAAAAGGCTGAAGGAAAAAAGCAGCCTTGAGCTGAAACTGCGAAGAAAAAAAGGAAACCCGATTGACATCCCGAAAAGCATTCCCAAAGGGCTGCCCCGGTATTGTGCTTAAACATCACCATTAACAACAGGAATAAGCAGGTGAAAGAAATGATCAGGAACGTCAGGCTCCAGGATGCACAGGCCCTGGTACATATATGCGAAACTGCATTAAAGCACGAAACAGACGCTGCCACAATTACACAGCGCATTCAGGAATTGTCCTCCAATGATTCCTACTATATCGCTGTCTATGAAGACGATCAGGATCACCGGGTGTTGGGTTTTATCCAGGCTGAAAGATACAACCTGCTATATGGCGGAAACGGATGGAACATCATTGCCCTCGCGGTTGATCCGGAAGCACAGAGACAGGGCATTGGGAAAAAGCTGCTCAAATCGCTTGAAGAAAAAGCGGCAGCCGATCAATATACTTTTATCCGCCTGAACTGCAATGTGATCCGCGAAGAAGCCCATGCCTTTTACCAGAGCATGGATTACACCTGTGATAAAACACAAAAGCGCTTTATCAAAGAAATCAAATAAATGTATTCAGGGCAAAAAAGAAGCACCGCTGTGATTTACAGCGGTGCTTTTTCGATCTTATTGTTGTTAACGCAGCAGGTCTTCCAGCGAGCCTTTCCCGCAAATAAAAGCCTGATTTACATTCGAAACACCCAGAAGCATGTTTGTCGTGCTGCTGACAGAAACGAGATACCATTGATCGCCGTAACGGCAGATCGTCGGGCAGCAATAAAATGTCTCGTCTTCAACAACTGCCATACCGACAAGATTCACAGCTTCATCCGCCCCGTAGCAGGCTGTCTGCTTCACAAAATTCTCTTGATTCTGCTCACGGGAAAACAGATTGTTTGTGACATCATCAGGCGAGAGGATGGTGATGTTTGTCATTTGTGTCAGTTTTTCCAGCCTGCCATTCTCAAATTTCTTCAGGAACACCTCAACGTCATCTGAATCCTTCTGGAAAGCAATGGTCCCTTTTCCTTTGTAAGGAGAATCATCACCCAGAATATAATCTTCAACAGAACGATAAACCATATTGGCCTGGAAATACCTCAGGACATTCACATTGGCGGAAAACATAAAATCATTGACAGAAGGCATTCTGGGGCATATCGTGGGCTGATAGGCCCCCACACGCTCAAAGTATGCCTGAAGATCGTAATGCTCAATCTGTGTCTCCCACGCGAAGGCACTCATGATCTGTTCAAAATTCAGATTCTTAATGCCTTCCATATAGCAGGTCAGTGCTTCTTCGGGAGTGGCGAAACCATCGCCTTCATATTTGACGGCAGCCGGTCCGTCCTGCTGCAGTTTTACCCCGCAGTTGCCGCAAAACACCGCGTTGGTATCACTCGGGTATGTTTCACCGCAATTCAGGCATACAATCTCCTTCGGCTTCTCTGCTCCGCAGTTTGTACAGAAGTTTGCCGCGTTGGGTGAGCCGCATTCCGGGCAGTTCCATTCTTCCCCTTCCGCAAACACACAGGCGGAGCAGATCACCAGGATCAATGTTAAAGTAACAGCAAGTAATTTCTTAATACAGTTCATATTTATCTCCTTAAGGCATGGGATTGAAATCTCTGTTCTCTTTGACACCCGCGTCTGAAAATCCTGCTGTCAGCCGCCGCCGGACTCTCCGCGGGGCGTCCCGCTTTTACCGGATCAACAGACACAAAACTGTGGGTTTACTTGCCCAAAAACTTATCCTTGATCCGGAGAGACGCGATGAGCTTTCCCTTGATATCGATGCTTTCGATCACTTCCAAAGCCAGGTCATCGAGTTTTTTATCAATGACAACCACTCCGTAACCGCTGACTTTGATCTTTTTCCCTTTCGCTTTGGCACTGAGGAGCTGGTCTTCCGTAAACACATAAATTCCAATAAACCAGTCTCCATTGGATTCACGACGTCTTTGTGTCTCATTCTCAATCACAGACTGCTTCTGATCCAGCACCTGCCTGACGGACTGATTAATAAAGTCACTGCGGTTGGAGTAATAGCCCAGATCCACCAGCAGGTCTATCTGGGAAAGGGTGCCGATATTCATATTCACTGATACTTTTTCAGATGATTCGTTCATACGATACTCCTTTATGCTCTTATTATGCTCCAATTGGAGCATAATTGGAGTATATCGTCTTATTCCGAACATGTCAAGAAAAAAAGCCGAAGATGTGTTATGATGGGAGCCGGAGATTCTCACCGGGGTTTGTCAAAAATGCAGAATGATCTTTCCCAAGGAGGTACCGGCTGTGGCCATCACAATCATCTGCCAGGTTGTTTTATGGATCTGGTTCCTGGGATGCACTATCACCTACAGGATCGGGAAAAAGATTCTTGTGGGAGGCGTCGGAATCAAGAGCGCCGAGTTCTTTATGCTCTGCCTGTACACCCTTGGCGTCATCGCGTTTCACTGCCTTCAGCCGGCCGGAAAATGGATTCTCTTTGGCATCCTGATGCTCTGGTTCGTCGTGCAGTTTATGTGCCACTGGTATTTCACGATCTTCGGGGCCAGTGAAAAGAAACTGCAGGGGTATAACGAATGCTTCCGGGACAGCATCCGCATCTTCCCTGCCAGTGACACAAGACTGATCCCGGATTTCTATCACATTGTCCTGCATATCCTGATCCTGGCCAACATCATCCTGTGCCTTGTATCATACTGAATATCATTTTTCAGAAGTATCGCGATGAAGATTGAAACGGAAAGGCCGATCCTGCCAGCCTGTTTGCCAGGTCAATGGCAGGCTGCGTCCTGTCCTTCAGGAACTTTGCGTATTGTACCGGATTCCAGTCCGGCATAAAGTTCACGTCTTCATTCCTGCCCGGTCAGCGCCATAATCTCCGGGCTCTGGTATACGCGGACATAGTCCACTTCAAGCTTTGCCGGAAGGCATTTTTTGTCTGTCCCTTCGCGGCCGCCCCATGTCCCGCCCCAGGCAAGATTCATCAGCAGATGCATGCGCTGGTCAAACGGCCATACGTTTGAGACCTTTTCGTCTTCAGCCGCTTCCGGCTTTACATATACATGCGTCTGTTCCCCGTCGATGGTAAAGATGAGCCGGTCCGGCAGCCATTCCAGTCCGTAAACATGGAATTCTTCCCTCGCTCCGGGAACGAGGGTGCTCTTGCTGACTGCTGAACCTCCGTTCGTTTTCTTTGTGTGGACGCTCTGTACAACCACGTCGGGATCATATCCCACGTGTTCCATAATGTCGATCTCCCCGGAAGCCGGCCAGTCTCCGTAAACCCGGTCCGTCGGCAGCATCCAGATGGCGGGCCAGGTTCCCCTGCCGGAAGGCAGTTTTGCCCCAACCTCAATTTTGCCGTACAGCCAGTCACCGAGGTTTTTGGTAATCATCCGGGCGGAAGTATAATAGCTGCTTTTTTCTTCCCTCAGTTCAATGGTCAGGATTCCGTTTTCAATGGCCGCGTTTCCTTCGGCCATATAGTATTGCTGTTCACCGTTTCCCCAGCCGTTTCCCCCGGTGTTATAGGCCCAGCGGGCAGGGTCCGGCAGTCCGTCCGTATCAAACTCGTCTGCCCAGACCAGCTCATAGTTCAGGCTGCTGATATCATATTCCGTCCCGGCGGATTCAGCGGCGGCAGGCAGGGCCGAAACACACAGGACCAGGATCGACAGCAGGACAGGGATCCATTTGAACTCATGTTTGAATTGCATGTGTTTTCTCCTTTGTAAATCATATATGCACCAAAGATTCTCCTGATGGGGTGATTATAGCATTCCTGCGGCCTGTGCGTAAAGCAAGCGAAGGGCTCATTCGCGGCAATGAAAAGCCTCAGGCATTCTTCTGTTGATGTATGCCGGCGACAGAAATTCCCTGCCAAAAAGCAGGAAGATATGCTATGATTGGGTCAGGTACCAATACCGGATAAATGACAAGCAACAACTCAGAATTGCAGGATTATAAACGTCGGTATAGAAAAATGAGCGAACAGAAATACGCAAGCTGGAATCCCTGGCATGGCTGCACAAAGTATTCCGAAGGCTGCCGTTACTGCTATGTTTACCGGCAGGATGAAGCATACGGCAGTACGGTATCGTCAGAGCAATGCCGCAAAACACAGAATTTCAATCTGCCGGTCAAAACAAAGCGGGACGGAACGCCGAAGATCGCCTCCGGTTCTGTCGTCATGACCTGCTTTACCTCAGATTTTCTGCTGAAGGACGCGGACGAATGGCGTGATGAATGCTGGAAAATGATCAAAGCCCGCAGCGATTGTATGTTTTACTTTTTCACAAAGCGCATCGAACGCTTTGCGGAATGTATGCCCCCTGACTGGGGCGACGGCTATGGTAATGTGATCGTAGGCTGCACCTGTGAGAACCAGGACCGGGCGGATTTCCGGCTGCCGATCTTTGCGGAGCTCCCGATCCGGTACAAAACGATTATCCTCGGCCCCATGCTCGGCCCAATCAACCTTGAGAAGTATCTTGACGGCAGTATCTGCGAGGTGGCCTGCTCAGGCGAATCGGGCATCAACGTACGGCCGCTCGATTACGAATGGGTGCTGGACGTTCGCCGCCAGTGTATGAACAAAGGCGTCCCTTTTCAGTTTCACCAGACAGGAGCGTATTTTATCAAAGACGGCAAACTGCACCGGATCCCCCGCCGTTTCCAGACGTCCCAGGCCCGCAAAGCGGGAATCGACTACAAAATCGTGGATGGGTTTATACCGGATATGGAAGCACAAGACACTTTATGACAACAGCATTAAGGATGAAAGGCATAATACTTTGGAAATAAAGCTTGTTGACAGTAATAACTTCACCCGGGATTCGCTGAAAGGCTTTCAGCGGTATCAGGAAGTCAAAAATGTGTATCGCCTGCAGGATGGGAATCTGACACTGGTTTACAATCCCTTCACTGAGGATTGGGATGCTGCTCGTCTTATCGAAAAAGCGGAAGAGATTCTCAGCGGGCGGTACGTGACATATTGCGCTTATGAAGGAAACCGCGTGGTTGGCGAAATCATGCTGATTCCCAGGCCGAACAAAGGCCGGCTCATCATTGACAGTTTCCATGTTTCCAGGGATTACCGCCGTCATGGAATCGGCAGGGCCTTGTTTGAAGCCGCCAGACAGGAAGCCCTGAAGAGGGGAGCTCATGCTTTGTACGCATCCTGCTGTTCTGCTGAAGAAACAATAAACTTCTACTCCGCCCTGGGGTTCAGCCTCAGTTCCGACCCTATTCCTTCCCTTGCTGAGGCAGAGCCTTATGATCTGCAGATGGAATGTATGATTATCCAGGAAAAACAATGAGCCGCCTTCAAGAATATGAAAAAAGGATCACCACGAAGGCGATCCTTATTCCGTGTGGTCTGTACTGGACTCGAACCATGTCTCGCTGCGCTTCGCTTGCTCGGTCAAGTTCGTAATACTCGTCCTGCTTCGCTGCCGCTTGCATTACTCGTTTACTCACCACGTTTCCGCCTCGCTTCATCTGCCACAGGCAGCGCTTCGGCTCCGCGCCCAATCGATGTGAACGATGTGCTCTGCCAACTTAGTCAAGATATCCAACTGAAACTCAGAGTACGAAACCGCTGGAGCCTTTGATAATTGGGCCTTCGGCATTTTGGCTTCACGCGCCAGGGGTTCGTAACAGGAGTCCGACAGGGGTTCACTTTTTTCAGGGAGTGAACCGTTCACTTTGGGGACAGGGGTTTACTTTTCTAGAACCGTTGAAAATAAAGGAACAGAGCCGCATACGAAACAGACGAACTGGTAACAGCATGAACGGTTCACTGGGTTTTGCAAAAAGCGCCGAAAAAGTGAACCGTTCACTTTTTATATTACCATTCATTGGCGCATGACCGCCGAGCAGTTCCTTGGAAAGAAAACAGAAGCCAGCGCCTGATCGCAGGTGCATGCCCGCAGAGCTTGAGAAATTCGGCTCTGCGAACTTTTTTTGTTTTTGGGAATATGGTATTATAGACGGGTGATGGCTGAGAGGTCATCAGGTCGTAATGATTGATTTTCCTTCTGTGGAGGATTGTACCTGAATTTGATACGGAGGAGTGCCATGAACGTCAGAAAGAAGATCTGCATTTTCCTTGCCGCTGCCCTGCTCCTGTTCACAGCCAGCGGCGCCTTCGGCGAAGCGGCGGAACCGGATTACTGCCGGATCGGCCTGAAGGTCACCGCCATGATGAGCGAGATCACGGACAGCGAAGCCTACCTGTCCATATTCGGCCTGCCCGAACGCTTCCGTGAAGTCCGGGAGAAAGTGAACACCCATGACTACGACAGCCCTGTCGCGGTGTATTCCGTCACCATGAGCGATCCCTTGGGGTTCCTCGAAGAGATGTTCCTGGATGAAGAGGAAACCCGCGAACTGTGGGACAGCCTGTCTCCTGCCCTGCAGGACCAGCTTCTTTCCCGCATCGGTATACAGACCATGGGCCCCATCGTCAACGCGCGCGCGGGCTCTGAGTATCTTTCGTTCTTTAACGCCGCGACCGTCCTGGTCCGGGATGAAGACCTGACCGCGGAAAAAAGCTGCGTCTATCTGTATCTGTTCGGAGAAGGAGTCCCGATCCTGGTCTCCTTCGGTTACGGTGTCGCATCCGGCACATTCTTCTATATCCCGAAGGAATCCCAGGGAAGCCCGGAAGACATTATCACCTACCTGGCCGTACCCTGCGTGGAGATCGTTCCGGTGGAAACAAGGGGTCTTTGAGCCCGACGCTGAAGAGCCCTGACGGGATAATGTTCCGGCTGCTTTGAAAATAAGAAATAA
>Ga0310786_10013298_pt1 | contig 10148 bp, 8 predicted proteins | sample AusTroGonzalo_MG_FD_203881 | JGI IMG/M metagenome (GOLD analysis project Ga0310786, IMG submission 203881) | Bovine rumen microbial communities from tropical cattle in Woodstock, Queensland, Australia - Gonzalo_03 (v2) (version 2) | ecosystem: Host-associated > Mammals > Digestive system >... | reverse complement strand
TTGGGATAATCTGCAAATTTGTATAGGACAAACGTGAACAGGAATTTGCAGTATGCAGTTAACAGTGAGATGTAATATTTTATGAATGAAATCGTACCCACTTCCCAATACTTTTAATTACTTGTTTTCTAATTTACTTACTAAATATATAACTTTTCTATTAGTATAGAAGGATGTTGTTTTGAAGTTGCAAATTTACAAAAAATACCTGGCATGAAAATTATTTGTTTATTTTTTATAATGTGGCAATAGGAAAAACAACAATAATTTATGCTTTAGTTTGCTTTGTTAGGAAAAATTTTCATTCCTGTCGGTATTGTTTAGAACCTAAAAAGATTCTTGCTATATTCGTGCCCTGAACAAATTAAACCAATATGAAAATAGGACATCCGTTTCTGATTCTGACTGTTTTTATGACTGCAGTCTTGTGCTCAGTATTGTATGTTTCATGTACCAATAAGAAAGAGATGAGTATTGTTACTACGCCCGGAAACCCGTATCTGCCGCTTTGGGAGCATATTCCTGATGGTGAGCCGTATGTCTTTGAAGATCCTGACAATCCGGGAAAATATCGTGTTTACATCTATGGTTCACATGACAGTATGATAAACGGCTATTGCGGACGTGAACTCGTAGTGTGGTCAGCGGCTGTTGACAATCTTACATGCTGGCGTTATGACGGTGAGATTTTCAGTGTAAGCAAGAATGCAAATGGTGAGCCCCTGAGCCGCCAGGGCCTTGCAGATGTGCTTTATGCACCTGATGTTACTCTGGTTACGGGTCCCGATGGAGTCAAGACCTACTATCTGTTCCCCAACAACCAGTCTGGCGGACGTAACGGTATGGTTTGTAAAAGTTCACGCCCTGACGGTCCGTTTGAGGTGTGCAACTGGAGTAAGAGCAATCCTAACCTGACTGATGGAGTTCTGGCTTTTGATCCCGCCGTATTTGTTGATGATGACGGCCGTGTATATGGCTATTGGGGGTTTGAGCGCTCATACGCTGCTGAGTTTGATCCGGCTACGATGGCAACCGTAAAGCCAGGTACGGAGATTGTGGAGGATATGATCTCCGGACGTTATGATGATGGTGTTTTCAGTTTCTTTGAGGCTTCATCAATTAGGAAAATAAAGGACAAATACGTTTTTATATACAGCCGTTTCACCAAGGACGGTGAGTTTGGCCTGCCGGTATCCAATTATACCTTGGCGTACGCTTACAGTGACAGCCCGCTTGGACCATTCACTTATGGCGGAACAATCATTGATGCCCGTGGTCGTGAGATTGATGAGCAGGGAAATGTCTTTGCATCAGCAACCATTGACGGCAACACCCATGGCAGTATATGTGAAATAAACGGACAGTGGTACGTGTTCTATCACCGCCAGACCGGAACTGATGAATATGCCCGTCAGGCTATGGTGGCTCCCATTACCGTGAAGGTAGAAGAGGGTAAGGGCGGTAAGGTGGAGATATCGGAGGGTGAGTATAATTCTGAGGGCTTCTCACTTGACGGTCTTGATCCTCTGGAACGTCACTCTGCCGGAATAGCCTGCTGGTACACAGGGCCCAAGCCTGCTGTGCATGATTGGCCTAATAATATTTTCTATGGTTCATACGTAGCGTCATCATATGGTACTGATAGCAAGTATAAAGCTCCGTATGACTTGGCTAACAATACTAATTTTGTGGTGAAAAATACTGACGGTTCAATTGTGGGCTACAAGTATTTCAATTTCAGTAAGACTGCCGGCCGTGATCTGAGTCTTTGCCTTAATCTTATTCCTGAGGGTGTGGATGGCAGCATCATCATTATGGCGGATCGTCCTTGGGAATCTCAGGGAGGTAAGGTGTTAGGTAAGATTGAACTTAAAGCCGATTTGCCGGCTCAGCCTACGGATATGACAGTCAGCCTCCCAGCTCTTTCCCAGATGACTGGCAAGCACGCCATATTCTTTGTCTTCAAGTCAGAAACCAAGGATAAATCGCTTTGTACCCTATGCGACTTTATGTTCAAATAAGTAATCAATTAATAGTTTTTATGTATAAAAATTGATTATTATATTTTTTTGTATTTTCTTTGTCGCTTAATAACCTTACTGACCTAATGATTTTTATTCATCCAAAATACTTACTCGTATGAAGAAATTGAATTTCTGGTTTTTAGCCAGTCTGTTGTCAGGTGCACTCCTGATGACGTCATGTTCTGAAAAGAACAATGATGATGATCCTATCACCCCCATTCCGCAGCCTACACCGGTTCCGGAGAGTACAATTGAGGAGGGAACTGCTGTAAATCCTGCCAGTATGACTATGTCTGCTCTTTCTGGCTTTGTATATAATCAGGAAGGTGAGCCTTTGCAGAATGTTACTGTTACTTCCGGTTCTGAAGTTGTTTTGACCGGCCCTGATGGCGGATTCGTACTGGACAGGGTGAACAGCGTCAACGGACGTACGGTGGTTACGTTCAGTAGTAATTACGGCTATTACGATGTTGTACGTTCTATGATAACTAAAGACGGCGACGTATGGGAAGTCACTATGCCTCAAAGTAGTGGTAGTAATTATGGTTATAGCAGCAAGCGTGTTAATCAGGATGTCAAAGTAACAGCAGGGGGAATGAGCGTGGATCTGCAGGCCAATGGATTCAAATATGCTGAAAGCGGTGAGCCTGTTACGGGAATGTATGACTATGTGAATGCAAATGTTCTCTACTTGAGTCCCGATGATAAAGACTTTGCAACCATGATGCCTGGCGGTGACTTGGCAGCAGTGGATAAGAATGATGATGAGGTGCAACTTGTTTCTTATGGTATGTCAAATGTTTCTTTGACTGTGAACGGATTAAAGGTACAACCTGCTGACGGCAAACCCGCTACAGTGACATTCCCTGTTCCTGATAAGTTTAAGGATGTGGAAGAACTTCCTGCAGAGATTCCATTATGGAGTTTCAATGAGCAGACAGGTCTTTGGGAGGAAGAAGGTGTAGCTACGTATGACAGTGAGAACAATGTCTATGTAGGCACTGTTACTCACTTCTCGTGGGTAAACCTGGACTATCCCGAGAAGAGGGGTACTTTGAAAGTAAACATTAAGGATGAGGCAGGTAATGTCATTCCCAACCAGATAGTTGACATAGACGGACAGAGGTCATATACGACTGATGTAAATGGTAAGATAGAATGTTATATACCTATCAATACTGATTTCTATGTTACAGTACGTTCGAGTGACTACAGCAATTATAGCCCGGAAGTTAAGGTTCCTGTTGAAAAAATAACTACAGCCGGAGGAACAAGGATTGTGAATATTACACTGCCTACCATGGTTCACATCAGCGGTAAGGTGGTCAACTCTGGAAGGGGCAACAACCTGAGTTCCCTCTGGATTGAGTATGGCGAGGATAAGGCCACTAAGGCTGTTCATACTGATGCCGATGGCCAGTTTATTCTTAACGCGCCGTTTGATTATACTGGGACTGCAACACTGGTTCTTCTGGCCAGTGACGGCAGCATAAAGAGGTTTGATATTAATCTGGACGGCCAAGACCATGCTTATACGCTCAGTATCAAGACTGACAAGTCCACAGGTGGAATCGTAAAATTCACTCCTATTGATGGACCGGTTGAGACTTCTGTTATTGCTCCTATGTTTACAAGTGATTTGGTGGGAGTAGAGTTGATTGATAAGGATTTGCTTGTCAGCACAGGTAATATAGACTTGACTATCAGTAACTACTCTGAGAATAAGAGCGTCTATAATGATGTTTCTATTCGTTTATATACAAGTCGTGGTGAATTAAGGAAAGTTGGCACAGTAACGGTTACAAAGAACGAGTTCAATAACTACACTTTCAAGTTAAGTGGTAGTGCCTATACTGCTGTAACTTCATCATGGGTGGAAGGAAAACCTATTTATACATATAATCTTGCAGGCACTTTAGATGGTGAGTTTAGTGCTCCGATGTTAGGAAAGGGTAAAGTCATAAAACCTGTAACTAAAAAGGAGAATTACTTCCCAAGCTTTACGCCGTGGCTTACTGATAGTATTGCTACTATAGGTTTGCAGATTACTGAAAGTTCCGTTTATGGTACAGGTGTACTGATTTGGTACTTTAACGAAAAAATGGGCTATAAGGACTATAAGAAATTAATGGAACAGGCACAGCAAGTATTGGGAGAACCATTTATGGCTTCTGGTAGAGAGGCTGGTCCAGATGAATATCAGGATATGTGTTACTCTTACTTCTACAAGGAAGGCAAATTTATAATGGTATCTTATTGTCCGTGGCGTGAAGAGATGGATCCTGAGACTATGAGTTTCAATTGTCTGCGGGAGAATCACGCTGCACGTATTCAGGTACACGCACTTGAGGGCCTGACTGCATCTCCCGATGATTTTGTGTTCGGTCACGGAATCAAATAAATCTCATTTTCTCAAATTTCTTATAGAAAAAAAAGAACTAAGGCTCCTTTCCCCATACGGGGAGGGAGCTTTTAGTTTATTTATGAGAATAATCTGTTTGGGTGACGATGAATATAAATCCGTATTGAAACGTCGTTGGATGGAAGTCCATGAAGGAGCCTTATCCGTTGAATCGGGGTAAAGGAAAACCGGAAGGCTACCGTGACGCAGATTTTTATTGTATCAATCCCAGAAAGAACTCTGAGTTTCTCATTGAGGGCAACTATTTTGACAGCGGTGTGAAAAAAATATTCTCGCAGTCGAATGCAAGGCGATGGACATGGACATCGACCAACTATGTCGTGGAGTCTTTCACGCCAAATAGCGGTGGTATCGATGTCACAATGCCTTACCAATATCAGGTAACCAATGTGCAGGATATTCCTGGTGAGGTTAAGGCTCATGTGGGCGCAACTCTAATATCTCCTTTGGAATTTGGCCGTTCTACAGAAACAGGTGTTTCAAAGAGGTTGCAGAAAGAGAATACAGAGCGCATATATGCTCCTGACGGGTCAAGCCTGCAACAGATGAAGCAAGGCGTGAACATCATCGTTGGTGAGGATGGAGATGTAAAAAAAGTCTTGATGTAGATGACACAGGGAAACGACCCTACTGTGTCATTTTCCGATGCAGAAGTGGCTGAAGATGTTCTGGAGGGTTTCACCGGGGGTGATGGCGCCGCCGGTGATATCGGCAAGGTCTTGTAATACTAGACGTAGATCCTCAGCTATCAGGTCACTGGGCAGGGTGGAGGTTAGACCGTCAATTACGCGGGTCAGATTGGCGTGGGCATTGTTCAGCGCTTCATAATGGCGCGCCTGGGTTACAATCACGGTGTCAGCGTTTATTTCAGGGATCTCTGCCATGGAGTAGATCAAATCTTCAAGTTCAGGAATGTTGTTGTTGAACTTGGCCGATATCTCTATTGTCTTGAAACTGTCTTGCGGAAGTTGCAGGGCAGATGCATCAAATCCATTGTAACTCTGCAGGTCACATTTGTTGAATGCCAATATGAGTTTCTTGTCCTCCAGATGGGGAGTGATAGTGTTGATATCCTCTGCGGTGGGTTGGGCATCGGTAATCCAGATTACTATGAGCGCCTTGTCAATGGCAGCGTAAGTTCGTGATATTCCTATCTGCTCAATGGCATCGGCGGTCTGGCGTATTCCGGCGGTGTCAATGAAACGGAACGTTACGCCTTTTATCTGGATGGTATCCTCTATGGTGTCACGGGTAGTGCCGTGTATGTCCGATACTATTGCACGGTCATCCTTGAGCAAGCGGTTCAGAAGTGTGGATTTACCTACGTTGGTCTTGCCTACGATTGCTACAGGTATGCCTTCTTTCAGAGCCTGGCCGGTCTTGAATGAACGGGCCAGTTCCGTTATGCGGTCATCGGCACGGCGTGCCAGTGACAGCAGTTCCGTGCGGTCAGCAAACTCAAGTTCCTCATGATCAGCAAAGTCAAGTTCCAGCTCCAGCAGTGAGGTGAGTTGCAGCAGTTGCTCGCGCAGTATGGAGAGTTCTGATGAGAAATGCCCTTTGAGCTGGCTCATAGCTATGCGGTGCGTGGCGCGGTTGCTTGATGCAATGAGATCTGCTACGGCCTCAGCCTGGCTCAGGTCCAGTTTGCCGTTTAGAAAGGCACGCTGGGTGAACTCCCCGGGGCCAGCCTGGCGGCATCCGGCGTCAATCAGCAGACGGCATACCTGCTTTAAGATATATGCTGATCCGTGGCATGATATCTCTGTACTGTCCTGTCCGGTAAAGGAGTGGGGGGCGCGGAATACGCTTATCAGCACATCATCTACGGGTGAGCCGTCTTTATCATTTATCTGTCCGTAGCTGAGCGTATAGGGGCTTGCACTGGCAAGCGGATGGCTTGATACGGAACGGAATATGCTGTCTGTAAGACGTATGGCATCAGGCCCGCTTACACGGACTATGCCAAGTGCTCCTCCCTGACGGGTGGCTATTGCGCAGATTGTGTCGTTGAGTTCTGTCACGGTCTATTTAGATACGGTCCAGTACGCTGGTTATAAGGTCATTCATCAGGGGCTTGTAGTCTGTGTTCATCTCTTTTGCATAGCGGTTGGCTATTACCATGCATACTGTCATGGCCCGATGACCCAGAATGGATGCCAGTCCGGCTACGGCTGAGCTCTCCATCTCAAAGTTGGTGATGCGCATGCCCTGATACTCAAAACTCTCCACCTTGGCATTCTGGTTAGGATCAGCCAACTGAGCGCGGAGCACGCGTCCCTGCGGACCGTAGAATCCGCCGCAGGCAATTGTCACGCCCGGCACCATACGCTTGTCATCAGCCATGATGCGTTTAAGGAGATCGGGGTTGGCATTGGCAACGTATGGAGCACCTTTCTTGAGAGACCACTCCATGTGGGCTACGAATGCCCTCTCAAAATCCAGGTCGCATACAGCATCTCGGCCGGCATAATAGTTGAGCAGTCCGTCAAAACCTATGCTCTTGACTGAACAGAGCCATGTGCCCAGTGGGGTGTAGGGCTGCAGGCCTCCACAGGTGCCTATGCGTACTATATCAAGTGTGCGATGAACAGGTTTCTCTGTGCGGGTGGTGTAATCTATGTTGGCCAGTGTGTCCAGCTCATTCATTACAATGTCAATGTTGTCACAACCTATTCCAGTAGCCTGAATGGTTATACGCTTGCCTTTGTAAAGACCTGTTGCGGTGCGAAACTCCCGGTTGCTTACCATGCACTCCACGCTGTCCAGCATGGCGGCAATGATATCCACGCGGCCTGGGTCTCCTACCAGAATCACCTTATCGGCCAACTGCTCAGGTTTAAGATGCAGGTGGAAACATGAACCGTCATCATTGATGATAAGTTCTGATGGGGCAAAGTAGGTACTCATAGGCTTATCGGTTAAGATAGTTGATTTCTGTTGTGCGGATCTCATTCTCCATTTTGATGACTTGCTTTTCTGCGTTCAGCACCTTATCCTCAAACTCCAGCAGTTGGGCGCTTATGCGTTCTTTTTCCTGCTTGGATGCAGCGGCGTAATCATTGCGCTGTTTCTCAAGCTTAGAGGCATCGGCCTCATACTGATTCTTCAAATCAGTCCAACGCTCATAGAGCTGTGCTGCATCCTGGCTCTGGAAGTCAGATAGCTCGTTATATGTAGTGACGTCATCAATCATGAATGAGAATGAACCTTGCTCAGCTTTCTCTGCAAGTTCATAACGGAGCAGCGTGAGACGCTGACGGGCACTGCGTACCTCACGGAAGTCAGTTTGTGTCTCAGCTATTGACAGAAGGCGTGCGGCACGATGTATTGCCAATGTATCACCACCCTCATAGTTGAATTTGGGATTTCCCTGGTAAGGAATGAAGACATATATGCAAACTGTGTCCTGCGGCTGACGGCGGTCTGTGGCAAACCAACCCAGATTGTTGGCCTCATCAATCACGTACAGGTAGTCATTGGCGGCCGAATTAAATGGCATTCCAATATTCTCTGGTTTGAGAAACTTGCCGGTCTCGCTGTTGTAACGTGATACGAATATATCCAAGCCTCCTATCGACTCACTTCCGTTTGCGGCGTAGTATATGGTGATGCCGTCATTCATGATGAACGGATATCTGATATCTCCGTCTGTCTCAAGTCCGCTCAGGGCAGTCTCATCGGTCCAGCGGTCAAAACTGCGGAACTGCGTGTAAAGATGGTAGTGTCCGTTTATGTCAGGACGGGTATAATAGACTGTCTGTCCCATTTCCGGGAGAAAGGCTTCACCCTCTGTCGGGTTTTCAAAGAAATCAGACATGCGGCCTATTGTTCCGGTTGATTCACCAAGGATATATGAACTGAACAGCTCACTCTTGGCTACCTGAAAACTGTCTATGAAGCAGACCTTAGCTGTGTTGCGAAGCATACGAAACAGCACTTTAAGGCTGTCTGCCATTGTGGTGAAGCGCTCCTCAAGTGCGGGGTCATGCTGTTCCTTATCTGTTGATATACCCTTTACAAAAGCCTCAAAGTTGGTTATGGCCGGCTGATAGTCTTCTGACTCCATATAGTATTCTCCGAGCGCCCGGAAAGCCTTGTAAATCTTCTTTGATGCGGCTTTCTCCAAATACGGAATGGCTTTCTCCTGCTCTCCTGTCTCCATGCAGCATACCCCGTACCAGTAGTTGCGGCTGGCGTCATCGGGTTTTTGCTTAAGATATTTGAGCATGATGGGTTTGGCTTTCTCATAGTCGCCCTGTGAAAAGTATGTGCGGCCCTGCTGGAGTGTCTGCGATGAAACTCCTAAGCTTACCAGAAGCAATAATATAGTGATTCTGATGTGTTTCATACAGGCAAAGATATATAATTATTTGCTACTTTTGCACCGCATTTTATAATAGAGACAAAGATGAAAGGATTTGCGACAGTATTGCTTCTGGTGACATCAAACATATTCATGACTTTTGCATGGTACGGCAACCTCAAGCTTCAGGAGATGAAAATAACTACAGACTGGCCGCTTATCCTTATCATACTGGCGTCATGGGGTCTGGCTCTTTTTGAGTACTGCTTTATGATCCCGGCCAACCGCATAGGGTCCGATATCAACGGCGGGCCGTTCAACCTGGTCCAGCTCAAGGTCATCCAGGAGTGCATTTCGCTTATAGTATTCTCGCTTATCCTGGCCTTCTGTTTCAAAACCCAGTCGCTGCACTGGAACCATCTGGTCTCATTCGTGTTACTGGTTATTGCCGTTTTCTTTGCTTTTTTGAAATAGAATGTCCAAACCGTCCTGTTAGCAACCCCTTGTCATAGTTTCCCCATAACTTACCATAGCTTATTAAAACAATACTTATATGTCACTTAACAGAAAGCTGCTGACGCTTGCAATACTTGTGTTTGGTATCCCTCACTGGGTGCAGGCGGAGGAGAAGCAACGCAAATTTGAAATCAACGTGGGAATCTCCACACCTGGAATGATAGAAATGCAAGATTCTGAATTGTCTGGTCTTGGTTTCGAGCATTTTGATGATTATTATGATCAGCCGTTGAGCGATTTGGATAAAGAATCATATAAATCAACATTGTATCCATGTCTTTCGGTTGAGGCTGCCTATAAACTGGCCGATGCAGGTTTCTTTAAACGTTTGGATCTGGTAGGATTTGTAGGTTTGCATAATGTATATTTTGAAAATATTGACATTGTCAATAATAACATCAGTAAAGAAACAGCGACAAAACTGGATATTCTGGTAGGAATCAGATATAACATAATAAAGAATACCTATTTCAATATGTATTCTCAATTTATGGCAGGTGGTGCTGTTGGCGTCAAATCGGGTTACTGGAAAATGATGTCCGAAAAATGGTCTGAAGGAGGTAGCCCTACAATGCAGTTCACGTTTCTTGGCTTTAATGTAAAACTGGGACGCAGGGAAAGCAGGCTGGGAGCAATGGTTGAACTAGGATTTGGATCTGAATATGCAGTAAGTAATTTATTTATAATTCCAGGTGTCAGGACAGGTTTAAGCTATAAATTCTGATTGTTATGAAAAAGATTGCTTTATATACTTTGTTGTTTATTACAGCAGGTTTTGTGTCCTGTAAAGGAAAAGAATGGGATACTGAGCAGGAATTGAAGGAACTGACATTCAGCTGGTTATACTTTGTAGAAGATGTTATGTCTTATTCGGTGGATT
>Ga0310786_10013297_pt1 | contig 10149 bp, 10 predicted proteins | sample AusTroGonzalo_MG_FD_203881 | JGI IMG/M metagenome (GOLD analysis project Ga0310786, IMG submission 203881) | Bovine rumen microbial communities from tropical cattle in Woodstock, Queensland, Australia - Gonzalo_03 (v2) (version 2) | ecosystem: Host-associated > Mammals > Digestive system >... | reverse complement strand
GCTGTCGTCGGCAAATGTGATGTAGAAGAAGACGAAGATCTGGCTATGCGATTTGGAGTTCGCAACATCCCAACTGTTGTCTTCCTGAAGGACGGCAAGGAAGTGGATCGAAGCGTGGGTCTTGTTCCTCGTCCTCTGCTTGAAGAGAAAATCAAAGCAATGTTATAAGTTATGAGTACCTTTGAAGAAGACCTCCTCAATGATGCTGAGGACGATCGTTTGACGGTCGAATACATCAAGAACTACTTACCACAGGAACTCAAGGACAAGTTCACGGAGGAAGAACTCTACTATTTCATCGACGTTATCGGCGAGTACTATGTCGATTTGCTCGACAAACATTCTGGCGACGAAGACATTGATATCGACGTAGAGGAAGTGGCAAAGTATGTTGCGAAGCAAGCCAAGAAGGACAAGATGGGCGACTTCGATCCTGAAGACCTTCGTTGGGTTGTGGACGGCGAACTGGAGTACGGCGAAAGCCAAGAACAGTAAAAAGTTTTTTTCATACACTATGGAACAACCCCTTCTTATTTATAATACGCTAAGCAGGCAGAAGGAACTCTTCAAACCACTCAATCCGGGAAGAGTCGGAATGTATGTCTGCGGCCCTACAGTCTATGGTGATGCTCACCTCGGACACGCTCGTCCAGCCATCACTTTTGACCTGCTTTTCCGTTATCTGCAACATATCGGCTACAAAGTTCGCTATGTTCGAAACATTACGGATGTAGGTCATCTTGAGCACGATGCTGACGAGGGCGAGGACAAGATTGCAAAGAAAGCTCGACTGGAACAGCTTGAGCCGATGGAAGTGGCACAATATTACACCAATCGCTTCCATGAAGCTATGGATGCATTAGGTTGTTTGCCACCAAGCATCGAGCCTCACGCAACAGGTCACATCATCGAGCAACAGACTCTTGTCAAGCAGATTCTCGACAACGGCTATGCTTACGAAAGCAACGGAAGCATTTACTTCGACATCGAGAAGTACAACAAGGACCATCGATGGGGCATTCTTTCTGGTCGAGACCTCGAGAACATCAAGGACGCGAGCCGCGATCTGGCCGGAGTTGGCGAGAAGAAGAATCAGGCAGACTTCGCTTTGTGGAAGGCCGCACAACCTGAGCATATCATGCGTTGGCCTAGTCCTTGGAGCGATGGATTCCCTGGTTGGCATTGCGAATGCACGGCTATGGGCCGCAAGTACTTAGGTGAGCACTTCGACATTCATGGCGGAGGAATGGACCTCATCTTCCCGCATCATGAATGCGAGATTGCTCAGGCGGTTGCGAGCCAAGGCGAACAGATGGTCCACTACTGGATGCACAACAACATGATTACGATTGACGGCAAGAAGATGGGCAAGTCGTACAACAACTTCATCACTTTGCCCGAGTTCTTCAGCGGCAATCATCCACTTCTCCAGCAGGCTTACACGCCGATGACGATTCGCTTCTTCATCCTGCAAGCCCACTATCGCTCGACGGTTGACTTCGGCAACGAGGCTCTGCAAGCTGCGGAAAAGGGACTGGCAAGACTGATGGACGGACTCAAGAATCTGCGTCGTCTGCAAGAAGGACAAAAGGTGAAAGGTCAGCCTCAAGTAGAGATGAAGTACGTCGACGAACTTCGCACAAAGCTCTACGACGCGATGAACGACGACCTGAATTCGCCCATCGTCATCAGCCATCTGTTCGACGCTTGCCGAGTCATCAATACGCTCACGGACAAGAAAGCAAGTATCACAGCCGAAGTGGCTCAGGCTTTGCTCCAACTCATGGAGACCTTCACGACAGAGATTCTTGGTCTTCGCCAAGATACAGGCGTCAGCAACAAGGCTCGCGAAGAGGCTTTCGGAGCAGTTGTGAACATGCTTCTGGAGCAAAGACAAGCGGCCAAGGCCGAGAAGAACTGGGCTCTCAGCGATAAGATTCGTGACGATTTGGCGGCTCTGGGCTTTGAAGTCAAGGACACAAAAGACGGCTTCTCCTGGACGCTCAACAAGTAGGACGAAAACAACCCCAGTTACGATGCCAAACGTAACACGTTAACTTTGCCAACATAACACGTTAAGTTTGCAATCGTAACACGTTAAGTTTGGGATTTAACTACGTTATCTTTTAAAAGCAAGCACGCCTAGCAGGAAAACTAGGCGTGCTCTCTTTATATCTGGCCCGTTTCTACCTGACGGACAACGCGTTCTATGAGTTTATCCTCCTCTTCCGGATGATACTCTTTCTTCAGGCTGGCTCGGAAAGTCCAGGCAAAAACCTGATAGAATGCAGCTCTGGCCGGACCTAGAAAAGCCTGCACAATTTCGTAGGAAGACTGATTGCATTCCCTGTCCACAAGCTTGATGAGGAGCTTGCCTTGCGAGTAGGTGAGCTTCTTCATCTGAGGCGTATAAATCTCCTTGATTTCCCGCTCAACCGCACTAATATGGGCAGCCTTCTCCTTCTTTGTTGGAAGAGCCTCAAGCGCAACATAAGTCTCCTCGAGAAGCGCACTAGCCTGTTGAGCGATAGGAAGAACCTTCTTCACATTATTGACGAGACGATTATAGGCCTTCCTCTGCTTCTCGCTCTTGAACTTGAGTGGCGGATACACCCAAAGCTCAGGCAAAAGGTAGCACCAAACCGTATCGCCATCCTCGATGAGAGGCTTTACATAGCGAAACCTCTGCAGCTTCAGCTTGTAGTGGACCGGCTCTTGGGGCAGCTCGTCGAAATCCTCTTCCTGAGCATAAACGAACCCGCTCAGAAGCATCAACAAGCTAAATATAATCGTCTTACGTATCATATCCGCTGCAAAAGTACTACTTTTTAGTTCATAGTGCATAATTCACAGTTCATAATTATGTTTTTTTAATTATTGTCTGACACAAAAAACTATGAACTTTGGACTATGAATTATGAACTTTTTTTCGTACCTTTGCACTTGTTATGAGCACAATCATCTACGATTCGCCTGTCTTCGGGCCCATTCACAGCCGTCGTTTAGGCATTTCTCTCGGCATAAATCTCCTGCCGAAAGGAGGGAAGAAGTGCAGTTTCGACTGCATCTATTGCGAGTGTGGCCTGAACAAAGAGCGGCGCACCAAGAACCCTCTGCCTACCGCAGATGAGGTTGTAGAGGGACTTCGCAACAAGCTCCTCGAACTGAAGGCTGAAGGCATCGTTCCCGATGTGCTGACTTTCGCAGGAAACGGCGAGCCAACTCTGCATCCAAGCTTCCCTGAAATTGTCGATAGAGTGCGCGAAGTCAGGGATTCTCTCTGCCCGTCAGCAAAGATGAGCATTCTCTCGAATGCCACACAAATTCGCCGTCCTGAGATTCGCGAAGCCCTACTCCACTTCGACAACAACATTCTGAAGCTCGACACAGTCAACCCTACATATATAAATAAGGTAGACCGTCCGCAAGGACATTATGATGTGGAGGAGCAAATCCGCTGCCTCGAACTCTTCCAAGGGCATTGCATCATCCAAACAATGCTCATGAAAGGCGAGTACGAAGGGCAGTCTCTCGACAACACAACCGAAGATTTCGTAGCGCCCTATCTCAAGGCTTTGGCACGCATAAAACCCCAAGCCGTAATGCTCTACACCCTCGATAGGGAAACGCCCGTCAGCGGCCTCGAGAAAGCAACTCCCGAAGCCATGCAATCCATCGCTTCCCGCATCCGCTCCCTCGGCATCGAAGTCTCCGTCAGTTGCTGAACGATGGACTTGCCACACTATTCCAAATCTTTCGTCTTTCTGCTCTCAAACTTCAAATAACTCTTTCCCTCTTGCATATTAATAGAAAAACAGCGACCACTTTGGTGGTCGCTGTTTATTTAACAAGTGTTGAGTTTAAAAATCACTGATTGTCTTGAAACCGCGCGGTATGCTCGTCCACGAACTGCCGTTATTGACTCTGTCAACAAGTTCATAGCAAATGGGGTCTTTTTCCTTTAGATCTGCTTGAATAATTTGATAGATATAATGGTCTGCCCCTTTGAATTGAGGGTCTATTTGATCAACAATCAGTCGTTCTTGGGTTTGCTCATTGGGGTCTTCGATGTAGTTCTTTACTGTTTCCGGAACATTTTCAATATCTTTTTCGGAGATTGTGGTGCCGTTCTTGAGTGTAACGCTGCGAACTACTGGACGGTATTCATAATTATCCCAGAAATTGGAAGAACACATATTGCCATATCTCCGATTTTCCTTTGAATTGCATCTCTTCATAATTTCCAAATCAATTCCTGTGATAGAATTATATGAGTCAATATTGTCGTAGTGGTCATAACATTCAAGATCGACGCTGCAGTCCTTCAAAGTTCCTTTAGGTTCTGTGATTTTGAAATAGAACGCAGGATAATAATAATACCAATCATCTGAAAACCCAGATGGTATCACTTCCACAGTAAGGAACTTGCTGACATCATGATCCTCTATGTACTTTTCCCATTTCTCCTTCAGTCCATTGATTTGAGGCTGCAGGGGTGCAAGAACTGTCTCGTCGAACTGTTTGCGAGCGTCTTTCTCTACCTTTTCGCAATAGAAGTTATCACTATAATAAATCAGAAACTCCTTCAGTTGCTTGTAAGTTACACTCTCGTACTTCTTCTGGTCTTCTGGCGTCTTTAATGCTTCACGGATAGTACTAACCTGATCATAAAACGACGAGAAATGCTCGTCTTTCTGTGCCTGTTTCTCGAGCACACTTTCCGACAAGGGTTCCAAAATACTCTTGTTCAATGCACGAGAATCGAGGATGTATTGAGTCAGAGATACAATGCCAAAAATGACAGCTGCAAGCGCCAACAGACCAACACCAATTTTCTTTTGTCTAGCAGTCAGTTCCATCTTTGGCATAGTCAAGTTCACGGGTTCCTCTGCCACAATTTGATTCTTGTGTGTAAGAAACGATTTTCCCTTACAGTATGGGCACTCTGTTAGTCTTTGTGAAATAAGATGGTTGCACCTTCCACAACGTTTAACAGGCTTGAAATCTAACGTTTTCATGACTTTTAAATCTCTTCACTTTGCTTGTTTTCTTCGGGCATAACTGCTGCTCGATGAATATCACCCAAATCACGAACATCATTGGCTATCTGTGGACGGATGCTAATACATTCGCTTATGAAACGGAAAAAGGATATAACAATCCACGCTAGATAAACACTGGCAACAGTTAAGAGAATCCATGCCAATAGATAGATAAGGAATAGCCAATCATGGTAAAAATCCATCTCGCCTGTTAGGAGGCAAAATAAATACAATAATGCACCACCGACAGGAGGCAGAAGACCGATGTACATTCCAAGACACTCGCCATAACTCTTAATAGCATGAGCCCACAGTGGTATTGCTACTATATTATCACCCACCTTTACATGTGCATCAATATTTGCAATACGGCTTTTCCAGAAGAAAAAGATAAGAAAGGCCGTGAGATATAAATATATGAAAAATAATGTAATGCCTACAAAGCCTACAAACTTGTCCCAACCAGAATCAAGCGGGCCAATAAAATCATCAAATGAGTCATATATTAAATATGTAACAACTAGTGGCACCACAAAGGCCAATATGCCAAAGAGAAAATATACCCACTTCTGAGGTTTAATAAAAAACTTACCATTGTCAATGATACGCATAAGCGCATACATCCAATTTTTAATTAGGGATAATACATTCATAGTGAATAAAAGTTAGTTTAGTTATGACGGAAAAGGGTCCGTCGCCCGCAATTATTTATTAGTTATTAATACTCTCACACTGCAAAAATAAGAAATATTATTTTTCGACGCATACTTTTTCAAAAAAAATCATTACTTGCACAAATTATAAGATTAGTCTAAATATACATCTTCAACTAACTCTACTTCTATTTTCTTCATATTTAACATTTGGATTTGTAGCTCAATTTGAATTATATTGGGCATTTTTACTGCAGCTGTTATACAAACGTAACATATTATGTTTTAGGACTTAACATACTGCATTGATTATTTTAATAAGGAGTGATTAAGGACAATTATTCACAGATTCACAATTCACAGTTTATTTTTGAGCCCTTGCACTCAAACATCTAAACTAAGAATGTTAATTATTATTAATATTTATTTATATATTAATAAAGAAAGATAAATCTTTCTAGAAGTATGCAACCCTTCAAAAAATAACTGTGAATTGTGAATCTGTGAAGGGTTGCTATTTTTCTCTTTGCTGAACAATTTGAAAGTCGTTCAGGCTCCTTTCAATACCTTATCCACGCTGCCTTCTTCGAGCAGGCGTTCCTGTGCTTCGTCGTAACTCAGGCCGAGCGACTCCTGAATCATTCTTGTACCACGGTTTACGAGCTTGGCGTTGGTGAGTTGCATCTTCACCATTTTGTTGCCCTTAACTCGCCCCATACGAATCATCAGCGAGGTGGAAATCATGTTGAGCACCATTTTCTGCGCTGTGCCGCTCTTCATGCGACTGGAGCCTGTTACGAACTCGGGACCGACTATCGTCTCAATAGGATGCTCGCAGGCTGCAGCCAAGGGCGTATCAGGATTGCTGGTAATGCAGCCTGTTAGCAGTCCGTTCTTTCTTGCTTCGCTGACGGCTCCTACCACATAAGGCGTCGTGCCTGAGGCTGCTATGCCAAGAACTGTATCGTCTGTCGTAGGAGAGAACTTCTGCAAGTCTTCCCAGCCCTTTTCAGGGAAATCCTCAGCCTTCTCGACTGCATGCCGCAAAGCTCTGTCACCACCTGCAATGAGGCCTATCACGAGGTCTTCCGAAACGCCGAAAGTGGGAGGCAATTCGCTGGCATCGAGCACACCAAGACGGCCACTCGTCCCAGCTCCCACATAGAAGAGTCTGCCACCTCGCTTCATCCTCGGCTCGATGGCTTCCACAAATGCCTGTATCTGCGGAAGAACCTTGCGCACAGCCTCCGCCACCAACGCATCTTCCTGATTGATATGCGTCAGCAATTCGCCTACCGGCATCTGCTCCAAATCGTCGTAATGCGACGGCTGCTCCGTAATGGGTATCTTGCCTTCAAAGTCTGCCATTTCCCAATGCTTGTATTAAAAAAGTGGCGATTCCATCGAAGGAATCACCACTTATTATAGAGATAAATTCTTAGTCGGCAAGCTTTGCGCAAATGAACTCGCGGTTCAGTCGAGCAATGTTGCTGATGGTCTCGCACTTAGGACATACAGCTTCGCAAGCACGGGTGTTTGTGCAGTTGCCGAAGCCCAGTTCGTCCATCTTCGCTACCATAGCCTTTGCACGCTTTGCAGCCTCTACCCTACCCTGGGGAAGCAGAGCAAGTTGGCTAACCTTCGAGCTGACGAAGAGCATTGCAGAGCCGTTCTTGCAGGCTGCTACGCAAGCTCCGCAACCGATGCAGCTTGCGCAATCCATAGCCTCGTCGGCATCTTCCTTCGGAATAAGGATAGCGTTTGCATCCTGAGCCTGACCTGTGCGAACAGATGTATAACCGCCTGCTTGCATAATCTTGTCGAAGGCATTGCGATCGACCATGCAGTCCTTGATAACAGGGAAACCTGCAGAGCGCCAAGGCTCAACGGTAATGGTCTCGCCGTCCTTGAACTTACGCATGTAGAGCTGGCAGGTTGTAGCTCCGCGCTCGGTCTTGCCATGAGGCGTGCCGTTGATGTAGAGCGAGCACATACCGCAGATGCCTTCGCGGCAGTCGTGGTCGAACACGAAAGGCTCCTTGCCCTCGTTGATAAGCTCCTCGTTCATGATGTCGAGCGCCTCGAGGAAAGAGGTGTCGTCGGGAATGTTCTTCAACTCATGCGTGTCGAAGTGACCCTTGTCCTTAGGACCGTTCTGCTTCCAGAACTTTATCGTAACACTTATATTCTTAGCCATTGTTTTGTGAGTTTATGAGTTTTTCAGTTTATGAGTTTATGAGTTTTTCAATCTAGATGCTTCAAAGTATATATTAAAGAAGAAAGCATCTTGTTTACTTCAGAATTTAAGTCCATTACCTCTTGGTAGTCTTGTTGATCAACATATTGAAAATCGTATGAGAGAATCAATTGTGTCTCAAGTTCATTTGACGAACCAAGAGATATGAGCAGGAAATGAGAATGTTCGCGCTCTGTCTCACGACCATAACCTTCGGCAATATTGGAGGGAATGGAAACAGAACAACGTCGCATCTGACTCACTAAGCCAAAACGCTCCTCCTCAGGATAATAAGCAGTTATCTCATATATCTTACGGGTAAGCTTCATGCTCTTCTGCCAAACAGTCAAATCCTTGTAGGTTCCCATTTCCTTAACTTAAAAACTTAAGAACTCAAAAACTTAAGAACTAATTTTTATAATTACGCTGTTGTACCTTGATAATCTCGTATTTGAGGGGCTCTTTGATGAGTTCAGGAGCTTTGTCGTCGCTGCCTTGATAGTCCCAGCAACCTACGTAGAAGAAGTTCTCGTCGTCGCGCTTTGCTTCGCCTTCCTCTGTCTGGTGCTCCTCACGGAAGTGACCGCCACAGCTCTCTTCACGATGCAAAGCATCATAAGCCACAAGTTCACCCATCAGGATGAAGTCGCGAAGGTGGATAGCCTTATCAAGCTCGACATTCAGACCTTCCTTAGAACCTGGAATGAAGAGGTTGGTGTCGAACTCCTTGCGAAGATCCTTGAGCAGTTTCAAACCTTCCTCCAAGCCTTCCTTCGTGCGACCCATACCAACATGCTCCCACATAATGTGACCGAGTTCCTTGTGGATGGAGTCAACAGAACGCTTGCCCTTGATGTTCATCAAGCGGTCAATCTCTGCCTCAACAGCCTTCTCCGTAGCCTCGAACTCAGGCATATCGGTAGAAAGACGAGGCCATATTGCCTGGTCTGCAAGGTAGTTCTGGATGGTGTAAGGCAGTACGAAGTAACCGTCGGCCAAGCCCTGCATAAGAGCAGAAGCACCAAGACGGTTTGCTCCATGATCGGAGAAGTTGCACTCGCCAATTGCGAAGAGGCCAGGAATAGTAGTCTGCAGTTCGTAGTCAACCCAAACACCGCCCATCGTATAATGGATTGCGGGGAAGATCATCATTGGATAGTAGTAGTCAACACCATCCTTTGTGCAAGCCTTCTCGCCTGGATTGACGTCGGTAATCTCTTCATACATATCGAAGAGGTTGCCGTAACGCTGACGAATCTCGTCGATGCCGAGACGCTGGATGCTCTCGGAGAAGTCGAGGAAGACTGCAAGACCTGTGTTGTTCACGCCAAAACCTTTATCACAACGCTCTTTGGCTGCGCGGCTTGCAACGTCGCGAGGAACGAGGTTACCAAAGGCAGGATAGCGACGTTCGAGGTAGTAATCGCGGTCCTCTTCAGGAATCTCATAGCCCTGCTTGGTGCCTGCCTGAAGTGCCTTAGCGTCCTCAAGTTTCTTTGGAACCCAGATACGGCCATCGTTACGAAGTGATTCGGACATCAAAGTGAGCTTCGACTGCTTGTCGCCATGAACAGGAATACAAGTCGGATGAATCTGAACATACGAAGGATTTGCCATCATAGCGCCCTTGCGGAAGCATTGGATAGCAGCTGTGCAGTTACATCCCATCGCATTTGTAGAAAGGAAGTAAGTGTTGCCATAACCGCCAGTAGCGATTACAACGGCGTTTGCAGAGAAGCGCTCCAGCTTGCCTGTAACGAGGTTCTTGGCAATAATGCCGCGAGCTCTGCCGTCAACAATCACCACATCTTCCATTTCATAACGGGTGAAGAGCTTCACCTTACCGCGCTGAACTTCCTTAGAGAGAGAAGAATAAGCGCCAAGAAGAAGCTGCTGACCAGTCTGTCCCTTTGCATAGAAGGTACGGCTTACCTGCGCACCACCAAAGCTACGGTTAGCAAGCATGCCACCATATTCGCGAGCAAAAGGCACGCCTTGAGCTACGCATTGGTCGATGATGTTGTTCGAGACCTCTGCCAAACGATAAACGTTAGCTTCGCGAGCACGATAGTCACCACCTTTAACTGTGTCGTAGAAGAGGCGATAAACTGAGTCGCCATCGTTCTGATAGTTCTTGGCTGCATTGATACCACCCTGAGCGGCAATAGAGTGAGCGCGACGAGGGCTGTCCTGAATGCAGAAGTTATATACGTTGAAG
>Ga0310786_10013294_pt1 | contig 10149 bp, 8 predicted proteins | sample AusTroGonzalo_MG_FD_203881 | JGI IMG/M metagenome (GOLD analysis project Ga0310786, IMG submission 203881) | Bovine rumen microbial communities from tropical cattle in Woodstock, Queensland, Australia - Gonzalo_03 (v2) (version 2) | ecosystem: Host-associated > Mammals > Digestive system >... | reverse complement strand
CGGAGACAAGCTCGATTTCATCTGCGATTATTACTCTTACGATATGGAGTATCAGGATACATATTACCTCGGTGATACGCTGACAGTTACTGATAATATGACAGTAGCAAATGCTGTTATCCCTGATGGTGAGGTCCGTATAACCTACCTCTTCACCGATATCTACGATCAGGAATACTGGTCAGAGGCTATAAGCAAATAAGATCTTTCCCCGCTTTTTCAAAGCGGGGATTCTTTTTAATGACTTCTTAATAATTCCCATGATATAATCATCACAGAAAGTGAGGGATGGCAATGTTTTTCAGTATACTAAAAAAAGACCTTAAACGTAAAAAGACCATGAATATTATACTGCTGCTTTTTGTGATACTATCGACCATGTTCGTCACGAGCAGTGTAAACAACATTACCGCTGTCATGGGAGGACTGGACGACTTCTTTGAGAAGGCTGGAGTGGCAGATTATATCATTCTTGAGCAGTACCGGGATGGTGCCCCGATATCGGAATGTCTTGACAATACTCCTGAGATAAACGGCTACAAGTGCGAACACATGGTTTATGTCAGTGAGGACTTCTTCGAGAAGGATGGCGAACGTCTTTTCCGCTCAGGTACAAGCATAATGGTGATGCCTGTCGGCGAGGCGAAGCTTAACTATTTCGACGAGGACAACAAGACGATATCATCCGTGGAAAAAGGCAATATATATCTTTCTGCTTACTTTGCGGACATGATAGGTCTCAGCGTCGGTGACAGGTTTGATCTTGTTTTCGGAGACCAGAGATTGAACGTAAGGTTTGCAGGTATCTCCAAGGATGCTCTGCTCGGTTCTGACATGTTCGGAAATCCAAGATTTATTCTTAATGATGAGGATTACGCATATCTGACCTCTGACCCGAAGGCAGTTGAGGGACTTGCACTTAATATCTACTATGTCGATACAGACGATGTCAAGGCGGTCAATTCAGCTCTTTCAGACAACATAAATGTTGTATTCAGCGGAGATATATCTGTCATCAAGAAGACCTATTTCATGGAGATGATGATCGCTGTGATACTTCTCGTTGCAAGTGTTATCCTCATGATAGTGTCATTTGTAGTGCTTCGTTTCACTATCGGCTTCACAATTGCTGAGGAATTCCGTGAGATAGGCGTTATGAAAGCAATGGGACTGAAAAATTCGGCGATCAGACTGCTCTACCTTACAAAGTATATCGGCATCTCAGCTATCGGAGCATTTATCGGCTGTATTGCCGGAATACCCTTCGGTAATATGCTAATAAAGAGTGTCATAAGGAAGATGTATTTCAGCTCGGATAATACTGTGCTTCTCGGAATTCTTTGCAGTTTCGGAGTAGTGCTTGTGATCCTGCTGTTCTCATGGAGATGCACCGCAAAGATAAAGAAACTCTCACCGATCGATGCTGTAAGAAGCGGTCAGACCGGCGAACGCTTCCGCAAAAAGAGTTTTATGCAGCTCGGAAGGAGCAGGCTCAGCACAACAGGCTTCCTTGCGGCGAATGACGTTGTGAGCAGTCCCAAGCAGTTTGGTCTCATCAGCATCATATTCATGATATGCACCCTGCTTGTAATGATAATCTCAAACTCAGTCCATACTCTAAAGAGTGAAAAGCTTCTCTACCTCTTCGGAGTAACGAAAAGTGACCTCTATATGGCCTGTACCGATATAATGTTTGAGGTGGACAGGGGAACGATGACTCTTGATGAAGCACTTGATGGTATCGAGAAGAAGCTCGCTGACAACGGTATCCCCGGAAAGGCGCATACCGAGTGCATTTACAATGTTCCTGTCGTTTCGGAAAACGGTAAGGACAATATCCGCTTCCAGCACTGCAAGGACACAAAAGCTTCAGATTACGTCTATAAGAAGGGAACACCTCCGGCTTATGCGAATGAGATAGGTCTTACAGAGACTGCCGCAAAGGATCTCGGTGTATCCATCGGCGACAAGGTAACGATAGACCTTTACGGCAACGTTGACGATTATCTCGTAACAGCAATTTTCGATTCCATGTCCAATCTCGGAAGGAGCGGACGTTTCCATGAGGATGCTCCTGTTCCTAATACGCATATATCAGGATATTTTGATATACAGGTGGATTTCAACGATCACCCTGACAAGGCAACTATAAAGGAACGTGCAGCTCTTTGCAAGGAGATATTCGACTGCGAAAAGGTAATGAACGTCAACGAATTTGTTGAGAACACGACAGGTGTTGCAGATGCACTTGACGCTCTGAAAAAAATGGAGCTGATTCTGACAGTCATTGTCGTAATCATGATAAGCGTTCTTATGGAGCGCTCATTCATTGCGAAGGAGAAGTCAGAGATAGCGCTGATGAAGGCACTCGGCTTCCGTACACGCTCAATAATCGCACAGCATACGCTCCGCTTCGTGATAACAGGCGTTATATCATCGCTGCTTGCGGCGATACTCTGCCGTCCGCTCACAAAGCTTGCAATTGACCCGGTATTCAAGATGCTGGGCGCAGACAGCGGAGTAGGATATGAGATAGATCCGTTCGAAGTGTTCCTGATATACCCTGGAATAATCGCTGCGGCTACACTTTTAGGCGCTGCATTTACGGCAATATACACGAAAAAGATAAAGGCTTCCGATACAGCCGATATTGAATGATAAGGAGAATAGCTATGGAGAATATACTTGAAGTCAAAGACCTCTGCAAGACCTACATCGTTAACAAGAGACAGATCAACGTCCTTCGTAATGTGAGCTTCAGCGTTGCAAAGGGGGAGATGGTAGCTATTATGGGCCCCTCGGGCTCGGGAAAGTCCACACTCCTTTATTCGGTTTCCGGTATGGACAGGATGACGGCAGGAGAAGTGCTTTTCAGCGGAAAGAGCCTTTCCGGGATGAGCGAGAATGAGCTTTCGAGGGTACGCCTTGAGGACATGGGATTTATCTTCCAGCAGATGTATATGATGAAGAACCTTTCCGTCCTCGATAATATCATACTTCCGGCTGTGAAGTCGAAGAAGATAAAGGAGAGTCGTAAGAAGACAGTCGAACGCGGACAGGAGCTTATGAGGAAACTTGGGATAATCGACGTCGCAGGAAATGATATCAACGAGGTTTCGGGAGGACAGCTCCAGAGAGCCTGCATATGCCGCAGTATGATAAACAGTCCGGAGATGCTTTTTGCCGATGAACCAACCGGCGCACTTAATCGTTCCTCGTCCGATGAGGTCATGGAGGAGCTGGTAAAGCTCAACAACAGCGGAACATCGGTTATGCTCGTTACCCACGATGCGAAAGTAGCAGCAAGATGCTCAAGGGTGTTATTTATAGTTGACGGAAACATAAAAGGCGAGTATAATATAAACAGGGAAGAGCCCCTCAGAACAAGGGAGCGCTCTCTCAATAACTGGCTTATGGAAATGGGTTGGTAAAATGGTTGATATACTTCTCGTTGAAGATAATACGGAGCTCTGCGGACTTCTCTGCGAGCTCCTCCGGGCTGAAGGCTATACAGTCAGCAGTACAGATACCGGAGAAAAAGCCTTGTCCCTGTATGAAAAATACGGGGCAAGGCTCGTTCTGCTCGATATTAACCTTCCGGGGATGGACGGATTTACAGTCTGCCGGGCTATCCGCGAAAAGGAAAATACTCCGATTATGATACTGACCGCAAGAGCTGAACGCGAGGACAAACTTAACGGGATCCTTCTCGGTGCTGATGATTATATCGAAAAGCCGTACGATATAGATATCCTTCTCGCTAAGATAAAGGGCATATTCCAGCGCAGGCTTGCAAGGGATATCATTACAGAAGGCGAGCTTGTTCTCGACCTCAATTCCGAGACTGTGACAAGAAACGGTGAACCGCTCCCTATGTCGATGAAGGAATTTGCCATTCTGCGTATGCTCATCGAAAACAAGGGACAGACTGTCGCGAAGGAACAGCTATTTAACAGGATATGGGGAAGCGACAGCGAATCTGAGCCGCAGACGCTAACAGTACATATCAAATGGCTTCGCGAAAAGATAGAAGCTGATCCACGCTCACCGCAGATGATACAGACTGTCTGGGGCAAGGGCTATCGATGGGGAGGCTGATATGAAGGGCTACAAAAGACTTGCCGCCGCCGCAGTTCTTGTGCTTGCCGCAGTTATCGTATTTGTCAATATTACAGTCATGCGGAAATATGAGAAAAGTGTGAAGCAGTACAAGGTCGATATCAGCCGTGTTGAACGAGAGATAGCAGAAAATGGTGAAGCAGGCGAGCATGATACCATAACAGGCGTTTTTGAATATGACGGCAGCGAGGATTTCTATATTTCCGACAGTGAATATGTTATTCGTGAAATATGCGGTAAGATTTACCGGATAGAATATACGGAAGCTCGTGCTGACAGACCTGATATGCTGAGGATAAATCTTGCGCTTTTTGCAGGTGCAGGTGCTATTCTCTGGATAGTGATGCACATCGGAAAAAATATAATCAGACCATTCAACAGGATAAGCCGTGTTCCTATCGAGCTTTCCCGCGGAAATCTTACAGTTCCGCTTACAGAGAACAAGAGCCGATATTTTGGCAAATTCGTCTGGGGACTTGATATGCTCAGGGAGGAGCTTGAGTCTGCACAAAAGAAGAACCTTGAACAGGCGAGAGATGAGAAAACTATGCTGCTTTCGCTCTCGCATGATATCAAAACTCCGCTTTCCGCGATAAAGCTCTACGCCGGAGCTCTTTCACGCGGTATATACAGTGACCGTGAAGGACAGCGGAAGGCTGCGGAGAACATTTCTGCGAAGGCCGACGAGATAAGCGGTTATGTCACGGAACTCATAAAAAGTCTCAGTGACGGCTTTATGGAGCTTCAGGTAAAGGATACTGAGTTTTACATGAGCAAGGTCGTAAATCGCATTATCGATTATTACAGCGATAAACTGAGTGCTTCCGCAATACCTTTTGAAGTCAGCCGTTATGTTGATTGTCTTCTGAGGGGAGACCCGGACAGGCTTGAAGAGGTATTGCAGAATTTGTTTGAGAATGCAATAAAATACGGTGACGGAAAGCAGATCACACTGACTTTTGATGATGAGGAGGATTGCCGGCTCATTACCGTATCAAATACAGGATGTCAGCTTCCGCCGGATGAGCTCACGCATATTTTTGAGAGCTTCTGGCGAGGATCAAATGCTGATAACAAGCCCGGAAACGGTCTTGGACTTTATATCTGCCGCAAACTCATGAATTCCTCAGGCGGTGATATCTTTGCCGCTGTTGAGGACGGTACAATGAAGATAACACTTGTTTGTAAAAAGGCATTTGGCGGTAACGTATGATTACGATCAGACTAAGCAAAAAGCTGCTCAGAGAAGAGCAGCTTTTATTATCGAAATTTCACAGTTTATTCATAAATACCATAATAGTATGGGTTGACTTGCTATAAAAATAGTGTTATAATTACATCATAGACATCTTATTGGTAAATATTAACCCATATTTTTCAGACAAAATATAATTAAGGGGATGAGAAATGATGCAAACGATAAATGATATTTCGTTTGAACAGGCATTGGAATATTTCGGAAAAGCCGTGAGCGCATTGATCGTAGCTGATGAGAATGCTGACACTTATCGTGCATTGGTACGCAGAGGTGTTTTTGTGGATGCTCTTGCAGAAACGGGCACCTACAAGGAATTGGTGCATACCTTGTGGTTCCATCACTATGATGACGGCAGAAAAATCACAGATACATATGATGTCTTTATCCCGAATATGAGCAAGTTTACAGGCAAATACAGCAAGCGCCTGAAACTGCTTGTAAATGATATACCGCACCTTGTTCAGATGTCAACACTTCCTATGGATAAGGAAGGATGTTATCTTTTTGTACTTGATGAGCTTGATGAGCGTGTGCATGAGGATGAGGCTGAGACCGAAAATAAGGTAAGCTCGATACAGAATAATATCTATGTGTTTACGATGGCTTTTGACCTTGTAAGCGATACTACAAGCAGCGTTTCGCTTACTGAGATATCGAATGAACCGCTTAACTATCAGATCAGTTATTCCGAATGGCGCAATACTATCGTGAATATGATAGATGAAGAAGATAAGGAACTCTTCCTGAGCCGTTCAGCCCCGGATTATCTGCGTTCTCATTTCAAGCCGGGTCATGTTGAATCTTTTGATATTCAGATGGTCAATCTTGACGGCATATACCAGTGGGTCAAGCTTATTTTCAGCCGTATGGACACTACCAACGATAATGACTACCGTTTCGTTTACATGGTGCAGAACGTTCATGAAACTACTATGAGTATGAAGGCAACGATTAAGCATTATGAGGAACTTGCTTCTACTGATCCGCTGACAACTGTATTTAATCACGGACGCATCGAGGCGGAACTCAGAAATGCAATAGAACAGCATAAAAAGGACGCTTCATCTGCCGGTCTGATGATACTTGACATTGACCACTTCAAGGAAGTCAATGATACACATGGTCATGCTGTCGGAGATATGACACTCGTTCATCTGGTCGAGATAATAAAACAGTCCTTTAGCGGCAAAAATCATGTTATCGGACGCTGGGGCGGCGAGGAGTTTGCCATCGTCATCTATGGTGAAAGTTCAGACGAGCTGAAAGCATCTGCTGAACAGCTCCGTATTGATGTGGAAAAAGCATCATTCGATGTCGTGAAATCTATCACTTGCAGCATTGGTGTGTCAGAGCTTCGTTCAGATGATTTCCCGGAAGATTGGTTTGAACGTGCTGATCATGCCCTTTATACTGCAAAATCCGAGGGCAGAAACCGCGTATGTTATGAATAAAAGAAAAGCAGCGAAGATATCTTCGCTGCTTTATTTTTTTCTTAATTCCCAAAATGCGACAGCGCTTGCAGCTGCAACGTTGAGCGAGTCAACACCGTGATACATCGGTATCTTTATTGTATAGTCGCAGGCTTCGATAGTACATTCGCGTAGTCCCTCGCCCTCAGTGCCAAGTATCACAGCAAGTCGTTCCGTGGATGAAATGACAGGGTCGCTAATGCTTACTGTATCGCTTCTCAGAGCCATAGCTGCTGTTTTGAAGCCGAGACTTTGAAGCTTCCGGATATAATCAGGGGCAGTTTCATCGAGAAAGGTCCACGGTATGCGGAGAACGGTTCCCATGCTCACCCTCAGTGAACGTCTGTAAAGAGGATCACAGCATCCGGAAGTGAGCAGGACAGCGTCAAATCCGAGCGCGGCGGCAGATCTGAATACAGCTCCGACATTTGTTTGGTTCATAACGTCTTCGAGGACTGCTATACGATCGGCACCGCTGAGCACATCTTCAGCGGATGGGAGTTTTTTTCGCTTCATCGCACAAAGTGCGCCCTGAGTAAGCTTGAAACCTGTAAGCTCTGTCATTATCTCAGGATCAGCTGTATAGACCGGTATATCACCGCAGGCTTCGATTATGTCACGCGCCTGACCATTTATGTATTTGCGGTCAAGAAGGAGAGACTCCGGTTCGTAACCTGATGAAAGGGCTACTCTTATGACCTTCGGACTCTCAGCGATGAACAGTCCCGGTGCAGGCTCATAGATGCGCTTAAGCTGAACCTCAGCAGTCTGCGTATAAGGATAGAGTTCAGGTGCAGAGAGATCGGATATTTCAATTATATCGGGCATTTTCAATGCCTCCTTGGTATGTCATAGTTGTTCAGCAAGATCAAGAACAAGTCTTTCGGTCTTTTCCCAGCCGAGGCAAGGATCGGTAATAGACTTTCCGTAGACACATTCGCCTATCTTCTGAGAGCCGTCTTCGATATAGCTCTCTATCATGAGACCTTTGACGAGCTTCTTTATATCGCTGCTGTGACGCATACTGTGGAGTATCTCCTTTGATATGCGTATCTGTTCTTCATACTGTTTGCCGGAGTTTGAGTGGTTGGTATCGACTATGAGAGCAGGATTTTTCAGATCCTTGCCAGCGTAAGTCTCAGCGAGACGGATAAGGTCCTCATAGTGATAATTCGGGAATGAATTTCCTCTGTCGTCAACATATCCGCGGAGTATCGCGTGAGCGTAGGGATTGCCGTCGCTTCTTACCTCGCAGCCGCGGTAGATGAAAGCGTGTGGATGCTGTGCAGCGGTAATGGAATTCATCATTACCGAAATATCGCCGCCGGTAGGGTTCTTCATGCCGACCGGGATGCTCACGCCGCTTGAAACGAGACGGTGCTGCTGATTTTCAACAGAACGAGCACCGATAGCGATATAGGAGAGAAGGTCATCGAGATAGCTGTAATTCTCCGGATAGAGCATTTCGTCAGCCGAGCTGAAACCGGTCTCTGCAAGTGCACGCATATGTAGATTTCTCACAGCAATGATACCGCTTTTTAGGTCAGGCATTGCAGTCGGGTCAGGCTGATGGAGCATACCTTTGTAACCGTCACCGGTTGTGCGGGGCTTTCCAGTGTAGATACGGGGTATCATCATTATTTTGTCCTCGACCTTATCCTGCAATTTGCGCAGACGGGTGATATAATCAAGTACGCTGTCCTCATTATCCGCGGAGCACGGACCTATAACGAGCAGAAAACGTTTTGATTCACCGCTGAAAATAGACTTTACTTCCTCGTCACGCTTTGCTTTGAGAGCGATGAGTTCCTGTGAAAGCGGATGAGCGCCTTTTATTTCGGAGGGATGCGGAAGCTCCCTTACAATATTCATTCCCATAATAACTACTTCCTTCCAGATATAGTCTGTCAGTCTGTAATTGTCACATAATGATGTCAGTTCTGTGCGAGCCAGTCTGTTCCGAAGCGCAGAGCGAGTTGATCGCAGAGAACAAGCGCAGCTGCACTGTCAACGACTACTCTTGCACGGTGTATTACAGCCGGGTCGTGGCGCCCCTTTATCACGAGAGTAGTATCGCTCATATCGCGCATATCAACGGTCTGCTGCTCTTTGAAGATAGAGGGTGTTGGTTTGACAGCTGTTCTTATTATTATCGGCATTCCGTCAGAGATACCGCCGAGTATACCGCCGCTGTGGTTGGTGGAGGTAGTGACCTCGCCGGAAACAGTGCGGAAAGGGTCATTAGCAGCGCTGCCGGTCATATCAGCAAGTGCAAATCCGTCACCGAATTCCACACCCTTGACAGCAGGGATGCTGAAAAGCATATGTGAGAGAACGCTTTCGAGACTGTCGAACCACGGTTCGCCGACACCTGCCGGGAACCCCGTTATAACCGTTTCGAGCCTACCGCCGACACTGTCGCCTTCCTCGCGTGCGGCTTCGATGCGCTTGGTCATGGGGGCTCTTACGTTGTCGTCAAGAACAGCAAAATCAGCTGTGCTGAGTTTTGCAATGTCAGCTTCGAAGTCACCGAAGTTCCTGTCGCTGATACCGCCGCAGGTGAGGATATGTGTACCGATGTATATCCCCTTAGCCTTCAGAGCTTTTATAGCGATAGCTCCGGCAGCAACGAGACCGGCTGTTATTCGCCCCGAGAAGTGTCCGCCACCGCGGAAATCCTGAAAGCCGTGGTACTTCATTTGTGCTGTGAAGTCAGCGTGTCCGGGACGAGCTTTGTATGCGAGCTCACCGTAATCACGGCTGTGCTGATCCTGGTTGGCGATGAGAAGAGTTATTGGAGTACCGGTAGTTCTTCCGTTGAAAATACCGCTTACTATCTTCACCTCGTCAGCTTCGTGACGCGCTGTGGATATCTTTCCTACCGCTTTTCTCAGAGACATCTGAGATGCTATGAATTCTTCGTCAACTTCAATGCCGGGTGCAATGCCGTCGAGTACAGCCCCGATCATCGCGCCGTGGCTTTCTCCGAATATAGTAACTGTCACACTTGAACCAAAGGTGTTCTTCATGATATCATCTCCCGTTCAGATTTACAGATGTAATTATACCACGACCTCAGAGATATGTCAACAAGAAAATTTAGTAATTCACAGCTTCAAAGTCGTGAAGTAAGTTGACACAGACTTCTTTTTGTGATATGATTAGTAAAAATGCTATTGGAGGTAGATTATGAAAGGGAAACTCATCGTTATCGAGGGGCTTGACGGCAGCGGAAAGGCTACTCAGACTGCCCGTTTATTTGATACACTTAAAAATAAGGGCGTAAATGTCCGCAAGGTGTCG
>Ga0310786_10013292_pt1 | contig 10150 bp, 4 predicted proteins | sample AusTroGonzalo_MG_FD_203881 | JGI IMG/M metagenome (GOLD analysis project Ga0310786, IMG submission 203881) | Bovine rumen microbial communities from tropical cattle in Woodstock, Queensland, Australia - Gonzalo_03 (v2) (version 2) | ecosystem: Host-associated > Mammals > Digestive system >... | reverse complement strand
CGGCACCTTCTATCCATCGGTAGAAGCCACGGGCGACTTCGGCACGCTGCTGCCCGTTGACCGCAACACATCGCTGTGGCTGCGCACGGCTGCAGGCCATAATTTCGGCGACGACCAATCGGTGTTCGGCAATACATACCTGGGTGGTTTCCGCAACAACCGTGTAGACTATCGCGATGCGTTCCAGTATCGCACGGCACTGGCCATGCCAGGTGCCGACATAGATGCCATACAGGCACACTCGTATGCCAAGGTCACGACCGAGCTGAACCTGCGTCCGATACGACTGAATAACTTCGGGGCGCTGTTCTGCTATCCCACATGGATACAGTGCTCGCTGTTCGGCACAGGGCTGAACACATGGAACCCCGGCACGAGCCGCCAGACCTACTACAGCACCGGCGTGCAGCTGAGCACCGAACTGGTGTTCGTCAACTATCTGAAGACCACGCTGTCGGTTGGATTCGGTCATCTGTTTGCGCCCGAGGGATTTGCAGGTGGCAGACATGGCAATGAATTAATGATATCACTCAAATTACTATAATGCAGTACGTAGCTTCACTATTACCCATAGCCATCTATCTGCTGGCGGTTTACAAGATCGATAATTTCGCCCTTGTAAGCCTCAGGCGTATGGCGATGCTGGTGGTGTGCGGCATGCTGGCTGCGCTGGCGAGCTTCGGACTATTCCAGCTGACGGATGGCCTATTGCCCGATGCTTCGCATCCAGTACTGGAGGAGCTGCTGGGAGCTGTACCGCTCTTGGTATTGGCATGGCGCAAGCGTATGGTGTTCTTTATCGACAGCGTGATCTGCGGGGCCGCCGTGGGTGGAGGATTCTCCATCCTCGAGAATAACTTCTATCTGGTATTGGGCAACGAAATGAGCATGGGCACCGTGCTATTCCGCGGCCTCGAGGTGGCACTCATCCACATAGGTTGCAGCGCCGTCGTAGCCGTCGCTCTGGTGCTGGGCGTAAGAGTTGTCGAACGCAGGCGCTCGCGACTGGAAGTGAAGCCCGCCGATGTGGTGATGACCATCGCCCTGCTGTTGGCTGCCATAGTGGCACACATGGGCCATAATCTGCTGCACTTCAATCCCGTGATGCAGTTTGCGGCGGTGCTCGGTGTGATGGGCGGCCTGCTGGCATGGACATACCTGTATGATGTTGACATGATTCACCGCTGGCTTGACAGTGGTCTGGATCAGAAGATGAAACTGTACGTGTCGATACGCGACGGCCGCTTGATCAACACGCCCACGGGCGCCTTACTCGAGTCGGTCAAGGCATCGTTCCCACCGCTGGTGTACTTCGACATCATCTGCTATGTGGGTTTGCATGCCGAGCTGTCGGTGGCGGCCAAGGTGCGATTCCTGATGCGTGAGTACGGTCTGCTGACTCCTTTGGGCGACAAGGTGCGCCGCGAGGTGATGGCCAAATACAAGGAGTTAAGACAGATGGAGAAGAACATGGGCAGTTCGGCCATGATGACCATCGCCCCGATCGTCAAAATGACGCCGGCCGACGAGAACGCCTTTAATAATTTTATCAATGAATGTAAATAGGAAAAAATGGAGAAAACAAAAGTATCGCAAGCCATCAGCACTTGCGATTTCTTAAAAAATTATATATTCCTGTCCTTAAAATACTTTTCTTTTGTTGGTTCAGAAAAAAAATGATTATCTTTGTCGAATGAAAACGAAAGTATTATGCTTGTAAACACGCATTCCGCAGCCGTCATGGGTCTTGAGGCCGTTCACGTCACCATCGAGGTCAACATCGCCAGAGGTACCATGCTTCACATGTCGGGACTGGCCGATGCCGCTGTGCGTGAGAGTATCGACCGCATCAAGGCCGCCCTGGGCAACAACGGGTTTAAGTTCCCCGTGGCTGACATCACGGTGAACATGGCTCCTGCCGACATCAAGAAAGAGGGTAGCGCCTACGACCTGCCCCTGGCCATCGGCATCTTGGCTGCCAACACGAAGGTGAGCACCGAGATGCTGAACGACTATATGATGGTGGGAGAGCTGGGACTCGACGGTAGGCTGTTGCCTGTAAGAGGTGCTCTGCCCATAGCTATCATGGCGCGGGCCCAGAAATACAAAGGACTGATAGTGCCTTCGCAGAACGTGCGCGAGGCGGCGGTGGTGAACAACCTGCAGGTCTATGGTATGGACTCGCTGTTGGATGTCATCAAGTTTTTCAACGACGGTCCTATCTTTGAGCCTACCGTTGTCGACACCCGTAAGGAGTTCTACGAGCAGCAGACACACTTCGACTTCGATTTTGAGGATGTGAGAGGGCAGGAGAGCGTGAAGCGTGCCCTGGAGGTGGCTGCCGCTGGTGGTCATAACCTGATTATGATTGGTCCGCCAGGAAGTGGTAAGTCGATGATGGCCAAGCGTCTGCCGTCGATACTGCCGCCGCTGTCGCTCAGCGAGAGTCTGGAGACCACGCAGATTCATTCCGTAGCAGGTAAACTGAGTCGTGAAACCAGCCTGATCAGTCAGCGTCCGTTCCGCTCGCCGCATCACACCGTGTCGCAGGTGGCCCTTGTGGGTGGCGGTAACAACCCTCAGCCTGGCGAGATATCACTGGCACATAATGGTGTGCTGTTCCTCGACGAGCTGCCAGAGTTCAGCCGTAGTGTGCTGGAGGTGCTGCGTCAGCCGTTGGAAGACCGTACCATCACCATTGCCCGTGCCAAATACAATGTGATGTATCCCTGCTCGTTTATGTTTGTCGCCTCGATGAACCCTTGTCCTTGTGGCTATTACGGCGACCCCACGCACCACTGCGTGTGTACCCCAGGGCAGATACAACGTTATATGAACAAGATCAGCGGTCCGCTGCTGGACCGTATCGACATACACTGCGAGATTCAGGCAGTACCCTTCGCCCAGCTCTCGCAGCTGCAGCCTGGTGAGCCCAGTGCCGTTATCCGTGAACGTGTCATCAAGGCACGAAAGATTCAGGAGGAGCGCTTCAAGGACCAGAAAGGCATTCATTGTAATGCGATGATGACCGAGAAGATGGTGCACCAATATGCCGAACCCGATGCTGCCAGTCTCGACATGCTACGTATGGCGATGGAGCGTCTGAAACTATCGGCACGTGCCTACAGTCGCATCCTGAAGGTGGCCCGTACCATTGCCGACCTCGATGGCTCGGAGAAGGTGCAGAGCAACCATATTGCTGAGGCTATCGGCTACAGGAACCTAGATAGAGGTGACTGGTCGGAGAGAGGGTGAAAATTGAAAGGTCAAAGTTGAAAGGTTAAATAAAGAATAGATGCTGAAACAGTTTTTATCAGTGATGGGGCGCTACTTGAAGCCCTACAGAAAATACCTCGCAGGGAGTGTCGTACTGAACTTCCTGGCGCAGTGGCTGAATGTGTTTTCGTTTGTGGTGTTGATACCTATCCTCAACATCCTGTTTAAGATAGATACGCAGGTGTACACTATGCAGCCTATTGACTGGAGTCATCTGAGCAAGGATGTGCTGCAGAACAACGGCTATGCCTATGTGCAGGAGCTGATTGCTGCCCACGGTGAGTTTACGACGTTGGTGATGATGGGTCTGACGCTGATTATCATGACGGGTCTGAAGACCTTCTTCTACTTCGCCTCGTCAGCCGTGATGGTGCCGCTGCGTACAGGTATCGTGAGAGACATTCGTGTGGAGGTGTACCGTAAGGTGCTGAGTCTGCCGCTGAGCTTCTTCTCGGAGGAACGCAAGGGTGATATCATCGCCCGTATGTCAGCAGACGTGCAGGTGGTGGAGAACTCTATCACCAGCAGTGTGGATATGCTGATACGTCACCCGATAGCTATTATCGTGTGTTTCGTCACCCTGTTTGCCGTCAGCTGGCAGATGACCATCTTCGTGTTGGTGGTGGCACCGCTGGCAGGTTGGATCATGGGTAGCGTGGGACGTAAGCTGAAGAGTCAGAGTGCCGCTGTGCAGAGCCAGTGGGGTAACCTCATTGCCCAGTTGGACGAGACGCTGGGCGGATTGCGTATCATCAAGGCGTTTATCGCAGAGAAGAAGATGGAGAAGCGCTTTGCCGATGTGAACGAGGATTACCGTAAGGGCATGAATGCGATGGTGATTCGTCAGAGTGCCGCACACCCCATGAGTGAGTTCCTGGGTACTGTGATCATCGTGGTGGTGCTGTGGTTTGGCGGTTCGCTGATTCTGAGTGAGTCGAACCTCATCGATGCCTCTACGTTTATTTTCTATATGGTGATACTCTATAGCGTCATCAACCCCCTGAAGGACCTGTCGAAGGCTACCTATCAGATTGGTCCTGGTCTGGCCTCAATGGACCGTATCGACTTCATCCTGAAGGCTGAGAACCCCATCCAGGAGCCTGAGCATCCTGTGGAGAACTTCCAGTTTGAGCAGGAGATAGAGTTGCGCGATGTGGACTTCAGCTATATTGCCGAGCGTCCCGTGCTGAAGCATATCAACCTGAAGGTGCCCAAGGGTAAGACCATCGCCTTGGTGGGACAGTCGGGATCGGGTAAGTCGACGCTGGTGGACCTGATTCCGCGCTATCATGATGTGACGGGTGGTGAGGTGCTCATCGACGGCAAGAATATCAAGGGTCTGCGTATCTCTGACCTGCGAGCACTGATAGGTAACGTCAACCAGGAGGCTATCCTGTTTAACGACACCTTCTATAATAATATCACCTTCGGCGTGGATAATGCCACGATGGAGCAGGTTGTAGAGGCCGCGAAGATTGCCAACGCCCATGAGTTTATCATGGAGAGCGAGAACGGCTACGACACGATGATTGGTGATAGGGGCGGCAGACTGTCTGGCGGCCAGCGTCAGCGTGTGTCTATAGCCCGTGCCATCCTGAAGAACCCACCCATCCTGATTCTCGACGAGGCTACCTCGGCCCTCGATACGGAGAGCGAGCGTCTGGTGCAGGAGGCTCTGGAGCGACTGATGAAGAGTCGTACCACCATCGCCATCGCCCACCGTCTGTCGACTATCAAGAATGCCGATGAGATCTGTGTGCTCTATGAGGGCGAGATAGTGGAGCGTGGTCAGCATGAGGAACTCATTGCGAAGAATGGCTACTATAAGCGGCTGTATGATATGCAACAATTGTAATAGAGGAAAGTGGAAAGAGGAAAGTGGAAAGAGGAAAGTGGAAAGAGGAAAGTGGAAAGAGGAAAGTGGAAAGAGAATAGTTTTATGAAAAGATGGATATTTACGAGCTTACTGGTGATGTTGAGTGCAACAGCTGCGAGTGCACAGGTAGATACAATTGATATCAGCGGTAATAACAAGTCTGACGATTATGTAACCTATAGTCAGGCTATCTCGTTGCCTGCAGGGAAGACAGTCAACGTGATGATGGCGCGCTACTGCTATTTCTCGTCGAAGATTACGGGTAGCGGCGTGCTGAATCTCTATGCAGGTGGCGAACGAAGCTATCTGGGAACCTCCAAGGGTGCAGCGTGGCCTGTCTGGACGGGCTATAAGGGTGATATCCACATCCATCCCTTTAAGGCGAATGCCCCTAATGCGGGCTTCTGGGGTGTGGTGCTGGCTCATGGCGGCAAGTCCTCGTCGCCAGAGAATGCCCTCGATGATGCGAAGTCAGGTAAGGTGAACCCCTCAATGGCTAATAATAAAGTGACGCTGCACAGAGATGCCACCATGTGTTGCGAGGCTAACACCGCTGGTGCTGGCTTCCGCATCGGCGAGCTGCAGACGGAGGAAGGCTCAACGCTGTTGGGATATATGAAGAACCAACGTGCAGCCTACTATCTGTTGGGCGGCCTGAATACCGATGCTACGCTGGCAGGTACCATCAAACCTTCTGACTATCGCGATGACACGTCATTAAGTATCGTCAAGGAAGGTACTGGTACCTTGCGTATCACGGGCAACCAGAATTACCTCAGCGGTGCGTTGCGTGTGCTGGAGGGTAGGGTGATGATTAATAACGATCGTGCTGAGGCCGAGAAAAAGAAATGGCGTGGTGGTCTTGGTGCCCGTCCCAATGTTAACGAGCCCGTGGCCTATGTCTTTAGCAAGGGCGTGCTGGGTGGCACAGGCAGTATTGGTGGCGCGGTAGATAACTATGGTACCATTGAGCCAGGCGACGATGCTATTGACACGCTGACGCTGAAGAATTACGTCTCGCTCTCCAAGAATGCCAATCTTATCTTGCATCCTGCTTCTGTGCTGCGTTTCAAGGTGGCCTCTGCCAACAGCTGCGACCAGTTGAACGTGGCTGGTGTGCTGAGCTATTCGAATATGTGTGAGGACTTCTCCACCAGCGACGCGATGCCCATTATCGAACTGAAAGTTGAGGGCAATGCCCTCGAGGTAGGACAGGAGTTTACGCTGCTCACCGCCAAGAGCAAGAGCGGCGACTGGCAGTTTAAGTTGAAAGTGCCTAAAAAATATACCTGGAAACTGGAGGAGCGTACAGACAACGCCTATGCTTTGGTGCTGGTGCTGACATCGCTGGAAGATCAGGACCCAGACGATCCTGACAACCCCGACATCCCTGACCCAGAGGAGATGATGGGTCCCTTCTATGATGACGGCATCGATGATAATACCGACAATAACACGCTGCGCTACTATGCTGAGAAGAACGGCAAGAAGATTGGTGTGGCTCTGAGTACTTATAAGGGTCTGCAGAGCGATCGTGATGAGGCTGGCAGACAGTTTAACATGATGGTAGCCGAGAACGAGATGAAGATGGAGACCCTTCAGCCCTCACAGGGAACCTTCTCGTATGGCGCTGCCGACCAGCTGGTGACCTTCGCCAAGAACAATAATATGACGGTCAGGGGCCACTGTCTCGTATGGCACACCCAACAGCCCACATGGCTGAGCAGCGACGGCAAGAAGAACGACAAAAACTGGAGTCGTCAGCAGGCCCTCAAAATCATGAAGGACCATATCACCAACGTGATGCAGCACTTCAAAGGTAAGGTAGTGGAATGGGATGTGGTGAACGAGTGTCTCGATGATGACCAGAGTGCCATCCGTACCAATCCTGAGGGCTACAAGCTTCGTGAGAGCGTGTGGCAGCGTGCCATTGGCGACGACTATATCGACTCGGCCTTCGTCTATGCCCATAGGGCTGACCCTAACGCCATCCTCTATCTGAACGACTATGATGTAGAGCTGCAGGGCAAGGCTAAGGCGGTGGCGTTCTATAACCTCGCCATGCGTCTGAAGAACAGCGGAATACCCATCGATGGTGTGGGTCTGCAATGCCACTTCTCCATTGGTGAGGTCGACTCTGTGAAGCTGGAGTCTACCATCCGTCGTTTTGGTGCGGCTAACATGAAATGTATTGTCACTGAACTCGACATGGGTATCCCATCGACCAGTGCTGCCGACCTGCTGGAGCAGGCGCGTAACTATCGAGTGATAACAGATATCGTGCTGAACAATGACAACTGTCCCAATATGTTGATATGGGGCATCAAGGACAACGACAGCTGGCGCACCAACTCCAACCCGCTGCTCTATACCTCTGGCTTGGGTAAGAAGAAGGCGTGGTATGCCGTACGCTCTGCCCTGCGTCACAGATCGTTGCAGACGACGTCGATCTACCCTTCACCTTTCACCCTTCACCATTCACCATTCACCCCTCACCCTTCACCAGTCTTCGACTTGAGCGGCCGACAGGTGAATGAGGAGAGCCTGCGTCCAGGAATCTATATCCGTAACGGTAAGAAATTTATCAAAAACTAAATAGAAATGAGAAACAGATTATTAACCATCGTGCTGCTCGCTGCAACAGCGTTGACAGCATCTGCACAGAACCATCGTTTGTGGTACGCCCAGCCTGCCAAGCACTGGCTGGAGGCTCTCCCAGTAGGTAACAGTCACATGGGCGCCATGATTTATGGTGGAACCGAGACCGAAGAAATCCAGTTGAACGAAGAGACGTTTTGGAGCGGACAGCCCCATAATAACAACAGCAACGAGTCGCTGGAGTATCTGTCAGAGGTACGACGCCTTATCTTCCAGGGTAAGGAGGATGAAGCCTCAAAACTTATTGACCAGCACTTTGTGAAAGGGCCTCACGGCATGCGTTTTTTGCCGCTGGGTAGTGTGAAGCTGAAGCTGGGTCATAAGGATGTGACCAAATATGAGCGTGCGCTGAACCTGGGCGATGCTACGGCTACCACCTCTTATATATATGATGGTGTGAAATACGAACGCACGGTGTTTGCCTCGCAGGCTGACAATGTGATTGTCGTGCAGTTGAAGGCCAGCAAGAAAGGTGCTCTGGCGTTTGACGTGGCTTTCACATCTCAGTTGCAGATAGCAAATCAGGAAGCTTTGATAGGTAAGATTGACGGAGCTGCCGATGGTTGGAATGATGCCCAGCTTTTCACCACCGTCAATGGCGTGGAGCAAGAAGGTGTACCCTCCGGACTGAAGGCTGTAAGCAATGTATATGTGAAGACAGACGGTCATGTGACCAGCAATGACAATAAAACTATCACCGTTAAAGATGCCACAACAGCCTTGTTCCTGATTGCGGCAGCTACCAATTTTGTGAACTACCACGACGTCAGTGGCAAGCCTTCGGAGAAGACGAACCAGACATTGTCAAGCGTGACAGGCAAGAGTTTCGATAAACTGCTGAAGGCCCATTTGAAGAAGTATCAGGAGCAGTACAACCGCGTGGTGCTGAACCTGCCGAAGTCAGCTAACTCTGGTCTGGAGACAGACAAGCGCGTGGCTGCCTTTGAGAACGATGCCACTGACCTCGATATGGTGGCGCTGATGATGCAGTATGGTCGCTACCTGCTCATCTCATCGAGCCAGCCTGGTGGTCAGGCTGCTAACCTGCAGGGTGTATGGAACGATAATTACAATGCCCCTTGGGACTCGAAATACACCATTAACATCAATGCGGAGATGAACTACTGGCCTGCCCTCATCGGTAATATCGCCGAGACGCAGGAGCCATTGTTCTCGATGGTTAAAGACTTGAGTGAGACAGGTGCTGTGACGGCTCGTCAGATGTATGGCTGTCGTGGATGGTTAGCCCATCACAACACGGATATCTGGCGCATCGCAGGTCCTGTGGATGGTACGCCCTGGGGTATGTTCCCCACTGGTGGTGCTTGGCTTACCACACATATCTGGCAGCATTATCTCTATACTGGCGACAAGGCCTTCCTGGCCCAGTATTATCCCGTTCTCAAGGGCGCTGCCGAGTTCCTGCTCGACTATATGCAGGTCTATCCTTCTAATGGTGAGGTGAAGCAGGCTGCTGGCTGGCTGGTCACCGTACCTACGGTGTCGCCAGAGCATGGTCCTATGGGTAAGCGCACCAACGTTACTGCTGGCTCGACGATGGACAATCAGATAGCTTTCGATGTGCTCAGTCAGACGCTGCAGGCCGCAAAGGTCTTAGGTCAGGACAGCCTGTTTGCTGAGGAGTTGAAGTTCCAGATGGAGAATATCGCTCCTATGCAGATTGGTCGTCATGGTCAGCTGCAGGAGTGGATTATCGATGGTGATGATCCTCGCGACGAACATCGTCATATCTCGCAGCTCTATGGCCTCTATCCCTCTAATCAGGTGTCGCCTTACAGTCATCCTGACCTCTTTACTGCTGCCGCCAACACGCTGAAGCAGCGTGGCGATATGGCTACAGGATGGAGCTTGGGTTGGAAGACGAATTTCTGGGCACGTATGCTCGATGGCAATCATGCCTTCACGATTATCAAGAATATGCTGCACCTGTTGCCAGACGACCGTTCGGCCCGTCAGCATCCGCTTGGACGCACCTATCCTAACCTGTTCGATGCCCATCCCCCCTTCCAGATTGATGGTAACTTTGGCGTCTCTGCAGGTATCTGCGAGATGCTGCTGCAGAGTCACGATGGCGCTGTTCATCTGTTGCCTGCCCTGCCTGATGACTGGAAAGATGGTGAGGTGAAGGGTCTCCGCTCGCGTGGTGGCTTCGTGGTCGATGAGCAATGGAAGGGTGGTGAGCTGCAGACTGTTACAGTACAGTCAACCATTGGTGGCACGCTGCGTCTGCGTTCCTATGTGCCCCTCTCGCTGGCCAAGGCTCCCAAGGGCGTGGTGCTGAAAGAGGCTCAGGGCGCATGTCCCAACGCGCTGCTGGCT
>Ga0310786_10013290_pt1 | contig 10152 bp, 10 predicted proteins | sample AusTroGonzalo_MG_FD_203881 | JGI IMG/M metagenome (GOLD analysis project Ga0310786, IMG submission 203881) | Bovine rumen microbial communities from tropical cattle in Woodstock, Queensland, Australia - Gonzalo_03 (v2) (version 2) | ecosystem: Host-associated > Mammals > Digestive system >... | reverse complement strand
CTGACTTGGAAGATAGGACGCAACGCCATGATAGATTGCCTGCGACGGCTGAAAGAGACCGAGTCGCTGCCGGAAGAATATGAGTCGGTTGACGAGGACCGCAGCTTGTTGCGCGAGTTGCATGAAAGGATAGCCTTGCTGGACGAACCTGAGCGCTCTATCGTGAGGCTGCAACTGGAGGGTTATAATTATGAGGAGATTGGCCAGCAGGTTGGAATGACGGAGAAGAATGTGAGCGTGAGACTGGTGAGAATAAAAGAGAAACTTAGAAAAACAATGGCAATATGACAGAAAACGAATTTGACAAATTGTGGCAGCAGGCCGAGGTGGAAGGCTATGGACAACGCCTGGCCGCTGAATATCCTGTCTGGAGGCGGAAACAGCAGCGCATCGCCGGCGTGGTGACGGCATCGTTGGCTGTGGTGGTTCTGACTGTGGCGGTGCTTTTTGCCCAGCTGCAACAGACCCGTGACTATGAGAAAGTATATTGTAACCGTGTCGGCACCACCGATGCGCAATGGGCTTCTTTGGCCGCAGAAATGCTGATGGAATAATGAAACGATTACTGATTTTTTTGATTTTGCTACTTCCGATAGTGGCAATGGCGCAGAGCGAGTTGTACAAACACTATGCCTCGCGACAGGGTCTTACCGTGGCGCAGGTGAACGGCTTCAAGCTGAATGATGCCGTGCGTGTGGATGTGGTGCTCGTCGTAGCCGACAATGAGTCCGCCTGGAACCAACTTAAGGTGGAACTGGATATTCGTGGCGATGAGGGCGTCAACAGCTGGCTGGGAGAACTGAAACAACCTGCCAAACGGACCCGTTGGAACGGGAAAACAGTGTTGCGCGTGATCGCTTCTCATGCCCGTCGCACCGTGGGGTTCTACCGCCTCAATACCGAGGAACAGTACGATGCTTTACTGGATTATCAACTTGAAAAAATGAAAAAATAGAGATGAAAAAACAAGCATGTATAAAAGGAATATTTAGAATTACCGCATTGATGGCGGTAGTGGTGCTGTGCCTTGCGGCATGTAAAAAACAGGAAACTAATGTTGATGGAGGTGGGGGAGATGGCCATCATAATAAAGTGGAACGTGCCATCATTTATACGGTGGGACACAGTGAAAACCAACGGACTGTGACCACTGAGGCGGAATGGGATGCCCTGCTGGACCATCTTTGCGACCAAGTAGAGAGTGGCAACGAGGTGATATTCTACAATATGAGTCCTGTAAGTTGCCCTGCGGGGAAGAAACTTCACGCCACTAAGAGCCCCACGACCATCAGCACCAACAGCCGCAACGAAATCAAAGCCTGGATGAAAGAAATGGAGGAACAAGGACGCACGGTAAAAGTTTCTTATGACAGTTCCACCGGCACTTGGACGGGTGTGGCCTATTCCACAATGGCTTACATGGCCACTGACAATATTATCGGCACTTGGCATTTCAACTGTTTGACGACGAACCCAATAGCTTCAGATGGCCATCTGCTGGAAGGTGATCTCTTCGTTCCCGAGGAAAACGGAGGCTCCATGTACTATACTTTCAATGATAACGGGTATCTGCTGCTGACGTTCAATGCCATGGACGGAACTGTGACCTCGGATAGCACGACTTGGACTCTTACGGACGAGGGAAGACTTTATAGTGATTTGCTGCCCAATAATGGTTATTGGGATGTGAATTGGATTACCATGAGCACCATGATAATCTCACGAACCGGCTTGGGTATGGGTGACGAGGACTTCTACTATCAGCTGCAATTCAACAGGCAACGAAAAAAAATGCACTGATTGTAGTTTTTTGTCCTCTTTCCACGTTTTTATGACAGAAACATTCCAATTCATCAAATAATCAAATTAATAATCAAAAACAAAAAAAGTATGAAGAAAAGTTTTTTAATGATCGCAGTAGCCGCTTTCGTGCTTTGCCTGTCCTCATGTCAGAAAGAAAAAGTTGTTCGTGAAGGAGATAATTTGTTCAATGATGGCCCCGCCACCACCCGAGTGATGACAACTGCCGACCTTACCGGTACCAATTGGACTGCCAATTTCTCTTTTGGCGAACTTGTTTACGCCTTGACGGGCACAAATCTCAACGACTATGGCTGCCAGTTCCCGGAAGGTTTTGACACCAACATGGTGTATCACCTCACTTTCGATCCTCAATTCGCCCACATTACCTTCTCTGGCAACATCAGTATGATCAGCGTTGCCGAGGTGGCAGGAGAATATACAATGGAAGAGATTCAACAGATGGATTTTGCATACGTTTATGACCATGCCACCCATACCGGCACTTTGACCGCTGAAGGTGTTGACGAAGACGGCAATCCCATCAATTATCAGATCCCGTTCACATACGATGACAATGCTGACACTATCACTATCACTTTGCAGTTCGCTAATGCTGAAGATGAAAACACCACTGTTAACTTCCCGTTGGTATTTCTGCGCGACGGTGCAATGTCCTAATATTTCTATGATTATTCTCTGAATAACTGAGTTCAGAGCATGTTTTCAAGCACCCGCCTTGTCGCGGGTGTTTTTTTTGTTGATGTTTGGCGAATAGAAATGTGTTAAGCCGACGCACGAAGGGCTTGTCCGACGGTTGGGATACTGGCTTGTGCGGCTGCACTTACCGACGGAAAGGATCTTTTTGGTGACTTTTCTAACCTTAGAAAAATCACGGAAAAAAATTGTATCTTTGCACCATCAAAATTTAGTACAATGAAAAAGATATCTTTATTACTTCTTTTCTGCTGCGTTTTCGCATGGACCCGCGCCGACGAAGGAATGTGGCTGCCTATTTTTCTGAATTATAACGAAGCCGAAATGCAACAATTGGGCTTCAAATTGACGGCTGAAGACGTTTACAGCGTCAATCATCATAGTATGAAAGACGCCATCGTGCTCTTTGGTGGTGGATGTACTGCCGAGTTGATTTCTTCCAAAGGGCTGTTGCTCACCAATCACCATTGCGGTTACTCCTACGTGCAGCGCTATAGCACACTGGAACACAACTATCTGCATAATGGTTTTTGGGCTAAATCTTTTGAAGAAGAGATTCCCTGCGAGGGATTGAGCGTTACCTTTTTGGTGGAGATGCGCGATGTGTCAAAAGACGTACTGAATGGCGTAACAGACGATATGAAGAGTGCCGATCGTGAGAAAATTATCAAGGATAATATTGAAAAGCTGAAGATAGAATTGGTGAAAGGTACGCATTATTCGGTAGATATCAAATCGTTCTATTACGGTAACCAGTATTTCGCCTTTATCAATGAGACCTATAATGATATTCGTCTGGTAGGTACTCCTCCCGAAAGCATCGGCAAATTTGGCGGTGATACCGACAACTGGATGTGGCCTCGTCATACTGGCGACTTTTCGATGTATCGTATCTATGCTGACAAGAACAACCAGCCGGCCAAATACTCCAAGGATAATGTTCCCTTTACTCCGAAGAAGTATTTCACCATTTCCACTAAGGGTGTGGAAGAAAACGATTTTACCCTGGTGTTTGGTTATCCTGGTACCACTCAGCAGTTTATCATCTCTGATGCGGTAGATATGACCGTCAATGATATCAACCCAGTGGCTATTCACCAACGTGGCACCCGACTGGATATCATGAAGAAATACATGAACACCTCTACTGAAATCCGCCTGATGTATTCCGCCAAATCCAATTCCATCTCCAATGGCTGGAAGAAATGGATAGGCGAGAACAAGGGTTTGATAGAATGCAAGGTGGTGGACAAGAAAAAGGCTGAAGAAGCAGAGTTCCTGCAGTGGCTGCAGCAAAATCCGCTGATGAATGCCAAGTATAGCAATGTGTTGCCCGACCTGAAGAAATCGTATGCTTCTTACCGCCAATTAAATACCAGTACTACTTATTTCTACGAGACTTTCTGGGCGGTGGAAATGATGCGTTTTATGTTTCAGAGCTGCTCAGCTTTGATTGAGGTTGCCAAGGATAAGAATGCCACCAATGAGGATTTTGAGAAGTTGAAAACTAGAGCGCTGGGTCGTATTGACGGCTTCTATGCTTCCTATTATAAACCCATCGACAAAGAATGTTTTGTGGAGTTGATGTACTATTATTTCACTACTCTGAATCCTGAATTGATGCCCAATGAATTGAAACAGTATGCCTTCCTTACATCTTTTGGTTTGAGAACTTTATTACAGGAATATGCTGAAGAAATATACGAGCGTTCGGTATATAAAGATGCAGAGACTTTCAAGGCCTATTTGCAGAAGGCTAACAAGAAAACCATAGCTAAGCTGGATAAAGACCTTCTCTTCCAGTTGCTCAACCCTGCTATGGAGCAATATGATAAGGATTATACCGCCATGAGAGAACTGCAGTCTCAAATCAATAATGATTACCGTCTGTATGTGAAAGCCTTAATGCTGAAAGAGAAAGACAAAACCTTCTATCCTGATGCCAACCTCACTATGCGTGTGACCTATGGTCAGGTGAAAGGTTTCCATCCCCAAGACGGTAAGGATTATGTCTATTATACCACTTTGGCTGGTGTGATCGAGAAAGACAATCCCGATATTTTTGACTATAAGGTTGACCCGAAGTTAAAGCAGCTGTATGAGAACAAAGACTATGGTCGCTATGCCAACAGCAAGGGCGAGATGCCTGTGGCTTTCATTGCCAGCAACCATACTACGGGCGGTAATTCGGGTAGTCCGGTTATCAATGCCAATGGCGAACTGATAGGGGTGAACTTCGACCGCGTGTGGGAAGGTACCATGAGCGATATTAACTACGATGTAAACCGCTGTCGTAATATTTCTTTGGACATAAGATATTTCCTCTTTATCGTTGATAAGTTTGCCGGTGCGCAGAATATTCTCAACGAAATGACCCTCAATTAACAGTTTTTATGATTGACTTTTCCCATATTGGAGACTTCTCTTGGAGGTATTTTTGCTATAACCATTATCTAAAATTCTTTCACAATCACTTGTATTATAAAAAAATGCATGTGATTAACCGAGAGAACATTCCTCCTAAGGGGAAACCGGTGTTGGTGATATATAATCATCAAAACGGCTTGAACGACCCACTGAACATATTATATATGTTTGATGACTTCCGTCAGCCGGTGTTCATTGCCCGAGGTGATATTTTCAAGAAAGACAGGGTGGCCAAAATACTCCGTTTTCTGAAGATATTGCCCACATTTCGTAATCGCGATGGGGGAGTTAGTGACATCAAGTACAACATGACCTCTTTCCACTTGGCTGCGAATGTGTTGAATCAGGGAGGTACGTTGGTGATTGCTCCTGAGGCGCAGCACCAGCAGGGACACTATCTGGGCAGTTTTAAGAAAGGATTTCCCCGCATCGCTTTTGCGGCTGAGTCGGAAGCGGATTTCCAACTCGATTTACAGATACTGCCGGTCAATATCCATTATAAGGACTACTATAATGCCCGCAGCGAAGTGGTGCTGACGGTGGGGAAACCTTTTGGTTGTGCCGAGTTCGCTAAAGTCTTCAAAAACGATCCCAACATTGCCTATCAGTTGCTAAATGAGAAAGCGCGTGCGTTGCTGAAGGCCATCACGCCGGATGTAGAACAACATGAGGACTATTATCCTGAAATAGATTTCCTGCGTCAGTCGTGGGTGAAACCACGGCTGGAGAAGAAAGGACTCTCGACTTCTTATTTCCCAAATTATCCGTCTGAAGAGGTCGCGTTGTTGCAAGATATTTCGGCCATGAGTAAAGAACAGCCTGAGCAGTTTGCCCGGTTGATGCAAGATACGCATGAATATTTGGATGAACTTAAGCGTCTGAATCTACGAGATTGGATTATCGGCCGAAAGGTAGGGTTGGCCAAAGTGTTGCTTTATACTGTAGCGGCTGTGCTGGCCTTCCCGTTTTACCTCTTTGGTTTAATCAATAATATTATACCATTCTCGATACCGGCTATATTCAGGAAAAAGATAGAAGACCGTCAACTTCACTCTTCGTTCAATTTTGTGTGTAGTCTGGTGTTTTTCACCCTTTTCTATTTGCTGGTGTTGGTGCTGATATGGATTTTTTCCAAGAGTTTCCTGTGCGCGCTGGGCTATTTATTGCTGATGTTCCTGTCGTTCTTTGCTTTCTATTACTACAAGCGCGGCTTCATCAAGCTAAAAGCCCTATGGCGCTACTACAAGCAGCATAAAGCCGGTGAAACCCGGAGAGCAGAAGAGCTTCAAACTATGATAAAGTATAAGGATTAAGAAATCTTCTTTTACTCTATTTTGATAATATTGGAAAATCCTGTGATGTCAAACACTTCTTTGACCTGAGGTTGCATGTTGGTCAGCACCAGGCTTCCACCAGAGGTCATTACACTCTTTTGGAGCATGAGGAAGTTACGAAGTCCTTGTGAGGAGGTGTACTCCATGGCTGAGCAGTCCATCTTGATGTTGGCGTTTTTAGCGCTCATAAGAGGTTTCAGATCTTCTTCAAATTGAGCGGCGTTGGTGGTATCCACACGGCCTTCCAAAATAACGTTGTAGTTGTTTCCTTCTTGATTGATTGTTACTTTCATTATGATGTATTTTTTTTGTTTATACTTACTTTAATGATATGGTGAGAATGGTGATGTCGTCGTTTTGTTCGGCATCCTGTGTGAAATTGCCGATTTCTTTCATCAGTTTCTCGGTGATGGCCTTAGAAGAGATGTCGGCGGGCAGATTATTGGCGAAATCCAAAAGCCGTTGTTCACCGAATTGGTCGAGGTTTACATTCTCGGCTTCAGTGATACCGTCGGTATAAAGGATGATACGGCTGCCTTTTTCCAGCTGGGTTTGTTCGGCTTGATAGTGGAAATCTCCAAATGCACCCACTACGATGTTTGGCTTAGCCTTGAGAAATTCGGCATGTCCGTCGGCGTGACAGATGACCAGCGGATTGTGTCCAGCGTTGCAATAATACATCTCACCGGTTTTGATGTTGATTTTGCCTGCAAACAAGGTCACAAACATGGTCTTTTCGTTCTTCATGCTCAGCGTATAGTTGATCTTCTCAATCATTTTGTCGATGCTGAGTCCTAAACCGCCGAGGAAACGGAAAGCCGCCCGAGTGATAGCCATCACCAATGCGGCAGGGACACCCTTGCCCGACACATCGCCGATGGCGAAAAATATTTCGTCGTCTTTTACCATGAAATCGTAGAAGTCGCCTCCTACTTCCCTGGCAGGTTGCAGAAATGCATGAATGGAGAACTGCTCGTTGTCGGGGAAGTTGGTAGGTACCATAGCCAGCTGAATCTGACGGGCAATGCTCAGTTCGCTTTCAATGCGTTCTTTGGCGGCTGTGGTAGCTTGAAGTTCCTGGATATAATGTGTGATGGATTGCTGCATGTATTCAAAAGAGTCGTGCAGGTCTTTGATTTCATCTTGTGTGTTAATCTGAGGAAGCTGGACTTGGAAATTACCGGTTGCCATACCCCTTGCTGCCTTGGAGAATTCTGTGACGGGTTTGGTGAGTTTTTTGATACTTCTGAAACAGAAAATGAAAAGCAGGAACAAACCAATGACTAACACGACGAAGATGATGAAGTGCATGAAGTTCAGCTTGGAAAATACATTTTTGTAGGGACTAATGATGGCGGTTGACCAACCATTATACAGAGGACCGTAAACCGCATAGGCCTGGTCTTTGTCACTTCGTATGGTAAGAGTGCCTGATTCCCCATTGGTCATTTTCTGTAGCAGACGTGTAAATGCGGGGTCTTTTTTCGCTTTCTCCCATTCCCGAATATCTTCCTGAAAGCCTATGCCAGGCAGATTACCGGATATATATTGTCCTTCTTCTCCTATGAGTATGATTTTGGAGTTGTCGTAGGTATTGAGTGCGTTTAACTTGGAGGTGAGCCAGTCGAGACTGATATCGGCAGTGATGACGGCTATCACTTCGTTGTTGTTGCTTAATAGAGGGTAAGAATAGGTGGTCATCATAATCTGACCCCCGTCTTTGTCAAAATAAGGATTGCTCCAATGCGGTTCTTTGGTTTTGAAGGGTTCTGCAAACCACTCCATCTCGAAGTAGTTATACTGGTCGTTTCCTAGTTGTTTGGTTCTGGGGGTATCGCTTTCTGAGTCGTAAGCGTAAGGAGCAAAATAGTATTTATTGGCATAATAGTAGGGACAGAAAGCAATGCTGCTGCCTACTATTTCCTCATTGATGGTGACCACGGCACTGGTGATACTGTACATATAGGTGGTGTCGTCAAGTCGGTCTTCCACCAACCAAGCCATGTTTTTTACGGTTGATTCGGCTTCATTAAGGGTGTTGACAATATTGGAGGTGGTGGAGGAAAGCATGTCTAATGCATTTTTTTCGGCCTCTTCTGCCAGGATTTTGTGGGCAAAAACACTCACCACCATCATGGATACAATAAAAAGTAATGAGGTGATTATCAAAATGGTGATGCTCAAACGTGCTGAGAAAGATTGCGAGGGTCTCATAGTGTGCTTTTTATTCGGTAATGTTGTTCTTTCTCATGGTCAGCACATTACAGCCGTTGGTATAGTTATAGTGGATGTCGTCCATCAGCTGTTTGCAAAGAAAAATGCCCAAACCTCCAATAGGTCTTTCCTCTGCCGAAAGAGAGATGTCGGGGTCGGGTTTTGCCAGCGGGTCGAAGGGTTTGCCTGCATCTGAAAAAATGATAATCAGGTCGTCGCCTTCTATTTGGGTGCTTACATCTAGATGGCCTGCACCGTTGTCGTAAGCGTAGCGTACAATATTCTCTACGACTTCTTCTACCGATAGTCTGATTTTGAAAAGCATGTCCTCCCGTTTGGGCATATCAGGTGATGCCATGAGATACTCTATAATCTCGGGACATTTGTCGGTGATGGGGTCAAATCGTTTTGTGTACATTTTTTTAGGTTTCAGGTTTCAGGTTTAGTTGGTTTAGGAAGTTTATTGTAAGGGTTAAGGTTATATGTTTATAAAAGTGATTCCATAGCCCAGCGGTCCACATCTTCAATATCCACGATGGGCTTCAAGGCCTGCGCTCCGTTTCTTCCTATGCTTTTTTTCAGTGCTTTCAGCTCCGTTATGCGTTCTTGTGTTTGCTTGGAGCGCTGTGTGGGAAACCCCGCTTCTTTCAATAGCAGGTTGCTCTTGGCTGTGATGGAAAGTTCCAGATATTCGGAGATATAGCAACAGATGTCGAAAAAGACTTCCGGTTCGAAAGCATCTTTGATAGACAAAAGATATTTGCCGGCATTAGTCTCGGCAAGCTCGCCTTTCTTGATAGAGGCCAGTAGGGCCACGTCGTTGTTCAGACACTGGTCTATCCAGCTATGGATAGAGGCTTCGTTCTTTTTGAAAATATGCCGTTTGCTGATGACGAAATAGACCACCAGTATGGACGTCAACAAGAGGGGGTTGATAGGGGCTATGTTATGGATGATGTGGATGGTGATCGTAATGGCAAATACGGCCACCACACTCAGGTTGCGAACCAGCATTGAGCGGTCGGAGGTTTCCTGCTTGGCGATAATCAGTCCGTATGCCAGCAGAGAACTGCAGCCGATGTGCATTACGGCGGCCTCGAAACCCAGTATCACTGCAGTGGCGGGGGTGAAAGCCTGACTCATGACGATATGGATGTTTTCGGCAATGGCGTAGCCGGCGCCCACCGCTGTTCCATAGATGGTGGCGTCGCCCATCAACACAATCTTGCGTTTTTGCACCAAGTAGAGCAGGGGAAGTCCCTTCAATAGCTCGGCAATGATGGCGGTAACCGTACCAGTAAAATAGTGAGAAAAAGCGAATCTCTCTGCCAGTAGACCTATCAGCAACGTAAGGACGAAACACATACTTCCGCTTATCACACTGAACACCAGTCTTCTCCCTTTCGTCAGCGAGAAGGCATCCATCCATATCACCACTCCTACAAAAAGCAGGACGGGAAGGAGAGCCAGTGCATGGTGTGATAGTTGGGTCATACTTTATTTAACTTTGGCCTTTTCTACCTGAATCACTTTCTTGTCTTGTTGGTTCAGCAGGATAGCTACTACACTGCAGTTGTCAGGATTCCAGTCAGTAAAGTTGAAATCGAGGGTGTAACCGTAAAGGTATTCGCCGTCCTTCTCCAATGTGCCGGTGGGGCTG
>Ga0310786_10013289_pt1 | contig 10152 bp, 5 predicted proteins | sample AusTroGonzalo_MG_FD_203881 | JGI IMG/M metagenome (GOLD analysis project Ga0310786, IMG submission 203881) | Bovine rumen microbial communities from tropical cattle in Woodstock, Queensland, Australia - Gonzalo_03 (v2) (version 2) | ecosystem: Host-associated > Mammals > Digestive system >... | reverse complement strand
ACAACACCGTGGAGATTGTTTTCAATGGCAACACAGCTTCCGTTACCATTGCCGACAACATCAGTAGCTTTGTGACCAACCTTAGCAACGGCAGTTCGCACGTTAAACTGGTTCAGAGCGAGAGTTTCAATGGTGTCAACCCCAACGCCGACAATGAGGACGGCGAGATTATCTATGTCCTCTCAGGCAGCACCTCCGATGGAGAGTTCTTCCTGGAGGGTGCGTTCAAGTGCAGCTTGGAACTCGCTGGCGTATCTATCACCAACCCCAGCGGCCCTGCCATCAACATCCAGAACGGCAAGCGCATCTCTGTCAGTGTGAAGAAAGGCACCACCAGCAACCTGACTGACGGTGCCAACGACAACTATAACGGCGCCTTCCACAGCAAAGGACACACCAAGTTCAAGGGTAAGGGCACGCTGAATGTTGTTGGCAACAGCAAGCATGGCATCTATAGCAAGGAGTATCTTGAGATAAAGAACTGCAATATCAACATCACCAAGGCCATGAAGGACGGCATCCACTGTAAGGAGTATTTCCTCATGGAGAGTGGCAACGTGAGCATTAGTGGCGTGGGCGACGACGGCATCCAGACGGAGTTGAGCGGCACTGCCTCGACAGGCGTCATGCCCAATCACGAAGACGAGGACAGTGGCAACTTCTACATGCTCGACGGCGTACTGACAATCAGTAACTACGAGGGTAAGGCCATCACTGCCGACGGCACCATCACCTATAATGGCGGCACGCAGAACTTCGACACAAACGACACCAAGATACTGGCTGACATTCAGGATGTCAGTGCCATGCAGTCATCAAGAATCATCGATGGCATCTACGACCTTCAGGGCCGCAGACTCAGTGCTGTTCCCCAGCACAGATGCATCTATATCATCGTTGCAAACGGACAAGCAAAAAAAGTTATACGCAAATAATACTAAACGACCACTGTGAAACGTATTTTTCTTCTCATCACTGCTGCCATCATCACCTTGGCGGCCAAGGCCCAAATGGCCGATCCCGTACATTTTAGTAGCGAACTCAAGATGCTGTCAGACAATGAAGCCGAGATTATCTTCAAGGCCGTCATTGATCCAGGCTGGCACGTCTATTCCACAGACCTTGGCAACGACGGTCCTGTGGAGGCTACCTTCAATATCGACAAGATGGAAGGTGCTGAACGCATGGGCAAACTGAAGCCCGTTGGCAAGGAAATCAAGAAATTCGACCCCCTGTTTGGCATGGAGTTGCGCTATTTTGAAAAGACCGCCACGTTTAAACAGAAGATTCGCTTCACGCAGTCACACTACAATATCGACGCCTATCTGGAGTACGGAGCCTGCAACGACGAGAGTTGCATGCCGCCCACACAGGTCACCTTCCGCAAAAGTGGCACCATTGAACTGAAGAGTGCTGCTGCTGAGGAAGCACCAAAGGCATTGGAGACAACTCCTGCAGAGGAAGTTCAGGACACGACAACAGCCAATACCGTGGCCGTGGTGGCAACAGCCGATGTGCCTGGTGATGCCGACCTTTGGCAACCCGTTATCAACGAGTTGCAGAATATGGGCGAGAACGATGGCATTGCTGGTAAGTCATTACTCTATATCCTACTCATGGGCTTCGTTGGTGGACTGCTGGCTGTGTGCATGCCCTGCATCTGGCCCATCATTCCCATGACAGTGAGCTTCTTCCTGAAGCGTTCTAAGGACGACAAAGGAAAGGGCATTCGCGATGCGTTCACCTATGGCATCAGCATCATCGTTATCTATCTGACCCTGGGACTCTGCGTCACAGGACTCTTTGGCAGCGACACGCTCAACGCCATGTCTACCAATGCCGTGTTCAACATCTTCCTCTTCCTGCTCCTCGTGGTCTTCGCCCTGTCGTTCTTCGGCTGGTTCGAGATCAAGTTGCCTGAGAGTTGGGCCAACAGCGTCGATACAAAAGCATCGGCCACCAGCGGACTCATCAGCATCTTCCTCATGGCCTTCACACTGGTGTTGGTATCGTTCTCATGCACAGCCCCCATCATCGGCCTGCTGCTCGTTGAGACAACCACCAGCGGCAACTGGCTGGCGCCTGCTCTTGGCATGCTGGGCTTTGCCGTGGCCCTTGCCCTCCCCTTCACCCTCTTCGCCCTCTTCCCATCGTGGCTCAAGCAGGCTCCGAAGTCGGGCTCATGGATGAACACCATCAAGGTGGTACTGGGCTTTGTCGAGTTAGCCTTCGCCCTGAAGTTCTTCTCAGTGGCCGACCTGGCCTACGGCTGGCATCTGCTCGACCGTGAGGTGTTCCTGTCGCTCTGGATTGTCATCTTCGCACTGCTGGGCGCCTACCTCTGTGGCTGGCTGAAGTTCCCTTCCGACGAGATGAATGGCGAAAGCAAGCCCATGCCTGTAGTCTGCATCATGGGCGGACTCGTCTCGCTGGCGTTCGCCGTCTATATGATTCCTGGTTTGTGGGGCGCACCCTGTAAGGCTGTCAGTGCCTTCGCACCGCCTATGAACACACAAGACTTCAACCTGAACACTAAGACCGTTGAAGCCCGTTTCACTGACTATGAGTTAGGCATGGCCGCTGCCAAGGCCGAAGGCAAACCCGTACTGGTCGATTTCACAGGCTTTGGCTGCGTGAACTGCCGTAAGATGGAAGCCTCAGTATGGACAGACCCACAGGTGGCCGACCTCATCACCAAGGACTATGTGCTCATCTCACTCTATGTCGACGATAAGACGCCACTCGCTGAGCCACTGACCGTCACTGACGAGAAGGGAGAGACCAAGACGCTCCGTACTGTTGGAGCCAAGTGGAGCTATCTGCAGAGTCATAAGTTTGGCGCCAACGCACAGCCCTACTACGTCATCCTCGACAACAATGGCAAGCCGCTCTGTGGCAGTCGTGCCTACAAGGAGGATGTTCCTGAGTACGTACAGTTCCTGCAAGAAGGACTAAGTCGTTACGAGTAAGCCATCCATTCTTTACGGATAAGCAATAAAAAATGAGCTGCATTGTTTGCAGCTCATTTTATTTTTGGTTTCAACTCATCAGGAGAGTCGTTCGTAAACATGTTCACCTGTGGCGCCTGCTTCACAAAGAAGTCGCGAACGGTCTGCACATCGAGCACCAGCGACGGGTTGAAGTCGCTGCTCTTCATATAATCGAGAATAGCCTTACGCATCTGACGAGCCACGATGCGATGCTCCAAGTCACTGTTGATGTCCATCGTCGTCATCAGCAGTTTTCCCTTCAGCACCTTCGCCTCGACAAGCATACCAAGCTTTCTGCTGACGTGCCAGGTGTCTATGGGTTGAATGGGCGACTGATAGTCCTTGGGCAGTTCCATCAGGTTCATCACCTGTGCCTTGTTCAGCAGTTCCCACCAGTTCAGGTTACTCCAATCGTCGGTAGGAAAATCGTACTTAAACAAAGGATGCCGGCTGTCGATATAAGCACCAGTGGTGTGAGGCGGGCGCATCTTAAACCATGACGTATTCCAGAACACAGGCAGATAATGCTGCACCACGTCACTACCCAGCGTCACCTTTCCTGCAGCCGTCAGCAGCACAGTACCTCCCTTTTGTAGAACTTTTATGCACTTTTCATCGAAAGTATCAGACATAAACACCTGGGTATCAGACCGTAACAAATCATCATCACACTTCAAAGACTCAGGGTAAACCCAGAAATCCCAGTGGTTCCAGATAGCATCCTCCATCTGCACCTCAAGGGTCAGTTTCGTTGGTTTCTCCACACTGGCAAGTGGGAATTTAATGCCTTTTGGCAAAGCATTCTTTCCAACAAACACCGTGTCAATATTCATCGTTCCAGAGGTGAGCACATGAAGCGAATCGTCTGAAATCTGATAACGAAGATTGACAGAAGCGAAACGTCCATAGAACGCATTATATACATCGAGCGGCACATCAAGCGTATCACGATTCGTATAGACAAACTTGGGGAAACGAGCCAGCACCACCACGGCATTACAGAACTCGCGCCAATCGCGAGCCGTGCAATAACCCTTCTCGCGCCAATGCACGTTCAGCGGTCCCACCAAGGCCGTTCCCTGACCACTATAGTCATTCAGTCCCAGCAACTGAAAACCAGCATAGTCCTTCGTGCGCAGGTTACGTTCAATCTCGTACTTATAACAAAGCGTCTGCAGTTTGCCACTGGCCATCAGGAACTTTTCAGCCATCTGCTCCATGCCATTTTCGCGCAACAGATCGCGAAAGATCTCGAAGTTGCGAGGCTTGTAAACACCCGTATACTGCGACATCTCCTTGAAGTCAGGAAAAGCGCACCACTGCCCCTGCTCATGCGCAATGATGGGCGACAGGTTATCATCCGTTCCTTTATAGTTGCGAGGACGCAGGATGCCAGTCAGATAATCATCCGTCGACTGTGGCGCACGACTGTCCCAGTCCAACCCACGGGCACCACCCTTCACATGATACTCCGACCCGTTGTCCCAGGCCCATCCGCCACCAACAGAGGCACCACAATACACCTTCGTATCGTCGTACTTATGCATCTGCTTCACCCATTCGTTGCAGTAGGTCACCCAGTCGCCAGCCGGCTCATTGCCAGCCGCCATCATCACAAACGAAGGATGATGCCCATATTCATCGACAATGCGCTTCGACTCCTCCAGCAGATACTCGTCAATCTTCTGACCACGACGCAACCTCACGCCATGATTAGGCCACGACGGGCCCTCAGGCTGCAGATAGATGCCCACACGGTCGGCAGCAGCAAAGGCAGCCTCAGGCGGACAATAGCTGTGGAAGCGCACATGGTTCAAGCCATACTCCTTGCATTTCTTAAACACATACAGCCACTCCTCCTCGTCAGTAGGCGGAAAGCCCGTCTCAGGAAAGCAGCAGTTCTCCACGGTGCCACGCAAGAACAGAGGTCGATGGTTAATATACAGCTGACGCTGTTTGATGTCGATTTCCCTGAAACCCACAAGCGTCTCCACCACATCCTCACCAGCCTCGATGGTCAATCGATAGAGGTTAGGATGAAACTCATCCCACTCCTCAATATCCCAATAGATAGGGAAGTCGACCGTGATCTCGCTACCCACAGCATCGATCGAGCGCCCACCAATCACCTTTCCAGCCTTAGGACCAGACGCATAACTCAGCGTCATGTTCACCACATACTGATACTGGGGCATCAGTTGCAGCCCGTCCGTATGGTTTTCCAGCAGCACCTTCACGCTGCCCACCTTTTCCCATTTCGTTCCACCAGCAACCCGTCTGCCGTTCCTATAAGCATCAGGCAGGGTCACCTTGACGCTGTCCACCTTCACGCGAATACCCTTCACATTCAGCTTCTTCCATTGCGCCTGCAGTTCCATTCGGCCTGCAATACCATTCCAGTTGCCCTGCGTCTGGTCAGTCACGCTGTGCGAGTCTTGTCCCACACACACGTTCTCAATGCCGTTATACACACAGATCACAATCTCGTTGCGTGCCCCCTTCTTGACATACTTAGTCACATCATAGCGATGAGGTACCGACAGCGACATCTGATGACCCACGGCATGTCCGTTCACAAAGACCGTTGTCTCAATATGTGGACGCTCCAGGAACAGCGTGATGCGCTGGTCGGCCCAGTCCTGCGGCACATACACCGTCCGTCTGTACCACGCCTTACCCACATAGTGCTTCTCAGGCGTCAGGAAGAAAGGAAACTTCATCTGTCCCTTCTGCCTGTAGGGCGCCATATAGGGATTGAAGTAATACGACGAATCATAGAGCGAGCCCGTCCACTGAGTGTGCACATCCACCTCGTTGCCCTTGTCGTTGGTCAGCATCGAGCCAGGCAGCATCACATAGTCCGAATAACGTGCAGAGTCGCCCATGGCAAAGTCCCACAGGCCTGCCAGGTTAATGATTTGCTGAGCAGCCGCAGGCGCGACAGCCAACAGCCAACAGCCAATGACAAAAACAATGGTTCGTTTCATATCTTAGTCCGTGATATAATGTACTTCAATTCTTTTCACACCCTCGCCCAGCGTCTTGTCAGCCTCTTTGGGCAAATAGACAGGCATATCCTTCTGCATAGGCAGGATGCGCAGTTCCAGTTCCTTGGTGCCCTCAGGCAGTCGCCACAAGCCATACAGGAACGGACGGCCATACTGGAAATGGTCGGCCACGAGTGTTCCGTTGACATAAAGACGGGCGCAGTCGCCCTGATAATCCAACGTCATCATGGGTTCCCTGGCCTCTGCAGGCAGTTCTGGCAGCGTTATCCGATAGACAGCCGCCTGTTCAAAGTCCTCATCCGTAGGCTCTTCCGCCACACGCTGCACACCCATCGTTATCTTTCTCAGTGGTCCTGCGTCCTTCACCTTGCTAATCGTGGCAAGGTCCACCATCGCTGTCGCCTCAGGCTGCAGGAACAAGTGTTCTGCCTCCTGCTCGCTCAACAGATAGAGATTGCCATAGACAGGTTTTTCCTCGCCACGAGCCTTCACGTTCTTCAGCACCCTGCCGTTCTGCAGACAGATGGTGGTGGGAATGCCAGGAATCTGCATCAGATAGACCTTGCCATCGCGCTTGGCCACCAGCTGAGCCGTGGCATATCTGATGCCGTCAACGTTGATGGGGAAGATGGCCATACAGCCACTGGGGATGGTCATCTTGGGCAATTTCACGCCACAGGCCTCCAACTGCACTTTTTCCTTTGTCGACAACTGTTGCAGTCGCTCGTAGTTGTTCACGAAGATAAAGCCGCTGTTGCCCTTCGAGCGCACAGCCCAGCGCAGATGGCTGTCATCGCCTTTCTTGATGTCCTGTGCTGCAGGAAACGATGCCTCCATCTCGGCCAGCATCTCGCCCCAGTCCTGCATAAACAGGTGCAACGGGCGCAACATATAGTAATGCGTGTTCTTCTGTCCAAACTCGCCCAGGGGAGCCTGAAAGTCGTAGTTCTTCACAGGCATATCGTTGTAGTTGGTACCCTTGGTGCGCTGGTTCTCGTTCAGATAGGTCTTACCCTCAGGGTTCGTACCCCCATGATACATATAATAGCCCAGCAGGTTCGAGCCAGAACCCAGTTTCACCAGCGCCATCGAATAGGCATCCTCAGCATAGACATACGGTCGGCGATGATAGGCCTGCATCATGCCGCCACCCAACTCGCAAGTGAAATAGGGATAAGCCTCGTCGCCGCTGTTCACCTTGGCCTCCTGCTTGCCCAACTGCTCTGTGGCAATGGCCGTCGACGAGCGGAAGGCCTTGAAGTTGAAGGCCTTATAATAGTTGCCGTCAGTCTCGCCCAGCGTACGGTCCCAGAACCCATCGGCATAGTCGCCATACAAGGGAATCATCTCGCCAAAGGGCACGGGCGTTGCCAACTCAGGCCAGCCAGTACGCGTATAGAACGGCAGGTCGAATCCAATCTTCTGGGCCATGCGTTTCAGTTCCATCAGATATTCGCCCCGTCCACGATATTCATTGTCAAACTGGGCCGCCATCACAGGACCGCCGTCTTTCCATTGAAGACCCTGCACCTGCGTAAAAATCTGGCGATAGAGTTTCTCAGTATAGCCCATAAACACAGGGTTCCTGTCGCGCATCTTGCAGCCCTTCAGAAACATCCAGTCGGGTATGCCGCCATTGCGCACCTCGCCATGACAGAACGGACCCATGCGCAGGATCACAGGCATATTCTCCTCCTTGCACACCTCCAAAAACTGGCGCAGGTTGCGCTGACCGTCCCAGCGGAAGATGCCCTCTTCCTCCTCCACATGATTCCAGAACACGTAGGTGGCAATCACCGTCACCCCACCCTCTTTCATCTTCTTCACCTCCTGGCGCCATTCGCCTTCAGGGATACGACTATAGTGCACCTCGCCCATCACAGGCACCACACGATGGCCGTCGATGATCAGGCTATGGCGGTCCCACTTCACGTCGTGCTGCGCCCCAGCGATAACACATGCCAGCAGCATGGCCAGGAAGAGTATCGTTCTTCTCATCATCATTTCAGGGCCGTCTCTATCTGTTCTGCAATCTGCTGCATGCCCTTCACTGAGGGGTGACCTGCCTTCTTGTCGATGGCCTGCAGTTCAATGCATTTCACGCCATAGTGGTCGCAGATGGTCTTCGACGACGTGGTCACCTCCTCACTCAGTCCGTCGTTCAGCAGGAAATATATCTCGCTCTTGGCATAGTGTTCCTTCATCCAGCCCAGCATATAGGCCATGGCCGGACGGAAGCTCCAGAGGTCGTCCTTGGTGATGTCTTCATACTTAAACTCGCCGATGGGCGCGTGTGCCCAACTGTCGTTGGTGGCGCCAAAGATAAAGATGATGTCAGGGTTGCCGCCCAGGTTGTCCATGCGCTTCGTAAACGAACGGTCGCTATAGTCGGCCTTGCCATAGCCCGTGTTGCAGATGGTCGAACCACTATACGAGTTGTTCATCAGCAGTGTCCATCCCTGATGCTTGGTCAGCAGCGTCCACCACGTCTGCTCCACACTGTTCACATCCGTCTGGTTGGGATTGTTCTGTTTGAAATACCAAATGGCATTGCCTTCAGGGATAGCCCCTTCAAAGGTTGAATACGAGTCGCCCAGCACGGCCACGCTCTTTGTCTGAGCACCAGCCACCAGGCACAACAACAGCAAGGTTGATAGTAATACTAGTTTTTTCATCATGATTGTTTATGTTGAGTTTCCAAAAATCTCAGTTCTGCCTCCAGCATCTCGAGCTTCGCCATGCGATAGCCAGCCTCACGGGCAATCTCCAGGGGACGCGTGTACAGGTAGTATATCTCCATGGGGCGATGAAAGTCGTAGTCCAGTCGCATGGACGGCGAATAGGGCGTCATCGAATCGGTCATATCAATCATCTTGTCCACAAACGCCTCGTCAAGGTTCTTCACGCCCAGGTGCTGGGCAGCACCCACCACCTCCATCATCTGCTCGCGAATCAGCTGGCGTGTGGCTGCGTTCTTCAGCAGCAGGTCCGTCTGCGTGTGCAGCGCCACCGTCATACCGTTGAACGGCATGTTCCATACGGCCTTCTTCCATCGTGCCTCCTGATATTCCACGAAGCCCGTCTCTATGCCAGCCTCGCGAAACTCGTCGACCACGGCCTGCATCAGTGCCTCGTCACGGCACGAGTAGTTGGCCAGGTTGATACTGCCATAGCACTGGTGACTCACCACGCCTGGCTTCGTCTTGGCCGAGCAGATAAAGGCCAGTCCTGCCGCCAGTTGCACCTCAGGAAACATCCTTTGCACATCTTCTTCCACGCCAATGCCGTTCTGGATGAGCACCACCAGCGTCTTGACCTTCGGTCGAGCCTGCTCACGCTCGGCAGAGTCGATGCGAGCATCACTCTGCTCTCGCTTACTCGCAGCCTTATCATGGAGCAGTGGGGGCAGCAGCGCCTGCAACTTATCGTTGTTCACTGACTTCAGTCCCACCAGCACCACGTCGCACGCAGGCATATCCTTCGTCTGCCCGTAGGCGTTCACGTCGTCCAGATGAAACGAGCCGTCGCACGAGTCCACCTGCAGTCCGTTCTGTTTCACATACTCATAGTCGCTGTGCAGCAGGAAGTGCACCTCCTGTCCTGCGTGCGCCAGCTTTGCGCCATAATAGCCGCCAATGGCACCAGTGCCAATGATTCCGTATCTCATATTTTTTTAGTTATTTCGGCTGCGAAGATACAAATAAAATTCTAAACCTAAGCCTTTTCGCCCAGCAATTTAACATTCATTGAGCACATGCCTCTGCTTCAGCGCATCAATTTCCTCCTTCTGCTCAGAATTCTCACTTGCCATCTTAAAAAATTGCTAACATTATTTTATGGTTACTTACCATTTGCGCAGTTGCGGTTTACTGCATGCAAAGTTAATAAAAAAATGATAAAATTGCAAGGTTTTTGATAAAAACATGGGGGGACACAGGTGAAATCTCTCCATGCGCTGCGCTTAGTCGAGATGACAGGGTGCAAAATGTCAGGAATATATCAAGAAAACTTTAGGGTTCGTTTTCGGTTTGTGTGTCTTATACTGAAATAGGTTGACTCATATAAGGCCTTAAATGTTAAATATTTAAAGTCATTTTAGTTATGAGCAAACAAAAATTCAGTCGCGCATTAAAGCGCAGTATTTGCATCGAGTA
>Ga0310786_10013288_pt1 | contig 10152 bp, 7 predicted proteins | sample AusTroGonzalo_MG_FD_203881 | JGI IMG/M metagenome (GOLD analysis project Ga0310786, IMG submission 203881) | Bovine rumen microbial communities from tropical cattle in Woodstock, Queensland, Australia - Gonzalo_03 (v2) (version 2) | ecosystem: Host-associated > Mammals > Digestive system >... | reverse complement strand
GGAGTCTAGCGTTGAATCAGCTGATAGTTCTTTAAATAATTGCGTATAGATTCGATTGTTATAATGATAGACATTCCATTGATGAAGTGCAAGAGCAGCAACAGCACTTTCATTGCGAATATCAAGTAGAATATTATAATTAATATCAACACTGTCGTGAAGCCAAATGATTTCTGGAGGAGTGTTTGATAATTCACCCATTCTCATCAACGTATCATTTGAGTTTGGATGAATGGTTTTATAATACCTATTCAGACTTAATCTGCATGAGTCCGCATAATCCAATGTACGTTGGTAACGTCCTTCGATATTAGAATAATAAGCAGAATCGGCATAAGAACTAGCTTTTTCGAGTATTGTTTGGGCCGTCAGCGTTCCTAAAACAAACGTAAAAGCTATAATACTTAATACACGTTTCGGTAAACGAAAGAAGAATCGGCTACCCTTTCCCAGTTCGCTTTCTACAGATAATTGGCAGACAGAGAACAACTGACTAATCTTCCTATACTTATTGATGATGCCCATGCAATTAAGAAGACCAAATCCATGTGAAGTCGATGAGCCATCAATGATGGCCTTTCTATCAAACACATGTTCTACTTGCTCTTCAGACATTCCAATGCCATTATCAATAACCGATATTTCCACATATGAATCCGTTGAAGAAGTTTCTATGCTAACAGTTCCACCTTTCGCAGTAAACTTGCGAGCATTATCGGCCAATGTGTTCAACATAAACAATGTGAGAACCTTGTCAGCCTTAACTAACGCATCGGTTGGAGTTATCCTTAATTCTATACCCTTTAAACTAAAGCTACGCTTGTTTTTTTGAATTATATCATAAAGTTCTTGCAAAGGAAATGATTCGATATGCAAGCTAAGTTCCCCTTTGCGCAGTTGAATCCAATGGGTTAGAATTTCATTCTGTGAATTAATATGATTTGTTAGTTCACAGATATAATTGATTCTGTTATCCTTGTCGACCCCATGACACTTATCAAGCAATTTAATCTCATGAATCATTCGATCAATAAGCGGCGTAATGGCATTAACAAGAGATAGTTTCGCACGTTGTTCAACGTTCATCCGTTTCTCTTGAATCAGATGTAAACGCGTAAGAGCCGTCTGCTCTTCAAGTTCATCACGACGTTCTTCAATCTCTGGATTTCTATCATTTCTCAAAGATTTCTTTCTGTGATAATAGAATGAAATGATGATTATGACGAATAATATCAGCGCGACGACAACTGCGACGAGCAAACGATTTAATTGCGTGACCGTTTGTTCTAGCTGGGCCGCACGAGCTTCAAGTCGCTGATCTTGTCGCGTACGTTCTTGTAAGTCCAGATATATATTTCGGTTATAATCACTTTCGTGTTTTTTATCAATAGCAGAATAGACAACGCTTAGCTGCTCACGAATACTAGCTACCAAGTCAGGAGCTTGAAAGATGAGTGTATCGCTCAAAGCCATATCTAAATTCTGTAAAGCACCATCGTAGTCTGTTTTGGAAAGACAACACGTTGCTAACGTACGATAAGCACCTGCAGTCTGATAAGTATCACCATATGCTTCAAATAATGAAAGTGCATTTTCCGCAAGCCATAAAGGTAAATCCTCTGAAGTCACATTCTGAGGATTAATAAACTTCATAGCAGGCTGATTATCAGACATCAGTTGCATTCTATACTCAAACACTGTAAGATGCTCTGCCAAAGCTTCAAGTGAATTAGCCGAAAAGTAAGGATAATTATATTGGTTAGCAAGCAGATAGCATCGCATCAAATAATCAAATTCCTTTTGATTAATTTCAGATTGAGTGCCCTGAGTAATGATACCTCCTGCACCGATATTATACAGATAATTTAGCCATTGTGCCGTATCACCCTCAACTTCTGGGGATATAGACTCTATAGCTTCGATAGACTGACGCTCCAATCCAACATAGTAATAATAGGTGGAAGTAACAATTGCGAGTTCGCTTTCAGCATAAATCAAACGACGTTTTTGTCGTTCCGACAATAGATGACGCTCTTCATTAAGTCTACGTAAGGACTGCTGAGCATGCTCCCTACACTCGTAAAACTCACGATTCTGTGACTGTCGTTGACAGAGTCTCATCTGTTGAATATAGGCAATAAGAAGCTCTAAATGGTTATCCGTAATATCCAGAATACTGTCAAGACGACTATAAGCATCATCATACTGCATCTTGACAATATCAACAAAAGCAAGATTATTCAAAGCTTCTGCCTGACCATCCTTATAATTATACTCAACAGCTAAACTGTAGGCTTTGCGAGCATAATATGATGTAGAATCAAGGTTACGATAATGAAATCCATATGAGGAATCATTCAGTTGATTAATTTCGACAGTCCCTTTATCTGTGCACGAAAAACACAAAAACAAAAGGAGGATAAGAAATGAATATACAAAACAGTTTTTCATCTCTTAACCTCCTTTTTTTTATAAGATAATATATAATATATATTAGGCGCGAGCCTTGGCTACATATCCAAGAGCTTCACGACATTTGTCTGTGACATATTGCCAGTCGCAAGCCTTCACTTTGTCTGAAGGGAAAAGCTTCGATCCCATGCCAACACAGAACACGCCAGCCTTGAACCATTTGGTCAAGTTCTCCTCATCGGGCGATACACCACCGGTAACCATAATCTTTGACCAAGGCATTGGAGCCTTAAGTCCCTTAATGAAATTCGGGCCAGCCACGTCGCCAGGGAATACCTTTGTCAAATCACATCCCAGCTCCTGAGCCTTACCAATCTCTGATACAGTCATACAACCAGGACAATAAGGAATCAAACGACGGTTGCAAACAGGTGCAATCTCAGGATTAAACAGAGGACCAACAACAAAGTTAGCTCCTAATTGAATATACATGGCGGCAGTAGGAGCGTCAACAATAGAGCCGATGCCCAATGCTAATTCCGGACATTCCTTATCTGCCCACTTTACTAATTCGCCAAAGACCTCTTGCGCGAAGTCACCACGATTGGTAAACTCGAATGCACGAACACCGCCATCATAGCAGGCCTTCACAACATTCTTACAAGTATCCAGATCTTTATGATAGAAAACAGGAACCATACCTGTATCACCGATCTTCTTTAGCACGGTGATTTTATCGAACTTTGCCATCTTTGTATTTATAGTTTTTATGACATTAAGGTTGTTAAGGCCATAACAGACCTTAACAACCTTATTATTATCTTTATCGTTGAACGCGTCCGTTAGCATTTCCACCAGCCAAAGCCTCAACCTCTTCGATAGAAACCAAGTTAAAGTCACCATTTATGGTGTGCTTCAATGCTGAAGCAGCAACGGCAAACTCAAGAGCCTCGCCCTGAGTCTTCTTGGTAAGCAGGCCATGAATCAAGCCGCCAGAGAAAGAGTCGCCACCACCCACACGGTCGATGATAGGATTAATATCGTAACGCTTGCTCTGATAGAACTCCTTACCATTATATATCAGTGCCTTCCAACCATTATAAGTTGCGCTATAGCTCTCGCGTAGTGTAGAAACAACATACTTAAAACCGAACTCCTGCATCATCTGCTTGAAGATACCCTCATAACCAGCAGCATCGGTCTGGCCGCCTTCCACGTCAGCATCGGGCTTAAAACCAAGACAAAGCTCAGCATCCTCCTCGTTACCGATACATACGTCGACATATTTCATCAGCGGACGCATGATAGAGATAGCCTTTTCACTCGTCCAAAGCTTTTTACGGAAGTTCAGGTCAACAGAAACAGTAACACCATGACGTTTGGCAGCTTCACAAGCCAACTTCGTCAGTTCTGCAGCTTTGTCAGAAATAGCAGGTGTGATACCACTCCAATGAAACCAGTCAGCCCCTTCCATTATTGCATCAAAGTCGAAATCAGATGGCACAGCCTCTGCAATCGAAGAATGTGCACGATCATAAATCACCTTTGAAGGGCGCATTGAAGCGCCAGTTTCAGCATAATACAAGCCAACACGGTCGCCTCCGCGAGCTACGAATTGCGTATTGACGCCATAACGACGCAATGCATTAACCGCAATCTGTCCGATTTCGTGTTTAGGCAACTTAGATACGAAATAAGCCTCGTGGCCATAGTTTGCCACAGAGATGGCTACGTTTGCCTCGCCGCCACCAGGAATGATGCGGAAAGACTCACTCTGAATAAATCTGTCGTTGCCTTGAGGCGACAGGCGAAGCATAATCTCGCCCAGTGTTACAATTTTTGCCATTGTATATTCGTTTTTAGATAGTTTTATTTAGTTTATTAACTAGGTTTATCCATTCATTGACATGAGGAATTCCTCGTTGTTTCTGCTCTGAACAAGACGGTCGCGAACGGTGTTCATAGCCTCAATAGGATTCATCTCGGCAATGAATTTGCGAATAATCCACATACGGTTCAGGGTAGTCTGATCCTGCAACAGATCATCGCGACGAGTTGACGACTGAACAAGATTAAGAGCAGGGAACACACGCTTGTTAGACAGCATGCGATCCAATTGGATTTCAGAGTTACCCGTACCCTTAAACTCCTCGAAGATCACCTCGTCCATCTTTGAACCAGTATCAACAAGTGCCGTAGCAATGATAGTCAAAGAACCACCATTCTCGATGTTTCGGGCAGCACCGAAGAAACGCTTAGGCTTCTGCAGGGCATTTGCATCGACACCACCAGTCAGAACCTTACCAGATGCAGGCGATACAGTGTTGTAAGCGCGTGCCAGACGAGTGATAGAATCCAGGAAGATGACGACATCGTGTCCACACTCCACCATACGCTTTGCCTTTTCCAGCACGATACCAGCAATCTTCACGTGACGGTCGGCAGGTTCATCAAAGGTAGATGCGATAACTTCTGCATTCACAGTGCGACTCATATCCGTTACCTCCTCAGGACGCTCGTCAATCAGCAGCATCATGATGTAGGCCTCAGGGTGATTAGCAGCAATAGCGTTGGCGATATCCTTCATCAGGATGGTCTTACCGGTCTTTGGCTGGGCCACAATCAGCGCACGCTGTCCCTTACCAATTGGCGAGAAGAGATCAACAATACGCGTTGAAGGATTCGTTGTTGCAGGATTGCCACAAAGGTTGAACTTCTCGTTCGGGAAGAGCGGTGTCAGATGTTCGAATGATACGCGATCGCGCACCTCCATCGGGTCACGTCCGTTGATAGACTTAACGGATGACATCGCGAAGTACTTTTCATTATCGTGTGGCGGACGGACCGTACATTCAACCACATCGCCCGTCTTCAAACTATACTTTTTGATTTGCTGAGGCGACACATAGATATCGTCGGGCGATGACAGGTAGTTGTAATCGCTTGAACGAAGGAATCCATAGCCATCCTGAAGCAGTTCCAACACGCCATTTCCTGAAATCAAATCAGCGAAATCATAGTCGGGTGTTGATGGTTGCACATTAGCCTGATATATGGGATCAGCCTGCTGAACGACGGGTCTGTCAAAGATATCAAGTGTTGGAATAGCGGCCTGATCCTCAATAGGCAGGTCAATCACAGTGATGAAGTCAGTTCCATCACCTGGGTCACCTTCCCACACATTATTATCTTCCATCATATCCATTGCTTCAACATTCTGGCGCTGTGCCATCTTCTCTTGCAACTGTTCCAGCATCTCGGCATCGGGCTCATCCACGCTCTCCATTTCTGCGCTGGCTTCAGGCACTTCGTTTGCCACTTCCAAAGGCTGTTCCTCAGGAATAGATGCTGCAGGTGCAGTCTCTTCCTCAATTTTCTGAGTTTCTGCCTCGGCTGCAATCTCTGCCTTAGTCTTACGTCCACGACGCTTTGGAGCAGGCTTTTCCTCTTCAACCACTTCAGGAGCAACTTCCATCTGAGGCTGATCGGCAAACAATGATGGTGTTTCTATTGTTTTACTCTTTTGATTCTTGGCATCAAGGTTCTCGCCCTCCTTGCCACTAACGGTATATACCTTATCTGTGTCTTTCTTGGCAATGCGGGTGCGTTTACGTTTAGCTGTCGAAGAACCTAACGAACTGTCTATGGCAGCTTTATCAAGAATCTCATAAATAACATGTTCCATTGTGTCATCCTGAGACACCTTCACTCCCAATTGGTTTGCAATCTCCATCAATTCGGGGATTGCCAATTTCTCTAATTGTTCCTTGGTGTACATATATACAATAATATGTTTGCGTACAATTTAAATAATATCGTGATTGTGATTTTTTATAAGAAAGCGATTCGAGAATTGAAACGCTGTTTTCGAAATCGATTGCAAAGATAATCATTTTTTTTATACTAGCAAAGAAAATAACACCTTTTTATTTATAGTATCATAAAAAGATGATGATAAGCAATGGTAAGTATATCGTTTAAGTCATGAAAATATGCCATTTAGAATCCGTAAACAATATGTTCAGGGATGCTAAATGGCATACTTGAAAAATTCATTATTATTTCTTAAGCGGAACGAGGACGCTGAATGTAGAACCTTCACCCAGTGTCGACTCTACCATGACGTCGCCGCCAATCTTGCGGGCAAAGTCTGCACACAACTGAAGTCCCAAGCCTGAGCCTTCCTCGCCGCCGGTTCCATAGGTTGTCTCGCCCTTCTTGAAAATTGAGTCTATTCTTTCCGGAGCAATACCAACGCCATGGTCCCTGACACTCACCTTGGCAAAATCACCCTCCTCGCTCAGCGTTATCTCAATAGAACTGTTTTCCGACGAGAACTTAATGGCATTCGAAAGGAAATTACGCACAACGGTTTTGAGCATGTCATTGTCTGCATACACAACCACAGGATTACTGCTTCCCTGATATTTCAAATCAATCTTCTTTGTCTGAGCAATCATCTCGAAGATATCAACAACACCGGGGATAATATCATTCAAGTCCAGGTCCTGACGAACAACATTCAGTCTGCCAGTCTGACTCTTTGTCCATTTCAACAGATTATCCAAGAGGTCGTGCACATCCTCACTCTCGCGATTAGCCTTATCAAGAAGCTCAAAGAGTTCCGGACCAATTATATCCGGCGACATAGCATTCACAACAAGATTCAGCACCATACGGATGCTTGCCATAGGCGAACGCAAGTCGTGAGCAATAACGGAATACATCTTGTCTCGGTTGCTAATGGTGGCACGAAGCTCCTCATTCTGATGCTCAATAATACGAGTGGCGGCCACCAGTTTTATTTGATGGAACACGCGAACAACCAATTCTTCCTTATTAAAAGGTTTGGTCAGGAAGTCGTTTGCGCCCACTTGGAAACCATGAACAAGATCGCTAGGATTATTTAAGGCCGTCAGGAATATGATAGGAATATGAGCCGTTTCCGGGTCTTTCTTAAGGATTTGAGCTGCATCGAATCCACTGATATCGGGCATCATTACATCAAGCAGAATCAAATCGGGCTTTTCAGCCTTGGCCTGCTCAATACACATATTACCACAGTTTGCAGTACAAACTTGATACTTCTCGTTGGTCAACAATATTTTGAGCAACAACACATTACTCATCACATCGTCGACAATCAGTATCTTATAGTCACTTTTAACTATTCGGGATTCTAGATTCTCATTTTCCAGCATAAACAATTCTGACGGTTAAATGCTTTATATGGTGTGCAAATTTAGCAAAAATAAATTAAACGCCAAACATATGACAAATTTTTTTTTATAATTTCGTTAAAAATACTGTAAAAAGACATGCGAACAGGATTTTTTAGCTAACTTTGCAATCAATATGGAAAAGGTAATCATGGGTATTGACCCTGGAACAAACATCATGGGATATGGCGTCTTAAAAGTAAAAGACGGCAAAGCGCAGATGATAACAATGGGAATCATTGATCTCAGAAAATTCGGAGATGCCTACTTGAAGCTAGGACACATTTTCGAGCGCGTCACTGGTATCATTGAGTCCTTTCTTCCTGATGAATTAGCCATTGAAGCTCCTTTTTTTGGAAAGAACGTTCAGTCGATGCTTAAACTGGGTCGTGCGCAAGGCGTGGCTATAGCTGCAGCTATCGAACGTGGCGTGCCCATTCACGAATACGCTCCAATGAAAATCAAAATGGCATTAACGGGCAATGGCACAGCGTCAAAGGAACAAGTGGCCAACATGCTGCAGCGCCTGCTTCGCATCCCTGATGCCGAGATGGGTAAATTCATGGATTCCACAGACGCATTGGCCGCAGCCTACTGTCATTTCCTGCAGATGGGACGCCCCGAAACCAGCGCTCCACACTACAGGGGATGGAAAGACTTTGTCAATAAAAACAAGGATAAGGTATGCAAGTAACAAAAATTATTGCCATTGCGGGTCTTAACGGAAGTGGAAAGACAGCCTACGTTAATCAGATGCGTAAGCAAATGGCTAGTGACAAAGTGCGTTATATTGCCTTTTGCGACACATACGGTTCCATCACCGACAAAGCTTATTACCTGCAACAGCGATGGAATCAGCACGACATTGATAATGAAATGCCCATCACCGGTGATGTTTTGGAACGTTCTTACGTATTGTCGGGCGACGACACCCCAGAAAGAAGAGCATACCAACAACATTTATATGATCTGTTTGAGTTTCACTCGCTGCTTGATAAATACGTCATCTCATTATCAAGTGGTGAACTCAGAAAGTTTCAGATTATAAAAACCTTATTATCAGCACCTTCCACGCTAATATTAGACAATCCATTCATCGGTCTTGATGCTACGACAAGACAGCATTTAAAAGACTTATTTTTGCGATTAAGTCAGGAAAAACAACTAACAATCTACTTAGTTGTTGCCAGGCAGGAGGACATTCCCGATTATGTAGACGACTTTATCTGGATCACTCCCAAGCAGGAGCTTGCATCAGAACCGCCCCACCTCGACGAAGAAAAGCGACAAGCTATTCTTAGTCAGACTCATTCTTCGGACACGACACACTCTGACGAAGTGGTGAAAATGAATGATGTAAGCATCAAATACGGCAACAGAACAATCCTCTCACATGTCAACTGGACCATCAGAAAAGGCGAATGCTGGGCGCTGTGCGGACAGAATGGCAGCGGAAAGTCCACCCTACTCTCCTTGATATGTGCAGACAACCCACAAGCATACGCCTGTGACATCAGTCTGTTTGGACGGAAACGAGGATCAGGAGAAAGCATTTGGGAGATAAAACGCAACATCGGCTATGTGTCTCCTGAGATGCATCGCTCCTACCATCATAACATTCCCACCATACAAGTAATGGCGAGCGGTCTTAAAGACACCGTTGGATTATACACCAGAACAAACGAGAAAGAACGAGAATGCTGTAGGTGGTGGATGCGCATATTTGGCATAGAACAATTGGAACAACGGCCTTTCCTTTCACTATCCAGTGGAGAACAACGTCTCGTTCTTGTTGCACGTGCCTTCGTCAAGAATCCTCAGCTGTTGATACTTGACGAGCCCCTTCATGGACTTGACAACAAAAACAAGACGCTTGTAAAAGACATTATCGAAACATATAGTAAACTTCCTGACAAAACAATCATCATGGTAACTCACTATGAAGAGGAACTTCCCGAATGTTTTAATCAGAAAAAACAATTAATAAAACAGTAATATGATGAAACGACTATTTATTATCTTATTTGCCACATTTGCTTTAGCAACAACATTGTCTGCACAGGAAATCTTCTATGAAATCAAGAATAGTGCAGAAGCGAATATAGCCAATCCTTCAGTAAACCCTCTGGTAAAGAACTTCAGCAGATTCAAGATTGAGGCGCTCAACTATATGGCGATGAAAATGAGGGAAGAAATGCCAGATTCTACTGTCGAATTATTAGACAAAGAAGCTTTGTCGCTCAACACATTTCTTACCATCTACACAAGAGCCTTAGTGGAAAACAGTCAGCAGCCTGCAGCTTATCAGGTAAAGGTTATCAGCGCCTTTATGGATGCGTCGTACGCGAATCCGTTGTTCAACGATCCAGACAAAGACCTGGTATTGGTATTCTTCAAGGATGGCGACAGCATGACGCGCTTTTCACTTGACACAGATTGGCGCAGAGCCGTACTTGCCGCACAGGAAGCATTGAAGAGATTAAAATAAAAGAATCTTAAAACCTATACACACGAGAATAAT
>Ga0310786_10013287_pt1 | contig 10153 bp, 6 predicted proteins | sample AusTroGonzalo_MG_FD_203881 | JGI IMG/M metagenome (GOLD analysis project Ga0310786, IMG submission 203881) | Bovine rumen microbial communities from tropical cattle in Woodstock, Queensland, Australia - Gonzalo_03 (v2) (version 2) | ecosystem: Host-associated > Mammals > Digestive system >... | reverse complement strand
CTATCTATGGCTTCCCTCATGCTGTTGTCGCTCAATTTAATTTCAAAGGCGCCATAGTTACCATCCTTAAACTCTATAATTGCATCAACTTCATCCCCTGACGTGTTGTCGCGGAAATGATAAAGATAACCCTCCAGATAATCTGCATAGATTCTGAGATCCCTCTCTACCAATGCTTCGAACATCAGACCAAATGTCTCATGATCATTCAACAGTTTGTCCACAGTAAGATGAAGACTGGCACAGCTGAGAGATGGATCAACCAAATGTCTTTTCGCAGTTTTGCCAACACGTGAAGAAGAGCGATATTGTACACTGAATGCCTCCTGATTCGTAATCAGAAAAAGACTCTCCAACACGTCTTCGTAATCAGCGACTGTAGCTCTGCTTTCAATCATCTCTTTTTCATTTTCAAATTCTTCGATGTCTTTCACCAGGGTCTTGTCTCCGGCGATAGAGGACTCGTTTCTTGCAAGAGAGCGAAGAAGCATTCTCATTTTTATTGAACTTCTTTTCTTTGTCTGTCTCTCATGCATATCCTTATTCACTATGGACTCAATGTAGCTTTCAGGTATTACCCCTATGTCCTCATCCTTCATGCCAATGTTTTCAGGCCACCCACCGCGGATAATCAGTTTTGCCAGTTCATCAAGTTCTACTTTTCTGACAAACCCCTCGTTAACCCTACCGTTCAACATATCACTAATAGATGCTTCGCCCGATGAGTCACCAGATTCAAACAGGCTCATGGGATGCATCCGGAGAGGTGCTATGCGTCCAGTGCCTGTGTGGTATACTCTTGTTTCGTCATCGCCTTTCTTCAAGGATGTTGATCCCGTAAGAATAAACTTACCCTTACCATGATCTTTATCGCATTCATTTCTCACCGCATCCCAGATCTCAGGAACAATCTGCCACTCATCTATCAGCTGAGGTAATTCCTTTTTAAAGATGTACTTAGGGTCAACCATGGCATTTTCACGTACGCTTTTTTCTGTAACCAGAGAAACACTGTTTGCATGGTTAAGACTTGTCCATGTCTTTCCACACCACTTGGGACCCTCTATCAATATCGCTCCGAATAATCTCAGATAACGAGCTATTCGATCATCAATCAAACGGGTTTTGTATCCCTCTTTTCTCAAACTCATGTAAATGTCTCCACACAATCTGATTCTAACTTATCACTTAGCACTTTTCAATCGTTCCACTTAGCACTTTTCAGTGGACTTGCTTAGCACTTTTCAAGTCCCTATGTTTTAAACGGAACCTTCCTGTATTGCCATCCTCTGACCAATTGCTCTGTTTGTCTAATCCGAGCTATCCCTTCATCTGATGGAAGTACTTCTCCGCAACTGTGGAGTGGGAATGATCGCATATCAAAGCTAAGCCATTACAATGCCGACACTTAGATGTTGGCATTTTTGTCATCATTTGCGATTAAAAGTGCATACGGATGTTGTTTTAATCGAATTATTGGGTTATGAAAAAGCAATTACTGCTGTTTCAACATCGTTTCCCTGTATAGTCGTATATGGACCTAGACAGGTTTGGAAATCAACTGTCATCGACCATCTATTTGGCGAAAGATTCAGGAAGATAACGCTGGATGATGGTGAAGACCGGGCTCTTGCACTTCAGAATCCAAAGCGATTCCTGGAACTCAATCCGTGGCCGGTAATCATCGACGAGATACAGAAGGCACCGAACCTGTTGGACGAAATCAAGAAAACTATAGATGAGCAACGTCTTCTATAAGTGTTTATCTCAGAACGTACATGTAAAAAAGTACCAGAACGGCAGTCTGTGCAATCAGCATGAGGGGGAAGAACACGGCAAAGTACCAGTGCTTTGTCTTGTGCCTGAGCAGGTACATTCCCATACATCCTCCAAGGCCACCGAAAAGAGCAGTTGCCAGAAACAGCTTCTTCTCAGGGACTCTTGTCTCAGGATGGCTGTGATCGGTATCCTTCCGGGCCCTTCTCTTGTCCTTCCACATGAGCCTGAACGAGTTGATGTTCAGCAGAAGAATAACTGATGCAATGATGATATAAATGATTGTCGTTTTTTCCATACCAATTTCCAATTCTATAGCTGTCTGTCGGTTCCGAAAAGATAGATAATACCTTCCGCAGAGAAGAACCTGCTCCGCTTCCGTGATGTAATAAGACAACACAACGAAAGACACCCCGGCGTGCTGTTCCGGAAGCCCTCACTGCTGATAATCATCTGCGCCAATTGTCAAATGGCATACAGAACAGAAAACGGGGTCTTGGTCATTACGGCCGGATGTCTCAAAGACTGAGCAGGACGCAGCCGGTTATTACGGCTGCAAATCCCGCAAGATCCACCGGCATGAATGTCGTGTGGAGGAACAGAAAAGAAGTGAGGGTTGCAACTACAGGCTCGATGCTTGAGATCATGCTTGCCTTCTTTGCCCCGCATAGTCCCACTCCCATGAGATAGAGGCTGAAAGCCAGTGCGGTTCCGACCGTGACGATGAACGCTATGGAAAGCAGAGTCACGGGACGGGTGTCGGTGAGAATGCGTGCATCGCCGGATACGGCGAAAAGGACAAGACCGCCAATGAGCATGGCATAACCCAGGACCAGGCTGGTTCCGAACCTGGTCATCAGCTTTCCCTGAAGCAGGGTATAAGACGCCACAGCCACAGCCGCAGCTGCGCCCCAGAACAGGCCTTCCCTTGAAAGGTACAGATGGGAAATGTCTCCGTGGGTTGCAAGAAGGAAAACACCTGCCATGATAAGTGCAAGGCACAGGTACTCCAGCTTTTTCGGGGCCTTGCGCTGCATGATGCTGGAAATGATGAAGACAAGGATTATTCCGGAGCTCTGGAGGACAGTCGCCGTTCCGGAATTCGAATAGCTGATGGCGCTGAGGTATGAAAGCTGGCACATCCCCACTCCGAAAACCGCGTAGATCACAAGGTGGACAACGGTTTTCCAGTCTTTGAAGATATCGGGCATGCCCTTGGGCTGCCTTATCAGGTTGATTGCGATAAGAAGAATGCCCGAGAAGATGAGGCGGTATATCGTGACCGTAAGGGGTGCGGCATCCGAATAGCTGAAGAGAAACTGGCTGCATGTCCCTGACAGACCCCATCCGGTTCCGCCCAAAAGGGCAAACACCACCCCCTTCTTTTCCTTTGAGGTCATTTCCCGCCTCTCTCGCGGTAGTATCTGGCCTTGTCGTCGTACATGCGCTGGTCGGAAATCTTTTCCAGAGACCTGATATCTTCTCCGGGATATTCAGCGTGTGTTGCATATCCGAGGGAGATGGAAACCCCGTCCACAATGGACCCGTGCCATTCTGCGGTCCTGTTGCGGATTTCCCCTACCAGGGCACCGCAGTCCGGTGTGTGTACAATTGCCATGAATTCATCACCGCCTGTACGGTAAACCCTGCCAAAGGGTGCAATTGCGGAAAGAAGACATGTTGCCGCACCTACGATCAGTTCATCGCCGGCGGCGTGTCCCTTGCTGTCGTTGACGGTCTTAAGTCCGTTGACATCGGCTGAAATCAGGGCCAGATCCTTGCCCGGACTTTTCTTCTTCATGATTGCCGCAATATCCTCTTCGTAGCAGCGCCTGTTGAAAAGCCTTGTCAGTTCATCCGTCATTGAGATACGGATCAGATGCTCTTCCCTGCGCTTCTCCGAATCGATGTTCTGGATTGTGTAGATTACAACATCCGGACGTTTGCCCATTTCACCCTTGACCCTTATGTACTGGGCCCGGAACCATCCGGTGCGGGTGCTGATGAACTCGCCTGATATGCTCAGGCGTTTTGCCAGCCTGTCGGGAACGGTGGTGATGTCTGTGAAGGTCCAGAAAGCATCCAGCATGTCAGGTGCAATACGGTTTCTGAGACCCAGTGTCATATGGGTATGGTCCTGGCCTTCCTCTATCTTCAACCTCCGGAGTTCCTTCTCGCGGAGGGACATCTCGGTGGACTCCTTGAAATCTATGAGATTCACATAGTCATAGATGCGGGCCATGGATTCCAGAATATCAAGCTGCTCACGCATCTGTTCCTGCTGACTCTGGGACTCCTTGTACTTGCCCAGCATCTTGCGGTAGTAGCCGTCCGTGGCCTTCCCCAGCGCATATCCGGCAATGAACATGGCAAGGGCCTCTATAGTCAGGCCTGAGAAAATGTTGACGAATGCCGAAAGCGGGGTGTCGAAATCGGTCCTGATTCCCGCGTAGTGGGCGGACTCGATCCAGGTGCTGATACCCATAATCACATAACACACAATTGACGTGCCTATGTAGGCCCCGGACTCGCAGAACAGAAGACTCAGCAGAGGAACGGCGAACCAGCTGATACGGATGGAAATATGGCAGTTGTTCATGAAGCAGAGGAGCAGCTCCATTCCGATTATTGCCACGATTCCCGGCACGTAGCTGTACGGCATCCTTTTGAGCAGAATCCGGTCAATGAAGGCCAGAACCAGCATGGAGGCGGATATGATGATACAGGCAGAATAAGAAGTCTGTCTGAAAATTCCGGTCCTTATGCCGATTGCAATTGCAGGCCCGACAAGTGTGATAGCCCACAGGATCAGATTCAGCGACCTGTCAACCTTGTTCCTGTTGTTGCGCAGGAACTGTTCATAATCCTCGGATTCACCGTTACGCAGAAATTCCATAGTCTGAAAGTGTACACCAAAAGAACCGTATGATGCTACAAGATTATGTCTTGAGATACATAGTAGGTTACAATTAAGCCTGAAGAAGGTACGCCCCTTTCAAGGCCCATCAAGGCAAGCAGTCTGACATCGTAGAGGCAACTTGACTCCAGATTTCTGAGGCTGCTGAATCCCATTGCAAAGCCGTAGAGAATGCATGCAAACATCTCATATGTGTCCAGTTCCGGCCTGCCAAATACAGATCTAGGTTCTCCTTCTTTCAGAAGTTCAGCAACTCCTGATTCTTCTAAATGGGCAAAAAGAAGGGCTGTAACCCTCTAGCCGGTAAACCCGACTTTTGTTACAGCCCCTATTTTTTTCTTTAACACCCTTTACGGTGTTGATCTGATGTATCTTGGGCGATCATCGGAAATTGTGTAATCACTCCACGAACTTCCGTCTGTGCTGCTCTGAAGACTTACACCCGAACCCTTTGTAAGAGTTCCCTGGCTTGTTCCGTATGCACCCTTTCCAATGCCTGCAGCTCCGTCGCTTCCCGCAGCATAGACTTTTCCGCTGTTTATAGCTACCGTTCCGCCGTTTCCGCTCTTGCTTCCGCCGATTCCGGCAGCTCCGTCTTTACCTGTTGCATTTACAACTGTATTGTTTCCGGAGATTGTAAGATTAATGCCGGCTCCGTATTGCAGATCGTTGTTAAAGCCATGACCTATTCCCGCACCTCCGAAATAAGTGTCGTATTCACGCTCTCCTCCGGTTGCAGTTACATTTCCGCCTGTTATTGTTACAGTACCTGCAGGAATTATGGCCGAATTGTGGTTATAACCGCTTCCTATTCCTGCGGCTCCCTCTCCACCGTACGCCTCTACGGTTCCTCCGCTTATGTTGAGAACCAGTCCTTTTTCAACTGTTTGGGACTGTAAGAATCCGGCGCCTATTCCTGCTCCGTTCTTACCGCCAGTTGCAACTACGGTACCTCCTGAGATTGTTACAGTAACATCACTTCCGCCATAGCCGAAACCGATTCCGGGCCCAAATTTTCCTCCCACTGCAGTCACATTTCCACTTGAAATTGTTACAGTTCCGCCGTCTCCGGAGTATGAGGTACCGATTCCGGCAGCATTCTCTCCACCGTACGCCTTTACGGTTCCGCCTGTAATCTTAATAGTTCCCGCAGTTCCGCCAGAGGAATCTCCTCCGCCTATACCGACACCGTTGATATAGGCTCCTTCAGGATAAATATCGCTCTTTACATAACCGCCTCTGGCAGTAACTGTTCCGCCTGTTATGGTGATGTTTCCACCGTCTCCGCCGTATCCGCCGCCTCCTATACCGGCAGCGCCACCAGCTCCTGTTGTATTAACGGTTCCACCGCTTATGGTAACATTACCGCCGTCACCATCATACCCGCCGCCAATTCCTGCAGCGCTTTGACCTCCTCTGAGATTTACAACTCCTCCGGTTATTTTCTGAACACCGGCAGTTTCATAAAAACCACCACCTATTGCAGCCCCGTATTGTCCTCCAATAGCTGTAACTTTGCCTCCGTTGATTGTAATATTTCCTACAACACTGCCCTTTTCAGCGTAAGTAACTCCGTTACCTCCTATTGCTGCACAGTTATCAGGAACATCACTTTCATCTGCATTGTCAGTTTTGACAATTTTCAATGCTCCGGTTCCCTGTGTCTGTCCGTTAATAGTCAGGCTGTTGTTTTTTGCAACGTAGAAGCCCTTTGTAACCCAAAGCGTTTTTCCGTCTCCGAGGATCAGCGTTACATTTCCGCTTACGGTTATACGGTGATTGCTTTCCGTGAGGTTGCTGTTAACAAGGTATACACCTGTTGCAAGTGTGTAATTATGGGTGCTCAGATAATTTGCTGTAAGAGGTATACCTGCAGAAATTGTAACCGAGCATGTTGCAGTCAGACCGCTTCCGTCCACAGTCTTTGCGGTAACCGAAATTGCATTGGGGCTTTCTGCAACTGCAGTTATTACACCGTTCTGATCAACTGTGGCTATATTGGTATTGCTGCTTTCCCAAAGCAGGGTTGTATCGGCTCCGGTAGGAGCGGACACTGTTGCAACAAGTTTTTCCGTAGAACCCAGACCGTAGATTGTCATGGAAGACTTATCAAGAGATACAGAATCCACTACCACTCCGTTTTTCATATAACGTCCGCGGTTATCCTGATCCGCCTTGTAGTTCTTCCATGTTTCATTGTTTGAACTGACTATGAGTGTGGGAACAGAACTTAAGGTACCGCTGATAGCGTTTGCACCTTCTCCGCCTGCAGCATTTACAGTACCGCCTGCAATTGCAACATTATTGCCTTGTATACCGGGGACTCCGTCAGCTCCTGTTGCATTCACAGTACCGCCTTCGATTCTTATATTTCCGGCTCCGCCGATGCATGAATTTATTGTACCGAAACCTCTTATCACAAGGGTCTGGTTCTCTTCAAGTTCAATTCCATTGGGAATATTCAATACAGAACCCGGTTTGAGATTGATTACTACCGAGCCTTCCCCTGTTACAGAGAGTGTGCTTCCAAGTGTCAGAGACTTCATGCTGTCCACATTGTAGACATAGCCGGTTTCAAGCTTTGTTGTATCCTCTGTTATTGTCTGGGGAGCAGCCGGATCTTCGATTATCCACTTGTCTCCCTCATGCTTGATTGCATATTTTCCTGTGTAGTAAGGGCTGGGATCTTCTGTGTAGATACCGCCTTGTACAATAATCTTTCCGTTGTTGACTTCACTGAAAACAGTACCGTTTCCGGTGTGGCTGTAGCTACCGTTCAGAAGGGTAATAACAGTACCGTCCCCGTCTGCCCTGACTGCAGCGTTGCCGGCACTTCCTGTTACGGAAGCACCCTCATCCTTTACATAGACCGTTGCACCGTTTGTTGCGTTAAGGCCTCCGGTAAGAATCATATTATCAAGGACAATGTTCTTACCCGATTCAGCATATAGAGCGTAATTGCTTCCCACTACACAGCCGTCTTTTACGAGGGCATTGTCTCCGCTGATTGTAAATGTCTTGCTTCCTTCTACTGTTACGATATGTCTGTCCAGATTGAGTGTTACATCAGATACAGAAAGATTTGTATCATTTGAAACGCTGCAGTCTTTCAAAACCTTAACCGTCTCACCTTCTGCAACTCCAAACGGATAGCCTCCGTTTCCGAATGCTCTTGAAAGAGATGCGTAATAGTAAGATCCTATGGAAGCAACGCCGTCTGTGTTTACACTTGCTTTGTAGGGGTTGTTTCCGTTTACAGAAGCATAAGCTGCAACATGTGTTCCCGGGTCATTTGTAAATGCTCCGCTCAGAACAACAAGTTCGGTTCCTGTCAGTGTTCCTGTTACAAGGCCCGGTTCTTCTCCTGTGTCTCCTGTAAGTTCAAGATAGCCGCCTTCTGTTACGGAAAGATTTCCAGCCACCGTGTACTTACTCAGATTAAGGGCAATATTCTTTGTTGCGGGAACGGTTGCACCAGCAGAAGTTGGATTTACAAGTGTGACAACTGTTCTTGAATTATCATCAGCAGCATTGAATGCAGCCTCAAGACTTTCATATTTATCGGCCCCTATCATGGCCACAGTAACTGTATCTTTCTTTTCCGTTACATCACTGTCTTCTGAAATCTTTCCTGTTCCGACAGTCTCAATTTGAGAGCTCTCACCTGTGCTCTCTTTGACATCGATTGTTCCAGATGCAACGGTTATGGTTGAGTCTGCATCTTTATCCATTTTTACAATTGCCTGGGTAGTATCGTCGTCCGTGCTGATAACAAATTCGGAACTGCCCTTGGCTGTAAGGTCTCCGGAAATTACAGAACTGTCTGCAACAAAAATTACAGACTCATCGGTTGCTTCAAAGCCCTTGGTTACCTTGGAAGTGTCAGCCATTGTGACATCTGATTTGGAAGAAACAACTGTATCGACTTCCGAGTTACCCTGAAGAATAATCGTACTGTTTGTAGTAGCGGAAACCTTTCCTTCAACTGTTGCGGAAGTAGTTGCCTCTTTTTCTCCGATAATCAGTTTTGCACCGTTGGCTGCCCAGAATACATACTGGTTGTCTTCTACAACCATCTTTGGGGCTTCTTCAATCTTTAAAACTGTGTCACTTCCCTCAATGAAGACCATGGTCAGATCTGTTGTTGATGTGTCGTACAGGGAAATCTGCTCAAGGCCTTTGAGTGTGACATCAGAACCTTCTGTAATTGAAAGTCCGAAGTCTCCGCCCAGGATTCCCTGCAGTCCTGAAACATTTGTAAAGTCAAAAGTGTGTCCGCCAAAGTCGATAACCGCTTCTACTCCGTTTAGGACAGCACCGGCACCCTTTGCGTTCTTTGTAAGATGGATAACATTGTCATCAGATTCACCCTTGGAGTTAAGAGCATCTACTGCTGCCTGCAATGTGGAATAAGACTTGCCGTTAAGTACAAACGTTCCGAGTTCAATCTCGTTGTACATATCTGTGTCTACCGTGACATCCTGGACACAAGCTACCATGAGACCGATTAAAAGGACTACCAAAAAAACAGATAATGCTTTCTTCATAAACTTACCCTCACGCCTGTGTTGCAAACAAGTGCCCCGTCTACCGAGTTGTAGACGGGGTTGATGTTCTGCTGCGCTGCAACATTGAGATCAGCTCCTGCTGTAACTGCAATTTTCTCGTTAAGGCTGTAAAATGCACCGAGATAAAGTCCTACTGTGGGATAGAGTTTTGCACTGTTTCCCCAGTGTCTCAGATCAATTCCGGCTTTGAGCGCAAAGTCAGTTTTAAAGGCTCCGCCGAAGTCCAGGATAAATCCGGTTTTTGCCATGAGTCCAAAAACTACATAGCGGTTCTGCTTCTCTGCGTACTTGTAGTTGCTGTATGTAACATCAGCTCCTATATACAAATATGGATTGTAGTTGTACGAATAACCGATTTTACCACCGAACCCGTACTGTGAATTGTATTCGACTGTATTTCTGTACATGATTTTCTGGGCTGAGAACGGTGAAACCTGAATCTCTATTACAGACTTTGCAAAGCCTGCTCCCAGCACGACAATTCCTATTGCCAGAACTGCAAGTATTTTCTTTCCCATTGCAATACTCTCCTAAGTAGGACAGTATACCATTTTTTTGAAAGAGAAGAATGCTATTTCTACTGAATTAAGTCCCTATGCGTGCCGACCAAATGTAAACATGCTGATAGACGAATGGCAGAAAGATCCTCTCCTATGGGATGCACTCAGGACACATGTTGATAATTCATCCTTACAGGTTCAACCAGTCAGACCAAAGTCATTGAATCGCTGAGAACGCATTCGGATACAGGGAGGATAGGCAGACTTAAAATGACTATTTTCAAATACAGAATACTGAATATATGGGCACAGAAAAAAAGGACTCGGTTTTTCCGAAATTCAGTTCGGACAATCTGATTGCTTTGGTTGGATTGTATTTTTCACAATAGTTT
>Ga0310786_10013283_pt1 | contig 10155 bp, 9 predicted proteins | sample AusTroGonzalo_MG_FD_203881 | JGI IMG/M metagenome (GOLD analysis project Ga0310786, IMG submission 203881) | Bovine rumen microbial communities from tropical cattle in Woodstock, Queensland, Australia - Gonzalo_03 (v2) (version 2) | ecosystem: Host-associated > Mammals > Digestive system >... | reverse complement strand
GTCGACATGGAGGCTGAGAGCACCAGGAGCATCACAAGCGCCATCAGCGCCTCCGGGAGGCCCGAGAGCATCTGCGGTATGATGGAGTCGAACGCGAACTTGCCGCTCTCGGAGTTGAAGGCGGTCTTCACGAAAAGGCGTCCGAATCCGCCGAGGAAGTAGCAGCCGCCTGCAACCACGAAGGCGAAGATGGTCGAGATCACGGTGCCGCGGCGGATCGCCTTTTCGTCGGTTATGGAGTAGAACTTGCCGACCATCTGCGGAAGGCCCCACGTTCCTAGGGACGTAAGCACAACGACTCCGAGAAGGCTCATCTTTGCCGGACCGAAGCACGAGGCGAAGTCGCCGGGCTTGAAGTTCGCGTAGAGTTCCTTGCCGCGCTGCGCGAGGTCGTCGGCATTCGGCGCAACCGCGGCGAGCTTGTCCACGGCAGTGGCAAGCCCGCCCTGGTGGTGGATCACCAGGGCGATTACGGCAGATATGCCAACGAGCATCACGATGCCCTGCACGAAGTCGTTGATGGCCGTTGCCTTGTACCCGCCGAGGATAACGTATCCGGCAGTGAGGGTGGCCATGAGAACGGCCCAGAACTCGTATGGGACGGCGGAGCCGAATCCGAGTTCGAAGAGCTTGGAGATTCCCATGTACACGCCGGCGGTGTACGGGATGAGGAACACGAAGGCGATAACGGAGGCCACGATGCGCAGCCCCTCGGAGTCGAAGCGCGTGCCGAAGAAGTCCGGCATCGTGCGGCTCTGGAGGTGCTGCGTCATCAGGCGCGTGCGGCGTGCCAGGACGACCCACGCAAGAAACGATCCGATCACGGCGTTGCCGATGCCGATCCAGGTGGACGAAAGACCGTACTTCCATCCGAACTGGCCGGCATAGCCGACGAACACCACGGCGGAAAAGTAGCTCGTGCCGAACGCAAAGGCGGTCAGCCACGCCCCTACGTTTCGTCCGCCGAGCACAAAGCCGTCGACCGACCTTGAATGCTTCCTGCTATAGACTCCTATCCCCACCATTACGGCGAGGAACGCGAGCGTTAGGACCGCCTTGAACCACAACATCTTCGGGAAACCTCCTGACTGGACTTAACTACAGCGACGCGAGAACCGTCTCGGAACGCCATGCATAGAACTTGCGGAGCTTGAGCTTGGCAGCAGCCGCGGCATCGCAGAAGAACCAGGCGTCGTTGTGCGCCTGGAGCGCTGAAGCCGTGCAGAACTGGCTCATGCCGCCCTCGACGGCCGCCTTTACGGCGTCGGCCTTGTTCGCGCCGAACGCGAGCAGCACCACCTTCTTCGCCTCGCAGATAGTGCCAACGCCCATGGAGAGCGCGTGGCGCGGGACGTCGGACGCCTTCGCGAAGAAGCGCGCGTTGTCCTTGATGGTCTGCGGCGTGAGCGAGACGAGGCGCGTGCGCGAGGCGAGCGAGCTGCCGGGCTCGTTGAAGGCGATGTGGCCGTCCGACCCGATGCCGAGCACCTGGAGGTCGATTCCGCCAGCGGCCTTGATCGCCTTCTCGTACGCGGCGCATTCCTTGCGCCAGTCCTTGGCGAGGCCGTTGAGGACGTGCGTGTTCGACTTCTTGATGTCGATGTGGTCGAACAGGTTGTCGTTCATGAAGTAGCGGTAGCTCTGGTCGTGCGTCGGGGCAAGGCCGAGGTATTCGTCGAGGTTCCAGGTGCGGACGTTCTTGAACGAAATCTTCTTCGCCTTTACGTCCTTTACGAGTTCCCTGTACATCAGCACGGGGGTAGAGCCGGTTGCGAGCCCGAGTATGCACTTGGGGTTCGACTTGACGAGCGCGGCCACCATGTCCGCGGCCTTGCGGCTTGCCTCTTCCTTAGTTTTGCATATCACTATTTCCATTGCTTATCTCCTTTTTTGTACTTGTTGGAAGCTTGTGGCTACCGGCCCGAGTTCTCGCGCACGATCTGCTCGTAGCGGTCGCGCTGGGCCTCCATCGACTCGACCATCTTGAACTGCGTCCGGCAGCGCACGAGGTTGTGGTCTTCGTACGCGGTGCGGAAGTACGTGTCGCCGGCCAGGTAGTCGGTGAGGAAGCGGACTCCGATCGTGAACGTGATGAGGCGTCCAGAGAACGCGAGAGAGTCGAGCTCGGCGTCGTTGAGGAACTTCGCTCCGGCGAGGTAGCCCTTCACGAGCGCCTCGAAGTACTCTTCGCGCGAGAACACCTTGGAGAGGTCCTTCTCGTCCTCCGCCGCCGCGGCCGTAGAGGTGCGGACCATGTCGCCGAAGTCGTACAGCGCGGAGCCGGGCATCACGGTGTCGAGGTCGATGACGGCAACGCCCTCCTGGGTGACGTCGTCGAGCATCACGTTGTTGATCTTGGTGTCGTTGTGCGTGGTGCGCTCGGGTATCTCGCCCGAAGCCATCGCCTCCACGATCCTGCCCGCCTCCGCGCGACGGGCGTCCACGAAGTCCAGCTCGCGGGCAACGGAAGCGCGGCGTCCCTTGACGTCGGCCTTAGCGACAGCGTCCAGGAGCTCGAGGCGCGAGAGCGTGTTGTGGAACTTGGGCAGTATCTCGTTGAGGCGCGGCTGAGGAAGGTCGGCGAGCGCGTTCTGGAAGTTCGCGAACGCGTTGGCTGCGAGGTACGCCTGGCTTGCGTCGGTTATCAGGTCGACGGTGCGCGCACCGGTGATGAACGCGTAGAGGCGCCACGGCTTGACGTAGCCGAGGACCTCTAGCGAACGCCCGCCCTTCGAGCGGATGTGCGTGGTCACGCGGGTGATGTTCTCCATCATCGCGTCGGGATCCGGGAAGATGTCGGTGTTGATGCGCTGGAGGATGTACTGCACGCCCTTGGCGTCGACTGCCTTGAACGTGTCGTTTATGTGCCCGGAGCCGTAGCGCTCCACAGACACGACGTCCTTCACTCCGAACTGCGCCATGGCGGCGAGCAGCTCGTCATTCGTATAGGTCCTGTTAGACACTGGAACTCCCCTTTCGTTGCGCTAGAACAGCTTGGCCGGATACTCGCCCGCGTCGACGAGGCGCTTGATCGACTCCATCACGAACGGCTTGTCGTCGCGGTACGTTATGCCAAACCACGAGGACTCGGTGGGAAGCACCTTCGCGTCGGCAGTGCCGTCCTTGATCATCTCGTCCACAACGAACGGGATGTACCACTCGCTCTTGACGGCCTTGCCGTTCGCCTCCAGCCATGCCGGGAAGCGCTTCTCGAGCTCGTCGAAGAGCTCTGGCGTGAAGCCCCAGAGGTTCATCGACACGCGCGCGTCAAGCGGAACCTCGACCGGGTTCGCGGTATCCTCCTCGTTGCGCGCAACAGTTCCGGCGCGGACGAGCTTTGTCATCTCCTTGACGCCGGCAAGGTAGCCGCCGTCGTCGATCGTGCAGACGCCGCGCGCCACCGAGCCGTTCTCGGAAAGCGTGAGGCCGAGGTTGTAGCCGACCATCGCAAAATGGAGCTTGCCGCCTTCCTTCGGCGCCTTGAGGAACTCGGCGAGCCTGGCGAACGCGTCGCGTCCGTAGAAGTCGTCGGCATTGATCGCGGCGAAAGGCTCCTTCACGATGCCGCGCGCAGAGCGGATCGCGTGGGCGGTTCCCCACGGCTTTTCGCGCCCTTCCGGGACGGTGAACGGCGCAGGAAGGTCCGTAATGTCCTGGTAGCTGTACTCGACCGGGAGGATGCCGGCGTACTTCGCGCCCACCTTCTCGCGGAACTCGGCCTCGAAGGACTTGCGGATCACGAAGACCACCTTGCCGAACCCGGCGCGGTGTGCGTCGAACACCGAGTAGTCCAGGATCGCCTCTCCGCCAGGCCCTACCGGATCGACCTGCTTTAGACCGCCGTAGCGCGAACCCATTCCTGCCGCTAGAACTAGCAACGTGGGCTTAATCTGATCTGCTTGCATGAATCAATCTCCTCCTTGTGGATGTTTCTATACAGGTCGATAATATCATTCAAGCGGTATTCTACCATTATGCCGCAGGAAAGGCAACGGAATTAAGAGGTCGCGGACGTTCCGCCCTTCACGGTGTCGACGAAGAACTGCTCGAGCGAAATCCTGGGGTGGGAGACTTCCGGGTCGCGTCCAAACCGCTCCTTGAGAAGCGCTGCAGCGGCAGCGGCATCCTCCGGCGTCACGCCGGGGAGCGTGAAGCTGGTGGCGTCGCGCCTGCTCAGGAGGTCGTCGAGACGGCCCTGGGCGGCGACCTTCCCCTTCGCGAGGATGAGTATCCTGTCGCAGACGTCGGCGACGTCGCCGAGGAGGTGCGAGGTCATGAGCACGGTGACGCCGGACTTGGCGAGCGAGCGGACTAGCTCCTTCACCTCGCGCGTGCCGATGGGGTCGAGGCCCGAGGTCGGCTCGTCGAGCACAAGCAGCTCCGGCTTCGCGACAAGCGCGGCGGCAAGCCCAACGCGCCTCGCCATGCCCTTGGAGTACCCGCCCACGGGACGGTCCGCGGCGCTCTCTAGCCCGACCTGCGCTATAAGCTCCTCGGCGCGCCGCGCAGAATCGGCAGAAGACATCCCCGAAAGCCCGGCGTAGTACCTGATGGCCTCGCGCGCGGTAAGAAACGGATGGAGGTGGGAAAGCTCGGGGAGATAGCCGAGACGAGACTTGACCTTGAGCGAGCGCGGCGACGAGCCGAACACCTCGACCTTGCCCGCGGAAGGCGAGAGCAACCCGAGTATTAGCTTGATGGTTGTGGACTTGCCGGAGCCGTTGGGTCCGAGAAGCCCGAACACCTCGCCCTTCGCGACGTCGAAGTCTATGCCGTCGACCGCCGTGACGGTAGGCCTTAGCCAGAAGTCGCGGAATGTCTTCTTCAGCGAGCGTATCGATATGACGTTTTCCATTTGTTCAGCTCACGTCGCGGTTTGAGATCATGATTGCGCCTACGGAAATCCAGAATGCGGAGACGGCCAGCGCCGCGGCAACTGGCAGCGCCGCTGCGCCCCATGGCGCCGGCGCAGACTTCGACACGGCGTCGGCCAGCCAGAACACGCCGAAGTCGGGAACAGCGGCCCGAAGCGCGGCCAACGCAGGAAGCGCCTTCACCAGGGCGGGCATGAGAAGCGAAAGCGCGGCCATGAACGCAAGCGCGGCCGGAGCTGCCGCGCCCTTGAGCCGCGTGGAAAGAGCAGCCGCCGCGCAGGCAAAGGACGAAACGGCCGCAAACACGGAAGCGGCCGCAAGCAGGAACGGGCCGACAAGCGCCTCGCCTACGGCATCGGCATGTCCGGGAAGGAGCATGGCAAGTCCGAACGCAACCGGCTGGGACCACATTATCAGCGCAAAGCACGTCGAGGGAAACCCGCGGCGCATGAAGCGGTGGGCAAACGCCGCGCCGGCGATTGCAAGCATCTCCCCGCCGAATCCGAAAAGGAGGCAGAACGCGGAAACGCACGCGGTGCCGTCGTCACCCTCTATGCGCGACCCGACGACGCACGAAACGGAGGAAAGCGCCGCCGCAAAGACGATCGCCAGCGCGAAGCGCGCGAAGGCGGAAACGACGCCGAGGGTCTTTGCGGCGAGGAACATCGTCCGGGAGATCGGACGCACCAGCGCGGCAGCGGCAACGCCCGACTCGATCTCGCGTCCAACTGTCCTGATGGCAGACACCGCGGCGAAAACGCCGCCGAACACTAGGAGAGCGGAAAGGCCGCCGTCGCGGGCGAGGCGTCCGGGCTCGCCGAGGCGATGGAACTGGAAGGCCGGGGCAAGGTGCACGGCCGCCACGGCCGTCATGAGAAGCAAAGCAGAAGCCGGGTCCGCAGTCGCTTCGCGACGCGCGGCCCCGGCCAATGCGCGCACAGCGCGCAGCTTCGCCAGAGAGAACATATCAGTTCAGGTCGATGTGGTGGTCTTCTTCGGTCTGGATGAACGCGGTGTCGTTCTCGCCGAGGGCGTTCACCTCCGTACCCATGCCTTCGATCACCATGAAGAAAGTCGCGGTACCGAACACCACAAGGGCGGCAAGCGTGCTGAGAATCGAGAAGACCATCACCCACTTCGGGACGCCGGCCGGACGGTTGGACATCGCCGCCTGCTGGAAGACGTTCGTCTGGGTGGCGGTGACGGTGGTCGTGGGGTCGAGGTCTGCGACTTCGCCCATGTCCGCAACGCCGTCGCCGGCAGGCGCAGGCGCGGGGGCGGCGGTTTCAGGCTTCTTGACGCCGATGGTGGGACGCTTCAGGCCGACTCCGCCGGGGCGCTGGAGCTTGAGGGTCTTCTTCTGTGTAACGGAGGCGGCGGGCTCGGCCGCTGCTGCTGCAGGCTCCGGGGTCACCGGGGCTGCGGCGGGAGCCGCGGGAAGGCCGGTCGGGCGCTTGAGGCGGATCGTCTTGAGCGGCGCCGCCGCTTCGCGCGTGGGGGCAACGCCCATTGCGTCGTTGAGCGAGATGCGCGAGGTCTTGGACTTGGCCGCCTGGTTGTCGGAGGGAAGGCCCTCGGCGATGATGCCGGTCTTGTGGAGAATGGCCTGCGCGGGAATCGGGCCCGTGACCGACTTGAGCGAGCCGGTGAGCTTCTTCGCGGCCTCTATCGCCGCCGCCGGAGTTGTCGCCGCTGCACCGCCGATGGACAGCGAAGGCGCCGACGGGGCCTTCGCGCCAAGACCGGGCTTGCGTATCTCGGGCTTCTTGATTGCGGGCGCAGCTCCGCCTACGACGGCTTCCGGCTGGATGCGCACCGTGGCGTTGAGCTTCGAAAGTTCATCGGGCTGGATGCGCACCGTGGCGTTGAGCTTGGCGTCCTGCTCTAGCGTCACCTTTGGCGGCACTGCGGAAGTGTTTTCATTGTCGCTCATTTTCAGCTCCTCCTGTTAAAGTGGTCAGACCGCAAGGACTTCGGCTTCCTTGCTCTTGAGCTCGGCGTCGATCTTGGCGATTCCGGCGTCGGTCGCCTTCTGGATCTTGTCGAGCGCCTGCTTGAGGTCGTCCTCGGAAATCTTGCCGTCCTTCTCGAGCTTCTTGACGGCGTCGTTGGCGTCGCGGCGGACGTTGCGCATCACGATCTTCTGGTCCTCGGACTGGCGCTTCGCGACCTTGACGATCTCCTTGCGGCGCTCTTCGTTGAGCTCGGGCACGGTGATGCGCAGGACCTTGCCGTCCGTCTGCGGGGTGACGCCCAGGTTGGCCGCGAGGATCGCCTTGTTCATCTCGGCGAGGACGGTGGGGTCGTAAGGGGTTATCTTGATCTGGCGCGGCTCCGGGGTGGAGATGGTGCCGAGGTTCTTGATGGGAGTCGGCGCGCCGTAGTAGTCTACCTTGATGCCGTCCACCATCGCAGGGGACGCCTTGCCGGTGCGAAGCCCGGCGAACTGGGCCTTGAGGGCGTCGAACGACTTGGCGATCTTCGCGTTTGCATCGTCTAGAACTTGACTGACTGTCTCCATAACCTTTGTTGTCCTCTTTCTGTCGTTGCTGAAATTCTACTTGTCGCTCACCAGGGTTCCGACCGCCTCGCCCTTCACCACGCGCTCAAGCGCGTTGCCGTCGAAGAAGTCGAACACCACGATCGGGATTCCGTTGTCCATGCAGAGCGCGAACGCGGCGGAGTCCATAACCTTGAGACGCTTCTCCAGGGCTGTCTCGTACTTGAGGGAGCCGTACTTCTTCGCGGTGGGGTCCTTCATCGGGTCGGCGGTGTAGATGCCGTCCACCTTCGTTGCCTTGAGAAGCGCGTCCGCACCGATTTCGCTGGCCCTGAGGGCCGCCGCGGAGTCGGTTGAAAAATATGGGTTGCCAGTCCCGCCCGCGAAGATGAGGACTCTCCCCTTCTCGAGGTGGCGAAGCGCGCGGCGCTGGATGTAGGGCTCGGCGAGCTTGGGCATCTCGATGGCCGTCATGACGCGCGCGGGCACGCCGATCTCCTCAAGGGCGTTCATCATCGCGAGGCCGTTGATGATCGTTGCCAGCATGCCCATGGAGTCGCCCACAACGCGGTTCACTCCGTTCTTCGCGCCGGTGAGCCCGCGGAAGATGTTGCCGCCGCCCAGGACTATGCCTACCTCAACGCCGGAGTCGTGGATCTTCTTCACCCGCTCAGCCATGAAAGCCAGACGGCTCGCGTCGATCGAGTCGCCGGTTTCGCGATTTTTAAGCACCTCTCCGGACAACTTCAGCAGTATCCGGCGGTATTTGAGCTTTGGGCGTTTTTTCACAATTGCAATTTTACTGTATTTGGCGGTAAAGTGCAAGCGGGATTTTTTTCACAGGGCGAACTTGATGCCGGCTTCGAGGCCGCGCAGTTCGGAAAGGCCGACGAGCCGTCCGCCGTACGAATAGCCGTAGTAGCACTTGCGCCCCTTGTCTATGTCCAGCGTCCGGCCGTGGTCGGGACGCACCACGATCTGGAGTCCGCGCCGGCGTTCCTCCTTCACCAGCTCGGCCATGAGCGCGGGCATGTCCGTGTTGCCCACGAGGTGCGAGTCGCTTTCGCGGAACACGCCCGGCGCGGAATGGACGAGGTTGCGGAAGTGGCAGAAGTGGATGCGGTCGTGGAACTCGCGGAAGATCGCCACGCAGTCGTTCGCGGGGTTCGCGCCGAGAGAGCCCGTGCAGAGCGTCACGCCGACGCGCCTCGACGGACACGCCCGCGCCATTTCGCGGATGTCGGCGGCGCACGACAGTATCCGCGGCAGGCCGAATATCGGGAACGGCGGGTCGTCGGGATGTATCGCCATGTCGATGCCCTCGCCATCGAGGACCGGCGTTATGCCGTTCAGGAACTCGTACAGGTTGTCCTTCAACCGCCTCGCGTCTATGCCGGCGTACTGCGCAAGCTCCCTGCGCAGCCCTTCCGGCGTGGCGTCGTCCGTGGTTCCGGGAAGCCCGGTGAGCAGCGCCCGGGCGATGCGCTTCCTGTCGCGCGCCGTTGCCTTAGCCCAAAGCCTCTTAGCCCGTGAGCGCGTGGGCGCGTCGTAGTCGGCCTCGAGCCCTTTCCGCTTCAGCACGAACATCTCGAACGCGCACGCCTCGGCGTGGTCGTAGGCCAGGGTCACAGAACCGTCCGGCAGGACCGCGTGCAGGTCAGTCCGCGCCCAGTCGTGCACAGGCATGAAGTTGTAGCATACCGTCCTCACACCGCACTTCGCGAGGTTCACGAGGTTGCGCCTGTAGTTCTCCACGTACCTGCGGAAGTCCCCTGTGCGCTTCTTGATGTCCTCGTGCACAGGCACCGACTCCACCACGCTCCACGCCATGCCCGCCTTGCGCACGAGAGACGCGCATGCCCTGATTTCGCGAAGCGGCCAGACGTCGCCCGGCGAATGGGAATAGAGCGAAGTGACTACGTCGGTGACGCCTGCCTGGCGTATTTCCGCGAGGGAAATCGCGTCGGAAGGACCAAACCATCTCCAGCCTGCTTTCATATCGTCTTCCTATGTCACGCACCGCCCCGCTACGGCTCAAACACATCACATGCCAGCTGCCAACCCCCATGAGAACAGCACGGCGTAGGCCGCCATGAACGCATAGCCTGCAAGGATGGCCCACAGGATGCGGTCGGAGTAGAGAACCTTCTCGGGACGCCCCACGTCGGCATGGCGGTAGACGAGCAGCAGGTACCTGGCTATTCCCGCCGCGACGAACACTCCAGTGTACACGAGCAGCGGGCACCTCTCGCCCATTTCCGAAAGAAGCGTGTAGCACACGTATACGCCTACAGTGGCAAGCGCAGAAAGGAACATCAGCACGTCGATGACGCGCAGATGGTATCCGGCAAGCGCCTCGCGGAACTCGCCCTTGCGAGTCTCGTCGGACGTTTCGCTAAGGGCCTTTTCGTGGCGCCTCTTCGCAAGCGCGAGGAAGAGCGAAAGCGCGAACGTGCAGGCAAGGAGCCACGGCGATATGCGCGCGTTTATCACGGCAGCTCCGGCAACTGCGCGCAAGACGAACCCGGCCGCTATGACCACCACGTCCACGTAAGGCAAACGCTTGAGAAGGCCTGTGTAGAAGCACTGCAGGAGCGAATATGCGAGAATCGTGCCGAACGCCGCCATGCGGTCTGGATGGCGCATCACCGAAACTGACGGCACAACCATGCCGAGGCCGAAGAGCACCAGCGCCGCGCGCACGGCGGTCTCCTTCGCTATGAGCCCGGCCGCTATCGGACGGAACCTCTTCTGCGGATGCACACGGTCCGCGTCGTAGTC
>Ga0310786_10013279_pt1 | contig 10156 bp, 9 predicted proteins | sample AusTroGonzalo_MG_FD_203881 | JGI IMG/M metagenome (GOLD analysis project Ga0310786, IMG submission 203881) | Bovine rumen microbial communities from tropical cattle in Woodstock, Queensland, Australia - Gonzalo_03 (v2) (version 2) | ecosystem: Host-associated > Mammals > Digestive system >... | reverse complement strand
ATGCTGTATTGATGACCGCACACTGAGTCTTTACCTTCAGGGTGAGTACAACAAGTGGCTGCCGACGGTTGACAGCATCCCGTTGGTTGCGGCCGGACTGCGCTGTCCGGACTGGACGCTGATAAGACGCAGCAACAATATTGCAGTCTGCACGGACCTGCTCAATTTCCAGCGTAACATTGAACTTGCGGTCCGAATGGCTCCGTACACCGCCGTACCCGGAATACCCATGTATTCCAATGTGGTGGTCATTGAACTTGATACTACTGATTATGACAAGCGTATCAGGGAGCGTCTGCGCAGTGAACTGGACCGTCCTCCGTATGTGAACAACATGGACTTTCACGTAAAGGACCTGCCTCTTGAGCAGTTGTCCGAGAGATATAGGGATTCAATCTTCATAAATGTATTCTCCAACGCTTCGCCCGAGTTGAATGACTACCGCAGTGACGGAGACTATCATACCCACAGAATCAAGATTCTGAACAGCCTGACCATGACTCCGTTCCTTACTGTAAAGAGGGATATTGAGAATGAGCAGGTTCTCAGTAAGACGCTCAAACCGCAGTTCAGTGCCGTAAGAGACGGTTTTGCCGACGGTTCAAGACGTTCCCTGTGCGGATATTTCGCATCATATGAGACGGTCGCAAAGGACCAGGCCGCATATGTGGCACGTATCCTGAAGGGTGAGGCTGCCGGCAGCCTGCCCATCATGGAGCATGAAGCAGGCTACTATATGTCATGGAGAGCCATGGAGCTGCTTAACATGGATTACAAAGACTTCTGTAATGACTTTGTCATAGTGAATGCTCCCTGGCGCGTACAGCATCCTTTCAAATATGTGCTCTTTATCATATTTGACATAGTCGCGTTCCTGTTTGTGCTGTCGTTGAGCCTCTATCTGCTGTTCCGTAAGAAGGATACTCAGTTGCAGGAAGCTCTCGCCGAGATAGACAATGAGAGGATAATGCTTGACATGGCGCTTCAGAACGCCGATTGTACCGTTATCAGTTCCCCCGATGACCTTATGAAACTGGAGCCGATGCTGCATCCTGATGATTCGGATGCCATTTCCGAACTTCTGGCCACTCTGGCATCGGGCAAACCCGTTACGGCACGCAAGTTCCGTCTTACCAGGGACGGCGGCATCAGTTACCGCTGGTGGCAGTTCAGGCCCAACCTGAAGATGAATTCCCAGGAACACGGACTGGAGAAGCTTGAGTCCCTGTCGGGTATAGTGATAGATATCAATGACGCCGAGCTCTATAACGAGTATATGACGGAGGCTGCCCTGGTGGCTGAGGAGATAACCAACAAGGAGACATTCCTCATGAATATCAGCCATGAGATACGTACTCCGCTCAACGCGATTCTGGGATTCGCCCAGCTGCTCAGTACCGATGACGGCCTGATCCAGGGTGAGGAGCGTGATGAGATAGTCAAACTGATTCGTGAGAACTCCACTCTTCTGGGTGAGATGATTGAGGATATCCTCCAGTTCTCGCGCTTTGAGAGCGGAAGGGTGGATGTGAATCCGGTTGAGACGGAGATTGCCCCGTTGATGAAGCGGATTTTTGACGAATGGTCTATGAATGTACCGTCTGCTTTGGAGTTCAAGTTTGAAGCCGGACGTGACGGTGTATTCGCAGTTGTGGATCCGGTCAGGGTAGAGGCTATCATGGGTCAATATATCAAGAATGCCTTCAAATTCACCTCCAAAGGCTCTGTATGGCTGGGTTGGCGTTATAATATCAACGACGAGAGCGTTGAACTGTACGTTGAGGATACCGGCTGCGGTATTGAGAGCCGCAGGCAGAGTAAGGTGTTCAATATCTTCTGGAAGGATGATATGTTCAAGACCGGAGTGGGACTTGGCCTTACCATAGCCAAGATGTTTACCGAGAAGATGGAAGGTGAGGTAGGATTGGAGAGTAAACCGGGAGTGGGCAGCTGTTTCCATTCGTCATTCAAGGCTTATATCAAATGATGCGGCATATGAAACGTAGGTTGTTGATGTTGCTGATGGTTTTATCGTGCGTCTGTGCATCGGCCCAGATAAGGAACCGTCTTGGCGTCGGCAACGAACTCTATCTCAAATATGCAAACGGCAGGATAAGGCAGTTTGACGAGTCGAATATCCTGTTGGCCGATTCCATCTACCGTTATGGGGTCCATAAGAGCGATTCCAGGATCAGGATGCTGGCCCTCTCTCTCGAGCTGCCGCCCAGGTTTATCCGTAACGACACGCTGCGTGTCAGGGAGATCGTGGCAGAACTCAAGTCCATGTCGGGATACAATACCCGTATGAGGGAGTTCTATTTCCTGACGATGCATGACTACTGCAATATGCTCATACTGGCCGGGCGCATATCGGACGCTATGCTTGAGGCCAGAGCCATGTCGTCACTTGCGGCCGGAAGCGGCAGCAATCTGGGGCAGATGTACTCCCATAGGATCATCGGCCTCATTCAGTCTTACCGTTCAAATTCCGAACTTGCCATCCTGAATTTCAAACAGGCGGCCGAATACAGCATTCGCGCCAAGGAGGAGCAGGAGCTGCCGGTAATCTATAACCTGATGGCCCGTGAGTATATCAAACTGGGCCGGTATGATGAAGTTGAGCATTATTGCTCCATGGCCGAGGAGTTTCAGGATTTCTATCCGTCACTGCGTGTCAAAACTCTCCTGACCAAGGTTTATCTGTATGATGCTCAAGGTAAGGCCGATGATTTTGACGCCGTTTATCAGGAACTGATTCATAATCCGTTGTACCGTTCGCAGACGGACCGCGATACCAGGCTGATGATTGAGATATGCTGGCTGCGTTCCCGCGGCAGACTGCAGGAGGCTTTGGCTAAATCAGATTCGCTGGCTACCGATAAGGAACGTTATGACCAGAAGCAGCTCATTTACGCTGTGGGGAATGATTACAGGAATGCTTATGACCAGTTGAACGGTCTGATGGCAACTAAGGATTCCATATATATAACGGTGCAGAATGAGGATATGGCAATCCTGGATGCTGAACTGAACAATGCGCGTCTCAGACTTGAGGCGCAGAGGCTCAAATCCCAGCAGGAGATGTCCATCATGTTTGGATTTATTCTGTTGTTCATGATAGTTACGGTGTCCATTCTGTTCTCCCAATGGAGTCTGGAGAAGAATCTGGACAATCTTCGTGAGAGGAACCGGCGTGAACTGGAAGCAAGGAATGCCTACAGGAAGGCGATTGATTCCAAGGAGCTGGAGAATGATATGAAAACAAGAATATTACAGAACAGGCAAAATAAGGATCTGATATGAAAACTGGAATAAGGAATTTTATAGTAAAGAACCACTATCTGGTTATTGCTGTGTTGTGTATTCTGGTTGGCGGAGTGCTGGCTCTGATGTGTCTGATTCAGAAAGTGCCCCTTCTCTGGGGCGTACTTGGCGTGTTTATAATTACCGGTGCCATGTTCTATTATTGTCTGAGACTGGTTACCGAGAAATCATACAGGGAGTATTATGAGGATAGCTATAGGATTGAACATGAAACAATTGAGGAGGAGATAAAGAAATCCGTTACATACCACCGTTATCAGGAGGCCGTGCTGAACCGGTACGAGTCAGCCTGCCGCGATCTGGGCATAAGCAAAGAGCAGAGCGAATGGCTCCTTATGCTTTTGATGGAAGAGAAAAAGAAAGCGGATATGGAGATGAAGGAGAAGGGAATTCACATCTGATTATTTCCCCGCTAGTTCAACCAACTGGAGTTGTGTTACTACGCAACTGGTCAGCTTTTCCAGAATTATAGGTTTTGTAATAAAGTCATTGGCGCCCATATTGAAGCCTTTGACAATATCCTCGTTTGAATTCAGAGCAGAGAGGATTACAACTCTCATGTCCTTTGTTTCAGGGTTCTCCCTGAGGCGTTTGAGGACTTCATAACCGTCTATTTCCGGCATCATAAGGTCCAGAAGAACCAGACTGGGCTTGTTCTTTGCTATGAATTCCAAAGCTTCCCTGCCGTTTGTGGCGGTACTTATGGTGATATTAAGACGTGAGAGTATCTTGCTGATCAGAAGCAGATTCATGGGAATGTCATCTACTGCCAAAACGGTATGCTTGGACAGATCGATGTTCTTGATGTCGGTCGGTATCATATGTAAAGTCCTTTTTATGTTATGGCAAATATAAGCAGATTTGACAAATAATCAAATTTTATCAAGTTCTGCTGTGACGTTTGAAAGCAAAATGTCCATTATTACCGGCTTTTTGATGAATCCTGATGCGCCCAGGTTCATGGATTGCTCAATATCTTCGGCCGATGTGTAGGCTGATACCATTATCACGGCGATGTCCTTGAGCTTAGGATCTGATTTGATCTCCTTCAGCACCTCCAGACCATTCATTACGGGCATCTGAATATCAAGCAGTACAACCTGCGGTTTGAGGCTGCGCACAAGGTCAAGCGCCTCCTGGCCGTTGACGGCAGTGAGTATCTTAACGTTGGTTCTGGCCAACATTGTCTTGAGTAGGATTATGTTGACGGGAATATCGTCAACAATCAGCACCGTGTACTTTGAGTAGTCTTTTCTGTTGTCCATTAAGTAAGGTTGTTATGATCTTGTCGCCAACCAAATCTTGGGGGTGACACCTGTTATTTTCTTAAACACGTTATTGAAAGCCGATGCGTTAGGAAAACCGCAGGCGGAGGCGATGTCCGACTGCTTGGCATCCCTGTTGTGCATCAGGTACTGTTCGGCGTAGTCAATCCTTAGAGTGTTGATGTAGTCCGAAAAGCTCATGTTGTAAGTGTTGTTGACCAATCTGGAGATGTAGGTCCTGTTGGTTTCGAGCATTGTGGCTATATCGGATATCCTGATTCCCTGTTTCAGGAAGAGCTGTTCGGTCACAATCAGGTCCTCGAACTTTATTCTGAGATTCTCTTCATCGGCCAGGCTCTGATGGACGTCGGCTATTATATGTACTGATTCGTGCGGCTGTTCCTTTGTCTCCCGGATTTTTACCGGCTCAGGTGCTCTGACTGCTGTTTTGCTTTTGAATACTCCCGTGTAAGAGGTAATGAACAGAACGCATGACAGAACTGCATTGATGGCCGCAACTGTCCACGTTGACATACCTGATATGGCCGATGCTTCCAGCGCGGCAACCGCAATAATGATTACAGTGCAGTTCAGGAGTTGGATGTGATGACGTCCTGTTACCGATCTTATGACAGTCAGAATAATCCAAATGAACGCTTGGGCTGTCAGCACATAGTAGAATATGCGGAATGAACAGAGCCGGATCAGATATGCGGCTTTGTCATCGGAACTTGCGGTATTGATTATGCTGTCTGTGAATCCTTCGGTTCCCGAAAGCATCAACAGTATTGATTCGGCAAACAGCAGCGCGATGGGTATTGCAAACCAGACCGGTATATACGGCTTCCATTTTGTGTCGGGACTAAGGTGTGAGGCATAGAGCAACGCTGCCGGGATAAGCAGGGGAGCGAAGAACTGCTTTATCAGAAAGAAGGAAAGCAGGACTGTCCCGTCGCTGATTGGTATGGCGGCCTGTGTGACTGATACGGTTCCTGTTATGGCCAAAAACAGAGCAAATGTCCCTGACTGCTTGTCCTGTTTTCGGACAAGGGGGTTAAGGACAAGCCAGAAAAGGCAGGTCAGAAACGGTATAAATCCAATCACGGTCGTCAGCATATACTAATCAGAAATAGTTGTTGTCTTCATATATCTTGTTTTCACCCCATACGCTGTTCAGATCGACTGAGTAGCTGTTCTGCCATTCGCCTACGTTGGCGGTGAACTCTATCGGCTGGTACAGTGTTCCCAGGTCAAGTCCCAGATGGAAAGTGTACTGCTTGCCGCATATGTAGCTGTTTCCGGGCAGGACACCGTATATGGGGAACTTCTGAACCTGGTTCTTGAGTTCTTTCATGTGCTGTCCGTTGTAATCAAAGGCATCCACGTCAAATACCACTTCAATGTACTGCTTACCCATCTTTATTTCATCGGGTACCGAATAGAAGCGGCTGCTGTGCTTGCGGTCAGGAACCAGGTTGTCATATCCTACGAACATCTCGTTGTCGGTTCCCACGCCCACGCGTGTGTTACCCTTGAATACTTCCACCTCGTCACAGATGACCTTCTGTATCCATTTGCCTCCTTCACGGCCCAGAGAGTCTACATAATAACCTTCGGTTGCCACATTGTGGGCCGACAGTTTCCTTATTCTTATATGGCCCTGCAGATCGGGGTCATAAGTAATGTCGCAGATACGGAATCCTATGTCATTCGTAATGTGACGGAATACAAGCGGTATTACGTCCAGATATGATGTCTTGCGCTCAACCGGCCTTGAAACAAGCGGACCTGCCTGTGTGTCCTTCTGGCTGTAAGGGATCACATACGTGCGGTTGCCTGACAAGAACTCCGTTTCATCAACGTAGGGGTAATAGGCGCTGAGCAGTATTGATTCGGTGCTGTACCAGTTTGTTGAATTGAACGTGGCAGACCTTACGCCGGAGTGCTCGAATACCCTTTCGTTGTTTATGAGGATTGCATTGCTTCTGGGATCGATCGCCATAAGACCGAACGGCTTGCTGGGGTCCAGTCTGGCTTCCTGGTCGTCATCCGTTACGTAGCTGTCGTATCCTGCTTCTCCTCTTGTGCCTACGCGACCGTCTTTTGAAATCACCACATCGAAACTTACATCCTTCTTGTCCTCGAATCCGTCAAATGTGCCCATGTCTTCATTGACAGTGCATGACGTGATTGTTAAAATGACAATCGCCCAAACAGTCCTTTTTGTGATAGTACCTTTCATAAATATAACATGTTACGTTGCAAATATAATGCAATTTTACGATTTTGCAAAAATTATTGCAATATCATCAATTTTTTAATTTCGCAATTATAAACAAAAAGCCCGACCAGGTGGCCGGGCTTCCAAAAATATGGGTTATCCTACTTATCAATAAGCGAACATAGGATAGTTCTTCATCATGTCGTTTACACGTGCACGAACCTTTGCAATTACTGCCTCGTCCTCGGGAGCGTTCAGAACCTCCTCGATGAGCTCGGCAATGATTACCATCATGTCCTCTTTGGCACCGCGGGTTGTGATGGCGGGAGTACCGAAGCGAAGACCTGAAGTCTGGAATGCGCTGCGTGAATCAAACGGAACCATGTTCTTGTTGGCGGTGATATCGGCAGCAACAAGTGCCTTCTCGGCAACCTTACCGGTCAGATCGGGATACTTGGAGCGCAGGTCAACCAGCATGCTGTGGTTGTCGGTGCCGCCTGATACGATGGTGAAGCCACGCTTGGTCAGCTCCTCGGCCAACTTCTTGGCGTTCTTCTGAACCTGGATCTGATACTCCTTGAACTCGGGCTGGAGAGCCTCGCCGAATGCAACTGCCTTGGCTGCGATGACGTGCTCCAGAGGACCGCCCTGTGTGCCGGGGAATACGGCTGAGTCAATGAGCTGTGACATCATCTTTGTCTCACCCTTGGGAGTCTTGCGGCCGCGGGGATCCTCAAAGTCCTTACCCAGCAGGATGATACCGCCGCGGGGACCGCGCAGTGTCTTGTGGGTGGTTGATGTTACGATGTGGGCATACTTTACGGGGTTCTCAAGCAGACCGGCTGCGATGAGACCTGCGGGGTGTGCCATATCTATCATCAGGAGAGCGCCTACCTCATCGGCGATCTTGCGCATACGGGCGTAATCCCACTCGCGTGAGTATGCTGAACCTCCACCGATGATGAGCTTGGGCTTAACCTCGAGGGCAAGCTGCTCCATCTTGTCGTAGTCAACGCGACCGGTCTCGGGATTCAGGTCATAACCTACGGCGTGATACAGGATACCTGATGAGTTTACGGCTGAACCGTGTGACAGGTGGCCGCCGTGTGCAAGGTTAAGACCCATGAAGGTTTCGCCGGGCATGAGGACAGCCTGAAGAACGGCTGCGTTAGCCTGTGCGCCTGAGTGGGGCTGTACGTTGGCGTACTCTGCGCCGAACAGCTTCTTGATGCGTGCGATTGCCAGACTCTCGGCCTCGTCAACTACCTCGCAACCTCCGTAATAACGCTTGCCGGGATAACCCTCAGCGTACTTGTTGGTCAGGCATGAACCCATGGCCTGCATAACCTGGTCACTTACAAAGTTTTCGGAGGCAATAAGCTCGATGCCCTTTGCCTGGCGCTGATGTTCGCGCTCGATGATGTCAAAAATCTCTTGATCTCTTTTCATGTTTTTATAGTGTTGGTTTTCTCTCTTTTAAAACATTATTCCGTATGAGAACGACATGATGCCCAGACGTCTGTCAAATCTGTAATCGGGCGTGGGTACTGTTGCGTCCAGGTTGGTTATCGGCCCTGAAACGGTGTTGATGGTGGCTTCATACTCAAAGTCCAGGAATGTCCTTCCTATCTTTACGCTCAGTCCCAGGGTCCATCCCATGATGAGTTCGATCGGTGTGTCTGTAACCTGTTGGTCGAGATTGCTGTATTGGGCCGAATAGAACTTGTCGGGGGTGTAATGCAAGCGGGGACCAGTATAGGCGGACATGCAATAGGGTGGGCTGTTGACTATGTGGTAGCCGAATTGCAGCGGAAGCGTCAATGACTTGAAGTTATATGAGCATACCATATCATTCTTGGTCTCGGCCTCCGGGTTCCAGCTGTTCATGTCCACATAGAAGGATGATTGGTTGAAACTCAATCCGAGTCCGGTCTGAAGGAAAATGGTCCTTGAGTTGAGTCTCAGGAGCAGGGCCAGGAAATTACCTACCTGGGTGTCCTGTGAATAATCGGTCAGTTGATGGCCGTTCATGTATGCGTCCGTGACATAGGTGGCATTTGCTGCGAAACCCACTTTGGCTCCCCAGCTGGAGGAGAAAGCGGGCAGCGTATTCCGGCTCAGGAACTGCGCGTGGGCAGCCGTGAACAGGAATAATGCCGTTATCAATGTCAGTAAACGCTGTTTCATTGTCTCAAAGGAGCTTTATCTCGCCTTTATGTATGTCTTTGTTGCAGTATCTGCAGCGCAGAGTGCCGTTTTCCTTGTCAACCACGTCGAATACGGTCTGCATGGGCTCGTGGTTGGTGATGCATTTGGGGTTGCCGCATTTTACTATGCCGCGAACCTGATCGGGCATTGCGATTCGCTTTTTCTCTACAACCTCATAGTCGCGGATAATGTTGAGCACGATATTCGGGGCTATGACGGAGAGTTTGCTGCATTCCTCTTCCGAGAAGTACTTGTCGGCAATCTTGATGATTCCCTTGCTGCCCATTTTGCGGCTGCTCAGGTTGGAGCCGATGGTAATGGGGGTGTCGATGTTGGTCAGACCCAGCAGGTTCACCACGTCGAATACCTTGTCTGACGGGATATGATCGATAACAGTTCCGTTCTCAAGTGCCGCTACCAGCAATTCTGATTTTCCTGTCTTTTCCATATCTGTCATTTTAGAAGGTTGAGTGCATTGCAGATGAGTGCCTCGCGTACGTAGAGACCGTTCTTGGCCTGCTGGAAGTAGTAAGCGTGCTCATTTGCGTCGACATCCTGTGCTATCTCGTTCACGCGGGGAAGCGGGTGGAGTATCTTCAGGTTGGGCTTGGCGCTGCGGAGCATGTCGTTCTTGAGGATGAACATATCCTTGACGCGCTCATACTCCATCAGGTCCGTGAAGCGCTCGCGCTGTACACGGGTCATATAGAGGATATCGGCATCGGCTATGGTCTCCTCGTCGAAACGGGTGTGCTCCTCGAACTTGATGCCGTTGTTGCGGCAGTACTCCTTGTATTCCTCGGGCATCTTCAGTTCATCAGGGGATATGAAGTGGAAGGTGGGGTTGAAGAATCTCATTGCGGTGAGCATGGAGTGTACCGTACGACCGTATTTGAGGTCACCTACAAGGTGAATGTGAAGGTCATCCAGACGTCCCTGCGTCTTGAGCATCGAGTAGAGGTCAAGCATGGTCTGCGAAGGATGCTGGTTGGCACCGTCACCGGCGTTGATGATGGGTACCGGTGATACCTCGCTTGCATACCTGGCTGCACCCTCCAGATAGTGGCGCATAATGATCAGGTCGGCGTAATTGCTGACCATCATTATGGTGTCTTTGAGAGTCTCGCCTTTGGATGAA
>Ga0310786_10013273_pt1 | contig 10159 bp, 9 predicted proteins | sample AusTroGonzalo_MG_FD_203881 | JGI IMG/M metagenome (GOLD analysis project Ga0310786, IMG submission 203881) | Bovine rumen microbial communities from tropical cattle in Woodstock, Queensland, Australia - Gonzalo_03 (v2) (version 2) | ecosystem: Host-associated > Mammals > Digestive system >... | reverse complement strand
CTTGAACGTCAGGACGACACCCTGCGTGTGACCTTCGAGACCGCTTGGACGCCCTGCTACGAAGTAACGACGTTGCTAAAGGAAACCTATCCCTCGCTTCGCATCTTCTACAAGGCAGAAGAACCTGGCTGCGACATCTATCTGAAGAACGATGCTGATGGCAAATACTTCCCTGAAACCGAAACTGACGGTCATCCATACGAACTGATGAACGAAGAACGTGAGCAGGCACAAGTCCGCCTCATCCGCGGCATCAAGGACGGCAGCATCAAGGTGACGCTTACACAGAAAGAATAAGTTTCTTTGAATTTTTCGAGAGAAGTGACTATATTGATAATATATGAATAATTTAACCGAATAAGAATATGCAAGAATTGCTTTTTGTCTATAAAAATGGTGAAGCTGTTGCTTTACGACCCAAGCCTTTCTGTTTTGAGTTGGCGATGGAAGGATACATTGCTGATAATCCCCAAATCCTTTCAAACTATCAGTTGGATTTAACTAATCCAGAGGTGAAGGCTTTAGAACTGCCTCTTGATTCCAAACATCGGATAGATATAATGATGCAGTATGCCAACGACACTTCGGCTATCATTGAATTAAAAAATATCGTTGTTGACAACGGTGCACATCAACAATTATTGAATTATCTTCAAATAAAACGTCAAAAAATGGCTAAGGAATATGGAGAAGATGCAGACAAACTCCAACTTATAGGCATTCTTCTTGGTCCTGCGTTTGACGACCAGGTGATTAAACAAATAGAGCACTGTACACGCAAACAAGATTTGATTTACGGTGTTGAACTACAACGTTATTTTGACAATGGGAACTGGTATGTCTTCGCTAAATGGTATGTTCCCTGCAGAATCATGAACGAAAGAAAGGATTACACAAAATACATACTCAACGACAAAACGAACCTGCAGCTGGGTAAGGGGCGTTTGGTATATGAGGTAGTCAAAGACTATTTAGACAAGAACCCAGGAATTGGTTTTGCAAAGCTGAGGCGAGGGTTCCCTGACTCTCTACGAAACCGGAAGTCTTCAAGAGCTAAGCATCATGTGGTTGAAATGGAAAGTAATGTTCTTCCTGACGATCGTTTTACACGATATTTCAAAGAACCGTTGATGTGTGCAGATGGTGCTTTTGTTGTCAGTTCGCAATGGGGTATTGGCAATATCAAACCTTTTATTGAATATGCAAAAAAATTGGGATACAAAATAGAAGAAGTTACGAATCATTAAGCTGTTATAAGAAAAAAAGTGAACACAGAACAGATGCGGCAGAAAGCCAATGAGGCTCGTCATGTGGCCAAGGCTTTACAACGACAACTTCAAACATAATTGACCCGGACGAACGGAAGCAGATGGCTCAGTAAATGAACGAGCTTTTTGCTCTGGCAAAGTGACTATATTATTGTATAACGTTAAAACCACACAATATGAACACAAACATTGAAAGACTTAGCCAGATGCTCAAAAGGCATTTCCACTTCTGGACAGAAGTCTTCAAGGACGAGGAGACAGGCGAAGACCTGTCTATAGAAAGAAGGGATATTCTCGACCCTGACCTCTCCGATGAAGAGCGGCAACTCATAAAAGCTATTGCTGCGGACATTCCCAACCTAACAGATGACGAACTACATCAATTCAGGGAAGAGATAATGCCTTTCGACTGTAAGACAATAGACCTGATATACATTGAACGTGTGCGTCGCGGTGATGAGAGATGTGCTCAGGCTATTGAAGATGTGCCTGCATTGTTAGAGTTTTGCGACAAGGGGAACCGTTGGGCTGCCTATGCTCTGTTCCAAAAATACTATTGGGGCGATGAGAAGCAGGGCATCTTCATCAACAGGCAGATAGCCAAGGAATACTACGATATGGCTGGGGATATTGCGTTCAAAGATGAATGGAAAGACAGCGATGACCCAGGCGAACCTAATCCCAGCACCTACGAGTATGTCCTCAAAGGCAATGCCAAAAGTCTTGATGCCGTGGAAACTCTCATCCGCGACCTCTGTAAGCGCTTTGGCATACCTGAGAACGAAGAGGACGGACTGGGTCTCTATGTGCCCCAACGCGCACTGATGAAGGTGCTTGTAGGCAGCGATACGGAATACTATCGTGGCAACATTCTGTATCTGAACCGCGAAGCACCCGACCACCTCGTCATTACTTCAGAAGCCGACAGAGGCGAACCTCTGCTCTACGCCCTGCGCCAATGCTTCACAGATTTAAACATCGAGATGAAGGAAAAAGAATGGTGAAACTAACTATAGAACAGCTTCGACAGCAAGCCCGCGATATACGAAAGGCTGCAAAGGAATTGCAACGGAAGATGCAGGAGGTGACTGATTCTGAGGAACGGAAGCAACTGGCTCGCAGAATGAACGAGTTGTTCGCAGAGGCAAGTTCTTTAAGGAATGAGGCCCAACATCGCTATTACTTGGACGAAAGTATCGAAAGGGACTTCCGCTGCATAGAAACAGATTTGGAGGATTGATTGCCTCATCATTGCCTTTAAGGCATTGAAGTTCTCTTTCAGTTCGATGAAATTCAAAAAAGTTGCGCGCTTTTTTGAATTTCTTCTTTTTTGTGCCTATATTAAGCTATCACAATGAGGGAACAATTGCCCAAGTTGCGCTCTATTAAATTTTAATTAATAGCATTTGATATATGGCAAAAGAATTATCATTTAGTCTAAATGGTGTGTCCTACGGTGCTGCACCTATCAAGTTAGAAAGAAAAAAGATTTATGGTTGGACCAGTCTTGTAGCTACCAGTCGTAATGGCGATGTCTGCAGCTCAGCTTATCTCTCACCGGACGATGCCCTTATCATTCCATCAGGAGGTCTTAAACAAGGGATTGTCAGTGAAGATGGATGCTGGATTGACAAAACCAATCTAACAGCTTATAGCGAGGATGGTGCAAATGTTCTACCTTTGTATCCTTCATCGTTTGATGCTCCCATTGAACTCTATCAAAAGGCTACTGCCAAAGATTTTCTCGATAACGAATGGGAATCAGTTTACCAGTTGGCAAATGAGGATCTAAGTAATATTGTAGGAGATGATATCTATCGTTTCAGCTTCTGCTATCGAGGAGGCACAAACCTTAATGATGCCTATCTGCTGAATACCCCTAACGGATTATTCCTCTTCGCTGGTAACCATCAGGAATTCCCTTTGGTATCACTTGCAGAAGAAACAACTATCGATGAACTCGATGAGGAGATGGAGGATGAAATCGACGAACTTGATTTCAGTATGTTCTAGAAGAGTGAACAATGAAAAGTGAACAATGAAACATTAAAAATGAACAATTATGCGTAAGATTAATATCTCAAACGACTCAAAGCGCGATGCAGAAGTTGCTTTCGGAAATACTCTCCATCGTCATCAGCCTGTTTACAAAACCTCTGAAGGTAAGCGAAGCGTGAATGAACGAAGGGTGCGTTGTACGATGAAGACCACAGATGATGCCCTGCTTAATCAGTATGGCGAGAATCTAATTTCTGCTCTTGTGGATAGCGACCCTGAAGTGGATATGGAACAGTTCGGATTGAAAGTGGAAGGACTGAAAAAGGTTTATCTCACAGCCCAGCAGAAAGTAGCGTATGGTGTAACGCTTAGCGAGCATGTATTTCTGCCAGACGGTACGGAAAAGGAGATTCGACCTGAGACAAACACAATAGCCAATATAGCTATTGATAGATTCCCATTGCGTTGGACTGGCAAACTTATTCCTATGCAAAAGGCCATGCGTATGTTCATGTTCAAGAAGAGTTATCAGGTACAGCATGTGAACGGTCTGACCTTCGACTTCCTCTATGATATGGCTAAGAAGTTAGCTGATGCTGATGCTATGATGCTGTTGGGTGGTGGTGCCAAAGGCAACGAACCCATAGTGATGGCAGGAGGCGGAACGCCCTATCGTGCCTTTCTCGAAGGTAGGGTTGATGGCGATAAGTATGCGCTCATCCTGCGACTAACAAATATGGAAATAAAGTCAGTAAACAATTAAAAGTCAATAGATATGGAACAGAAATATATTCAGACAGCCATCAATTACAAGAAGAATATTGCAAGCAAGTTTGTGTTGGTGGAAGGTGCTAAGTTGAAGCAGCGAATCGATGGTGAGCATTTCTACGTAACCCATAAGGTCGATGGACATTTGCAGCTGTTGTTCTATACAGAAGAACAGACACTGATGCTCAATGCCAATGGTAAAGAGAAGGCGAATAACTTGAAGTGTATCGACCTCTTTACAGAATCCCTCAAACAGGCTGGAGTGAAGCAGGCAGTTATTGCTGCTGAACTTTATATGCCTCGTCAGGATGGAAGGCCACGTTGTGGTGATGTTGCTACGGCATTAGCCGACAGCAATAAGCGTAATGAACTTTGTCTGGCTCCATTTGATATCGTAGAGTTGGATGGTGAGGATTGGAATGGTGAGCATTATGACAAAACCCATCAACGCTTGTGCGACATTTTTCAAAAGGAGATGGTTCGACCTGTTGATATGCGTATCGCAGAATCGACAGATGAGGTAAAGGCTATCTATGAAGAGTGGGTAGAAGGTGAGGGCGCTGAAGGTCTGGTGGTACATACCGATTCAAACATTGTGTGGAAAGTAAAACCTCGCCATACTATCGATGCTGCGGTTATTGGTTATACCACTGGAGAGCGTGGCGTGCGTGACTTGATGATGGCTGTTCGTAGAGAAGATGGACTCTTCCAAATGTTCGCTTTAGGCTCCACGGGCTTGAGTGATGAAGACAGAGCTACAGTTGCTCAGCGTCTGGGTGAACTGCATGTAGATTCGCAGTATGTACTTTCTGATTCTCGTGGCATTGCTTACCAGATGGTTCGTCCACAACTGGTGTTCGAAATCAGTGTGCTGGAACTGGTGGCTCGTGGTAATGACGATAAGATTCGCATGAACCCATTGCTCTGTTATGATGAGAATCAAGGCTGGCTGTTAGAGGGCACGACTCCTGGCGTATCAGTGCTGGGTATTACCTTCAATCAGGAACGTGCTGACAAGCAGGTCAACACAGTAGATATCCGACTCTCGCAACTCACTGATCTTTGTCCCTTCGAAGAACCAGAAGGAGGTTCAGCCCTCAGCCTTCAGCCCTCTACTCTCTTAGAGCGCCACGTATATAAAAAAGTATCTGGCGATAAGGTAATGCTTCACAAGTTTCTGTTGTGGAAGACCAACAAAGAACAGTCAGGACGCTATCCTGCTTATGTGCTCTATCACACAGATTACAGTAGTGGACGTAAGGAAATAATCAAGCGCGATATGATGTATAGCAGCGATGAACAGCAGATTCACGAACTCCTTGCTAATGAAATTGCAGCTAACGTGAAGAAAGGTTGGGAAGAAATCATAATAATAGCAAAAGCAGCATAGTTATGAGCTTCAATGAATATTGGAAAGAGAAGGCCGCCAAGCGCAGAAAGTCGTGGGTGAGCAAAAACAGGCGCTTTGCCGAACGACATTTGCGGCTCGGGGCAATCCGAAACGAGATTGTCTATGGCCACATAAAAAGAGAAGAGGTGCGCAGCCTTAGGGATAAGCATCGGACTGTTCAGAATCCCATAGCAAGATGGGATTCTAATATGCACTTCTCCTTTTCAGAACAGGGCCTTCGTGAGGCCATGCAAGCAGAGGGTGCCGATGTCAGTTCTTTAACGATGACGATAATCAAGAAAAATATAGTTGGTCAACAACCACATGAAATATCATACGGAGACATACTTGACGTTGCCAGCAATCGTCGTGATTTATATGAAAAGTATACTGATTTGGAAACCTGCACCATCAACTACCGAGAAGTAACGATGGTTATCTACCGCTATACTTATCAGCAGCAGCCTTTTGCCCTGTATGAATTCGTGCCTTGCAAGCAACTGTGCATCGATAATTTTAGAATGGAGGAGACAAGTTTCAGCACCATGAACATTGCAACTTTCCTGATGGAAATGGCTGCTGAGTACGAGTTGCGGCAGGAGGAACTGAACTACCACGCTAAGAAACTGAAACTTCGGACGATGGAGGCTGCGACAACAAGCAGCATCGAGTTCGAACTGTGGGATGAAAAGAAGTTGCAAAAGAAGGTTCAGGAATACATCAAGAAAGATTATACACTGTATCGAATCATCGACCAGGTGCACCGTCCGTGGAAGTCCGCTATTAAGAAATATATGGATGCGGCAACGGAGCGGACAGTAAACGAGCAAGTAGAAACTTTCGAACACTTTAAATACCATGATTCCCGTTCCGAGTCATTCGTGAAGACGATGTTTGTTCCATACCTCAAAAGAGTTGGGCTACAAGATGTAGAGATTGAAGTCTCTAATAAAAGAAGTATGACAATGAAGTATCAGGGATTCCAATCCAGCATAATAAGTGACAACTTCCTTTTCTTTTATCCCAATGCGCACTATTTCCCGGATGTATGTTTTGATAGACGTTCGATTCAGATTTCATGTGAGACTCCCTTAAGTGCCATTGCTGATTTCCTGAAGATGATGCCCAGTCTCAACCAAAGGATGGACGAAACAATCTTGAAAGTCATGCACATCTACGATGAGCAAATGATGCAGAACCCAGCGTATCGTGCTGCCGTTGAGCATTTGGAAACATTGGCAAAGCAATATGCAGGCAAGCCTGTGGGCAAGCTGATGAAATATCTGCGATGGGAAGTAGGACGACTGTTGGGCAGAAGATTCTTAATTCCAACAATTAAGGTTATTGACGACACGGCATTTAGCTTCGTTGAGAAAAAAAGAAAGGATTTTAAAAACAATAATTGGATTTATGAAGATGTAGTCCAGCAGCGGTGGCTTGATGCAGAATGTCAAAAAGTATATTTTGGCAATCCAGTTTCTACGGATGCTGATACACGAATAAAGTCCTTGACTATTCACCACTTAATAAGTGAATACATGTCTGGAGATTCATATCCTTTCCTTTCAATCGATTTCATTGAACAAAAATTATAATTTTCACAAGAAGGTAATAGTATGAAGGCAAACGAATTTAAGAAATACTGGGACAAGAAATCGCAGAAGCGCCGCAAGTCGTGGGAAGGCAAACTCAAACGGCGGATTGCCAATCACACCCCCATCGAAGAAATCCGCAAGGATGTGTTCAAGCCTTTTTGCCAAACACCCAATTTTGATGGCTTTTGCGAATTAGCAGAGTCTCACTATACCACGAAGAACCCTCTGGCAGAGTGGAGGGGTGGCAAATTCTGTTTTTCGGAGGTCGGGCTTCGTGATGCCTTGCTGCAGTACGGAGGCAATCTCAACGAATTCACTGCAACGAGAGAGCATTCAGTTTGTGAACGCAGGCATTTCACCGACCTCGACACCTTCACATTTACCTATGGTGAAGCCACGATGATCATTAAGCGCTATGCCGCCAAGGATGTGCCTTTTGGCCGCTATGAGATTACTCCCTGTACGAGGTTCGACGACAACTGTCCGATGCGAATGGAGGAGACGGGCTTCTACACACTCAATATTGCAACGCTGCTGATGGAGATGGATGCCGAATGCCATCTACGTGAAGAAGAGTTCCTTTACTATGTCAAAGGGCAGAAAATCGCGGGTATGGAGGGTACTGTCGCAGATGACATCGAGTTCAAGTTGTGGGATGACGCCAAGATTGCGGAGAAGGTGAAATCACTTGTCAAAAGATATGGATATATTAATGTGGAAACAGTCATCAAGTCAGCATTGAAACCATGGATGTCCGCAGTGAAGGAATTCATGGAGAAAATCACTCATGCCGACAAAGATCGGGAAGGCCTGATTTTCCGTGCTTTTGAAAGATCAGTGAGGACAGGTAATTTTGTAAATACCCCCGAAGGATACATAAATAATGTCTTTCGCCCTTATTTGGATAGTCAAGGACTGCAAGATGCCATTATACGTGCAAATGGTTCAAGCACGATTACCCTTGAATATCAAGGTTGTCAACTGATGCTGAAAGCTGGCAGCACATATGCACAGTCACCTTACCAATGCCATTTCTATCCTTTTGCGGAAGAGTATGATTTGTTCTCCAGTTATATCGATTTCGCCATCACTTTTGAATTGCTCACACTGAGCGCCATCGCAAGATATATGAAACTCATGCCGAAATACAAAGACATCGTCTATGGAATGAAAGAGAAGGTCTGCAGGGCTTTTGATGAGATAGAATAACAATAGAAAACATAACATCATAACAAAGAGATATGGCAATAGCAATCAACACTAAAGAACTTGAGACCCTCCTGGAGGTGACTCCTTCTTGGCAAAACATCATGCTGGCTGGCCGACATGGCATCGGCAAGTCGCAGATTCTGACTAACTATTTTGAATCGAAAGGCATGCGTGTCATAGCCCTGTTCCTGGGACAGATGAGCGACCCCGGCGACCTGTTGGGTTTGCCCAACAAAGATGAGGCAACGGGCAAGACGACCTTCATGCCACCTTATTGGTTCCCTGTCGATGGACAACCTATTGTGCTGTTCCTTGATGAGTTGAACCGCGCACGTCCAGAAATCCTACAGACGGTGATGGACCTCGTGCTAAACCGCAAGTTGGCAGGGCGTATGTTGCCAGAGGGAAGTCGCATCATCTCGGCCTGCAACGATGGCGACGAGTACCAGCTGACTGACCTTGACCCAGCCCTCGTGTCGCGTTTCAACATCTACACTTTCCGCCCATCTGTGGAGGAATGGCTGCTGTGGGCAACGCGCAAGGGACTGGACGAGCGTGTCATCAACTTCATCCAAGCCAATCCCGAACTGCTTGACCGCAGCGGTGACACCAAGGAGGAGCAAGGACTGGAGAAAGACCCCGACCGACGTGCTTGGGAGAAAGTGGCACGTGCGATGGAGAACATTCCCAATCCGATGCCCGTGCATCAGAAGATCATTGCAGGCATCGTGGGTGTACAGGCTGCTGCCAGGCTGTTCCTCTCGTTCCAGAAGGAACTTGTCACACCGCAGGAACTGCTCACCGACTTCAAGAGCGTAAAACGACAGCTGGACAAGTATCAGTTGCATCAGTTCTCATTGGTGAACGATACCCTATGCCGTTTCTTCGAGACTGACCAAGCTGATACGATGGAGCGCACACTGGTTCGCGAAAACCTGAAAGCCTATCATGATTATTTGGCCAAGAACCATCGCGAAGCATACGCCCACTTTGTGTCACTCATCGACGGTACAGGCTACAAGCAGATGCTCTTGCTCATCAACAAGGAATTGCCTGAAACCTATAAGCAAATCATTGAGTTCATCCAGTCGCTATGAGTGCCCTCGAACGCATACAACAAGAGGTGGAGCAGTGGTTTCTGACCGAACCGCTGTTTTTCACCGTCTATTGTTCGCATAGGCTGACCATCAATCCCAATATGTTGTGCGCCCTGCGTTCTGGACAGGGGCGTATTGAATACAACCCGGAAGTGATCGACTCTATGCCCGACCATCAGTTGCGGGCCTTGCTGAGCGTGGAGATGATTCGCATTCTGCTGAAGCATCCCTACTCCCGTCAGCCGCTGGGTTGTCCTGGCATAGTTCTGAAGATGGCGAGTGATATGGTCATTGCGCCTGCCTATAATCTAACTTGGGCAGGTCTGACACATCCCCACGATTTCGATTTGCCCACAGGACAGCACTTCGAGTGGTATGCCAACCGACTGAGTGCAATGGGAATCCACATGGATGGACCAGCACCCAGCGAAGGAGATTCCTGTGCCGATGGCGAGGCAGGTGAAGGCGGTGCATCTTCTTCATCTGAACCTTCTGAGAAGCAAGGTGAAGATTCGGCAGATGGCGGAGGTGGCGAAAATAAAAAACAAAACGAGCAGGGAGAGAATGCAGAAGAGGCATTGTCCGGTGGAGCAGATTCTGAAGAAAGTAACGAAACCGCTGTGCCTATCGAAGGTCAGGGAGGAATGCCTTCCTCTGGCGAACAAGAAGCGGCCGGCGTAGGCGGCACTTCATCGTCATCTGGAAGCTCGCAGGCAACTCTCAATTCTCTTCCGCCTGAGCCTAAGCGAAGCGAAGAACTCTCAACTCTCGACTCTGCCCCGTCTTCCGACTATACCTCTTTGTGGGAAGAGGATGCCTTCATGGATCAGCAGA
>Ga0310786_10013272_pt1 | contig 10159 bp, 13 predicted proteins | sample AusTroGonzalo_MG_FD_203881 | JGI IMG/M metagenome (GOLD analysis project Ga0310786, IMG submission 203881) | Bovine rumen microbial communities from tropical cattle in Woodstock, Queensland, Australia - Gonzalo_03 (v2) (version 2) | ecosystem: Host-associated > Mammals > Digestive system >... | reverse complement strand
GATCTGCACGAGGGCTTCTATCAGGTCCCCGCTGTTCATCGTCGTGTCAAATTCATAGATGTTCCTCATGTAGTAGACCAAGTCCCATAACAGGCCGATGGAGAAGGCCCTTTTAGGCTGCTCTGATACAGGGGTGTCGCCCGTTAGGTCGAGCTTATTCAGACGTGCTGTCTGCTCAGGGTTGGTGTGTGAGTTTGTAAGCATTGTTGTATGGGTTTGTTCATTCTATTCCGGATCATCCAGTATTTTGTATCTGTGTTGCAGGCCGTAGACGCTGTCTCGCGTCCTACCGGCATATTCAAGGTTGTCCATGTTCTTCAGGATGTAGTTGATGTCCTTGGTGCGGTAGCGGGTGTTCTCGTCGGTCTTCTGCCCGAAGCATTCCACGAGGATCTCCACAGCGCAGACGGTCTGCCGCTTCATCCTGGGCTCCTCGCTGACGGTGTTCGAGCTGGACTGGATCCACGCCTGCCGCTGCTCCTTGGTCATGCTGCCCCAGGTGGTGGGGATCTCCTTGCGGATGTACGCCTCGATGAGTCCGGCGCGCTCGTCTGCGGCCAGCTCGTTGTGCTCCTTCTGGCGCTCCTTCGCCTCGGCCTCCATCGCTGCGCTGAGGAAGAGCTCCTCCCCCTCGCGCCATCTGACCACGGCCTCCGCCCAGACCTGATCGGCCTCCTCGGGCAGTTCCTTCCAGATGTCCTTGACGGCGAGATCCTCGGAGCACTTGACCACCCAGAAGCGCCTGTTGCCGGTGTTCCCTTTGAGGAAGTTCTCCTCGTTGGTGGTGGCGAAGAAGACGCACTGCCTGGGATAGACCTCGGTCTTCCTGCCATAGGCGGGTCGGAAGGAGTCATCCTGCTTGCTGATGAAGGCCTTGTAGGCCTCGGAGGTGGAGCGCTTGTAGTTGGTGAGCTCACCCATCTCGATGAGCCACTTGCCGCGCAGCTGCTCCATCGCCTCCTTCCCGTCGATGCTCGTCAGGGAGTCATTGAACCACTTGTCCTTCGCCATCACCCTCACGAGGGTGGACTTGCCCGAGCCCTCGGGTCCGATGAGCGTCAGGACGTAGTCGTATTTCCTGGAGGGCTGCATCACCCTCGCCACGGCGGCTGCGAAATGCTTCCGGGTCATGGCCCTGGTGAGCTCGTTGTCCGCCGCCCCGAGGTAGTCCACCAGCAAGGTGTCCAGACGCGGCGTCCCGTCCCACTGGAGGGCGCTGAGATACTCGCGGACCGGGTGGGTGGTATTCTGGCTCACCGCGCCGTCGAAGGCGTCTATGAGGGCCTGTTTTCCGGTCAGTCCTGCGTAGTTGGCGCAGACGTACTCCAGCAGGAGGTTGTAGTCGTCGTTCTCCCAGTTCTCCCGTCCCGCCTCTCTCTTCCTCCAGGGCAGGTCGCGTGTGAGCTCGGTGCGCCCGGAGAAGAGGTTGTTGACGATCGCGCCCTTGAGCCCCGGATCGTTGCGCATGATGAGGCCGAAGTTCACCGGGTTGGCTATGAGCTTGCCCTTGGGATCCTTCTGCAGCTTGAGCCTCCAGTCATCCTCCTCGAGCTCGATGCCCCCGAAGTCCTCCTGGACTCTGAGGCGCCTGACCTTCTCGTCACCCTCCACGAGCTTCGTCATGGCGAGGAAGGAGGGCAGGCGGTTCACCGGCGTGTTGATGTCGGCGTCATGGTCGAGCTCGCCGAACTTGTGCAGGCGGATCATGTCGAAGGCGTTGACGAGCTTCTCGCAGCAGGGGTCGGTGCCGTGGTGGGAGTAGGCCCATTTGTCGTCGTAGACCACCATGCCGCCCACCGTGGAGCCCTGGGCGTATGTCCAGCGATCCTCCTGCCCGGTGGGGACGTACACGCCCTCCAGGAAGGCGTCTATGGCCTCGGTGATGGAGTAGGCGCGGCAGAAGGCTCCGATGATACCGTTCTTCTCGGTGGGGTCCTCCTGACGGGCGCCGGCCTTCTTCTCCACGGGGCGGTCACCGGGCGCGGTGGGCCACTCAGAGCTGTCATGCCAGTCGACGTATGCCGCGAGGATCCTGTCGGCGTCGACGGGCTCTCCCTCCCCCACCTTATAGACGAACTCCCCGTCCTTCGGGCAGCTGGGCCAGTACATCAGGCGGACAGGCTCGTAGGTGGAATTGTCGAAGATCTCCATCCCGAGATCCTCCGCGACCTTCCTTGCGATCGGCACGTACTCCTCGGGAGAGACCTCCCTGGAGAGCGGCATCACCAGGCGATAGCGGGGATGATCCGGACGGTGGCTGTGCGTCGAGTAGAGACACCAGGCGGTGCCGTCGAGGAACTCGCTGACGACGTCCAGCGTCTCGGCTGTCGGATGGTCGATGTCCAGCGTGATGAGACTCCTGGAGACCACGTTGCCGGAGATCCTACGACCGCCGTCCCTGATGACGCCCCCTACGAAGCCGCCGACGTCCTTGGCCTTCCCCTGGTCGGTGCGGTTCATCGACTTGTACTGCTCGACGGTCTCGGCTGTGCGCTTGCACTTCCCGAGCCTGCCGACGAACTTCTCCCAGGTGGTGGTCTTGTTGGGCCATTCCTTCGACTTGTTGCTGTTGGCTATGCTGACTGTATAGGTGGTCATAGTGACGGGTGTTTCTCGAATTTATAGTAACGTCTGGGGGCTGCTTCGAGGCGGGTGGCCCGGCGGGTGTCCTCGGTCCAGTAGGCTATCAGGTTGATCTCGTCGAGGATGTAGCCCCGCTGCTTCAGATACCAGCGGTCCTTGACCTTCTGGTCGGGCTGTCTGACTACCCGGAGCTTTGTCCGCCTCGGGATGCCGAAGAGCATCCGACCGTACTCCAGGCGGTAGGTCTTCTTCCAGGACTCCGTCCGCTTCGCCACGGCCTTCTTCCACCTGCGCGCCCCCATCCGCTCCTTCATGCTTTGCCCCGGCTTGAGTGCGCCCCTCTCCCATCCGGGAATGGGCTGGCCCTTCGGTGGATAGGTACCGTTACGGAGGTGGGACTCCTTCGCGGTAGCTGCGATGGCCTTCTGGCACTTGTGCATGAATTGCGTGGACTTCTTCAGTCCGTACTTCTTTGCAAGGAGATAGACGGAGGTCGGCGATATGCCGAGCTTCTTTGCGCAGTCGGCATTCTTGGTGTGCTTGTAGTGCTGCTTGAGCCACTCCACCTGCTTCTCTGTGAGTATATGCTTGACGCCTCTCATCTTAGTCCTTCTTGTAATATGGTGTGACATAGCCGGCGCCCTTCAGGGGCAGGCCCTGGGCCCATCCGATCGGAGCGTCGAAGGCCTTCTGGATCTCCTTGAGATAGCTCTCGCTGCTGACCTCGCAGATGACCTCGTCATGGACGTGGAAGAGGACCGGCAGGCGGTCATCCCTGTCCAGACGCTGCATGACGGTGGCGAGGCAGTCGCGGGCCACGGCCTGGGTGATGTTCTCGGTGAGCTTGCCGCCGTAGGTCTCCAGCCAGGTCCACTTGTTGGTCGTCTGATCGACGCCACGGAACTTGATCGACGGACCGCCGAAGCGGTTGACGCTCGTGCAGGCCTCCGGATAGCAGAGATCGCGCCCCGAGGGCAGGGTGACGCACAGCGTCTTCCCGCGCATCCGAAAGGAGATGCTCCTGTAGGTCTGCGTCTCCCTGGTGGTCACGCACAGGATGGCTGCACGCTCGACGCCTGCCCAGAAGGCCACTATATTCGGGTTGGCCTCCCGCCACTTGGTGACGGTCTCCTTCTCTTCCTCCTCGGACATCCCCATGCGCTTCCCGCCCATAGCGTCCAGGGCGGCGACTGCGCCGCCGTAGCCGAGGGCCAGGACGGAGATCTTCCCCTTCTGCCGGAGGTCGGCGTTCCTGCCGTGCTTCTCGATGGGGACGTGGAACATCTGGGACGCCGTGGAGCAGTAGATGTCCCCGCCGCTGCGGAAGACGTCCAGGACCCACCCCTCACCGGCGAGCCATGCGAGGACACGCGCCTCGATGGCGCTGAAGTCGCAGACAGCAAGGGTCTTCCCCGCCGGCGCGATGAAGGCCGTCCTGATGAGCTGGGAGAGGGTGTCGGGGACGTTCCCGTAGCCGAGCTCGAGCATGATGAGATCATTCTCCTTCAGGCACTGTCGGGCAAAGTCGAGGTCTTCTATATGGTTCTGCGGAAGGTTCTGCATCTGCACGAGCCTGCCCGCCCAGCGTCCTGTCCTGGAGCCGTAGAACTGCAGGAGGCCCCTGACCCGTCCGTCGGGACAGACAGCGGAGAGCATCGCCTCGTATTTGGCGTTGGATGACTTGCCGAGCTCGGCGCGGATCTGCAGGACGCGCAGCACTGTCGGGTCGTCTGTCAGGGCCTTGATGTCGGGGAGATCCTTCTTGGTGAGCGTGTCGATGCCCGCTCCGGTCTTCTCCGAGAGCCACGCCTTGAGCTGCCCTACGGCGCCGGGGTTGCTGAGGCCGGTGAGCTTCATCGCCTCCTCCTTCAGGCGTCCCTTGCAGATGATGTCGGCGTTCCTGGCGTTCTTCACGAGCTGGAGATCCAGGAGGACTCCCCTGTCATTGATCCGTTGGTCGATGGCGTAGAGATCCCGCTCGAAGTCGGTGAGCGTGTACCAGGAGAGGGCGCTGTCGATCTGTCGCTCGACCTCCACGTCGCGGATGCAGTAGTCCTTGAACGTCTGCCAGTCCTCCGGGCGGTCCTCCGGCCTCACCCTCGTCGGGGCTCCGAAGAGTCCGTCCTTGGCCTTTTGCGGGGTGCAGAAGACCTTGATGAGACTCTTCCCCTCGGCCATCTTCTGCTTCTCGAATCCGAGGGCGGCACCGGCCTCTGCGAGGCTCATGGGATAGCCGCAGCGGGACGCCTGGACCATCGTGCACTCCCACTGTGCGGGGTCGAGCCATTGGTCGCTCTGGAGGTAGCCGTGACGGCGCAGCCACATGGTGAAGCAGACGCGCTCGAAGGCGGCGTTGTGGGCTACCTTCGTGACGGTCGGGTCCATCAGAGCCTTGATGAGCTTGGCGGGCATCTCGGCGCCGCAGGCGAGGTCGATGATCCCGATGGAGTCCTTGTCATCATAGGTGAAGGCCACCAGCAGGATGTCGAAGTCCGGATGCATGGCGTAGCGGTAGAGTCCGCTGTCCGCTATGGGCTCCGGGGAGTAGGTTTCTATGTCTACGTGTAAACGCATGGTTAGTAAAGTATTTTGGAGGGGAGGCAGGAGTCGGACCTGCTCTCGTTGGCGTATTCTATCCCGTCTGCCGTTCACGGGCCGGTCTCCCCTCGATGAATCAGAAGACGTCGTCTTCCTCCGTGGCGGCTATGGCGTCGAGGTCGAGGCCTCCGAAGTCGGACTGGGCGCTGGCGCGTCCTCCGAGGAAGTCACCGTCCTTGGTCTTCAGGACATTGTTGAGCCCTGCTGCGATGCCACGGTTGCCCGCGTTGTTGAAGGCGAAGAAGTTGACAGACACGAAGCCGTAGCATCCACTGTAGACGTCCTCCTCGTTGGTTACCTCGACCAGGCTGGTCTCTCCGTTGACCTTCATGGCCTTGACGACCCCCGGCTTCCTGCGGGAGGTTGCATTGATGAAGTAGCAGCCTGCATAGGCCTCATCGTCAGGGCGCTTGATGTCTCCGTCGCGCAGCGGGGTCTTGAGCTCTGCAGGACGCTTCCCTCCGAAAGTTGGGAGGCCAGCTACGATGGCAGCCTCGATAGCCGCCTTGATGGCGTTGACGAGCTTGGTGTTAGACTTGGGGATAAGGATGGAGACGCTGTATTTCTTCTCGCCTCCGTCTGCGACCGCCTCCGGGGTGAACAGGTGGCAGTAGCTGAGTCGGACTTCTCCGATGTTGATTTTTGTGTCGCTCATACTGTTTGACGTTTATGGGGTTATACGTTTTCGATTGGGTTGCGGACCTCCTGGAGGATCAGATGACATCCTCCGAGATGGAAGAAAACGGTCTGCTCGTGACCGTGATAGTAGTAGATGTCCACCTTCTTGATGCGTTTGTTCTGCTCCCAGATGACGTCCTGGGCCTTCTTCATGAAGGAGACCATCTCGTCGAGGTTGACCACTATGCAGTGGAGATAGGCGGTGATGGCGCGAGACATGAGGGCATCCTCCATGCGGGGACGGCCTGCGGGGTGGTAGTAGTTGGTTACGAAATAGCGTGTCATACGGCTATACTTTTTATTCGTCAGCGTGTGCGATCGTCTTGTAGACGGGCGTGCCAAAGCGGTCCTTCTTGAAGAATACCCTCTGGAAGCGCCGGATCTGTTTGCCGAAGGTCTTGGGGGTACGCGGTTGCAGATCCTTGCGTTTGAGGACTCGAATACGGGAAGGTGTGCCAAAAGTCCCCGTTTTGTGAAATGCAGAGGCCCGACGGGCCTTCTTCGCTTGAGTGTGTTTTAGTTTCATACGGTGATGTCTTTGAAATCGTTGAGGGCGGTTGCGGTGCTGTTCATCGCCGGCCTGGGGTCGGACTCGTCGACGAGGGTGGGCTTGCCCTGGGGCTTGGTGACGTAGTCGCCGAGCAGGCTGTTGAATCCCTTCTTTCCGAGGAGCTTCTCGAGGTCGGAGATGGATTTGAGGTCGCGGCGCAGGTAGCTGCTCTCGTCGAAGCCAGCAGCCGCGAGGGTGACGATCGCGTCCTCCGGGCGGGTGATCTGACGGAGGGACCGGCCCTCCACCACCTTGAAGCCGGGGATAGGCTTGCCTGCCACAGCCCTGTCGAGGGCGTAGGTCTCCAGCGCTGCGATCCAGGACTTGACGACGGCGGCCTCCTTCAGGACATGGCCTATCTCCTCGTCGGTCATGAGATCTCCGGTGCGGTCGATCTTGATGAGGGAGGCGTGCATGCCGAGGGCCTTGCATCGGGGAGCGATAGCGCAGAACTTACAGTGGTCTCCGGGGACGTAGGCGCCCGCGCCCTGGAAGGCGGTGACCGCCTTGGGCTTGAGCTCGGTCTCCGCCCAGGAGAAGAGACGGCGGGAGGAGATCACCCACGAGGAGACCCAGTTGAGCCTCGGCTGGATGATGGTCATGTGGACGTTGCGGATGTCGTAGAGCTCGGCAGGTCCGAGGACGGCGCCGAGGGCGTAGCACATCATCTGCGAGTTGTTCTCCGCCTCGACCTTGATGCCCTTGCCGTACTTCAGATCGTAGACGGCCACGGTGTCACCCCAGATGATCACTGCGTCGGATGATCCGAAGGACTCCGGGATGTACTCGGAGAGCTTGAGCTCCGCCTCCACGAGGAGGACCGCATCGGGGTCGACGTTCTTGGCTGCCTGGTAGTCCTCCCAGACGAATCGGCAGTAACGGTCGCCGACGGTCATGAGCATCTCGTCGGGGTCGACGCCGAGCTCCTCCTTGGCGTAGTCCAGGTGGTACTGCAGGGCGTCTCCGCCCAGCTCGTAGAGATAGCCCTTGTCCTCGGCGGGCCACTCGAGGGTGACGTGTCCGGGGAAGAGTGCATCATCCTTTGCGAGCATCTCGCGCAGGAGGATCTCCGCCACGCTGTGGGCGCATGTGCCCTCCAGGGAATAGGCGGTGTCCCTGCGCGGCACCTCCGCCTCGAGACGGGCGGAGGGCGTGCAGGTCATCCAGCGGCGGCTTGCCGACGGGGCCAGGATTGCGTGCTTCGTAGGCATGGCGGCTTACTTCAAGTTGTTCAGCTTCGCCACGAGCTCGCTCCTACGCTCCGCCGGACAGGCCGTGCTGGACTGGAATCCCATGCTCGTAAAGATGTCGCGGATGGGCTTTGCGCCTACCCTGTCCTTCGTCTGCTTGACGATCTCTCTGAGCTCGGAGTCGGTGATCTCCTCGCCCTCGAAGTCGGGCATGTCTTCAGCGGACGGGGTGTTCAGTTGACGCTGGACCTCTGGGTCGGAAAGATCTATTATCTCGACAGGCTCTTCTACTGCGCGGTGGCAGTCACAGTGGGATGCCCCTCCGAGGAGGGCCTCGATGAGCTGGGCCGCCTTGGGCCCGAGCTCGACATTGACGTGGATTTGTATCGGTTCCATATATGTAATTGGTTAGATAGTTCTGCTATTCCTCGCTCCATAGAGCTGGACGGCGAGGTCTACGTTGGTGACGAAGGTCCTCCCCTGCTGCCGGATGGCCTTGTTGATCGTGCCGCCGGCCTTGATGCGCTTGGCGGTGGCCCTGGAGCATCCGAAGATCTCGCAGAGTCCGTCGATGCCCGAGACGTACTTCGGGCTGTTGGCTTGCCGAAGGAGCTCCTGATACTCCTCGCGGCTGATGGTGATGCTTTCGCTCATATCGTGTACTCGTTTAGACGTTTGTAAAAAGCGGCTGGACCGTCGCAGCCGAGCCGCCTAACCGCATTGACTACTGCCCGGCGAGCGCGGGCGTGAAACCATGAACTTTTAACACTAAAGACGAATCTACAGCAGTGCCAGCAGGCTCGCATGCGTCCTCCACGGGCTCGAACTCGGGCTCGAAGCCGCTTCCTCCGCATCTGCTACATTTCTTATCATGCTGGTCAAGGCCACGGCCATGACACTTGATACAGTACATTTCTTCCATAGCTATTCAACTCTTGTAATGGTGATGACTCCTTCTGCCGATCTGGGGCAGCTTACCGTGTAGCGGCGCCCGGAGGTGTAGCCATACCGGGAGCAGGCTACCTGAGCGTTGGAGAGCGAGACCTCCTGCGTGTTGGTCTCCCAGGTCTCCCCCGGCTCCATCGTCTCGATGGTCCGGGCTACGCTGATAGCGCCGACATAGGCGCCAGTGGTGTGTCTGATGATGTCCATTATCTTTCGTATTTGGTGACTAACTTGTCGAGGATCCTGGCCGAGGTGGCGAAGACCGCCAGCCAGATGAAGTTCCACAGGCCGATGCTGCCGTCCTGGTATTCGCAGCAGGTCATGATCAGGGAGACGGCGCAGACGACTGCGAGCACGTTCCAAAGGATTTTGTAAGTTCTATGTTTCATGGTTCTGTATTTAAATAGCGTTTGTCGTCTGATTGGAAAGATGTCTCTTGATGATGAGCTCATTCTCAAGATCGGAGAGCTTCTGCTCGAGCTCGGCTTTGGTAAAATGGTCGTACATGATTGTCATCATGCGTGTAGCGCCCCAGGGGCTTCGTCCCAGTTCGCGGCCTACCTTTTCGATCTGGATGGCAATTTGAAATTTTGTCATAATGCGGTGTGTTTTAAAAAATTGCGTTATCTTTGCGGCGTGGTCATTAACTTAACCGCAAGCAAAGATAGCAACATTATAGCAAACTTCCAAGAAAAATAACAAGTTTCTTGCAAGAAAATAACAGACCGCTTTGACATGAATAGCAAGCAAGAGCAACTTAATAGCATCTATGAGAGGCTACAGGCAACAGGTAAGTGCAAGAGTAAGAAAGACTTTGCCACTCTCCTGGGCGTAAGTTACACCGGCCTCACCAGAGCCATGAATGGAGACGAGCATTACATGACGAGCTCGCTCCTGTCGAAGGCCATTATGCTGGTATCGGCAGAAGATTATGCCCCAGAGGAGGAAGAGACAATAGGAGTGCATCGCGTCCGACTGATCCCCTATGAGGCCCGAGGCGGCATGATCGGGGACTTCGTGGACGGCGTGCACGAATACGACTGTGAGACCGTCATCTCTCCCCTTCCGAAGGCCGACTTTGCGATGGATATTGTCGGCAACTCAATGATGCCGGAGTTTACCCCTGGGGACAGAGTCCTGATCCGAAGGATAGATCCAAATATATTCATAGAGTGGGGGCGCGTCTACGTCCTGGACACCCAGAACGGCGCGATCGTGAAGCAAGTCAGAAAGACGGATGACCCGGAGGTCATAGAGTGTGTTTCACTTAATCCCGATTATCAGTCCTTCACCCTCCCGATGGACGCCATCCGAGGATGGTACCGGGTCCTCATGGTGATGTCGATGAAGTGATTTGTTTCAGATTATGAAAAAACTCATTCCCCTCCTGATCCTGCTTTGCGTAGGATGCTCCACTGACATGTCCCGACAGGCGGTCAGATACGTGAAGGCGAATTACAGCGACTTTGATCAGCTGATATACTGCTCCGTGGACACAGTGACCATCGGAGACAACCTGGACTATAGGATTGAACGCGCAAAGATCCAGGGCCCGGAAGGCCGTGCCGAAGCCCTTGACTCACTGAAGGCATCCCTGGATCCTGCTATACTCTCG
>Ga0310786_10013271_pt1 | contig 10160 bp, 10 predicted proteins | sample AusTroGonzalo_MG_FD_203881 | JGI IMG/M metagenome (GOLD analysis project Ga0310786, IMG submission 203881) | Bovine rumen microbial communities from tropical cattle in Woodstock, Queensland, Australia - Gonzalo_03 (v2) (version 2) | ecosystem: Host-associated > Mammals > Digestive system >... | reverse complement strand
ATTTCGATCTCCATGAATGGCTCGAGATAGACATAAGAGATTCCTGTGGGCTTTCCCTGCAGGGCAAAAAGGAGATCCAAATCTTCTTCCCTGTAGCGGCTGCCGCCGATTTCCCAGAAGCCTTCCCCGATCGGCTCAATCTGATCAAGCAGGCCATAGTCGTAACAGAAGGGGCAGGCGGCATTGCAGCGGTTGGTTTTGCGTATGGCGGAGAGACCAGTGCCCAGCAGACAACTGCGGCAGCCCCGGGGGAATCGGTCCTCCGGGCCAACAAAAAGTGTGCAGGCGGGACGATCCGGCGACCAGGGAACGGCTTTTTCCGAACCGGGAACGATGGCTTTCAGGCCGGGGATGGCTTTGAGCACCTCCAGCCGCCTTGATTCCACGGCGGTTTCAATCTGCGCAAAGACTGACAGGGCAATTTCCTGCTGGCGGCAGCCGGGCGGTTCATCCTCCGGCAACTCGGCGAAGAAGCGAAACCAGGTCAGGGCGTCTTTTTTGGAGATCTTCATAGGGGATGAACTTCCTTTCCATTGTAATTGTTACAAAAAGATTGCACTTTCATTGACAAAACAGGGCAGAATCGGATATCATTAAATGATAAAGAGGACTTTTCGGAGGAGGGACGCACAGTGAAGAAACAAGGAAGCCGTTCTGCGTGGATCGTGCTGCTATGCGTCCTTCTGTGCGTCTGGATCTGCGCACTGGCAGATGTGGAACGGGATGAGGATGGCGGCACATGGGATTGGGATCGCGGCATTTATACCGCACCGGATGGTTCCACCTATAACATCACGAAAGATGATGACGGCGGCTCATCTTCCGGCAGCTCATCCTCCGGCGGCTCATCTTCCGGCGAGGCCATGACCATCGAGGATACCAGCGGTGTCGAGGATCCCCTGGCGGGGATTCAGAAGAACGAAGACGGCAGCATTACGATTGAGTCCGGACAGGGTGGAGTGGATATCGAGGTTGAGCCGACCCGCGCACCGCTGACGGCGGAGGAATGGGAAGCGCTTCTTGCCCGGGCTGACGCCCGGAACGGAAGCTACACACCTACATTCTACCGGGATCCGACGACCGGAACAGTTACCGAGGTGCAGGTTGTGTATATGGGCATCGGACGCTCCATGATCACCCTGAACGGGCAGAATATCCTTGTGAACACCGTGGATCTGCACTGGAACACGGATGCGCCGGCAGATAAGGTGCTGGCTGTGATTAATGCGCCGAAAAACGGGTATGCCTGGATTCGAATGAAACCGAACACCAAGATTACTACGGCGAAGATTGAACAATGCCGGCTGGACAGGGTAGTTCGGGTGATCAGCACCGGGAAGAACTGGACCTTTATTGACCATGAAGGCCGGCGGGGATACGTCAAGACTTCGTCGCTGGAGTTCTTTGCCAATGACCATACGGATTTTCAGACCGGACTGCTTTCCGTGAAGGGAAAAACCACGGGACGTGATACCTGTAATATCCGCTCACGGGATGATAAGCACCGGGTGCTGGCAGAATATCCGCTGGGAACCCCTGTTACAGTCTTCGACATCATTGATGATTTTGCGCAGATCGATATATGCGGCTGGCACTGCACGGTCAACACAAAGTTCCTGACGCTTGAGAAGGAAACAGCCTCGGCGGACTGAGATCAGGGGATATTCTCGAAGAAATCATCCTTCTTCTCATCCGGACCCACCAACGAACGGAACAAGCCGAAGAGGCTGTTGTCCCAGGGCCCCCAGTCTTCAACATGATAATCCGTTTTTTGCTGTGACACGTGGCACTTAAAGGCTTCTTCCGCAACATCGAAACCCGTCTTGCCTCCGAAAGCGTTCAGCGGTTGACGCCAGTCCATATCGACCGGATTATCCCTGTACAGGTGGATATAGCATTTCGGAACACCCCAGGTGCCGTATTGTCTGGCGGACTTGGGGTATTTTTCTGCGTTTGCGGCGAGTTCCACGCAATGCATAGCAGCATCCGCACAGACCCTGTGCGCACCGTGACCGTATTCTCCCTGTATGTCATGAGTCAGCAGCACCTCCGGCCTGAAACGCCGGATCCATTCCGTGACAACATCATAGACATGGTTCTTGTTCCATAATTTGTACTGCCTTGTCAGCGTGGCGGAAAAGGCGTCTCGGAAACTGCTCCAGGCAGGGTAATTCCGCACGCCGCAGTGCCACAGGCTGTCCAGCAGCTCCAGACGGCGGTAAGGCATGGAGGGAACCATCATGCAGACCTGACAGACTTTTTTTTCTTCCCCCGCGTACCGTGGCAGTGCGCCGCCGAACCACAGCACCTCATCATCCGAGTGCGCAACGAGCAGCATCAGGTCCGCTTTATCTGCGGGCGGCTGCCATTGCTGAACTTCCGGGGAAAGATCTCCGGCACCGTAGATTCGCAGTTCAATCAGGTTAAAGTGGCGTTTCTCTTCCGGGGCATTGGTGACCCGGAAGAAGGTGGTTCCCTTGGGCAGGGGGAGGTAATCCGTCAGATACAAGCCTTCCGTATGCCCTGCGTCAATCCATTCGCCGGTTGCATTCTGCACCTGCAAGCCCCAGGCATGAGGGTGTTCATACCACTGAACAGTGACACCGGAGGCAGTCTCCCCATCTGGAGCGGTCACTTCGATGCAGGCTCCTTTGCCATTGTCGGAACGCCAATAGGTTTTGTAATCCCGGTCTATGCAGCTGCGGAAACTTTTCCGGGCGGAGAAAGCCTTGAAATGACATTTTGAAGTGATATCTTCGGCAATCTCGGCTCCCGCGGCGGCGATGACCAGGATGGACAACCCGATCAGCAATGCGGCAGCCAAAAACCGGATTTTGCGTAACGTCATAGAGCCCTCCTTTTCTGTCTCCGCTATTTTATCATGCCGCTTTTTTTTCTTCAATAATGAACAGCATGCAATCAGCATTTTATAAAACCATCTTGAACCGGACCATAAAACAAGGTAAAATATTTCCGAGAGAACAACAGCAAAGGTGGGATTAACCTTGGCAAAGAAGGAAAAACGCTTCACCAAACCTGAGTGGTCCTGGATTTTATACGACTGGGCAAACTCCATCTATGCGACAAACATCATGGCGGCGATCTTTCCCATCCTGTATTCCCAGATCGCGGGAAAAGGTACTGTCGGGGACCATGTATACGGATATGCTGTTTCTTTTGCCAATCTGCTGGTGGCTGTGCTGGCTCCGTACCTGGGCGCCATTGCGGACTTCCGCGGCATGAAAAAGAAGCTTTGGTTCGGCTTTATGATCACCGGTGTTATCTTCACTGCCGTGATGGGTGTTGTCGGTGACTGGAAACTGATGCTTATCGGATTTGTTCTCAGTCGGATCGGGTTCAGCGGCTCCTGTATGTTCTATGATTCCTTCCTGACGGATGTTACGACGCCGGAAAGAATGGATGAGGTAAGCACGTGGGGATTCGCGATGGGTTATATCGGCGGTTCTACGATTCCGTTCCTGATCTCCATCGCGATTATGATCCTGATGAACATGAGCGAACTGAGCATGCGTATCGCTGTGCTGATTGTTCCCGTATGGTGGCTGGTTTTCTCAATCCCGTTTATGAAAAATGTTCATCAGGTAGCATATGTGGATACGCCTCCGTCCAGCCTCGGAAAGGCTGCATGGAAAAACACCGTCGGTACTTTTAAAAGTATCCTGAAGACCAAGGCTATTTTCTTCTTCCTGCTGGCTTATTTCTTCTATATCGACGGTGTTGATACCATCATCTCCATGGCGACAAAGTATGGGGATACGCTGGGGCTCGGTTCCATCGGCATGATCCTGGCGCTGGTGGTGACGCAGGTGGTTGCCATGCCCTGCAGTATCCTTTTCGGCAAGCTGTCCAAGAAAGTCGGTGCGCTGAAGCTGATCACTTTTTCGGTGCTGATGTATGCGTTTATCACGATTGTCGGTTTTTCCATGGGCTATATTGTAGACTTTAATGAGCGCCTCGGCCTTACCCCGGAAAAAGCGATATCCATCAGCCAGGTGCTGTTCTGGATCCTGGCAACGCTTGTCGGCACCGTACAGGGCGGAATTCAAGCTCTCAGCCGCAGCTATTTCGGACAGCTGATTCCGCCGGAACGCAGCGGAGAATACTTCGGCTTTATGGATATTTTCGGCAAGTTCGCCTGTGTGATCGGACCGGCGCTGTATGAGCTGTTCTACGGGCTTACCGGGAAGGCCTGCTTCGGGATCCTGAGCATCATTCTGCTGTTTGTCCTGGGATTTGTGTTCCTGACAGTCGGGAAAAAACACTTCAAGGCGGTGGAGCATGCGGAAGTAGAATGATTGGGGGCTTTCCGATCGCCCCCAAACCCCTTCGACCTGAGGATTTTAAAAAATGCAATTCAAGGCGGTAAAACTAATGAGAAGGGAATAATCAGCCCATCTATTAGTTGATATTCAACAGAATTGTTTTGACAGAAAACAGCTGCTTCATTGAGATAGTGAAGCAGCTGCTTATTTTCGGAATAAGCTTTTGATTGCTTTTTTCGCTTTGCCCTGCAGGGTGGCGGCTTTCTGGGCTGCTATTGCTGCGTCCAGGGCACCTTCCCGATAAACATTGTTGTCCGGGTCGGTGCGAACCGCCGCACGGAAAGCCTGATGAGCGCTCTCATATTCCTCCAGGGCCATGAGTACCTTGCCCTGCATGTAGTACCATTCGCCATTCTTTTCCTCGCAGCGTGAGAGTGCCCGCAGTGCGCCTTCCGGATTATTTCTTGCCATGGCCCGCTGAGCCAGAAGTATGCCTTCCGTACAGCTGACCTCCGGGGTAACGGTACATGAGTGGGGGTGGGGAGAGGCCAGACGGAGCGCTTCTTCGTAGGCCAGATTCAGGGCGACCATACGGTTTTGCGCGGCTTCCTTTTCACTGGGGTCTCGGATCATGTCGGGATGACACTGCTTGACCAGCGTACGGTATGCACTCCGGATCTCATCCGGTCCGGCCCATCCCTTCAGCCCCAGGACCTCAAAGGGATTGTTCATTCACTTCACCTCTCAGGTCACAGCACGGCCTCACGCCGAATCTCCGCACCGAGGGAGCGGAGTTTGTCTTCGATATGTTCATATCCGCGGTCAATATATCCGGGTTCATAAATCTCGGATGTGCCTCTTGCCATCAGGCTTGCGATGATCAGCGCGGCGCCGGCCCGCAGATCGGACGCGGTCATCGGCGCACCATACAGCTCGGGAACGCCTTCGATAATGGCGGTTCGATCCATTACGCGCACATGTGCACCCATGCGGCGGATTTCATCCAGATGACGGAAACGCTGTTCAAAAATTGTCTCCGTAACGAGACTGGTTCCCTTTGCGGTGGTCAGCAGTGCGCTCATGGGCTGTTGCAAATCGGTCGGAAAGCCCGGATAGACCTGTGTTTTGACGTTGATTGCCCGGCGAGGACCGACCACATGGACACGGATAGCGTCATCATAATCAGTGACCTTGACACCCATCTCCAGAAGCTTGGCACTGAGGGCATCCATATGCGTCGGGATGCAACCGTTGATAATGATATCTCCGCCGGTGGCGGCAGCGGCAATCATCAACGTACCGGTTTCGATCTGGTCAGGAATGACAGCGTAGGTACTGCTGTGCAATGTCTGCACTCCCCGAATGCGGATAATATCCGTACCGGCACCTTTGATTTTGGCCCCCATACTGTTCAGGAAGTTGGCCAAGTCAACGATATGCGGCTCTTTTGCCGCGTTGTAAATATAGGTTTGTCCTTTAGCCTTAACGGCGGCAAGCATCACATTGACTGTTGCGCCGACTGTGACAATATCGAAGAAAACGTCCCCGCCGGTCAGGTTGCCTTCTGCTATCAGCATGCCGGCAATCTCCTCGGCATTTGCGCCGATGGATTGGAAGCCCTTCAGGTGCTGATCGACCGGACGGGAGCCGATTTCACAGCCGCCGGGAGTTGGCACTTTGGCTTTGCCACAACGCCCCAGCAGCGCGCCGAGCAGGTAATAACTGGCGCGCAGGCGTTGGGCGTTTTTATAGGAAACACTGGTACCTTCCGCAGGACGGGGGTCAACCCTCATGATGCAGCCAGGTTCGTATTCGACTTTAGCGCCCAGCTCAGTCAGAATATCGGCGAGGGCGTGCACATCTTCAATATCCGGAAGATTCTCGATCGTGCAGGGTTCATCACAAAGAAGCGTAGCAGGAATAACGGCCACGGCAGTATTCTTTCCGCCGCTGACCCGAACCTGACCCTCCAGGGCATGCCCGCCCGTGATCAGCATCCGTTCCTTGCCCATTTTGCTTTTTCCTCCCCGGGATGCGCCTGCCGACGCATGGATCAGGCGTTGCTATCCTCGTCGTTAGTGTGCTTAATGCCGCTGACGGTGCTGACAGAAGAAAAGATGCAGATCAGCACAGCAAACACCGCCACAACAAGCGTGACGACAACGGCAATGATGACTCCTGTCTCCATGGTTCAGTATCCTCCGTTGAAAGTCTTTTGTTATTATATCACGGATCCGCTTTCTCCGCAATGCGGGAGGATCTGTTGCTTTGAGCGGGGTATTTCCAACGGCCGGAGATCAGATATGCGGCACCGATCAGGAAGGGAACCAGGCCGGAGAGAGCGTTGCCATACCAAAAGCCACGGATCCCCATGGACAGGGTAACACCCAGCAGCAGTGACAGGCCGATGCGGCAGAAGATGCCGTCCAGCAGGGCGACCATCAGGTTGAGCTTTGAATTGCCCGAGCCGTTGATCAGCGCGAAACTCGGTGGACGCAGAGTACAGCCGAGATATTGAATCATTGCAACAGGAACATAGGTGAGCGCCATTTTAAGTACGGCCGGATCCGAAGAAAACAAACCAAACAGCCACTCCGGTTTCAGCCAGGTGATCAGGGCAAAGATGCCCGAGGGGATTGCCACGATCCAGAGAGCATGAAAGACAATCTTCGGTACACGCTCCGTTTTTTTTGCGCCGAGCGCCTGGGAGATCATGGCACCACCTGCCGAGGAAATTGCCTGGGATACGACGCTGATCATGCTTTCAAGCTTCCGGGCAACGCCTGTGACAGCAACGGCTACCGTGCCATAAGTATTGATATAGGAATTGACAAACAGCATTGAAAAGGTGATTGCTGCACTCTGGATCACCATCGGGATGCCAAGGGACAGCAGATTCCGGATTACTTTTTTTCCGATCCGGAAATGAGAGGGATGAAAGTCAAAGTGAATATGTTCGCGGTTTTTGTACAAAAGACGCAGAGCAAACAGGAAGCTTACTGCCTGGCCGATGACCGTTGCGAGGGCGGCACCGAAAGGCCCCAACCCGGCCGGCCAGACCAGCAGGATATCCAGAACCACATTGATCAGTGAGGCAAGGGCAATGAACAGGAATGGATGCTTTGAGTCACCCATACCGCGCAGGATGGCGGACACAAGATTATAACCGTAAATAAAAGGGATCCCAAAGACACAGGTGATGCTGTACTGACGGGTGTATTCCCAGATATCTTCCGGTGTGTTCAACCAGCGCAGAATTCCCTGATAGCTGAAGAGAAAGATGATCATGATGATGACAGCCAGCCCCTCGAGCAGGGTAAAGAGCGTGCCGACCATCTCGCCCACCAGGTCATACCGCTTTGCGCCGACATAACGGGAGATCAGAATTTGCCCGGCATTGGAAAAGCCCATGGCCACGAAGGTGATCAGCATCAGGACTTCGCCGCCGATGGCGACCGCGGAGAGGCCTCCCGTGCCGACAAACTGTCCTACGATGATCATGTCGACCATGTTGTAGACCATCTGGAGCAGGCCGGAAAGGAACAGGGGCAGGGAAAAACTGATCAGCGTTTTCGGAACGCTGCCGGAGGTCAGATCGCGGATGATCCGGTTCTGCTTTTCCATACTGCCGCTCCTTTTCTGTCAGTGGGATTCCCTACGGGCCATGGTACTATAACTGTACCCCAAAAGCAATATGCCGCGGGCGATCAGTTGTCCGCAGCCAGATCGGCAAAAGTGAAGCGGATCAGGGAAGCAAGATCCTTCGGGTTCACGCCGACCTGGAAACCGACACGGCCGGCGCTGACAAAGATCTGTTCCTCCCGCTCCGCGGTTTCGTGAATAAAGGTCGGGAAGACCTTTTTCATCCCCAGCGGGGAGCAGCCGCCGTGAACGTAGCCGGTCAGGGGCAGAAGATCCTTCTGGCGGATCATGGAAACGGATTTTTCGCCGGCGGCTTTCGCGGCCTTTTTCAGGTCCAGCTCCTTCTGTACGGGGACCACGAAGACATAATGGCGTCCGGGTTTCCCTTCGGTAACCAGGGTCTTGTAGACCTTGTCCGGGTCTTCATTCAGGAGAAGGGCGATTTCTTCGCCGGTCATGGAAGGGTCAGGCTCATAGCTGCGGGCGGCGTAGGGGATTTTCCGGCCGTCCAGCAGACGCATGACGTTGGTTTTTTCTTCGGCTTTCATAGCGGCATTCCTTTCAAAAAATGAGCACAGACCGGCGGGTCTGCGCTCTGCAGAATTCGTTTGGGAATCTGTCCCCCGCGGGAACAGCAGATCAGGCGAACCTCAGTTCGTCCAGCGTGTAGCGGATCACTTCATCCACGGAGTCGTCTTCATCCGCTTCCGCTTTCAGCGTAATCCACGGATGGGACTCCTCAAACAATGGCGCCTGCGTTTCCCTGGCTTCCTGATCCATACCGGTTCACTCTCCTGTTTTGTTTTTGGCCAAAACCACTACACATTGTAGACGGATAGGAAGGAGAGTACAATATCAGATCTGGTTTTTTGCTGCATTTTTACCGTGCCTTACGTTTCGGGAGGAATACCGTCGAAGCCCGATACCGGATTGAACAAACGGACAGGCTGTTCCGGAGGGCGGGAAGATGGTATAATGAAAATCCCCTTCGGGGAAATGCAGTTTAAAAGAGGGAGTACATTGAAGAAGAAAATCAGGATTACATTTAATTCGCCGCTGGTGCTGAGCTTTGCGCTGGCCTGCACCGTGGTTACGGTCATCCGCCTGATCGCCGGGGACGCGACGGACCGGATTTTTGCCACGTACCGGTCCTCCTGGGCGGATCCGATGACGTATGTACGGCTGTTCACCCATGTGCTCGGTCATACAGGGTTTGCCCATCTGCTGGGCAACATGGCCTATATTCTGCTCCTCGGGCCGATGCTGGAGGAAAAGTACGGGTGGAAGAATCTGCTGGCGGTGATCCTGGTGACGGCACTCGTGACCGGACTGGTTCACAATCTGCTTTTCCCGCAGACGTACCTTCTCGGGGCGAGCGGCGTCGTTTTTGCCTTTATCCTGCTGACCGCTTTTACCGAGGTAAAAGAAGGGGAGATCCCGCTGACCTTTATTCTGGTGGCGGTGATTTATCTGGGTCAGCAGATCTGGGAGGGTATTACGGTGAAGGACGATATCTCCAACCTGACCCATATTATCGGCGGCCTTGTCGGCGGCTGCGCGGGCTGGGTGCTGAATTTCAAAAGAAAAGAGAAAAGCGGACATGGGTCCGCTTTCTGACGGGTTCAGATCCTTGCGACGCCGCTCTCTCGGGCGGCTTTAGCCACAGCTTCAGAAACGGCCGGGCCGATTCGTTTGTCAAAGGCCATGGGCAGGATATAGCCGGGGTCCAGTTCCTCATCGGAGACCAGGCCTGCCAGTGCGCGGGAAGCCGCCTGCTTCATTTCCTCGTTGATATCGCTTGCGCGGACGTCCAGAGCGCCGCGGAACAAGCCGGGGAAGCACATGACGTTGTTGATCTGGTTCGGATGATCGCTGCGGCCGGTGCCGACCACCGCGGCGCCTGCGGCCAGGGCTTCATCCGGTTCGATTTCCGGCACGGGGTTGGACATCGGGAACAGGATGGCGCTGGGTGCCATGGAACGCACCATATCCTGCGTGACGATGTGCGGTGCACTGACGCCGATGAAGACATCGGCGCCCTTCATGGCATCAGCCAGGGAGCCGGAAAACTTTTCCGGGTTTATGATCCGGGCCATTTCATCCTTGGCCGGGTTCATTCGCTGTCGGCCTTCATACAGAATGCCGGCGCTGTCAACCATTTTGATATGCCGGACGCCGAGATTCATCAGGTGCTTTGCGATGGCGATGCCGGCGCTTCCCGCGCCGTTGATGACG
>Ga0310786_10013269_pt1 | contig 10161 bp, 9 predicted proteins | sample AusTroGonzalo_MG_FD_203881 | JGI IMG/M metagenome (GOLD analysis project Ga0310786, IMG submission 203881) | Bovine rumen microbial communities from tropical cattle in Woodstock, Queensland, Australia - Gonzalo_03 (v2) (version 2) | ecosystem: Host-associated > Mammals > Digestive system >... | reverse complement strand
TTACTGCCAATGCTATCTGTGCTGCTATGCTAGGTGGCGACGAATACCCTTCAACAGCTATTGGTATTAACTTACCCAATGCTGACTGGATACGTGCTGAACATGGCAGTAAGAGTATCACCATTTTAAATATTACTGATGCTTACAATAAGGCTGCTCATGGTAATGGCTTTAAAGAGGAATTCGTCATTGATGCAGAAACGCTGGCATTGATTGAAAAATACGGTGACGCATGTGATGATTTGCATACCGACTTGCATGAATGTCTGGGGCATGGTAGTGGACAACTATTGCCTGGTACCGATCCTGATGCACTGAAAGCTTACGGAAATACTATTGAGGAGGCTCGTGCTGATCTCTTCGGACTCTACTATATTGCCGACCAGAAACTCGTGGAATTAGGGCTGCTGCCGGATGATAAGGCTTATAAGGCACAATATTACAGCTATATCATGAATGGTTTGATGACGCAACTAATTCGTATTGAACCTGGACATCAGATAGAAGAGGCTCATATGCGTAATCGTGCACTGATAGCTCATTGGTGCTATGAACAAGGCGATGTCATCCAACTAGAGAAACATGATGGGAAAACCTTTGTACGTATTAGTAACTATGAAGCCCTGCGCACACTATTTGCCCGTCTTCTGGCAGAAATTCAGCGTATCAAGAGTGAGGGTGACTTTGAGGCTGCCAGACAATTGGTAGAGCGCTATGCGGTGAAAGTTGATGCAGACTTGCACACAGAAGTGATAGAGCGCTATAAAAAACTTAATCTCGCCCCCTATAAAGGCTTCCTTAATCCTCAAATGAAACCCGTTATGGATGAGGGTGGAGATATCTGTGATATTCAGTTAGACTATTCTGAGAGTTATGTTCAACAAATGTTGCGTTATGGACAAGAGTATGGTACCCTCTAAGGTGAAAGAAATCAAGCAGTCGTTCCGACAGATGATGGATGGCTCTATTGCGCAGTCGATGCGTGACAAGGGACTGAATTACCATCTCAATTGGGGAGCAACATTACCGCGACTGCAAGAAATGGCAAAAGAAATAGGTCAGGACTATGATTTAAGCATAGCATTGTGGAAAGAAAATGTCAGAGAATGCAAGATATTGGCAACATTGCTGATGCCTGCCGAACAGATATTGCCAGAAGTGGTGGATATATGGATGGAGCAGGTTCCTTCTCAGGAAATAGCTGAGCAACTCGCTTTCAATCTTTGGCAATATCTGCCCTATGCTCCAGAGAAAGCCTACCAGTGGATTGCTTCCGATAAGGAATATGATCAACTCTGTGGCTTTCATGTGTTATCACGCTTGTTCATGAATCATCAGGAACCCAATGAACGAGGCATAAATGAATATCTTGATCAAATGGTGGCAGCCCTACAGGGCCCCTTCCCTTCTGTTCGTAAGGCTGCAATGCAGAGTGTTTTGCGCTTTGCAGAATTAGGACTTGTATACGAGCGAATGTCAAAAAGTGTCTTGAAAAGCATTAATTTAGATATTTTTTAAATAAATGTTGCCTGTTTCTCCCAAAAAAGTTGTAATTTTGTGCGGTTTTTAACCAGTATGACCACATAAATGAGAGAGAATATCAAGGCAACGGTCAAGAATATTCTGACCAGTTATCTGGAACTGAATAGGCATAGAAAGACCCCAGAGCGCTTTACCATCCTTGATGCTGTATACAGCATGAACGGACATTTCTCATTAGAGGAATTGGGTGATAGGTTGGCTGACGAATATAACTTTCCTGTCAGTCGGGCTACGCTATACAATACGTTGCGCCTGCTGATAGAGTTGCGTCTTGTGGTGCGTCACCGTTTTCAGTCAACCACTAAATATGAGGCATGCTATGACAATAATAGTCACTGCCATCAAATATGCACCATGTGTGGAAAAGTGACTGAGGTAAAGTCTCATCAGGTCATCGAAGCGATCAATAATATGCCAACGCGTCGTTTCCATAAGGATGGCTTCACACTTTATGTCTATGGTATTTGCAGTTCGTGTCAAGCTAAGCAGAGACGCCATTCAGCAAAAAAGACAGAAACAAAGAAAATTCAAAAATCTAAATAAATATAACAATGAATCAAGGCAAAGTTGATGTCCTGCTCGGTTTGCAGTGGGGCGATGAAGGAAAGGGAAAGGTTGTTGATGTGCTGACACCGCACTACGACGTTGTTGCTCGCTTTCAAGGTGGTCCGAATGCAGGCCATACATTGGAGTTCAATGGCGAGAAGTATGTGCTTCGCTCTATCCCTTCAGGTATTTTCCAGGGAGGTAAGGTAAATATTATTGGCAATGGCGTCGTGCTGGCTCCTGACCTCTTTATGGAGGAAGCTAAGGCACTGGAGGCAAGTGGTCATCCCCTGCGTGAGCGTCTGCATATTTCGAAGAAGGCGCACCTGATTATGCCTACTCACCGCGTGCTTGATGCGGCCTACGAGGCTCAGAAAGGTAAGAATAAGGTTGGTACCACTGGTAAGGGTATTGGTCCGACATATACTGATAAGGTTAGCCGTACCGGTTTGCGCGTAGGCGATATCCTTGAGAACTTCCCTGAGAAGTATGCCGCTGCCAAGGCCCGTCATGAGGCTATCCTGAAGTCACTGAACTTTGACTATGATATCACTGAAGTTGAGAAGAAATGGCTGGAGGGCATCGAGTACCTGCGCCAGTTCCCCATCGTTGATTCTGAGCATGAGATCAACCAGATTCTGCGTTCAGGCAAGAGCGTACTGTGCGAGGGCGCTCAGGGTACTATGCTTGACGTCGACTTTGGTAGTTATCCTTTCGTGACTTCTTCAAATACGATTTGTGCTGGTGCTTGCACAGGTCTAGGCATTGGTCCTAACAAGATTGGTGAGGTCTTCGGTATCATGAAGGCCTACTGCACACGTGTAGGTGCAGGTCCATTCCCCACGGAACTTTTTGACGAAACAGGCAAGAAAATACGTGACCTCGGTCATGAGTACGGTGCCGTGACTGGTCGTGAGCGTCGTTGTGGTTGGATTGACCTCGTAGCCCTGCGCTACAGTATTATGGTTAATGGCGTTACCCAGCTTATCATGATGAAGAGCGATGTGCTTGATGGTTTCGACACCATCAAGGCTTGTACTTCTTACAAGGTGAATGGCAAGGAAACACGCGATTTCCCCTATAACATTGAAGAGGGTATTGAGCCTGTATATGTGGAGCTGCCAGGTTGGAAAACGGATATGACTAAGTTCACCAGCGAGAGCCAGTTCCCTAAGGCTTTCAGTGATTACATCGCATTCCTGGAGAAGGAACTCGAAACGCCCATTACTATCATTAGTATTGGTCCTGATCGTGAACAAACAATTGTAAGAAATGGCAAATAAACCAAGTATACCCAAAGGAACACGCGACTTTGGCCCGGTAGAGATGGCCAAGCGTAATTATATTTTCAATACCATCCGTAGTGTATATGAACTCTACGGATTCCAACAGATTGAGACGCCTGCTCAGGAGACCCTTCAGACGCTGATGGGTAAGTATGGCGAGGAGGGCGACAAGCTGCTCTTCAAAATTTTAAATTCTGGCGATTATCTGAATAAGATTGATGATCAGGAATTGACAGAGCGCAATACCCTGCGTCTGGCCTCTAAGATTTGCGAGAAAGGTCTGCGCTACGACCTTACTGTACCCTTCGCCCGCTATGTGGTGATGCATCGCGAGGAGTTGCAGTTGCCTTTCAAACGCTATCAGGTACAGCCTGTTTGGCGTGCTGATCGCCCACAAAAGGGTCGCTATCGTGAGTTCTATCAGTTCGATGGTGATGTGGTAGGTTCTGACTCTCTGCTCAATGAGGTCGAACTGATGCAGATTGTCGACACCGTATTTACACGCTTTGGTGTTCGCGTTCAGATTAAGATTAATAACCGCAAGATCCTGACAGGTATTGCTGAGGTAATTGGTGCTGCTGAGAAAATTGTTGATATCACTGTGGCTATCGACAAGCTCGACAAGATTGGCATCGATAATGTTAACCAGGAGTTGCGTGAAGATGGTCTTAGCGAGGAGCAGATCCAGAAACTGCAGCCCATTATCATGTTGGACGGCACTAACGAGCAGAAACTTGCAACCATCGCTGAGGTGCTGAAAGAGAGTGAAACGGGTCTAAAAGGTGTTGAGGAAACCAAGTATATCCTTGGCTTCTTGACATCATTGAATAACGAGATTCAGTTGGATTTGACATTAGCACGTGGATTGAGTTACTATACAGGCGCCATCTTTGAGGTGAAAGCCCTTGATACACCTATGGGTAGCATCAGTGGAGGTGGTCGTTATGACAATTTGACGGGCATCTTCGGTATGCCTGGCCTCTCAGGTGTCGGCATCTCGTTTGGTGTAGACCGCATCTATGATGTGCTCAATGCCCTTGACCTCTATCCCAAAGATTCACTCAATACTACACAGGTGCTCTTCATTAATTTTGGTGAGAAGGAAACTGCTTATTGTCTTCCTATTATCGCCAAGGTACGTCAGGCTGGTATTCGTGCAGAGATATTCCCTGATAGTGCAAAGATGAAGAAGCAGATGTCGTATGCAAATGCAAAACAGATTCCTTATGTCGTGTTAGCAGGTGAGAGTGAGATAGCTGCTCAAAAGGTAACACTGAAAAATATGAGTACAGGTGAACAGCAGTTGCTAAGTGTTGATGAAATTATTCATGCCATGAAAGCATAGCCGTTTTCTTGTATAGCGGAAAAATAACAAATTATAAATAAATTCCTCCAAAACATTTGGGGGATTTATTTTTTCTGTGTATCTTTGCAAAAAGATAATTTCATTTTTACTAACTAAACAAATACTAAACATCTATGAAAAAGAAGTTTATCTGCGCCGTTTGTGGATATATCTATGAAGGCGATGCTGCTCCCGAGAAGTGCCCTATCTGTAAGGCTCCTGCCTCTAAGTTCTCTGAATTGAAGGAACAGACTGGCGACGTCACCTATGCTACGGTTCACCGTCTGGGTGATGGTAAGATTGAGGGTGTTCCCGAAGAGATGATTCAAGAGTTACGCAACAACTATAATGCTGAGTGTAGCGAGGTCGGTATGTACATTGCCATGGCTCGTCAGGCAGACCGCGAGGGCTATCCTGAGATTTCTGAGGCTTTCAACCGCTATGCACTGGAGGAGGCTAAGCACGCTGCTCAGTTTGCTGAATTGTTAGGTGAGGTTGTTTTCGATACCAAGACCAATCTGGAGAAGCGTGCTGCTGCCGAAGAGGGCGCTTGTGCTGACAAGTTTGAACTGGCCAAGCAAGCTAAGGCAATGGGCTTCGATGCTATTCACGACATGGTTCACGAGGCTGCTAAGGACGAGGCCCGTCATGGTGCTGGTTTCGCAGGTCTTTTGAAACGTTATTTTGGAAAGTAAGCTACAAGACAATAAAATAGGAGGAAAGACGTTTTATCAATATATGATAAAGCGGCTTTTCTTTTTCCTCATAGCTGTGCTGTTCTTGCTGACAGCCTGCTCTGAGAACGACTCGTTTACAACAGACCGTAGTCATCGGTTGACGTTTACGACAGATACCGTCCGTCTGGATACGCTTTTTGCCACCATTCCGTCATCAACCTATAGTTTTTGGGTACATAACCAGTCGGGCGATGGCTTGCGCCTGCGTTCCGTACGTTTGGAGCGTAGCGGCCAGTCGGGCTTCCGTGTTAATGTTGATGGCACTTTCCTCAATCCAGTGGCCAACAATTTAGAGATACGAAAAGGTGATAGTATCCGCGTATTTGTAGAGATTACGGCACCTGAGAATGCTTCTATCGAACCACAGCTGATAGAGGATAACCTATTGTTTGCTTTAGAGAGTGGGGTGGAACAGAAGGTCAACTTGCGCACTTATAGTTGGAATGCTGAGCAGTGGCATGATGTGGAGATTACGGAGAACAAGACCATTGAGTCGTCGACACCTATCGTTGTCTATGGTGGCATCAATGTCGCTGCTACTGCAACACTGACCATTAAGAATACAGTGTTATACTTCCATGATGGTGCGGGCATCACTGTCGAGGGGGCTCTTGTTGCTGAGAATAGCCTGTTTCGTGGCGATCGTCTTGATCATATGTTCAACTATCTGCCTTACGACCGCATCAGTGGTCAGTGGAAGGGCATCACCATCAAACCGCATGCTGACGGTTGCCAGTTGACGGACTGCGAGATACGTAACGCCCGTGACGGATTGCTGGCAGACACCACGACAGTCGAACTTTATGGCTGTACCATTCACAACAGCAAGGGCTCTGGACTTTGGGCACACGACTCTGATGTCACTATTAGCAACTGCATCTTGTCGAATGCCTTGAAAGACTGTCTGACGCTTTTGGGATGTAAGACAGACCTTGACCACGTCACCTTGGCACAGTTCTATCCACTCTCTGCCAATCGTGGTTTTGCTTTACGCTTCGAACCCTCTGAACAGCCCTTCATGCTAACCTGTACGAACACATTAGTCACGGGTTATGCGGAGGATGTCATTGAAGGTGAAGTAGATGAGGATTCGAAATACAGCTTTACCAACTGTCTGTTGCGAACTGTTGTTCCCGATGATACGAAGAACTTTACAGATATTATCTGGGAGAAGAAAGACGACAACATACAGGGCACAAAACACTTCATGTTGATTGATGATTATAAGATGATTTACGACTTCCGATTGAAAGAGGAGTCGCCAGCATATGAAAAGAAAATAGGAAAACAATGAAGAATATTTGTATTTTTACGGGCGCACGCCCTAATTTTATCAAGGTAGCTCCGCTCATCCGTGCAATTGAGTCTACTGATAACTGTCAATACCAGTTGGTTTATGCTGGTACCGCTGATGATTCTACACTGGAGGCGTCACTCTTCGACGACCTGCAGATTCCGCATCCTGATGTATTCTTAGGTGTTGACTGCGAGAACCTCAACGAACTGACGGGTAGGGTGATGGCTGAATTTGAGCGTTATCTCGAACAGCATGAAACAGATACCGTCATCGTTGTCGATGACTTGGCATCAACGATGGCTGCTGCTATTGTTACTAAGAAGCGTGGTCTCCGTCTGGCGCATCTGGTAGCAGGCACACGCTCTTTTGATATCAATATGCCCAAAGAGATTAATCGTCTGGTTATCGATGGACTCAGCGACTTGTTGTTTACCGCTGGCGTAGGTGCTAGCAGTATCGCTACACGTGAAGGTGCTGAGAATCACAAGATTTATCTGGTAGGCAACATCCTGATGGATACTCTGCGTTATAACCATAATCGCTGGACGCGTCCTGCCTGTCTTGACGGCATTGAGGATGGCCGTTATCTGGTGTTCACGCTCAACCGCAAGGCATTGCTGGCTGACGAAGAGAATCTTCAGCGCATGCTTACAACTATCAGCGAGATTGCTGGTGATATCCCCGTCATTGCACCTCTCCGCGGTCGTGCTCACAATGTTGTATCCTCTCTGAATTCTCAATTCTCCATTCATAATTCGTTGAGCTATCTCGATTTCGGTTATCTAACAGCTCATGCTATGGGTATCATTACTGATTCTGGAAACGTCGCTGAAGAGGCAACGTTCAACCATGTGCCATGTATCACGCTCAACTCCTATACTGAACATATCGAGACTGTTAAGCAGGGCACTAACGTTTTGGTAGGTGAGGATGCAGACAAGTTGCGTAGTGCTTTATCTGAACTGGTTAGTGGCAAGTGGAAGGCTTCGTCTTTGCCTGACCGTTGGGATGGACGCACTGCAGAACGTATCGTACAAATTCTGATAGCATGAAAGACAGCGTATTAATATTGAGTGGTGGCGTAGATAGTGTCACCTTATTATATGATGAGCAGGAACGCATCGCCTTGGCCGTCTCGTTTGACTATGGTTCCAAGCATAATGCCCGCGAGATTCCCTTTGCTCAGTGGCATTGCCAGCAGTTGGACATTAAGCATGTTGTCATCCCTTTGGACTTCATGACCAAGTACTTTAAAAGTTCACTGTTGGAGGGTGGGGAGGACATCCCCGAGGGTCATTATGCTGATGAAAATATGAAGTCGACGGTTGTGCCTTTCCGCAATGGTATAATGCTGTCTATTGCTGTAGGTATTGCTGAGTCCAACGGACTGAAATACGTCATGATGGCTAATCATGGTGGTGACCATACCATCTATCCCGACTGTCGCCCCGAGTTTGTCGACGCCTTCGACCAGGCAGCCTGTGCAGGTACCTATGTCAACGTTCATCTGCGCTCGCCCTATACCAATATTACCAAGGCAGACATAGCCCGTCGTGGCAAAGCCTTGGGTATCGACTATAGTAAGACATGGTCGTGCTACAAGGGCGGCGACCACCATTGCGGCAAGTGTGGTACATGTGTAGAACGTCGTGAAGCGTTTGCGTTGGCTGGTATCGAAGATACTACAGTTTACGATTTATAAAGCTACTGTTCCCCTCCATTATGGAGGGGCTTTTTTATCCAAATAGCGCCCTTAGCGCCTCTTCCACCTTTCTTACGGGGACCAGTTCGATGTTGAACTTCTTGCGGTTCAGCCCACTAAGGTTGTATTTGGGGATGATGATATGTTGGAATCCTAGCTTCTCAGCCTCGCTGATACGTTGCTCGATACGTGCCACGGGGCGCACTTCACCAGAGAGTCCCACCTCACCAGCCATACACCAGCCTTCCTCTATCGGTGTATCTACATTGCTCGACAGTACTGCGGCTATGACACTCAGGTCCATGGCCATATCTGTTACTCGCAGGCCTCCCGCAATATTTAGAAACACGTCTTTCTGCATCAGTTTGAAACCTACACGTTTCTCCAAAACAGCCAGCAGCATGTTCAGTCGGCGCTGGTCGAAGCCCGTTGCCGAGCGCTGAGGAGTACCATAAGCTGCGCTGCTCACCAGTGCCTGAGTCTCTACAAGGAACGGACGCACACCTTCAATGGCGCTCGAGATAGCTACGCCGCTGAGTCCGTCGTGATCTTCCGTGAGTAACAGTTCCGAGGGATTGCTGACTTGTCGCAATCCTGCCTGCTGCATTTCGTAAATACCTAGTTCTGAGGTGCTTCCAAATCTATTCTTAATGCTTCGCAGGATGCGGTACATATAGTGTTGGTCACCTTCAAATTGGATGACGGTATCAACGATATGCTCCAAGATTTTGGGACCTGCCAGTGTACCCTCTTTGGTGATATGGCCAATCAGAATGACGGGAACTCCACTGGTCTTTGCAAAACGTAGTAGGGCAGAAGCACACTCACGAACCTGGGCAATAGAGCCTGCACTGCTCTCTACTTCCTCGGTAGATATGGTCTGTATGGAGTCCACCACCACCACTTCCGGCTGTACCTCTTTGATGTGGTCAAAGATGGCTTCGAGAGAATTCTCACAAAGCAAGAGAAAACTGTCGTTGTTGGCGATTCCCCCGCCAACAGTCAACCTTTCGGCACGCATTTTCAGCTGGTGGGCGCTCTCCTCACCACTGACGTATAGCACTTTCTTGTCCGTCAGTTGGAGCATGGTCTGCAGCGACAGTGTCGACTTACCGATGCCAGGCTCGCCCCCCAGTAGCACAATGCTGCCAGGCACCAATCCACCACCGAGCACACGGTTCAGCTCTGCATCGTGCATATCGATGCGTGGATCGTCATGCGACGAGATATCCTTCAGATGTAATACTTTATTCTCGCGTAGCTTGTGACCTGCCGATGCAGCAGCATTGGTCGCTGCTTTTTGGCGCGTGTCAGCCACTTTAATCTCCTTAAATGTATTCCATTGTCCGCATGCAGGACATTTACCTATCCACTTTGCTGACTCCTGCCCGCAGTTCTCGCAGACATACATTATCTTATCTTTGTTGGCCATAGTTTATTAATCACATATTTTAGGCTCTGCCACCTCTTTGCCGCGACAGAAACGATGAACTATCTGACGATCGTCACCCAGATAGATAAAGCGCTCTAAACGATGTGTAAGAGAATATTCGTCTGGATATAGTACATCGTCGTCAATGACTAAGGCGTCAAACTCGTAGCCAGGCTCGAAGCTGCCTACCTTGCCAAAGAAACTGCCTGCCGATTTGGTGGCAATCCAGAAGGTTTCGGGCAGGGTGAGGAAGGCCTTGCTGTGGTCTTGCTGA
>Ga0310786_10013267_pt1 | contig 10163 bp, 5 predicted proteins | sample AusTroGonzalo_MG_FD_203881 | JGI IMG/M metagenome (GOLD analysis project Ga0310786, IMG submission 203881) | Bovine rumen microbial communities from tropical cattle in Woodstock, Queensland, Australia - Gonzalo_03 (v2) (version 2) | ecosystem: Host-associated > Mammals > Digestive system >... | reverse complement strand
GTTAGTGCCCTCGTTGGCAATGATGCGTACCAGCTTATGGTCGCTATAGATATAGGCATCGTCGCCAATTTCTACGCGGATTACCTTCTTGTCATCACTCTGGTAGATCTTACCATCGGCCTTGACATAGTGGAGCACATTGCCCCACAGGTGGATGTTCAAGTCGGCCGACGACTTCTCGTTGCCCTCGAAATAGATAGTACCAGGAGTGAAGTTCTCATACAGATAAGGCCACTTCGTGTTGGGGGTAAACTTCTGGGCACTGACTGTCAGGGTGGCTACAAAAGCAAGCATGATGAATGAAAAGAGCTTTTTCATAATTTCCATTTATCAATTTACAATTCTCTTGATAGCTTTGCTGCTACCGTCGCTCATGCGCTGACGGATAATGCTAAGACCGCGGGCATTAGCGTTGCTGATGCGCATACCCTTCAGGTTGTAGTGCTCCTCGCTGACAACAGAGGGAGCCGTCTCCACCATGTTAATGCCGTCGGTAGACGTTACATTGATCGTGAAAGCGCGGGTCACCGAGCCCTTGTTCTTTGTGTTAGTGGCCGTAATCTCGATGTGGCGGTTGCCGTCTTCCACCAACAATTCCTCGGTAGTCACCAACTGTCCGTTCTCAACCTTGAAGGGAGCGGGCATGTTCATGTGGAAGATAACATTGTACTCGCCCACAACTTTGAACTCGTAGGTAGGATCCTCGGCCTCGCTTTCAACAGTGATGGTACCCACCACTGTTCCAGCAGGCTTCATAGCCTGAACCGAATGGTTTGACAAGTAGATGTCGCTGGGCTTCTCCGATGGCGGACGGATGCCGACAACGGCACCCTGACCACTGGTATAGTTCATATCCATCTTCAAATCCTTCAGACCATCCAAGGGGAAATAACCGTTATAGGTGTTAGGGCTACCCCATCCCCAGTTCACGTGATAGTAAGAACCGTCATATCCATCGAGGTTGAAGCAGTGGCCATAGCCCTTCTTGGGGTCGTGACCGCTGTACGCTACGGCACGTCCTTCCTTCAGTTCTGTCAAGATAAGGTCGCTCCAACCGTCACCATAGGCTTCACGAGTATAGAAGCGAACACTGTTGGGATACTTGAAATTGCGCTTCAATGCACCAGGGATATAGGCAGTCTGAGTACCTGATCCGTCTACACCATAGTCCATATTTACCGACACACCACAATGCCACAGCAGACGGGCTACGTCGTCATTACCGTTGGCTCCGCTAAGGATGGCACTCCAATTGTAGTCGGGCTCGCCATCATAGTCGACGTAGATACTACCATAGGTAGCACTCGTATAGCCATAATTACCAACAGGACGGTCGGGCCACTTGGCCACACTCATAGCCTGAGCCATACCTACGGCCACACAACCTACGACAGCAGTACCATTGGCATCCTTGGGGCAGTACCTCTGATAGCTGCCCGACTGATTCCAGCAGATCTTGATGAGCGGTTCAATCTTGTCGCTGGCAGCATAGCGACGGGACATAGCAGGACGTGAAGCCTCCTCCCAGCCAATATGACGGCTACCGTGCTGACGGGCATTGTCGACCACCTGCTGAGAGTACCAGTTCATCATGCCCTGCAGGTTCTCCGGCTGGCCTTCCTCAGGGAACGAACCTTCGCCGTTGTAGCCGATGAGCGGCATCGACTGGTCGTCGGCAGATATTAGTGCCCATCCGCCATGTTTGAACTCCACCACATGATATGCCTTCTGTCCCTCGTAGTAAACGGTACGGACAGACTGCACCTCGGTGTCGAAGTTCTCAACGCGGTCGGCCACCAGTGCCTGAGCCGTAGCTGCGGCACGCTCCTGACTAACCTCTACTGCCTGGATTGCTACGGGCAGCAGTGCGGTTAAAAACAAAACAATCTTTTTAGTATTCATTCTTTCTTAACATGTATAAGCCCAAAAAGCCCCCTTTCTCCCTGCACAAGGCAGAGAAGAAAGAGGACTTTATCAGGTTTCAATTACTTGCTAACGTGCTTCTTAAGACTACGTGCAGCCTTGTTCAGCTTCACGGCCTTGACAGCAGCCTTCTTAGCCTTGACAGCCTTGCGTGCTCCAGCCTTAATAGGAGTCAACTCCGAGACTTTGGCAACTTCCATCCAGCCGACTTCAGCCTCAAAGGTTTCATCAAGAGCATAGAGACCCCACATGCCATCGGCAGTCAGCGTACCATCAGCATTGATAGTAAATGTAGCAGCATCAGTTCCATCTGCAGTTGCAAACATCATACCATAGGAAGTACCCTTGCTATTGGTGTAGATGCCAAGAACCTGCCAGTCAGGAATATAAACTTTACCTGCTGCGAGGTCGTAAGTACCCTCAAGTACAGCCTCCTCTTCAAACATGCCGAAGGTACTCTTGATAATCAGTCCGTTCTCCGTCTCTGCGTCCTGCTCAATGGTAAATGCGCCCATGCTTTCGGCAGTGCCGTCCTCAGACCAGTAAGATACATACTGCATGTCGAACTTGCCCAGAATCATATCCACTGTAGGAGCGAAGAACTTCCAGAAAGTCTTGCTGGTGAAAGCTTCGTTCACGTTGCCATATACATCAGCGATGGCACCTACAACAATGTTCACCGAGATGATATCACCACCCTCAGGCTTAACAGTTGCGGGCAGAACGAAGGTCAGTACGTTTTCGTTCACGCTCCAGTCATCAGCACCCAGGTTGTAGGTAGCCGTGCGGCTGTTGCTCGAGAAAGTAACGCTCAGGTCGCCCATTGCTACATATTCCTCATTACGATAGATATTGAACGGGAAGGTAATCTCACCCTTGAAGTCTTCAACCTTGCCAACCAATGCACCGTTCGCAGGAGCGGTAATGTAAGCGTCTTCAATAGTGAATTCTTCGTTGGTCACGTGTACATAAGCACCCGTGAATTTACCAGTGTTCATGTTCAGACCGCTGTTCAGTGCGCCGCAAGGGTTACCCTTTATATCCTTGAAGGCACCTGCAGCATACGAGAAGCAGAGATAAGCACCAGCAGGGATGTTGGCGGCTGCAAAGGTTGCAGCATTGCCACTCACCTCAACGGTGATATCCTCAGCAGGAACCTCAACGGGGTTCATGATGTCCCACTCCTTGTAATACTTGGCAGTTACGGCACCTTCGCCACGCTGGATAGCCTCACTGTATTTCAGCTGCACAGCAGCATTGTCGGCATCCCTGGCAATTGTCTGGGGACCGGGCTGGAACTTATCAGTAGTAGTGATGCTCTTTACGGTGATTTTACCAACGATACCCTTGTCGCTACCTGCAACGGCATACACCTGATAGGTAGTGTTGGGATCAGCATCGTCAATCTCGATTACTGTGGTAGGCTGGTCGGCCACCTTCACTACGGCGTTGCCATAGCCACCCTTAAAGAGGGTTGTCGAATCAAGCTGTTCTGCCTCGTCGTTCTCGTCGATAACGTAAGCATAGTAGGCTGCACCAGCTGCAGGCGTAATCGTAATGGTGAACGCCGAGTCAGTCTGTGCACCCGGTGTGATGGTCACATCAATGCTGGGACCTGCACCATAGTTCTCTGTCGTGGGGTCGTCGAACGTAGTACAGCTGACCAGTCCCACAAGAACCATTGCTAAACTATATATCAGTTTCTTCATAATTCTACGTGTTTATTAATGGTTATTACTTCTTCAAAACAATGCCAGACTGCATAATGTTGTACCAACCTGCACTTGCTGTAGCGGCATCGTCTGTGTAAACGTGAGAGCCGAACCAGTCAATGATGGTAATGGTTCCGTCAGCGGCAATCAGACCAGTAATGTATTCGCCATTGGGGATGTCTTCGTCACCATCGGCTGTGTGCTCGTCCTCAATACCGAAGGCGCTGTGATCGCCATAGAAGCCCTCAAGCAGGATCTTCGGATAAGAACTGCTCTTGGCAATCTCCTGACCAACAGGAATGCGAATCTCAGTCTTCTCGTCATTGACGATACCATAGACAGGTGATGAAGAGCTGGAACCACCAGGAACGAGGTTGTAGATCCAAACCTTAGACAAATCGTTGGCATCCTTACCGAAGGTGATTTCCCACTCCTGTTCGCCGTTGAAGTAAGAGATACCCTTGGCATTGAGTGTACCGAGGATGAATGCGAGCGGGTGCTCATCGTCCTCAACAGTTACATTACAGGTCTTGTTAGCACCCAGGACAGCACCCTGAGGGTTAGACAACGTGATGGTGAACTTGGTGTCGCCAGTGAACTTTTCGTTATCGATGGGCACCACCACAATGTACTGGGTAGCAGCATCCTTCGAGAAGGTAAGCGTCTTAGAAGCATTGGCAAGCTTATACTGTTCTCCCTCGACAGCACCAGCAGTCTCATCGGGAGAAATCGTAAAGTCAACAGAGCCAGAGATACCGCTGAGTGAAGTCAGCATGACGGGAATCTTCAGCGTGTCGCCATTTTCAGCTACCGAAGCCGAGGTCTGCTGGATAGCCACGAAGGCATCTGAGTCGCTGAACTCGGGATAGTCGTTGAGGTTGCACGATGCAAAAGTAAGCATCGCAGCAGCCATCAGTCCGTATGTTAATTTAAAAATCTTCATAATCTCTTAATTTTCAATTTTCAATTATCAATTGTCAATTATTAATATCCCTCGTTCTGAGTCATATTGGGGTTAGCATCTCTCTCACGCTTGGGGATAGGCATTGCCCAACGATAGTCGGGAGCAGCAGGAATGTTCTGGTTCACAGTGCCGTCGAAGTCGGTACGGTTCAGAGGCTTGGTCGTACGTGCATAGTCGTAGACGATGTGACCCTCGAACTGCAGCTCCTTGCGGCGCTCGTCGAACACATTGGGAGTAGCAGGAACGGTAGCACCACGCTTATTGGCAATAGCCTCCAGGTCGCCACGCATAGAAGCACCACTTGCAGAAGCACCGTTAGAGATAGCCTCGGCACGGTTCAGGTACATCTCAGAAAGACGCAGGATGGGAACATTGCTCTCGCGGGGCACTGCACCAGCCTTACCGGCATACTTCACAGTGAGCCAGTCGTTCTCGTTCTTGGTAAACAGCGCAAGGCGGATATCGCCAGCCTCGTACATATCAACCAAGTCGGTGGTTGCGCACACGTCGCCAGAACCGTCGTTACCGCCGCCCCAGCTGGTGATGTAAGGCAGGTGAGTCCAACCTGACTCATCCCAGAAGTCGTTCTTCTTCGAACCATAGACCTCGAAGATAATCTCACCGCCCTTAGGAGCGACAGATGCAGAGAACATGCCAAGATAGTCAGCACCGGAAGCCAGTGAGAACTTACCACTGTTGATCACCTTCGTAGCATAGTCGGCAGCACCCTGCCAGTTCTCCATATAAAGGTATACGCGTGAAAGCAGGGCCTGGATAGCAGGCTTCGTGCAGGCAGCGGCAGCATCGTCGATGCCAGAACGTGCGAAGTCGTCGCTCATCAGGCTCTCAGCCTCGAGCAGGTCCTTCACTACCTGATCGTAAACCTCACCAACGGTATTACGGGCGGGCTGTCCGTTCTCGGTCTTCAGGATGACGGGAACACCAGGATTACCGGTACCGCACTTGTAAGGCTGTGCATAGGTGATAACCAGGTCGAAGTGGCAGAGAGCGCGCATAAACAGGGCCTCAGCCTTCAGGTTATTCACGTCCTGAGCAGTAGCATCTCCCTTGTCGGCAGCTTCCAAGTTGTTCAGGATGTTGTTAGCCCATGAAATGGTATAGTAGGCATGGGTCCACAGAGAAGAGGTAGAACTCTCGTTGTAGTTCCACTGAGTATCGTTGCGATAGCGGCCAGATCCGGGGATAGACAGCGGGTTCTTGGCGTTGCCGGCGCGCAGCTCCGACTGAAGGACGAACTGTCCGTCGTACCAGGTTGCACTCTGCAGTCTTGAGTAAAGTGCAGCTCCGGCCTGGTTCAGACCGTCGAATGTAGCATAGGTAAGCTCGTTGCTCTGCTTCATCAGCGGCTCTTCCTCAAGGAAGCCGTTGCAAGCAGTGAACGTGCCAGCGGTGGCAATCAAGGCCAGTCCTATAATAGTCTTTTTCATATCTTACTTCTATTTTTCAATTATTCAATTCTTCAATTCTTCACTTAGAACGACAGGTCGAGACCTACGATGAACGACTTAGAGACGGGATAGATACCGTAGCCCATACCGTCGACGCCACGCTCGGGATCCCAGAAGTTGACATCGTGGAAGGTGTAGACGTTCAGACCGCTGGCATAGACACGGGTAGACTTCAGGCCCACCTTATCAAGAATGGTCTTCGGCAGCTGGTACGACAGAGTAATATCCTTGATACGGAAGTAGTCACCCTTCTCGATGAAGCGGTTCGACGAGAAGCTGTAAGAGTTGGTAGCGTTACCAGCAATAGGCTTGGGGTTCACACCCGTGTCGCCCGGCTTCTTCCAGTAGTCAAGAGCGTTCTTCTGCTGGTTCATTGACATCTGGTTACCGTCAGAGGTCAGGTAGCGGTTCTCGATGATCATCACCTTGTTGCCACCCTTGAACTCACCAACAACGCTCAGCTGGATACCCTTCCAAGAAACGGTGGTGTTGATACCGCCTGTGTAGGTGGGTTCGGGGCTACCGCTCTTCACCCAAGCAGCTGCATTGTAGTCGTTGGTCAGCTCGCCTTCCTCAGTACGCCAGAGGGCCTCACCGTTGACGGGATTCACACCGGCATAGTCCTTCAGCCAGAAGGTGAACATCGACTCGCCCACGATGTGCTTCAGACGTGAGTCCTCAGAGTAAGACATCATTTCGGGTGAGCCGTCCTGAGGTGTCTCGCCAGTCAGCTCCAGGATCTTCGTCTTATTGTGGGCTATGTTGAAGCCAACATTCCACTGCCAGTCGTTCTTGTTCAGGATTTCAGCGTCGAACTGGAACTCAACACCAGTGTTGCGCATCGAACCGATGTTCACAGTAGCGGTATTGAAACCAGAGGTAGAAGACTGAGCCTTGTCGAGCAACATATCGGTGGTCTTACGAGTGTAGACGTCGATGCTACCCGAGAAGCGCTTCAGGAAGCGGAAGTCGATACCCCAGTTCCAAGCAAAGTTCTTCTCCCATGACAGGTCGGGGTTGGCAGGCGTCGAAGGACGCAGACCGGTAACACCGTTGTAGATAGAAGAGGTATAGGTACCATACTGCATATAGTCGCTGATATTATCGTTACCATTGACACCGTAGCTGATACGCAGCTTGGCAACGTCGAGCCAGTCGAAATCCTTCATGAAGGCCTCATTGTGGGCGTTCCAAGAAGCACCTACCGACCAGAACGTACCCCAACGCTTGTTGTCGCCGAAGCGAGAGCTACCGTCGGTACGGATAGAAGCCTGCAGATAGTAGCGAGAATCGAAGTTATAGTCGAGGATACCGAACCAAGAAAGCAGTGTGCGGTTCATATAGTAATCCTCAACGGGATAGTTGGAAGACTGACCAGACACCAGATAAGGAATCTGAGGATTCAGGTTGTCTGCCATAGCATACAGATACTGATAGTGATACTTGTTGGCCTCCTGACCGAGCAGTACGCGGAGGTGGTGCGTATCAGCATAGGTATCCTCCCACGTAGCGGTGTTCGAGGTCGTCAGGCTGCGGCGCTGGCTGTCAATCATCTGCAACTCAGGATAACCGTTTGCATAGTTGTGGGCCTCCAGTGACCAGTAACGGCGGCTCTCAATGAACTTGAGCTCGGCAGCGTTGGTGGTCTTCAAGGTCAGCTGCTTGATGGGCTTCCACTCCAGATAGAAGCTACCGTTCAGGAAGTAGGTCTTCTGCCACTGATCGTCGTAGGCTGCGGTAGCACGGGGGTTCGTGGTAGAGTTCTCAGGAATATTCGTGTTGTAGTTACCCTTTTCGTCGTACTTAGCCGTCCAAGGCAGAATGGTCATGCCGGCGAAAGCGGGGTTAGAATAATAAAGCGACTGCATGGGCACGTCGTTCGACTCGGTGTAACCCAGGTTGATACGAGTACCTGTCTTCAGGTTGGCGGTAATCTCGTGATCCACATTGACACGACCCTGCATACGCTGGAAGTCGATACCGTAGAAGACACCTTCAGTCTTGTGGTAAGACAGCGAGTTGTAGTACTTTGTCTTGGCAGAACCGCCCGACATGGTGATCTCATACTCCTGCGTCTTACCCTGACGGGTCATGTGATCCATCCAGTTGGTCTGATCACGGCTCAGCAGCTCGTAAGGACGATAGTAGCTGGCACCTGCAGTGGGGTTGTCAGGATCCTTGCCGGCATTGATGACGGCGTCGCGCTGATACTGCAGCAACTGCTGACCGTCCATCACACCGAAGTCATTGTCGTTGGCCAGCGAAGAAACACCGTACTTGGCACGGACAGTAAAGAGGCTCTTGCCCTCCTTACCGCTCTTGGTGGTAATCAGAATGACACCGTTGGCAGCACGTGAACCGTACACAGAAGCGGCGGCAGCGTCCTTCAGCACCGTAATCGACTCGATATCATCGGGGTTGATGGTGGCAATCGGGTTCGAGGTGTTCACCATCTCATAGTCGTCACCACTCATGATGGGTATACCATCGACTACATACAACGGGTTGTTACCAGCATTGATAGAGCTGGTACCGCGGATGCGGATGCTTGACGTAGAACCAGGCTGACCTGACTGCTGCGTAATCATCACACCGGCCAGCTTACCACCCAGCATCTTGTCGAGTGAAGTAGCGGGGATGTCGGCAATCTCGCCGCCCGAAACGGTAGTAATAGAACCTGTCTTGGCCTCGCGGTGCTGTGTACCATAACCCACCACGATCACGTCGTCGAGGGTCTTGGCATCCTGCTGCAGGAATACGCGCATGCCATTCTTGGCCGTCACGGTCTTCGTCTCGTAGCCCAGGTACGAAATCGTAATCTGGGTCTTACCCGCAGGCATAGTCAGCGAGAAACGACCGTTTACATCGGTTAACATACCTACCTTGTTGCCCACGATGCGAACGGCAGCGCCGATAATCGGCTGTCCGTCTTCCTGTGAGAGCACAGTACCGTTAACCTGTGTCTGTGCAAGAGCTTCTCCCATAAAGAGCAGCATACTTGCCAAAAACAATGTTAGTCTTTTTTTCATAATCTCTCTCGTTTTTTTGTTTATAATTAGTTTAAAATAGAATTTCCATCTCGCGCGTACATTATTATATATTCACACATTGCTAAGCGAAGTACAGATCATTTTTGCACTCCGATTTCGACAATTATGGCGCAAAATTACTACATAAGTTTCTAAAAAACGAATAAATTTATTAAAAAGTTGCATTTTGGCTAAAAAAATTAACAAACAACGTCTCTTTTGGCTGCTTGTCTTTGTGTTTTTCGGTCAAAGTGAATGTCTGTTAGCGACTCTTCAGCACAGGTGGTGCCAACAGTCTGCGACCAGTGTCGCTGCGAGTCGTGGGATAGCTCCACTGGGTAGGCTTGTGCAACTCGTCGAAAGCCGTGAATTCTTCGAGCGTCGATGCATCCCTACCTTCGCCCAACTGCATCACCTTATCGTAGATGACCTTGCGACTGGGAGCGTTGAAGGGACTGGTATTTTGGTTCATCATACTGTCGTAGGTGGGGCGGTAGATGCCTGAGATATAGGTATATCCGCCTTCATAGACGGAAATCTGTTCTGAGGCAAAGTGGTCGTCACCGATAAACGAACTCCAGATCACACGGTTCTTGTCGTTCTCGGTGTCAACGTTCAGCATCCAGTTGTACTTGTGATAGGCAGCAATCTGACGAATTTCGTCATTCGGCAACGCCCCGTTCTTGGTGTAGCCATACTCGTCGGCCAGTTTGGAGAGTCCGTGTCCAATGGCCTCATGCACAAGCACTTGGCGGAAGGCTTCGCTATCGATGCCGTCATTCAGCGCGCAGAGCGACACACTATACTGGTCGGGAAGCCCCGTCTGGCGGTTGGTGTAGAGGGCTGTAACGCCATTGTGGCTCTTCGCATTCAGAATGATAACAGCCAGCGTGTTATGGATGTCGATATGGTCGACCTTTGAAACGTACTCTGACACCTTGTCGTCGCTAAATTCAATGAAGGATGACGAACGGCTCGGCTCCGTGCTGAATACGGTGGAATAGCCGCTGCCAACATTTCCATTTTTCGACACAGCCGTCACGGCGTAAACGTCAAAATAGTCGCG